>Ga0206117_101353_pt1 | contig 12863 bp, 12 predicted proteins | sample 3A5Ametagenome_FD_177997 | JGI IMG/M metagenome (GOLD analysis project Ga0206117, IMG submission 177997) | Enriched microbial communities from leaf-cutter ant dump, University of Wisconsin, Madison, United States - 3A5A | ecosystem: Environmental > Terrestrial > Nest > Insects nest > Nest dump... | reverse complement strand
GCCAGGGCCACGCGGCTTTGCATCCCGCCCGAAAGCTCTGCCGGATATTGCGCCAGTGACAGTTCTGGCAGGCCCAGCGCCAGGGCCATCTGCCGCGCCTGTGCGTGACGCTGGCGCTTGTCCATGCCCCGGGCCTTCAGGGCCAGGGCGATGTTGTCCAGCACCACCATCCAGGGCAGCAGGCGCGGCTGCTGGAACATCACCGCCGTGGGCGCAAAGGGCTGGGTGATGCGCCCCTCCTGCACCTCCAGCAGGCCGGCGCACAGGTGCAGCAGCGTGGTCTTGCCGCAGCCGGACGGGCCGACCAGCGCCACGGTACGGCCTGCCGGTACGCGCAGCGCGACGTTTTCCAGAATCACCGTCGGGCCATAGGCATGGCGCAGGGCGCGGACGCGCAATTGCGCAGGCGTGCTCCCCGTCATGCTCCGGCCTCCCGCCAGCGTTCCAGCTCGCGCTTGATGGGTTCGAGCACGCCGTATTCCAGAATCAGCAAGATACCGACCACCGCGCAAATCCAGGCCAGCGAGGCGCCCATGTCCAGGTGCGAGCGCGAAACGGCCAGCTCCGCGCCCACGCCATCGCTGGTGGCCAGCAGTTCGGCCATGACCGCCACCTTCCACGACGAACCCAGCGCCGTGATCCACGCCGGGAACAAATAGGCCGCCACATGGGGCAGGTAGACATCCAGCAGGCGCATCCGCCAGGGCAACTGGTAGGCGCGGGCCATGTCCTTCAGATGCAGGTCGAGGGTGCGCGTGCCTTGCAGAGCGCCGATGAAAACCACCGGCAGGCAGGCCACGAACACGGTGAACACCGGCGTGCCGTCGCCCGCGCCGAACCACAGCATGGCCAGCACCAGCCAGGCAATGGGCGGCATACCCAGCAGCAGCGTGACCCAGGGGCGGGCCATCATGGCGGCCGTCATCGACAGGCCGGCCAGCATCCCCAGGCCGCTGCCCACGGCCACGGCCAGCAGCAGCCCGCTCAGGGCGCGGCGGGCGGTAATCCACAACTGCGGCCACGCCGCGCCCGATTGCAGCAACTGCCCCAGGGTGGCAAAGGTGGTGCGCGGGTCAGGCAGGATGAGTTCGCCGTAGTACGCCGCGCCCAGCTCCCACAGGGCGATAAAAAGCAAAAGGCTGGCGCCTGCGCCCCAGCCACTCCACAAATACGCGGGCATACCGCGCAGCAAGCGCCACAACAAAGCCACTAAACGCCCCCGAACAGTCCGGCATCCGGCAGCTTGCCGCCCAGCAGGCTGGGGTTTTGTGCCAACAGTTGTTGGTAGAAGAAGTCGATATCCGCCCGCGCCGCAGCCACCGGCACCGCCTCCAGCTGGCTATGCGGCAGGGCATCGGCCACGGCCTCGGGGGTGAGCAGATCGACATGCTGCGCCACCAGCTTGCCGCATTCCAGCGGATTGGCACGGCACCAGGCGACCGAGGCGGCATATGCCTGCTGCACGGCGGCCAGCACCCCGGGGTGCTGGCGCACCGCGCCCACCGCCGCAATCCCGGCCTGCGGAATGCGCGGCGGGCGCTGGAACAGTCGCCCCCATTCCTGCTGCAGATCGGCCCCCCGGTGCAATTCCGGCGCCACCACGCTCACCGGAAAGGAGTGGGTCTTGTGCAGCGCCATCGAGACGCCCGGCTCCACCAGCAAGGCATGGCGCACGCGCCGGGTAATCAGCAGCTGCATGGCCTCCATGGGCGAAGGCACGTAGCGCAGCTGCATGTCGCGCTGGGCATTCATGCCCTGCTTGGCCGTGAGCAGCTGCAGCATGATGTCCGGCATATCGCCCCGGTAGGGCACGGCGATTTCCTCGCCCTTGAAGTCGGCCAGGGTCTTGCGCTCGCCATCGCGGGTGACGATCCACAGCGCCCCCCAGGTGGAGATGTTGAGCAACTGCACCCCCGCACCCCGGTTGTAGAGGTTGGCCGCCACGTTGCTGGGCATGGCCAGGATGTCGGCCTTCTTGCCGATGGCCATCACGCGCAGCTGGTCGGGGTCACGCCAGGGGGTGAACACCGTCTTGGCGGCCACACCTGCCAACGCATTGCTTTGCGCCATGTGAATGAGCGGTGCCGAGACGATGGCCGGCGGGCCAGAGAGCGTGAGTTGCGGCAGCAGCGGGCCAGCGGCCCAGACGCCGGGCACCGCCATGGGCGCCAGCATGGCCGCCCCGGCTTGCAGCCACTGGCGGCGGTTCAACATATCCATCTGCGGCATACACATCCTTTTTTCAGAACTGGTAGTTCAGGCCCACCGAAACGCTGCGGCCCAGCCCCGGCAGATAGCCGGGGGCAGCAGCAAGGGCCTTATTGCGGATGGCAAAGCTGCTGGCGTAGCGGCGGTCGGTCAGGTTTTCCGCCATCAGGTAGGCCTTCCACGGGCCTTGGCTCCATTGCAGTTTAAAGCCCAGCAAGGCATAGCTATCTTGCGTGCTGCCCGCAGTGTTGGCATGGTCAATGGGGGTGTCCCTGGGCATCCAGCGCAGATTGGGGCCGACGCGCCAGGTGCCGCTGGGGGTGGCGATGCGCCACAGCACTTCGGCGTTGATCAAGTGGCGTGGCACCCCGGCAATGCGGTTGCCGGCATAGATGCCGTCCCTGAAGCGAAAGTCGCTAACTGTCCAGGAGCCGCGCCAGTCCAACGCGCCCTGGCCCAGGGCGAAGCTGCCGTTCAGCCCGGCCTCGATGCCCTGGTGGCGGGTGCCGCCCGCGTAGTTGGTGGTCGTGGACGTTTGACCGTTCGGGTCGGTCACGCTCATCAGCTCATCGGCGATCTGGCTGCGGTACAGCGCCAGTTGCCAATGCGTGGCGTGATTGCCTTCGCCCCACCGGCCCTGGCCGCCCAGCTCCCAGGTGGTGGCGCGTTGCAGTTTCAGCTTGGTCAGGCTGCTGTTGGCAGTGGCCGGGTTGCCGGGGTTGGGCACTGCGCCAGCAACGATTTCCCAGAATGTGGGCGCCTCCTGGCTGCGGCTGACGTTGGCCCACAACCGGGTGCTGGGTGTGACCTGCCAGTTCAGCCCCAGCTTGGGGGTGGCAAACGTCCATTGCTGGTCAAACTGCTGGCCCCCGGCCTGGCGGCTGGCGGCATCGCGCTTTTGCTGGCTCCAGCCCAGTTGGCCGACCAGGCTCCAGGCCGGGGCGAACTGCCAGTGGGCGCCCACCTGGCCTTGCAGGTTTTCCGCCTTCAGGTCGTAGTCGCCAAAACGCTGCAAGTCGCTGCCATCGGCACCCTTGACGGCATGGAGCGTCCTGTCCATATCGCTGCGCGACCATGCCAGCGCCGTATGCCATTGCAGGCCTGCGCCCACCTGTCCCTCGGCACGCCACTGCGCCCCGAAGGTGTTGCTGTCGGTTCGGGTGCTGACCAACGGGTCCTTGAACCAGTCGTCCGTGTCCTGCCAGTACACGCCAACCTCCTGGCGCAGGCTGTCGCTGCCCCAGCGCGTGCGGTTGGCCAGGCGCAGCTGCTGGGTTTCGCGCCGGGGGTCGCGCTTGTAGATGTTGAGCATGGCGTCTTGCGGGGTATTGCCATCGCCCATCACGCCCTTGGGGTCGCTATGCACACGGTCTTTGGGCACGACGTTGGGGATTTCAAATTCGAGATCGGTGTAGGACAGGTAGGTGCGGTTTTCCACCCCGCCGCTTTGGAAGCCCACGTTGGCGTGCAGCGCATCGCGCCGGGATGCGCTGTGGTGGCGGTAACCGTCGAAGCGGTCGCTGCTCACGCTCACGCGGCCATCCCATTGCTGGCCGACCAGGCCGAATGCCCCTTGCAGGGCCTTGCGGCCAAAGCTGCCCACTTCGGCACGCACCATGCCTTTTTGATCGGCGCCGGTGAGCGACTGGAAGTCCAGCTCCCCGCCCAGGGTGGTGGCGCTGGGCGTGAGGGTGTTCGCGCCCCGGCGGGCGCTGACCAGGGCGGCGTTGCGCGGCTCCAGCGTGCCGATGACGAAGGAGCCATCGGCATCGTTGAGCGGCAAGCCATCTTGCAACAGCACGACGCCGCGATTGACCGGGTTGCTCTGGATGCCCGAGCCGCGAATCGACAGGCGCGGCTGGTCGGTGCCGCCAAAAAAGTCCTGCAGCACGATGCCGGGCTGGTAATCCAGCGCATCGCGCAAGGTGGCCAGCCGCCCTTCCTGCTGGGGCTGGGCCAGATTGGTGCCGCCGGGCAGTTTTTCCAGGCGCCTGCGCTCACGATCGACCGACGGGGCCAGGGGCAGGCTGCCTTCCTGGCCGGCACGCACCGTCACATCGGGCAGCACTGCCGTCGTTTGGGCCCCCACCCAGCCAGGCGCGGCGATACAGGTTACGGCAACGGCCCAGGCCAGGGGCCGCAGGGTGAAGTGAAAGCAGGGGAAAGTGGACATGGCAAAACATGGAAAATAGATTCATCTATTCTATTGCCACCAAACGCCAATAAGATTGATTCGCATCAATTATGTTAATTTCGCAATGTAAAGCCGCGCCACCCTTGCTCCAGCGCCGCCTGCAACTCTGCCGTCCAGCGCCACGGTACGGCATCGGGGGTACGGCACTGCTGCACTGCCCAATCGCGCACGCCCAGGGTTTGCAGGTGTTGGCCCAGGGCCAGCAAGTCGGTAAAGGGAAACAGGCCGGGGTGCCAGGTGGTGCGGCACTCAAACGCTACGTCGCTGGCCAGCAAGGTGGCCAAGCCGGCAAAGGCTTTGGCGCCGCTGCCGGGGGTGGCGGTGATGCGGGCGTAGTCGCCTTCCAGCGCCTTGATGTCCAGCCCCACCCAGTCCAGGTGCGGCAGGGCGGCCGCCAGGCGCTCGGGGTACATGCCGCCGGTGTGCAGGCCGGGGGCAAAACCGAGCGAGCGCACCTCCTGCAACGCGGCCAGCAGGCCGGGTTGCAGCAGCGGCTCGCCACCGGAGAAGACCACCGCATCGAGCAGCCCCTGGCGCTGGCGCAGGAAAGCCAGCACCTCGCCCCATTGCATGGCTGCAGGCGCGGTGGCGTCGAGCAGATCGGGGTTGTGGCAATAGCCGCAGCGCCAGGGGCAGCCCTGGCAGAACACCACGGCGGCGAGCTTGCCGGGAAAGTCGATGCTGGTCATGCGCGTCAGGCCGCTGACGCGCAGTGTGGCGGCCCCCGATGCCCCTAATGCAATACGGCGGGCCATGGGATCAGCGCTGTTCGCGGAAGAACTGGCGCTCGTGGTGCTCGCCCTGCTTGCCGATGTTGAAGCTGGCGACCGGACGGTGGTAGCCCATGACGCGCGTCCAGACTTCGCAAGGCTGGCGTTCGGCATCGGTCAATTGGACGGCAGCGGTCAGGGCGGCGGTTTCGGGGGTGGAGAGTGCATTCATGGTGGTTTCCTTCAAGTGAATAAATAGATAGCTTGTTCCGCTGGTATCTATTTACTTTCAAATATGAAAATATCTGAAAATGCCTGTCTATCAGCGGTAAAAGCTATGATTTTCATCATGCCGCCTGCAACTGCTGGCGGCGGCGTTTTTCTGCCAGGCGCTCTTCATCGCACTTGGGGCAGAACGGGTGCTCCCCGGCCAGATAGCCGTGCCGGGGGCAAATCGAGAACGTAGGCGTGACGGTGATGTAGGGCAGCCGAAAGCGCGTGAGCGAGCGCCTGACCAGCTCCCGGCAGGCCGCGCCGCTGGACAGGCGCTCGCCCATGTACAGGTGCAGCACTGTGCCGCCGGTGTATTTGGTCTGCAGGCTTTCCTGGCGCTGCAGCGCCTCGAACGGGTCGTCGGTAAAGCCCACGGGCAGCTGGGAGCTGTTGGTGTAGTAAGGCTGCTCGTGCGTGCCCGCCTGCAGGATGTCCGGCCAACGCTTTTTGTCCTCCTTGGCGAAGCGGTAGGTGGTGCCTTCCGCCGGCGTGGCTTCCAGGTTGTAGAGGTGGCCGGTTTCTTCCTGGAAGGCGACGATGCGCTCGCGCACATGGTCGAGCAGGCGCACGGCAAAGGCGTGGCCCCAGTCGCTGGTGATGTCATGCACGTTGCGGGTGAAGTTGCGCACCATTTCGTTGATGCCGTTCACCCCCAGGGTGGAGAAGTGGTTGCGCAGCGTGCCCAGGTAGCGCTTGGTGTAGGGGAACAGCCCCTCGTCCATCAGCTGCTGGATCAGTTGGCGTTTCACTTCCAGGCTGCGCTTGCCCAATTCCAGCAGGCGGTCGAGCGCGGCGAGCAGCGCCGCCTCGTCGCCTGCATGCAGATAGCCCAGGCGGGCGCAGTTCACCGTGACCACGCCCACGCTGCCGGTCTGCTCGGCACTGCCGAACAGGCCGTTGCCACGCTTGAGCAACTCGCGCAAATCCAGCTGCAGGCGGCAGCACATCGAGCGCACCATGTGCGGCTCCAGCTCGGAATTGACGAAGTTCTGGAAGTAAGGCAGGCCGTACTTGGCCGTCATGTCGAACAGCAGGTCGGCATTGGCGCTCTCCCAGGGGAAGTCCTTGGTGATGTTGTAGGTAGGGATGGGAAAGGTGAACACCCGGCCCTTGGCATCGCCCGTGGTCATCACGTCGATGTAGGCGCGGTTGATCATGTCCATCTCGGCCTGCAGATCGCCGTAGCTGAACGGCATTTCCACGCCGCCGATCACCGGCACCTGCTCGCGCAGGTCCTCGGGGCAGGTCCAGTCGAAGGTCAGGTTGGTGAACGGCGTCTGCGTGCCCCAGCGCGAGGGCACGTTCAGGTTGTAGATCAGCTCCTGGATGCACTGGCGCACCTCGGCATAGCCCATGCCGTCCTTGCGGATGAAGGGCGCCATATACGTATCGAACGAGGAAAACGCCTGAGCCCCGGCCCACTCGTTCTGCAGCGTGCCCAGAAAGTTCACGATCTGCCCGACGGCGGAACTCATGTGTTTGGCCGGCCCGGCCTCGACCTTGCCCGGCACGCCGTTCAGCCCCTCGTGCAGCAGCGTGCGCAGCGACCAGCCCGCGCAGTAGCCGCTGAGCATGTCCAGGTCATGGATATGGATGTCGCCGTTGCGGTGGGCCTCGCCGATTTCCGGCGCGTAGACGTGCGAGAGCCAGTAGTTGGCCGTCACCTTGCCCGCCACGTTCAGGATCAACCCGCCCAGGGAATAGCCCTGGTTGGCGTTGGCGTTCACACGCCAGTCGGCACGGGTGAGGTATTCGTTGATGGCGCTTTCCACATCCACCTGGATGGGGGCCTCGGCCTGCGCTGCGATGGGTTTCATAAACACTCCGAAACACTAGATGTAGCGTTTATCGTATTTTTAAAACACTAGATATGGATTTGCACCAGATCAAAGAAACGCCCTACACCGGCACCGCCAGCAGGGGTATTCAGATGTTTCCAGTCCCGCCTGCCGTCCTTGCCGGATACGGCCCTGGGAGCAGGCCTGCACGCCAATCCCGATTAAATTTCTCAACAACACACCGGCAAAATTTGACAAAGATCAGGTCATCTTGTTGGTCAAAAAACTACAGTCCAATGATTTTTCCTATTGTGGTTGTGCCATGTCCGCCTCTTCCAGCCCCCCTCTGACCCTCCCGCCAGCGCCCGAGCTGGTCTGCCCCGCTGGCAGCCTGCCAGCGCTCAAGGCCGCCATCGACGGCGGCGCCGATTGCGTTTACCTGGGGCTGCGCGACGCCACCAACGCCCGCAACTTCGCAGGCCTGAACTTCGACGAGAAAGCCATTCAGGAAGGCATCGCCTACGCCCACAGCCGGGGGCGCAAGGTGCTGATGGCGCTGAACACCTATCCCCAGGCCAGCAACCCGGCGCCCTGGCGCTCTGCCCTGGACCGCGCTGCCGCCTGGGGCATCGACGCGGTGATCCTGGCCGACCCCGGCCTGATGCGCTACGCCACCGACAGGCATCCGCAGTTGCGCCTGCACCTGTCCGTGCAGGGCTCGGCCACCAACCACGACGCCATCAACCTGTACCAGCAGCAGTTCAACATCCAACGCGCCGTGCTGCCGCGCGTGCTGTCGCTGGAGCAGGTCAAGCAGGTGGCCAACCGCACCAGCGTGGAGATCGAAGTATTCGGCTTCGGCAGCCTGTGCGTGATGGTGGAGGGGCGCTGCGCCCTGTCCTCGTATGCCACGGGCGAATCGCCCAATACGCACGGCGTGTGCTCGCCCGCCAAATTCGTGCGCTGGAAAGAAACGCCTGCCGGAGTGGAATCACGCCTGAACGGCGTGTTGATCGACAAATACGGCCAGGGCGAGAACGCGGGCTACCCCACCCTGTGCAAGGGCCGCTTCAACGTCGGCGAAGAAAGCAACTACTACGCGCTGGAGGAGCCCACCAGCCTGAACACCCTGGAGCTGCTGCCCCAACTGGTGAAGATGGGCGTGCGGGCCTTCAAGATCGAAGGCCGCCAGCGCAGCCCGGCCTACGTGGCGCAGGTCACCAAGGTCTGGCGCGAAGCCATCGACCACTGCATGGCGCAAGGCCACCTGTACGCCCCCAAGACGGCGTGGATGGCCAGCCTGGACCAGGTGGCCGAAGGCCAGCAGCACACCCTGGGCGCTTACCACCGGCCCTGGAAATAAACCGTTTTTTATAGCTTGCAGCGCTTCCCCGACAAGGGGAAGCGCCTGATTCAACCAAGATTTTTCTATTGCAATGATGAAGTTATCCCTCGGCCCGGTGCAGTACTACTGGCACCGCGACACGCTGTTCGAGTTCTACCAGTCCATGGCGCAGACGCCGGTGGACATCGTTTACCTAGGCGAAGTGGTCTGCTCGCGCCGCCACGAGCTGCGCCACAGCGACTGGCTGGACATTGCCCGCATGCTGCGCGATGCGGGCAAGGAGGTCGTCCTCAGCACGATGGTGCTGCTGGAATCGACCAGCGATGTGGCCGACATGCACAAGATCGTGCGCGAGGAAGACTTCCTCATCGAAGCGGGCGACATGGGCGCCGTGCACAACCTGGCGGGCAAGCGTCCCTTCGTTGCCGGGGCACAGCTCAACCTGTTCAACCAGGACGCCCTGGCCTGGATGGCCAGCCTGGGCGCTACGCGCTGGGTCATGCCGCTGGAGATGCGCAGCAGCGATCTGGCCGTGCTGCAGGCAAGCCGCCCTGCCGCACTGCAGACCGAGGTCTTTGCCTATGGCCGGATGCCGCTGGCCTTCTCGGCCCGCTGCTTCACCGCCCGCCACTACAACCTGCCCAAGGACGACTGCGGCTTTCGCTGCATCGAGCACGCCGACGGCCAACTGCTCACCAGCCGCGAGGGCGAGGCCTTCCTCACCCTGAACGGCATCCAAACCCAATCGGCCAAGGTCCACAACCTGATTGCCGACGTGCCGCAACTGGCCAGCCTGGGCGTGGACGTGCTGCGCCTGTCGCCGCAGTCGCAGCACATGGCCGACATCGTTGCCGCCTTCGATGCAGCCCGCAAAGCCGATACCCCGCTGCCCGATGCCGTTGCTGCCATGCGCCCCTTCATGCCCGCCGATTCCTGTAACGGCTACTGGCATGGCCGCCCCGGCATGGATCTGGTCGAACCCGCCCTGGCCCCTGCATAAGAACGTGTTTACGATCTAAGAGCACCGACACGTCCTCCCCCGACTTTCAGCAAAGGAGCTGCCATGACCGCCACCCCACCCACCCCCTTCACCCTGCCTGCTCCGGTCGGTGCCGTCCTCGCCCGCCTGCCGGCCTACCCTGGCTCGATGCTGCTGGTCACGGCCATCAACTTCGCCCTGGCCAAGCAGTTGCCGGACGACGTGAAGGCCATCCTGCACGACAAGCGCATCAGCATCCGTGTGCGCGATGCGCGGCTGGGCTTCGACTTCACCTGGAACGGCCAGCGCTTTGCCCCAAGCAAGCCCTACGCAGAGGCCGACCTGACCATCAGCGCCAACGCCCAGGACTTCCTGCTGCTGGCCCAGCGCCGCCAGGATCCGGACACCCTGTTCTTCAACCGCCGTCTGGTCATGGAAGGCGATACCGAACTCGGGCTGGTCGTGAAAAACGCCCTGGATGCGCTGGAGCTGCCCGTGCTGGACCCCAGCCACTGGCACCCCCGCGCCGTGCTGGAGCGCAAGGCGCCGCACCTGGCCCGCCAGTTGCCCGCACTGCCTTCCCTGTCTGCCCTGTTCGGAAACCGCCCATGACCACCGAAGACGCTGCCCCGGCCACCAGCCTGCCGCTGGTGTATTCCTGTTCCGGCTGCTCCAGCGCCGCGCAGCTGGCCAACCACGTCGCCGTACGCATGGACCGCAGCGGACTGGCGGAAATGTCCTGCATCGCCGGCGTGGGGGGCGACGTGCCCAAGCTGGTCAATCTCGCCACCTCGGGCCGCCCCATCCTCGCCCTGGACGGCTGCCCGCTGGAGTGCGTGCGCAACAGCCTGCAGCGCCACAGCGTCACGCCCACACGCCATTACCAGTTGCATAAATACGGCGTGAAAAAGCGCAACCACCAGGATTTCGACCCGGAACAGGCCGCCGCCGTGCTGGAGCACATCGCCGCCGACCTGCAAGCCCACCCGCTGCCCGATGCCCCTGCCTGCCATGCCTAGCCCGCGCCAGCGCATCATCGTTGGCATCTCCGGGGCCAGCGGAGCCATCTACGGCGTGCGCCTGCTGCAAGCGCTGCGCGAGCAGCCGCAGATCGAAACGCATGCCGTCATCTCGGACGCCGGCTGGCTCAACCTCGCCCACGAACTCGGTCTGGCGCGTACCCAGGCCCACACCCTGGCCGACGTGGTGCACGACATCGACAGCATCGGCGCCAGCATTGCCAGCGGGTCGTTCCGCGCCACCGGCATGGTGGTGGCGCCCTGCTCCATGCGCACGCTGGCAGCCATCGCCCACGGCCTGGCCGACAACCTGCTTACCCGCGCAGCGGACGTGATGCTCAAGGAGCGCCGCCGCCTCATCCTGCTGGCACGGGAAACCCCGCTGCACCTCGTTCACCTGCGCAACATGACCACGGTGACGGAAATGGGCGCCATCGTCTGCCCGCCCGTGCCTGCCTTCTACCAAAAGCCGCAGACCGTGGAAGACATCGTGCAGCACAGCGTGGCACGGGTGCTTGACCTGCTCGGACTGGAGCAGCAACTGGCCGCGCCCTGGGCAGGGCTTTCATGAATTTCATCGCTTGCAGCGCCTGTTCTGCCAGGTTCTGACCCACTTTTCATACCCAAAATGCACTACCGTGACCTGCGTGACTTCATCGCGCAACTGGAAAGCCAGGGCGAGCTGCGCCGCATCAGCGCCCCCGTCTCGCCCCACCTGGAAATGACCGCGCTGGCCGACCGCGTACTGCGCTCGGGCGGGCCGGCGCTGCTGTTTGAAAACCCGACCGGCCACCGGATGCCCGTGCTGGCCAACCTGTTCGGTACGCCGCAGCGCGTCGCCCGTGCCCTGGGCGTGGCGGGACTGGAGGAAATCCGCGCCTTCGGCGAAGTGCTGGCCCAATTGAAAGAGCCGGAGCCGCCGCGCGGCATGAAAGACCTGTGGGGACGGCGCGACCTGATCAAGACCCTCTGGAGCATGGCTCCGAGCATGGTGCGCCGCCCGCCCTGCCAGGAGGCGGTTGTCGAGGGCGATGCCGTCGATTTGAGCGCATTGCCCATCCAGCACTGCTGGCCCGGCGACGTGGCCCCGCTCATCACCTGGGGGCTGACGATCACGCGCGGGCCGCACAAAAAGCGGCAGAACCTGGGCATCTACCGCCAGCAGGTGATTGGTAAAAACCAGCTCATCATGCGCTGGCTGGCGCACCGGGGCGGCGCCTTGGACTTTGCCGAGCACTGCAAGCTGTACCCGGGCCAGCCCTACCCCGTCGCGGTGGCCATCGGGGCCGACCCGGCCACCATCCTGGGCGCCGTCACGCCGGTGCCCGATACGCTGTCGGAATACCAGTTCGCCGGACTGCTGCGCGGCGCCCGCACCGAAGTGGCCGATGCCATGACCGTGCCGCTGCAAGTGCCTGCCAGCGCCGAGATCGTGCTGGAAGGCCACATCCACCCCGATGCCAGCCACCCCAGCGGCTACCAGCACGCACTGGAAGGCCCGTACGGCGACCACACCGGCTACTACAACGAATGCGCAGAATTCCCCGTCTTCACGGTGGAGCGCATCACCCGGCGTGAGGACGCCATCTACCACAGCACCTACACCGGCAAACCGCCGGACGAGCCGGCCATGCTCGGGCTGGCGCTCAACGAACTGTTCGTACCGCTGCTGCAACGCGCCTTCCCCGAAATCATCGACTTCTACCTGCCGCCCGAGGCGTGCAGCTACCGCATGGCGGTCGTGCGCATCAGGAAAGCCTACGCCGGCCACGCCCGGCGCGTGATGATGGGCGTGTGGAGCCACCTGCGTCAGTTCCTCTACACCAAATTCGTCGTCGTGGTCGATGAAGACATCGACGTGCGCTCATGGCCCGAAGTCATCTGGGCCATGACCACGCGCATGGACCCCGTGCGCGACACCATGCTGCTGGAGAACACGCCCATCGACTACCTGGACTTCGCCTCGCCGGTCAGCGGCCTGGGCGGCAAGATGGGACTGGACGCCACGAACAAATGGCCGGGCGAGACGCAGCGCGAATGGGGCCGCGTCATCGCCATGGATGCCGAAGTGACGCAAAAGATGACGGCGCTGGCCGAACGCCTGGGACTATAGAAAAAGAAGCTTTTACCGCTTATTAAAAAAGGAATTCAGATATTTTTATATCTGCATTCCTTTATTTAATTGCGGTAACAGCTATGTTTTCAAATGCACTGACGAAAACACCTCTGAATTGTATACAAACAATGTGTGCAAATTAACCGCTATTCTTGGTGGAACAAGGAGATATCGTCATGCGTTTTTCCCCCCTGACCAACCACCCCGAAGAAGCCGCCGTGCGCATCCCGCTGGAGCTGTA
>Ga0206117_101352_pt1 | contig 12886 bp, 12 predicted proteins | sample 3A5Ametagenome_FD_177997 | JGI IMG/M metagenome (GOLD analysis project Ga0206117, IMG submission 177997) | Enriched microbial communities from leaf-cutter ant dump, University of Wisconsin, Madison, United States - 3A5A | ecosystem: Environmental > Terrestrial > Nest > Insects nest > Nest dump... | reverse complement strand
GGCCGAGCTGACCAGGTTGAAGGTGCCGTACAGGGTGCCGTTGCCGCCCAGGCCCTGGTCGCCGCTGACGCCGTACTTGATGAAGCCTTCGCGCCAGGTCGAGCCGCCCGGGGTGCCGTCGTAGTTCCTGCGGCTGTTGAACATGCCCCAGACCGCGAGCAGGTCGGCGTTGAGGTGGGTGTCGTCGTCGCTGTACAGCTCATGGGCCTGCCCGGGCAGGGCGAGGCCGAGGGCGATCGAAAGCGCAAGACCGCGACGCGCGGCCCTGTTGAACGAGGTGCTGGACATGCAAGTGCTCCTGTGTGCCTTGGCGGGCATTCTTATCAGTGCAGGGAAAGGTCACCCCGACCGGGGTGACCGGGGAAACGTCAGGCGCTACGGGACAGGGCGATATCGAGGACCTCGGCCATGTGCCCGGCCTCGTGCGCGGTCAGGGTCAGCGGCGGCGAGAGGATGATCTTGCTGCCGACCGGCCGCACCAGCACCCCTTCGCGCCGTGCCGCCTCGGCGATCCGCGCGGCATGCCCGGCGGCCGGGTCCACCGGCTGGCGGCTGGCCCGGTCGCTGACCAGGTCGAGGGCGATCATCAGGCCCTTGCCACGCACCTCGCCGACCACCGCGTGGCGCTCGCTCAAGGGCTGCAGTTGCGCCAGCAACCGGGCGCCGACCCGTGCCGCATTGCCCGGCAGGTCTTCCGCCTCGACGATGTCGAGCACCGCCAGGGCCGCGGCGCAGGCCAGCGGGTGACCACTGTAGGTGTAGCCGTGCATGACGAAGCTGGCGAAGCCCGGGGCGTTCTCGATGCCGTCGACGATGCGCTGGTTGAACAGCGTTGCCCCCAGCGGGATGTAGCCGGCGGAAATGCCCTTGGCCAGGCACAGGATGTCCGCGGCCACGCCCCAGCCACGGCTGCCCAGCAGGCAACCGGAACGGCCGAAACCGGTGACCACCTCATCGGCGATCAGCAGGATGCCGTGGCGATCGCAGACCTCGCGCAGGCGCGGCCAGTAGCTGGCCGGCGGCACGATCACCCCGCCGGCGCCCTGCACCGGTTCGGCGATCAACGCGGCGAAGCTGTGGGCGCCATGCAGGGCGATGGTGTCCTCCAGCTGGCGGATGCACAGCTCGGTCAGGCGCTCCGGCTCGCGGCAATCCCAGGGGTTGCGGTACAGCCACGGCGTGTCGAGGCTGTGACAACCGGCCAGCAACTGCCCGTGGTTGTAGTGGTAGACGCCGTTGCCGCCCACCGAGGTGCCGCCGATGTGCACGCCGTGGTAGCCGTTGCGCAACGACAGGAAGCGCGTGCGCCCCGGCTGGCCGGTGGCGACCCAGTACTGCCGGGCCATCTTCAGCGCGGTTTCCACGGCATCGGAGCCGCCACTGTTGAACAGCACGCGGGCCATCTGCTCGCGCGCGAACATCGACGTCAGGCGCTGCGCCAGGTCGTAGACCCGCGGATGGGCGATGCCGTCGAAGGTCTGGTAATAGGCCAGTTCGTCCATCTGCCGGGCGATGGCCGCCTTCACTTCGGCGCGGTTGTGGCCGACGTTGACGTTCCACAGGCCGCCGACGCCGTCGAGCAGGCGCTGGCCGTCGACGTCGGTGACGTAGTTGCCGTCGGCGCTGGCGATGACCAGGGTCTCGCCACGCTGGCCTGGCGCCGCGCAGGCCATGGGGTGCCAGAACTTCTTCTCGGCACGCTTGTAATGGGCAAGGGACGGCTGGCTCGATGCACCGGCGAACCCGGGCAGCGGCACGCCGGCGAACAGGGTCGGCTTGCTCATGCCTGGGCCCCCTTGCGCACGAACAGCAGTTGCTGGCCGGTGAATTCCAGCAGGCCTTCGAGGCCGAACTCGACGCCGAAGCCGGACATCTTGCTGCCGCCGAACGGCGTGTTCGGCTGGATCTGCGCATGGCAGTTGACCCAGGCCACGCCGCTTTCCAGGCGGGTCGCCAGGGCCTGGGCCTGCGCCGCGTCCGGGCCCCAGACCGAACCGCCGAGGCCCATGCTGCTGGCATTGGCCCGGGCCAGGACATCCTCGACGTCGCCATAGACGATCACCGGCAGGACCGGACCGAACTGCTCCTCGTCCACCAGGCGGTCGCCATCGGTGACATCGGCGACGATGGTCGGCGGATAGAAATAGCCGTCACGCGCCAGGCGCTGGCCACCGCACAGCACCCGGGCACCCAGGCGCCGGGCATCCTCCACCAGTTCGGCGACCAGCTCCAGCTGCTCCAGGTTCTGCACCGGGCCGAAGCTGACCCCGTCTTCCAGGCCAGCGCCGACCACTTCGCGACCGGCCCGTGCCACCAGCGCGACGAGCATCTCCTCGTACTGCGACTCGTGGACATACAGGCGCTTGAGCGCAGCGCAGGTCTGGCCCATGTTGAGGAACGCGGCGTCGAAGAGCGCATCGGCCATCCCCGCGACATCGCTGCCAGGCAGGACGATCGCGGCATCGTTGCCGCCCAGTTCCAGGGTCAGGCGCTTGAGGTTGCTCGCCGCGCCGCGCATCACGCTCTGCCCGGTCGGCGTGGAGCCGGTGAAGACGATCTTGTCGATGCCCGGGTGGCTGGTGATGGCGCCGCCGAAGCCCTTCTCCCCGGTGACGATGTTGATCACCCCGGGCGGCAGGTGGCGGTCGAGTATCTGCACCAGGCGCAGGGTGCTCAGCGGGGTCAGGCTGGACGGCTTGCTGACCACGCAGTTGCCGGCGCGCAGGGCCGGGATGATGTGCCAGATGGCGATCATGAACGGCCAGTTCCACGGGGTGATCGACGCCACCACGCCCAACGGCTTGCGCTGCAGTTCGACGCGCTGGACCGGGGTGTCCTCCACCAGTTCCACGGGAATCTCCAGGTCGGCGTTGTAGCGGGTCCAGGCGACCCCGCCCATGACCTCGGACATCGCCAGCGCCAGGGGCTTGCCCTGTTCCTGGACGATGAGCCGGGCCAGTTCGGCGGCTTCGCGCTGCAGGTCATCGGCGGCCTTGTGCAGGGCCGTACGACGCTCTTGCGCGCTGCTGTTGCGCCAGCCGGCGAAGGCCTTGCGGGCTGCGGCGACGGCCGCGTCCAACTGCCCGAGCGAACCTGCCGGGCACTCGGCGAAAGGCTTGCCGCTGGCCGGGTCGAGCACGGCGAAGCGGCCGTTCTCGCCGTCCACCTGGGCGCCGTCGATGACTAACTGGAAATCTTGCATGGTACGGGTCCTTGGCTGGGGCGGCGCCCGATGCGCCGCGGCACGAGGGGGATTCAGAGCTTGTGGCTGCCCAGTTCCTGGTAGCGCTCGGGGCAGTTGCGGCGCAGGCGCGCCGCCAGCAGCACGCCGGTCACCAGGGCGGCCGGAATCACTGCGCAGAGGGCATAGGACAGGGCCTTGCTGGCGCCGGTGAGCACGTCGAAGTGCAGCACCGCCACGCCCAGCACGAACAGCAGCGCGACACAGGCCAGGCCTGGCAGCAGGCGCTTGCGCAGGAAGCCCAGGCGCAATTGCGGCTGGCGATGGAAGTACACCAGCACCGCGGCCGAGGTCATGGCCATCAGCAGGATCACGCACAGGGTCGCCAGACTGGAGAACCAGGCGAACAGTTGCAGGATCGGATCGGCGTCCATCGCCGCGAACACCAGCACCACCACGGCGGCGATCAGGCTCTGCAGGGCCGAGCCCATGTGCGGGCTCTGGTGCACCCGGTGGGTGGTGCCCAGCTGGCGGGGCAGCAGGCCGTCGCGGCCGATGGCGTAGAAGTAGCGCGCGGCGGCGTTGTGGAAGGCCAGCAGGCCGGCGTAGATGCTGACCATGAACAGCACGCGGATGACCTGGGTCAGCTGCGGCCCGACGAAGTGATCGGACAGGCCGTAGATGAAGGTGGTCGGGTCCTGCAGGGCGAGCAGGGTCGGCACGATCTTGTCGGCGCCCACGCCCACCACCATGGCCCAGATCGACAGGGTGTAGAACACGCCGATCAGCAACACCGCGGCGTAGGTGGCGATGGGGATGGTGCGCTGCGGGTTCTTCGCCTCCTCGCCGTAGATGGTGGTGGCTTCGAAACCGATGAACGCGGCGAAGCAGAACAGCAGGCCGATGGACGGCGTGCCGCCGAGCACATGGCGGCTCTCGAAGGAAGCGAAGTCGATGCCGCTGTCGCCGCCGCTGCGCAGGATGGCCACGTCCAGGGTGAGGATGGCCAGGTACTCGGCGACCACCACGAAGGACAGCACCCGTGCCGACAGGTCGATGTTGCGGTAGCCGAGGATGGCGATGCTGGTCATGGCCAGCAGCGAATAGACCCACCATGGCCAGTCGATGCCGAACACCACGCTCATGGTGCCGGCGACCACGCCGCCGAACATGCCGTACAGGCCGACCTGGAGAATGTTGTAGGCGAACATCGCCAGCACCCCCGCCGCACCGCCGGCCAGGCCGCCGAGGCCACGGGAGGAGAAAGCGTAGAAGCCACCGGCGTTGGTCACGTGGCGGGCCATGGTGGTGTAGCCCACCGAGAAGGCCAGCAGTACCGCCAGGGTCAGGATCAGCAAGGCCGGGGTGCCGGCGCCGTTGCCGAGCATGATGCCGATGGGAAAGCCGCCGGCGATGACGCTCAGGGGGCTCGCCGCCGACACCACGAAGAAGATGATGAAACCGACGCCCAGGGCACCGCGCCTGAGCTCCGTGGAACTGTTCGCAGGGAGTGAAACGCTCATTTTATTGACCTTGTTGTATGAGGCAGTCTGTTGTCTGGAGCGACAGCCGAAGCGCATCGCCGCACGCTGTTGTTTTTGTAGTCTGGCTGGAATCGATGCTAGACCCGGGCATCGGCGGGTCGTTAGCCCAAAATGGCAGGGACGTGCGCGGGCCTGCCCTCATACGGGGCGCCTGGTCTCTGTGGGGCAGGATCAGGCAATGAGGTCGTCCCGGCGGGCCTCATCGCCGGCAAGACCGGCTCCCACGGGTTCAGTGCCCACCGCAACCTCCAGGGCTGGCCCAGGACACAATCAGGCGATGCGGTGGTGGCACGAACCGCTCTGACAAGGGCAACAAGCAGGCTGGCAGGCAGAACAAATCACGGCCCTGGCAGGCGCGGCACAATCCTGCCTGCCATTCCAACAACAAGGCGGCCCCGCGCCGCCGAACGCTTCAGGAACTCCGTGATGTCCATCGCCTTGCGCCCTACCCTCGCCCTCTTCACCCTGCTCTGCGCCGCCAGCCCCTGGGCCCTGGCCGAAGGCTGCCCGCCCGGGCAACAGCAGCAGGGCGAGCAACTGTTCGCCCGCGACTGTGCCGCCTGCCATTCGGCGCAGAAGAACGGCCCGACCCTGATGGGGCCGAACCTGCATGGCGTGGTCGGCCGCCCAGCCGGCACGCTGCCCGGCGCCACCTACTCCGAGGCCATGAAGTCGCGCCAGGCGGCCTGGACCGCCGAGAGCATCGGCGCCTTCATCCAGCAGCCCCAGGCCGCAGTGCCCGGCACCTACATGCCCTATGCGGGGATGACCGACAGCGCCGAGCGCCAGGCCGTGACCTGCTTCCTCGCCGGGCTCGAGTGAGCCGAGCGCCACCTCGGCCCGGAAACGGCTGCGCAGACAAAAACACCGGCATTGGCAGCACAGCAAAGGGATCTGGCAACCAGGGCAAAAGCCACCTCCCGGGCTTCCTTCATCATCGCTCGCAGGTTTTTTTGGAACTTCTGCCACTCGAACAACCAAAAGGAAGCCAGACCATGCGCATGCCCCTTCACCGCCTCACCCTTGCCGCCGTGCTCGCCGGACTCTCCACGGGTGCCCCCGCCTACGAGCTGTACCGCGACGGGGACAGTCATCTCGACGCCAACCTGGAAATGCTCTTCGGCCTGTTCCACAGCCGCGAACGCTACGCCATCGCCCGTGACCAGCCCGGCTCGGCCTCCTGGCGCGAGGGCTACCTCAAGTACGGCCTGAGCGGCGAGCAACGCCTGGGGGGGGCCGGTACCCTGTACGGCGCCTTCGCCCTGCTCGGCTCCGGCACCTGGGGCGATGGCGACGCCGCCGGCTTCAGCGACGGCAGCGAACGCACGCACAAGATCGAGGACGCCTATGCCGGCTGGAAATCCGCCAACCTGTTCCCGCTGCTGGGCGAGGACGGCATCGACTTCTCCTATGGCCGCCAGAGCGTGGCGATCGGCGACGGCTTCCTGATCCAGGGCGACTCGCTGAACGTCGGCCATGGCCTCGGCGATGGCCAGTTCAACCGCGGCGGCGGCTACTACCTGGCGGCGCGCAAGAGCTTCGACAAGACCGCCATCCTGCGCCTGGGCGGCAAGACCGGCTGGCGCGGCGACCTGATGTGGCTGCAGTCGGACAACCGCGCCCAGGCCAACACCGAAATGCACGTGGCCACGCTGGAGCATGTCGCCGACGCCGGCACCGTCGGCCTGACCTGGATCGACACCACCCACGTCGACGAACGCTACGCCTCGCCCCAGCAACTGGAGCGCGAGGGCATGAAGACCTGGAGCATTCGCGCCCAGGGCAACGCCGGGGTGGACAACCTGTTCCTCTCGGGGGAGTTCGCCAAGCAGGACAAGCCCCACGCCGCCACCGAAGACGCCTGGTACCTGGAAGCCGGCTGGACCTTCGCCGACACCTCCTGGCGCCCCAACCTGAGCTATCGCTACAGCCGCTTCTCGGAGCGTTTCGACCCGTTGTTCTTCGGCCTGAGCCGCGGGCTCGGCACCTGGTTCCAGGGTGAAGTGGCGGCCAACTATGCCGGACCGTTCAACAGCAACACCCGGGTGCACAAGGTCGGCCTGGTGGTCAGCCCGCTGCCGACCCTCAACCTGGGCGCCCAGTGGTTCGCCTTCGACACCCTCGACCGCCGCCTGGGCAACACCGACGCCCGCGAGCTGGACCTGTACGCCGAATGGACGGTGAGCGAGCACCTCACCGTGGTACCGCTGGTGGGCCTGTACCAACCCGAGCGCAGCGCGCTGGACGGTGGCACCCAGTTGGGCAGCGACCGCACCAACCTGTACAGCCAGGTCGTGTTCGTCAGTACCTTCTGAAACGGCAGGGCTGCAGCGGTCACTGCAGGCCCTGCGGTGGCGGACATCGCGTCAAGGCTGCCAGGTGCCAGCCTCGATGCGATCACGAGCATGCCCTGCCACTCACTCCGGCACCGGCAACAGCGCCTCGCTGTTCCACCCCGTCACCGGCCGGCTGAACAGGTTTTCGGTCTGGAAATGCGCCATGCGCCACTGCCCCTCCTCCACGGCAAAGCGCACCGTCAGCCGCGCCGCATTGAGGTGCGAGGCGCCATCGGCGAAGGTGCTGGTCTGCAGCATGACCCAACGCCCTTCACCGCCCTCGCCGTCCGCACTGATCACCTCGCTGGTGAGGAAGTGCACATTGAGGGCGAAGTGCGCCGGGGTCTTCATGTAGGTGGCGAACATGGCGCGGATCGCCTCGCGTCCGCGGTAACCGCCGAAGCTCGCCGCGTAGCGGGCGCCCTTGCCCTCCCACAGCGCCTCGCGGGTGAACAGCCCGGCCAGTTCGTCGAGCGGCGTCGAGGCATCCAGGGCGTCGCACAGTTCCATGTAGCGATTGATGCAGACGCGGATCGCCTGCTGGCTTTCGAAGGCCTGCAGCCGCGCCTGCAGGGTCGCGATATCGGTCATCGGTGAAACTCCTCTGGCATTACGGGTACTGGCCGGACGTGGCATTGAGCAGCAGGCGTTCGGCCACGGCCAGCAGCTTCTCGTCGGCGCCCTTGGCCGCCACCAGTTGCAGCCCCACCGGCAGCCCGCACTCGCTGCCCAGCGGAATGCTCAGCGCCGGATGTCCCGACAGGTTGAACGGCCGCACCAGCGAGGTCATGCCCAGCACCGCGCGGGTGTCGCCGGCCTCTTCGAGGCGCAGCGGAAAATCGGGCATGGTCGGCAGGGCGAGCACGTCGAAGATCTGCAGCGCCTCGTCGACTTCCGCGGTGAAGCGCTGGCGGACCTCCTCGGCCTCGGCCAGGGCCGTGTCGCTGGTCTGCCCCGCGGCCTCCAGGCGCCCGGCGATGTCCGCGCCGAGCTTGCCGCTGGCCAGCAGCGGCGCACAGGCGTCGTGGGTTTCCCGGTTGATCACCACCATGCCGGCATCGTAGGCGGCGCGGAAATGCTGCAGGTCGACATTGCCCAGCGGCAGCCCGCTGGCGGCCAGGGTGCCATGCACCACCTTCTGGATCGCCGCCTCGGCGGTCACCCGCAGCACGCCGATGCGCGCCTTGGCCGGGACCTGGGCCGGGACGAAGCCGGGGTCGATCATGCCCATGGCCCGCACCAGCATCGGCAGGGTCGCGGCGAACGGACCGACGCAGTCCAGGCTGGTGCGCTCGGGCATCACGCCCTGGCGGCTGACGCGGCCGAAGGTCGGCTTCAGGCCGAACACCCCGCAGCAGCAGGCGGGAATCCGCACCGAGCCACCGGTGTCGGTGCCCAGGCTGAAGTCCGCCAGGCCTGCCGCCACCGCCGCCGCCGAACCGCTGGACGAGCCACCGGGAATGCGCCCCGGGTAGCGCGGGTTCATCGCCGTGCCGGTGTAGTGGTTGATCCCGGTGGTACCGAAGGCCAGCTCATGCAGGCTGACCTTGCCGGTGAGGCGGGCGCCGGCGGCCAGCAGGTGGCTGACCACCTCGGCGTGACGTCCGGCCAGGGGCGCGTGCTCCAGTGCCCGGCTCGAGGCACGGGTCGCGGTGCCGGCGACGTCGATGGTGTCCTTGACCACGACCCGCGGGCCGCTGCCGCCAAGGTCGAGGCTTTCGATGATGATTGTCATTGTTTGTCACCCTGTAGGAATCGGTGCCGGACTCGGGTCCGGCCAGTAACATGCGCAATAATTACTTGAAGTGTCAACTGAACTTTCCAGTAAAAAACACTGCTTCGAAATGCCGCTCGCCCTGCACTGCCGGTAGCCAAATTCGGTGAACCGTCTATGATGGCGCGACTTTCTCCGCACAAGTAAGTGAATCGATGAACGACTCGAAGCAGAAGGGCCATAGCCATCACGACCCGGCCAGCGATGAATTTCGCAAAGAGGATTTTCCTTTTTACTGGCTGGCCCGCGTCCATGGCCGCTACACCCAGAACATGGAACGGTTGCTCAAGAAGGTCGACCTCGACGTGCCGCGCTGGCGCGTGCTGTGGATCCTCAACGAGAACGGCGAATCGAGCATTTCGGAAATCTCCACCCATGCCATCGGCAAGCTGTCGACCATCACCAAGATCGTCTACCGCATGAAGGACGACGGCCTGGTGGACACCGCGCCGAGCCCCGAGGACGGCCGGGTCACCCAGGTGCGCATCACGCCCCAGGGCCTGAACGCCATCGAGCGCATGCAGGACGTCACCCGCGACCTGTTCAAGCGCAGCTTCAAGGGCCTCACCGAAGCCCAGGTGCAGCGCCTGAACCGCATGCTCGAAGTGGTGTTCCACAACCTCGACGACTTCTGAGCCTGAACAGAAGCCCGGCGCAACGACCGGGCCAGGCAAGCGCTCGTCAGCAGGCCTTGGAGGCGTCGCAGACGCGGTGATAGGCCCGGTTGAAATACACCAGCCCGTCATCGCCGTCGCCGTGGCGGATGTCCTGGATCTCGCAGTAGAAGATGCTGTGGGAGCCGACCTCATGGACCTGGGCGATGCGGCAGTCGAAGTTGACCAGTGCATCGAGCATCACCGGCGCCCCGCTTTCCAGCACCTGCCAGCGGGCGCTGGCGAAGCGCTCCGCCATGCTCAGGGCCTTGTTGGCGAAGGCCCCGGACAGCTCGCGGTGGGTACCGGCGAGGACGTTCACGCACAGGGCGCCATTGGCCTTGAACTGGGCGTTGGAGTTGGACGAGCGGTTCATGCACACCAGCAGGGTGGGCGGTGAATCGGTCACGCTGCACACCGCCGAGGCGGTGAAGCCGAAGCGACCGGCAGGGCCATCGGTGGTAATGACCGAAACGGCACCACCGAGCATCGCCATCGCATTGCGAAAACGGTTTATGTCTACCATGGTCATTCTCCTCAGATGTCCAGCACGAGTTTCTTGGAGCGGGCCCGCGAGCAGCACACCAGGATCTGGTCGTTCGCGGCTTTTTCTTCATCGGTCAGGTACACGTCGCGGTGGTCCGGCTCGCCTTCCAGCACGTCGCACAGGCAGGTGCCGCAGACCCCCTGCTCGCAGGAAATCTCGATCTTGATGCCGACCCCGGCCAGCGCATCGAGGATGCTCTGGCCCTCCGCCACCTGCACCGTCTTGTTGCTGCGCGCGGCGACCACTTCGAAGGCGGCGCCGCTGGCGTCCACCTCGACCTGGAAGTATTCCTTGTGGATATGGTCCTCGGCGTAGCCCTGCTGGCGTGCGCCGGCGATGACCCAGTCCATGAAGCCGGACGGGCCGCAGGTGTACATATGGGTGCCAGGCGTGCCGCTGCCGAGCACGGCGGCCAGGTCCAGGCGCTGGTCGTCACCCTCGTCGTCGAAGTGGGTGAACACTTCTGCGGCGAACGGCGCCCTGGCCAGTTCGTCGAGGAAGGCGCTGCGGCTGCGCGAGCGACCGCAGTAGTGCAGTTCGAACGCAGCGCCCTGGCGGTGAAGGGCGTGTGCCATGGCGATCATCGGGGTGATGCCGATACCACCGCCGAGCAGCACCGAACGGCGCGCGTCGGCCTGCAGCGGGAACAGGTTGCGCGGCACGCTGATCTGCACCTCGCGGCCTTCGTGCAGGCTGTCGTGCACCCCCACCGAACCGCCGCGGGAAGCCGGGTCCTTGAGCACGCCGAGGCGGTACTGCGAGACATCCGCCGGATCGCTGCACAGCGAATACTGGCGCACCAGCCCGGGGGCGATGTGGATATCCACGTGGGCCCCGGCCTCGAACGCCGGCAGGGCCGCGCCGTCTGCCGCGCCCAGGTCGAGGACGACGACATCGGCGCCCTGCATCTCGCGCTTGCGCACGACTACATTCAACAATTCTTCATTCATGGTTGTGTCTCGTATCGCAGTGGGGCGCATGCGCCCCGAAAATTTCAACGCATGAACAGGCCGCCGTTCACGTCCCAGGTCGCCCCGGTGGTGAAGTAGGCGTCGGGCCGGGCCAACTGGGCGATGAGGTCGCCGAGGAAGTCAGCATCGCCCAGGCGCTGCACCGGGATGTTGGCCAGCAGGCCGGGCAGGCGTTCGGCCGGCACGGCCGCGCGCACCGCCGGGGAGTCGATCGGCCCCGGGGCGATGGCGTTGACCGTGACGCCGCGGCTGGCGAACTCCTTGGCGAAGATCTTGGTCAGGGTCACGATCGCGCCCTTGCTCGCCGCGTAGTGCGCACCGGTGGCAGTGCCGCCGTTCTGTCCGGCCAGCGAGGCCATGTTGACGATGCGCCCGTAGCCGGCCTCGGCCATGTGCGCGCCGAACACCTGGCAGCCGAGGAAGATGCTGCGCAGGTTGAGGCCGACCACGGCGTCGAACTCCTCCGGACTGATCTCCATCAGCGGCGTGGTCTTGGTGATGGCGGCGTTGTTGACCACCACGTGCAGCGCACCGAAGTGCTCCAGCACCTGGGCCAGGGCCTGCTGGAAGTCGGCCTTGCGGCCGACGTCCAGCTGCACCGCGAGCACCCGGCCGCCCTGCCCTTCGAGCCCGGCCGCCGCCGTGCGGGCCAGTTCGAGGTCGCGGTCGGAGACCACCACGTCGAAACCGGCCGCCAGCAGCCGCGAGCAGAAGCGCAAGCCAAGTCCCTGGCCGGCGCCGGTTACCAATGCAACCTGGTTCATGACCGACTCCTCAGAGGATGTAGCCGATACCGGCAAGGGTATCGTCACTGTTGATCAGGCTGATCACCTTGCGGTGGATCTGGAAGCCGCCCCCGGCCCGCACCAGGGTGTAGGTCAGGTCGGCGCTGTAGTGCTTGAGGCTTTCCTTGCGGAACTCGCGGAGGTTCTGCGCGCAGCGCACGGTGACGTTGACCCCGTCGTCGCCCAGCACCCGGAAGCGCGAGAGCGTGCGCACGGTGCGCGGCTGCGGGCTGGTGGAGATCGACTCGCCGCCGATCAGCCGTTGCACCCGCAACTGCCGCATGTGGTGGTCGTCGTAGGCGTAGTTCAGGGTGTTCTCGTGGTCGGTCTGCTTCGGGTCGATGGGAATGATGTAGGTCCCTTTCGCCGTCCACTGGGCCAGCCAGGCGTCGTATTCGCCGTGGTCGAGCATGTCGCCTTCCTGCCAGATGAAGGCGGTGACTTCGTTGAGCAGATTCAGGTTCATCACTGGGCCTCCGCCATCATCTTCTTCCACTGCTGGTACGCCGCGCGCATGCCGGTCTCGGCACTGACGTCGGAGATCAGGCCGTCTGCGCTGGGCTTCTCGCCGGGCAGGCCGCGGTTGAGCATGATCCACAGGTCCTCGCCGGCATTGGCGCCTTTCTGCACCCGTTCCCAGGCCTCGGAATCGTCCGGGGTACCGAAGCCCATCGGGCCCTGGAAGTGCTCGTGCAGACGCAGGCGGTAGCGGTTGGCCGCGGCCGGGCCGCCGTCCATGGTGATCACCGCGTGATGGATCTCGGTCTCGGTCACCGAGATCGGCTGCAGCACGCGGAAGAAGGCCATGGAGCAGGCGACGTTGGGGAACAGGTTGAGGTTGAAGCCGGTACCGCCGACGGCGCGGACGATGCGGCGCACCTGCTGCTCGTCGATGCCTTCGTCACGCAGTTCGGCGGCCAGGGCCTCGAAGCGCTCGGGGATCGGCTTGTCGAGGTCGGCCTCGAGGTCGATCAGCTCGGGGATCATCACCATCACGCTGTGGCCGTTGCCCAGGTCCTCGACGTAGCCGGGGCCCTTGACGAAGTCGAACAGCTCCAAGGTCTGTTCGTCGACCGAGGACAGGAAGCTCTTGTG
>Ga0206117_101351_pt1 | contig 12896 bp, 12 predicted proteins | sample 3A5Ametagenome_FD_177997 | JGI IMG/M metagenome (GOLD analysis project Ga0206117, IMG submission 177997) | Enriched microbial communities from leaf-cutter ant dump, University of Wisconsin, Madison, United States - 3A5A | ecosystem: Environmental > Terrestrial > Nest > Insects nest > Nest dump... | reverse complement strand
CCGAGGGCATGCTGCATCGCGCCGGCGTCGCGCGGGGCGAGACGGTGCTGATCACCGGGGCCTCCGGCGGCGTCGGCTCCGCCGCGGTGCAACTGGCAAGCCGTCGCGGCGCCGTCGTGATCGCCGTGGCGGGGGAGGCCAAGGCCGCGCAGGTCATGGCCCTGGGCGCCGACCGCGTCGTTTTCCGCGGGCGGAGCCTGCTGGAGGCCGTGGGCAGGGAGAGCGTCGACGTGGTGATCGACGTCGCCGCCGGGCCGGCCTTCACCGAGCTGCCCGAGGTGCTGAAGCGCGGCGGGCGCTATGCCATTGCCGGCGCGATCGCCGGGCCGATCGTCGAGCTCGACACGCGCAGCCTCTATCTCAAGGATCTCACCGTCTTCGGCTGCACCTTCTACGAGGACGCGGTGTTCGAGAACCTCGTCTCCTATATCGAGCGCGGCGAGATCCGGCCGCATGTCGGCAAGGTCTATCCCTTGCGGGACATCGTGCAGGCGCAGAAGGATTTCCTGTCGAAGGCGATCGGCGGGAAGCTGGTATTGACCCTCTCCGGCCCGGCGGAGGAAGGGGAAGGCTAGGCCTCCACGCTCACGCGGCCGATCGGCTTGGAACAGCATGCGAGGATGTAGTCGTCCTCGATGTCCTCGTCGGTGATGCCCCCGTTGTGGACCATATGGACCTGCCCCGCGGTCTTGCGGATCCTGCAGGTGCCGCAGATGCCCATCGAGCATCCCGAGGGGATCACCAGGCCCGCGGCCTTCGCGGCCGCCAGGATCGTGTCCGTCTCGCTGCATTTCGCCGTGATGCCGGAGAATGTGAAGTCGATCTCCGCCTGGTTCTGCGCATCGGGCAGCACGTCCTCGGGGACGTCCTCGGCATTGTCGGGCTCGGCGCTGAAGCTTTCCTGGTGATAGCGGTTCATGTCGAAGCCGAGGCCCGCGAGCGCCTCGCGCACCGCGCGCATGAAGGGTTCCGGGCCGCAGCAGAAGACCTCGCGTTCGAGATAGTCCTGCGCCATCAGGCCGAGCATGATCTGGTTGAACATCCCCCTGTAGCCGGTCCAGGGCCGGAAGGGATCGGCCTCCTCGACGACCCATTTGAGGTCGATGCCGACGATGCGCGAGGCCATGAGCTCCATTCGCTCGCGCAGGATGATCTCGGAGGGACGGCGCGCGCAGTTGATGAAGACGATGTCCGGCTCCCGTCCGGAATCGTAGAGCCACGTCGTCATCGCCACCATCGGGGTGATGCCGGAGCCGGCCGAGATGAAGAGATACTTCTCGGCCGGGTGATGGGCGATCGAGAACCGCCCGGCGGGGCCGATCGCCCGGATGCGCATGCCCTTGTGAAGGTTGTCGAGCATCCAGCGGGTGCCGATGGACGAGCGCTGCGCCTTGACGGTGATCGTCAGCGCCGTCGGCCGCGAGGGCGAGGAGGATATCGTGTAGGTCCGGTAGAGCGGCCCGCCGGGAACGGGCAGCTCCAGCGTCACGAACTGCCCCGGATCGTGATTGAACAGCGCGCCGGACGGGCTCTGGAAGCTGAAGGTCACGACGTCGGGCGCCTCCGGCGTGCGCGTGACGCATTCGAGCATTTCCACGTCGGTCCAGAAGGCAAGGTTCTTGAAGACGCTCATCCGCTTACTCCGCGGCCTGCCGCATCGGTGCGATCGACCGTTCGAGCCAGGCGGCGTACCAGTCCACGAACTGGATGACGCCGCTTTCCTGGTTCGGCGAATAGGGGCCGGGAACGTAGCCGGGCGAGAGAATGCCCTGCTGGTTGGTCTCGACGATCTCGCGGTCCTCGTCGTTGGTGGCGATCCAGACCTCGGTCAGGCGCTTGAGATCGTAGTCCACGCCCTCGACGGCATCCTTGTGCACGAGCCAGGTGGTGGTGACCTCCGTCTCCATCGGCCCGATCGGCGTCACCCGGAAGGTCAGCGAATGATCGGGCAGGAAGTGGTTCCAGGTGCTCGGATAGTGGAACTTCAGCAGCGTGCCGGCGTCGGGCAGGCCGACCCGGCCGAGGTTCCTGGCGACGGCGGCCTTGCCGTCCATCGTATAGCTCACCGCCTTCTCCTGCAGGGGCATGCGCGCCAGGCGATACTGGCCGTCCCCGGAGATCCGGAACTGCGCGGGGGCGCCGGCGGCCTCGCAGCGGTCGAAATGCGCCTGGAGGACCTCGGAGACCGATCCGTCCGGCGAGACGCCGGCGACGTTGGGATCGAGCGGGAACGAACGGCAGAGCGCGGGATGGTTGCTGCTGCAGTGATAGCACTCGCGGTTGTTCTCCCACACGAGCTTCCAGTTCGCCTTTTCGACGATGGTCGAGCTATGGGCCACCTTGGCGTCGGCGAGGTCGTGGATCGCGAGATAGGGGCGGGCCAGTTGCGCGAACGTCTCGAAATCCGGCGGCGTTTCCGACAGACAGATATAGATCAGGCCTTCGAGATTGCGCAGGGCGACCGGTTTCAGGCCATGCCTGGTGGGGTCGAAATCCGGGCCCATGTCGTTGGCCCAGATGAGCTTCCCGTCGAGGTCGTAGGTCCACTGGTGATAGGGACAGACGAGCTTGGCGACCTGGCCCTGCCGCCCCTTGCAGATCAGCGAGCCGCGGTGGCGACAGGAATTGTGGAAGGCGCGGATCTCGCCGTCGCGGCCGCGCACGATGATCACCTCATAGGCGCCGACGCGCATGGCGACATAGCTTCCCGTCCTGGTGAGCTGGCAGGCCGGGATGGCGTAAAGCCACTCCCTGTAGAAGAGATGCTCCAGATCGAGATCGTAGACGGCCGGCGAGGTGTAGAAAGGCTGTTCGAGGGCGTGGCCCGGAATGCGGCGGGCCAGCAGGTCGGGAAGGGAAGGCTGGAAGGGCGTCATGGCAAGGTTCCACATTCGGCGTGTTCAACTGACGCGGATTGTTATTGCGACAACCCTAATTGACAACCGCACTTTTTTTGATGTGAGATTAGCTTGACTAATGTCAGTATCCCAGGAGGCGCCCTCTCGTGCGAAGACCCTACGACCTGCCGTCCCTGACCGCGCTCGCCTGTTTCGAGGCCGCCGCGCGAAAGGCGAGCTTCAAGGATGCGGCGGGCGAGATGAACGTGACGCCGGCCGCCGTCAGCCATCAGATAAAGGCGCTGGAGACGGATCTCGGCTGCAGCCTTTTCACCCGGCGAAGCCGCGGCGTCGAGCTGACGGAGAAGGGGGCTTTCCTGTTCCTCTCGATCCGGCGCGGCTTCGAGGCGATATCGGACACGGTCATGCAGATCAGGGGCCGCCGCGACTCGGCCGACGTGACGATCCGCACGACCACGGCGGTCAGCTCCCTCTGGCTCACGCCAAAGATCTCCGCCTTCTGGAAAACCTATCCGGCCGTGACCGTCTCCCAGATCACCTCCGACGTTCCCGGGACGGCCGGCCCGTGCGACCTGAGCATCCATTACGGGAACCCGGAGGAGGACGACGCCGGGCACCGCATCCTCTTTCAGGATCGCATCGTGGCGCTGGGGACCGCCGCCTTCGCCGCGCAGCATCGCATCGAAGGCATCGAGGACCTGCTCAGGGCGCCGCTCATCCACATGACCAACGAGGAGAACGGCTGGACGACCTGGACCAACTGGTTCCAGTCGCTGGGATGCGCCGCGCCGAAGGGGCGCAGCTTCTCCGTGAACAACTACATGATCGCGCTCCAGGCCGCCCAGGACGACGTGGGCGCGGTGCTGGGCTGGGACGGGCTGGTGAAGAGCGTGATCGACGCCGGGCGGCTCGTGCCCCTGGTCCGCGAGACCGTCGCCTCGCCCGTGCCGTTTCACCTGAAACTCCACGCCAAGGCCACACCCCAGTCCCGCCTTTTCGCGGATTGGCTTATCAAGGCTGCGGCGTGACCGCCGGAGATGGACGAATGTACAGAAAGGAGTGCCCCATGAAACCGACGATCGGCGTTATCGGAACCGGAGATTTCGCGGCCTATCTGATCGCCGCCCTGCGCAAGGGCGGCCATGAGGGGCGCATCCTGCTGTCGCCCTACAGCCGGAGCAAGGCAGAGGCGCTCGCCGCAAGGCACGCCTGCGAGGTGGCCGCGGACGAGGCCCGCCTGCTGGCGGAGGCCGACTGGGTGCTGCTCGCCGTGCGGCCCGGGCAACTGGCGGCCGCGCTGGCGAACCTTTCGCTGCGGCCCCGGCAATTGCTGATCTCGGCCGTTGCCGGCACGTCGATCGCGCGGCTGCGCCAGGCGCTCGGCGAGGACGTGCCGGTGGTCCGCATCATGCCCTCCAGCTATATCGATACCGTCGGCGGCGGCGTCATTCCGATGTATCCCTCCTCGGCCGAGGTCGAGGCGGTGTTCGGCGTGGGCGGGACGGTGGTGACATTCGACACGGAGGAGCAGTTCGAGCTTTCAATGGTCGCCGCGTGCTTTTCCGGCTGGATCTATCGCTTCGTCGGCACGCTGGAGGCATGGTTCGTCGAGCGCGGGCTCTCGCCGGCGCAGGCACGGCTCATGGTCGCGGGCAACATGGCCGGGGCGGCGGGCTATGCCATGGCGCACCGGCACGCCTCCCTGACGGCGATCTCCGACGCGATCGCGACGGAAGGCACCTATACGAAGGCCGGACTCGACCATCTGCTCGACAGCGAGGCCGCCTCGCCGTGGCTGCGCGCGCTCGATATCGTCCACGCCCGATTGAACGGCGCCTGACGGCGCTTCCGTCGATCTACGGGCTCTCTTTCGGTGGACTGTCATATGCGACGCCTCCGACGAACCACTCGGCGGGCCGAACCTCGTGAAACAGCACCGTGGTCGCGTCCGGCCTGATCCCGGCCACCTTCTCCAGCGTCAGGGTGATCTCGCGGGCCAGCTCGGCCTTCTTCTCGTCGCTCCTCCCCGGGAAGAGTTCGATTCGTACGATCGGCATGCGATTCCTTCCTTTTCCGGACCGGCTACGGTCCAACGGCTATCCGCGCCCACAAAGACGGTCAAGCTGTTCGATCTCGGCAGCGGTCAGATCGACCCCTTCTTCTTCCGAGAGCCTCCTGGCGACGAAGCGGCGTTGCGAGGGGAGGCGGGCGCCCTGGCCCAGGATCGCATCGAACAGGGTTTCGGCGCGGGCGAAAGGACTGCCCGGCCGCCCCGCCGAAAAGGCCTCCGGCGACATCGCGACGATCAGCTCGCCATGCTGCGGCGCGAGTGTCGTCGTCCCCAGCTGGCTCAGGACTTCGGGGCTCGTGAGATCGCCGATCATGATCCCGGCCAGCAGCTCGATCATCGTGGCGATCGCCGAGCCCTTGTGCCCGCCGAAGGGCAGCATGGCGCCGGCGAGAGCCGCCTCCGGATCGGTCGTCGGATTGCCGTCGGCGTTGATCGCCCAGCCGTCGGGGATCTGCCGGCCGGCGCGGCGGTGGAGCTCGATCTCGCCGCGCGCGGCGACGGAGGTCGCGAAGTCGAAGACATAGGGCGCCTCGTCCGGGCGCGGCCAGCCGAAGGCGAAGGGATTGGTCCCGAGCAGGGGCCTGTTTCCGCCGGTCGGCGCGACCGTCGCGAAACTCGGGCACATCACGAGCGCCGCCAGGCCCTCGCCGGTGATCGCCTCGACCTCCGGCCACAGGGCCGCGAAATGCGTGCAGTCGTTGATGACGAGCGCGGCGATCCCGAGCGTTCGCGCACGCTCGACGAGCGCCGGCAGGCCGAGCTCGAAAGCGGGAGAGGCAAAGCCGCCTTTCGCGTCGACCCTCACGATCGCCGAGCCTTCGTTCCCGTCGAGTTCGGGCACGGCGTCCGGCTTCACCTTGCCCGCGGCGATCGTGCGCACGGCGCCCTCGATCCGGTAGATGCCGTGCGACTTGCAGGCATCCCGCTCGCCGGCGACGATGACGCGGGCGATCGCAGGGGCCTGCGCCGCGTTCACGCCGGCATTCCGAAAGATCGTCTCGACCTGCTTCTGCAGGTCCTCCAGGGAAACCTTGGTCATTCTTGCCGTTCCTTTGCTTCGTGCAGCCATCCGGGCGGGGTATTGTCGATCCGCCCGCTGCAGGCTGCATCCACGCACCGCGCCAATCCGGAGAAGTGAAACGCCTTTCCCGTGACGGCCGGGCCGTAATGGGCGTATTTCCCCGAATTCGTGAGGATGTTCCCGACAGCGGGAGCGATGACGGGCTCGCCGATCAGGCACCAGCAGGTGTCGTTCATGAAGGTCCCGCCGAATTCGCGGATCGTCCTGACGTACCCTGCGTCGGTCGCCTTCTCGAAGACGCCCCGTCCGCATGTGACGACCAGCCGGACATTGTCGGAAATCCTGCGGCCCGAGCACAGTCCGGCAAGGCGTCGACACTCGGTCAGCGAGAAATGCGGATTGCCGAGCGAGACGAGATCGACGTCCGGCGTGACGGCGCCGTTCAGCTCGTCCCATGTCTCCTTCAACTGCGCCACGGTGACCTCGTGACGCCGTTCGGGAGCCTGCCCCCCGGTCGCCTGATCGAGCGTTGCCGCCTCAGGCGTGATCCCCACGATATGAAACATCGCCGAAGCCGACGTCGTGGCGAAGGCCGCCCCGAACGCCTTGAGATCGTCGCGCGAGACCTTCAGATCTTCCAGCCCGCAAATGACCGGAATGTCGTTCGTCGCGATCTTGCCGACATGATAGCCCAGGGCGGGAAAATACGAATCGTCCGGATCGACCGGGCGCGGTATGTCGATGCGAAGGGTCGCGAAGCGCTTGCCGGCGACGTGGCAGGAGACATTCGGCGCGCGGCCGGTGATCGCGACCAGGATGTCCAGATAATCCGGATATTTCATCGTGCGCGCGCCGAGCACGCTGTTGGCGAAGACCACCGCGTTGGATTCGCCCCAGGCGATCTGCTGGCCGCGGACCGGGGCATCGTCGAGGAGATAGGGCGCGCAGGTATAGGTGGGCCTGACGCCCATCCCGACATAGGTCTCCGCCAACTCGTCCGAGGGCGCGCCGATCCTGCTGTCGACGCCGAGGGATCTCCACAGGCGCCGGTCCACGCAGACCGCGTTCATGGAGGAGGGGATTTTCACGCGCGCTCCCAGCGACAGGAGCTCTTTCGCGAATTCGAGCCCGCCCGGCCCGTGGTAGAAGCATCCGTCGATATGCGCCATGTCGACGTCGACCAGGCTGCCGGCGCCTTCGAGCTGTGCGGTCCGGATGATGATGCGCAGCGCCAGCTTCGCGGCGTCGCCCTGCTTTCCCGCCAGGATCTCCCTGTCGCCGTCGGTCAGCGCGAAGGCGGCGAGATCGAGGTCGGGCAGGTCGCACGACGGGACGATATCCCGGGGAGGCGTCTCACGGATCTCGACCGTGTCGCCGTCGACGATCGCATAGGGTGCGGTCGAGAGCGCGGCGAAATCGCGCTGCGACAGGCAGACCACGGGAATTCCCCGGTTGAACAGTTCCTTGGCGATGAGAACGCCGAGGGTGAGGATGGTCTCCCTGTGCTGGAAGACGAGCGCGGCCGGAGCGTGTCCGTTGAACAGGAGCTCGAAGATGCCGACGCTGCCGGCACACGATCCCCGGCCGCTCGGAATCGCAAGGATCTTGCCGCCGACGCGCTCGCCGCGAAGCGGATGGTGCGTGTCGATGATCTCGCCCGTCTCGGGATGGACGCCCCCCATGAAGCTCAGGCCGACATCCGCGAAGAGGACGCGTCCCGCGGCCACGCCGCGGACCAGACATTCTGCAGGCATATCCATATCCCTTCCGCCCCGGCTCCTGTTCCCGTCAGAATCGTGTCGCCCTGAACGGCGAGAGGTCCGTTGACGGTGTGCGGTTCACGACGAGGTCGGCGACCCGTTTCGCCGTCGTGGGGCCCAGCGTCATGCCCAGCTGGCCGTGGCCGAGCGCCAGGATGACGTTTCCATGATGCGGAGCCCGGTCGATGACCGGCAACGTATCCGGCATGAAGGGGCGCGGGCCCATCCATTGACGGCCGCCCGCGATGTTGAGCCCGGGCACGATGGTCGTTGCCTTTCGCGCGATGATGTCCGCGCGCGCGTAGTCGGGTTTCGGGTCGGGGCCCGCCACCTCGATCGTACCGGCGATCCGCAGGCCGCGTTCCATCGGCGTGACGACGAACCCGCCGTTTGCGTAGACGACGGCGCGGGTGAGGGAGACGCCCGGCTCCGGCACCTGATGATGATAGCCCTGAAGGGCGGCAAGGGGAAGGCGGATGCCGAGGTCGCGGAGAAGCGTCCGGCTCCAGGCGCCCGCACTGATCACGAGGGCCTTGACCGCCACCCGGTTGCCGTCGGCCAGTTGCAGGGCGGTGGCCCTGCCGCCGCCGGTCAGGATCCGCTCGACGGACCCGGTCGTCAGCGAACCGCCGCGCGCGACGAAGAACGCCGCCAGCCGGTCCCGCATCAGGCCCGGCTCGGAAAAGCGGAACCATCCTTCGAGCAGGGCGCCGCAGGTGACGGGCCCGCCGAGCGCCGGTTCCAGGGATCTCACCTCGGATGCGGCAAGGAAACGGTGCGGGAAACCGTGGCGCGTGCGAATGTCCCAGGTCGGCCTGTCCGCCTCGTAGTCCGCCTTCGAATCGAAGACGATCAGGTCTTCGGACGGGACGAGATTGTCGTCGATGCCGGCGGCACCCAGCAGGGCCCGGTAATCGTCCTCCGCGTGCCGGGTCAGCGATGCGAGGGCAGCGGCGATCTCCAGCACGCGCTTCCTGCGTCCGGCCCGGAGGAAGCGCAGCAGCCACGGCATCTGCCAGATCACATCGGGCGACCGCACGAACAGGGGGCTTTGGGGATCGAGAAGCCACCCGGGCAGCTTGGGGAGGATGCCGGGCTTGGACAGCGGGACGATCTCGCCGACGGCGAGAAGTCCGGAATTTCCGTAGCTGGCGCCCTCGGTCTCCAGGCCGCGGTCGACGAGCCCGACCGAGAGGCCCTCGTCCTGAAGCGCGATTGCCGCGCATACCCCGATAATGCCGCCGCCGACGATGGTTACATCATGCACGTCCGGTTTCCCCTATGATCGATGCGAGACGGTTCGGATCCTAGACCTTGATCACTTTCAGGAGCTTCTTCTCGATCACCGCCGCGATGCGGGTGAGGGGGAACGCGCACGCGAAGTAGATCAGCGCCACGACCGTCAATATCTCGATGGGGCGGGCCTCCTTGTTGGCGATGTTCTGCCCGACATACATCAGGTCCGCGAGGCCGACCGCCGAAACCAGCGCGCTTTCCTTGAACAGCGAGACGACGTTCGAGGAGAGGTTCGGGATCGCCCTCAGGACCGCCTGAGGCAGGATCACGCGGAAGATCCGCGTTCCGGCCCCGAGCCCCAGGGCGACGCAGGCGTCGAGCTGCGCGGGCTCGATCGACTTCAGCGAGGAGCGGAACGTCTCGGAGGTGATCGCCGCGAAATAGAGCGACAGGGCGAGGACCGCGGATGCGAAGCCCCCCAGGTCCGTCCCGAAGAAGACGGGAAGGCAGAAGAAGAACCAGAAGAGCAGAACGAGGACCGGCGTCCCGCGGAACACCTCGACGAAGACCGTCGCGATCATGCCGAGGATCGTCCCGCCGAAGCTGCGCATCAGGCTGAGCACGAAGCCGAGCGACAGCCCGAGCACGATGGCGACGGAGACGAACTGTATGCTGGTCAGGAGCCCGGCGAGCAGGACGTTCGTGTAGCCGAGGACGAAGGAGAAGTTCAGATCGACCATGATACCCTCACCGGCCCAGCATGCGCGCGACCCGCGACTCGAAGAACCCGACGAGCTGCGACATGGGAATGGAAATGGCGAGATAGAAGACCGCCACGGTCGAGAGGATCTCGATGGGCCTGTAGGTCTCGCCGGCCAGGATCCGGCCCTGATAGACGAGGTCCTCCACGGAGATCAGCGCGACGAGCGCGGATTGCTGGAAGATGCCGATCGCATTCGTCATCAGCACCGGGATCGCGATGATGAGGGCCTGCGGCAGGACCACGAGGAGGGTCGATACGACCGGTCCCAGCCCGAGTGCGACGCTCGCGTCGAGATGCGAGGAGGGGACGGTCTGGATGGCGGCGCGGTAGGCTTCGGCGTTGAACGCCGTCAGGTTCATCCCGAGCGCCAGGACGCCCATGAGGAAGCCGCTCCACCAGACGCCGAAGATCATGGGGACGCAGAAGTAGAACCACACGATCTGGATCAGGGCCGGCGTGCAGCGGAAGACTTCGATATAGGCCACCGCGAGCCAGCGCACGACCCGGAACCGCGATATCGCGCACAGCGCCAGCAGGAAGCCCGCCGTCAGCCCGATGACATTGGCCCAGACGGTGAGCTGCAGGCTGACGAGCAATCCGTCGAAAAGTTTCGGAAGGGCCCGCTCGACGATGATCCAGCTGAAGTCGTAGTTCATAGATCGCCCCCCTCGAAGCGGAGGATGTTCTTGAGGAAGCTTTTCGTGCGGGCCTCCTTCGGCTGCGTGAACAGCTCGGCGGGCGGCGCGATCTCGACGACGCGCCCGCCTTCGAGAAAGGCGACCTTCGTCGCGATGTTGCGCGCGAAGTGCATGTCATGCGTGACGATGAGCATGGGCATGCCGGATTCCGCCAGCTCCATCATCGTGTTCTCGACTTCCACGACGAGCTCGGGGTCCAGCGCGGACGTCACTTCGTCGAAGAGCATGAGGCGGGGATCGAGCATCAGTGCCCGCGCGATGGCGACGCGCTGCTTCTGGCCGCCGGACAACTGGGACGGATAGTAGTTCGCCCTCTCGGCGAGGCCGAATTTCCGCAGCAGGCCCATGGCCTTGTCGCGCGCCTCGGCCTTCGGCATCCTCCGGGCGTATACCGGCGCGAGGCACAGGTTGCTCAGGACCGAGAAATGCGGGAAGAGCGTGTAGTGCTGGAAGACCATCCCGACATTCTTCTGGACCTGGCGCTGGAGCTTCATCCTGCCGCGCGGGTTCACGGAGATGTAGTCGTTCCCGTTGAGGCGGATATCGCCGCTGGAGATGTTCTCCAGGCCCATCAGACACCGGAGAAACGTCGACTTTCCGCATCCGGACGGTCCGATGAGAACCAGGCGGTCCTTCTCCTCCAGGGTAAGGTCGAAGTCCTTGAAGACCGGCATCACGCCGTAGTTCTTGGAGAGTTTCGAGACTTCAAGAAATGCCATGGATCGTGCCTTCCCCTGAACCGCAGGTGAGCGGGCACCGCCGGGGTGCCCGCGAATGTCCGTTCCCGTTTATTGCGCAGGAGCCTGGGCGGCCGTCACGGCGGCATCGTAGGCGCGCTGGACGCCCCCGATGGCGATCTGCTCCTCCAGATAGATGTCGAGGACCTGCATCTCGTCGAGGGGCACGTCCTTGCGGACGGCGTAGCTCTGGCCCTGCCGTGCGATCGCGGGTTCCGGCAGGATCTGTGCCGCCCAGTCGGGGTACTGGGCGATCGTCATGCGCTGGATGTCGCTGTCTTCCGCATAGAAGTCGGCCCGCTTGGACATGACGGCCAGACGGCCGGCATTGGTGTCTTCCAGGCGGAGGATCTTCGCGTTCTTGATGTGCGGCGTGATCGCGATGTCGCCGGCCGCGGCCTGCATGACGGCGATCGTGATCTCCGGCCTGTCGACGTCGGCGATCGATTTCATGTCGGGCGTGATCTTCGGATTGCGCTTGTCGTAGAGGAGGCCGATCTCATAGCTCCAGATCGGCAGGGAATAGTTCACCGCCATGGCGCGCAGGGGCGTGCGGTTGAGCCCGCTCGCCAGGTCCCACTTGCCCGCCTGGAGGCCGGCGACCATGTTGCCCCATGTCGTCTCGACGGGCTCGACCTTGACGCCGAGCACCGTGGCGAAGCCGCTGGCGACGTCGAGGAAGTAGCCCGACCATTCGCCGGTCTTGGGGTCGCGCATCAGCAGGGGCGGGGCCTCCGCCACGCCGACCCGCAGCGTCCCGCGTTCCTGGATTTCCGTCCAGATGCTTTTGCGCTCCTGGGCCGTCGCCGGCTGAGCCAGCGTCGCGACGGCGACGGCGGCGGTGACTGCGAGCATCTTCAAGGTCTTGAGGCTGAACATGTTCCCATCCTTTCCTGTTGGGTCCGATCGAGAGTCGTCAAAGGCCGCCTCCGTGCGAGGCGGGGCATGCTTTGGAAGATGTGGACCTGAAGGATGGTGCCCTTCGAGTTCCCCGGTGTTATTTTTCACGGAGGCTATATTATATCACTTGTATGTCAAGTGTCTGGTGACAGGCGGCGCTTATTTTGTCGTGGCCGCGGGGATCGGCCGGAGTTCCGAGGAGTTCACATATTCGGATAGACCGGCCCCTCACCGCCCTGCGGGGGCACCCAGTTGATGTTCTGGTTGGGGTCCTTGATGTCGCAGGTCTTGCAGTGCACGCAGTTCTGCGCGTTGATGACGAAGACGTCCTCGCCGTCCTTCTCCACCCACTCGTAGACGCCCGCCGGACAGTAGCGCGTCGACGGACCGGCATAGACGTCGAGCTCCGACGTCTTCTGCAGCTCGGGGTTCTTCAGCTGCAGGTGGATCGGCTGGTCCTCCTCGTGGTTGGTGTTCGACAGGAACACCGAGGAGAGACGGTCGAAGGTGAGCACCCCGTCCGGCTTCGGATAGTCGATCCGCTTGTGCTTCGATGCAGGCTCCAGGCTCTGCGCATCCGTCTTGCCGTGCTTGAGCGTGCCGAAGATCGAGCCGCCGAACAGCGTGTTCGTCCACATGTCGAGCCCGCCGAGCGCAATGCCCACTGCCGTGCCGAACTTCGACCACAGCGGCTTGACGTTGCGCACCTTCCTCAGGTCCGAGCCGATGGCGCTGTCACGCCAGCCCTGCTCGATCTCGATCGGCTCGTCATTGGCCCGGCCCGCCGCGATCGCATCCGCCAGCTTCTCCGCCGCGAGGATGCCGGAGAGCACAGCATTGTGGCTGCCCTTG
>Ga0206117_101350_pt1 | contig 12898 bp, 10 predicted proteins | sample 3A5Ametagenome_FD_177997 | JGI IMG/M metagenome (GOLD analysis project Ga0206117, IMG submission 177997) | Enriched microbial communities from leaf-cutter ant dump, University of Wisconsin, Madison, United States - 3A5A | ecosystem: Environmental > Terrestrial > Nest > Insects nest > Nest dump... | reverse complement strand
TGGATACTGTTTGTGTTCATCGTTATTTTTATTGTAACAGCCGTATCCAATGGAGCCAACCTTACCGACGGACTCGATGGATTGGCAGCCGGAAGCTCTGCCATTATCGGGGTAACACTCGGCATACTCGCTTATGTATCCGGACACATGGAGTTTGCCTCTTACCTTAATATTATGTTTATACCCGGCAGTCAGGAACTCGTAATATTTGCCGCTGCATTTATCGGGGCTACAATTGGATTCCTTTGGTATAACGCCTTCCCGGCACAGGTCTTCATGGGAGATACGGGTAGTCTGACATTAGGGGGAATTATCGGTGTTTTTGCAGTTGTAATTCACAAAGAATTATTACTCCCTATACTCTGTGGAATATTCTTTGTAGAGAGTATTTCGGTAATGATGCAAGTGGCATTCTTCAAATTCACAAAGAAAAAATACGGAGAAGGCAGACGTGTTTTCAAAATGACTCCTTTGCACCATCATTTCCAGAAAGCAGGAAATTCGGGAATACAAGCCTTGTTTCAAAAACCAATAGGACCTATACCCGAGTCGAAGATTGTAGTGCGTTTTTGGATTATTGGAATTATTCTGGCAGTACTTACATTGGCAACATTAAAAATGCGATAAAAATAAATGATGAACAAGATTATCATATTAGGAGGAGGAGAGAGCGGCGTAGGCTCGGCTATACTGGCACAAGCAAAAGGATTTGATGTTTTTTTGTCTGACAGCGGACCGTTAAAAGACCAGTACAAAGCCGAACTCGATCAGTATGGCATACCTTACGAGGAAAAAGGACATACCGAAGACCTCATATTGGCTGCAACCGAGATCATCAAAAGCCCGGGCATTCCTAATTATGCACCTCTTGTTCACAAAGCAGCAGAGAAAGGTATTCCTATCCTATCGGAGATGGAATTTGCCAAACGCTACACATCTGCAAAAATGATCTGTATCACAGGCAGTAATGGGAAGACAACCACTACCAGCCTCATCTACCATATACTGAAATCGGCAGGACTAAATGTAGGTCTTGGAGGAAACATCGGAAGAAGTTTTGCCCGTCAGGTAGCAGAAGATAATTTCGACTATTATGTATTGGAACTAAGTAGTTTCCAGCTGGAAAACATGTACACGTTTAAGGCAGATATCGCCATTCTTTTAAATATCACTCCCGATCATCTCGACAGATACGATCATGATATGCAAAAGTATGTTGATGCCAAAATGCGTATTGTACAAAACCAGACGGAAGAAGATGCTTTTATCTTTTGGGAAGAAGACCCGATTGTAAGTAAAGAAATACAAAAGCTGGTATCGAAAGGCAAACAATATACATTTGCCGACCACAAAGTGGGTAATGCTATTGCATACCCTGAAAACAATGAAATAAAAATAGATACTCCTAAATCGATTTTCATTATGAAAGAAGATTTACTAGCACTCGAAGGAACACATAATCTGTATAACTCGCTTGCATCAGGTATCACGGCAAAGTTGCTGGATATAACAGATGAGAACCTGCGCCACTCGCTTAGTGATTTTCAGGGAGTAGAACATCGCCTTGAAAAAGTGGCCAAAGTGAGAGGTATACAGTTTATAAACGACTCCAAGGCGACTAATGTTAATTCGTGCTGGTATGCTTTACAAAGCATGAAAACGAAGGTTGTCCTTATTTTAGGAGGAACAGATAAGGGGAATGACTATACAGAGATCGAACAATTGGTTAAAGATAAAGCTCGCGCTTTGGTTTTCCTCGGAGTTGACAACAGTAAGCTGCATAAATTCTTTGATGGTAAAATAGACAATATTGTAGATACCTCATCAATGAAGGATGCAGTAGAAAAATCTTATGCATTGGCTCAAGAAGGAGATACGGTTTTGCTATCGCCTTGCTGCGCCAGTTTCGACCTCTTCCAGAATTATGAGGATAGAGGTGATCAGTTTAAAGAATACGTCAGAAAACTGTAATCAAAAATGGAATTCAATTTTTTAGGGCGGGCATTCAAAGGAGATAAAGTTATATGGTGTATATTTATCGCACTGTGTATTATCTCTTTGCTTGAAGTATTTAGTGCTACAAGTACAATTGCCTACCGTCAACATAGCCACTGGGCACCGATTCTGCGACATGCGGCATTCCTGCTTATTGGTTTTGCCCTTGTCATGTTTTTGCAGAGGGTTCCCAGCAAATATTTCTCAGTATTACTATTGGGAATACCGCTATCTGCTGTTCTCCTTGTTGTCACCATGTTTATGGGGCAAGATGTAAATGGGGCACAACGCTGGCTGGGTATCGGAGCATTTACGATACAACCTTCCGAGTTTGCTAAAATTTCGGCAATCGGTTTTGTCTCCTTCTTTTTAAGTAAGATGAAGCCTGATAATGAAGGCTGGATATTCAAAACCCTTATTATTGGTATTGGAGCCTTATGCTTGCTTATTGCACCCGAAAACTTATCTACGGCATGTCTCCTCTTCGGCGTCTGCTTTATGCTTATGTTTATCGGACAGGTCAGCCTCAGAAAGTTAGGACTGATTGCTTTTGTTGGGCTTGCCGCTGTAGCTATTTTGCTAGGCAGCCTTACGCTCCTACCCGACTCTTTTGCAAAAGAGTATTTACCGGGACGTCTGGCTACATGGAAAAACCGTATAGAAAGGCACTCGGAAGAAGATAAAGAGATGAGGAACGCCGACGGAACTATTGCCTATAAAATAACTGACGATAATTACCAGGTATCGCATGCCAAGATAGCTATAGCTAACGGCGGGATAATCGGCTTGCCGGGAAGCGGCGTTGAACGAGACTTTCTTCCACAAGCCTATTCCGACTTTATCTTTGCCATCATCCTTGAAGAAACCGGACTGCTTGGGGGGCTATTCGTCTTGCTTTTATATGTAGCTCTGATGTTCAGGTGTGGCGTCCTGGCTTCAAAATGCGAAAAGAAGTTCCCGAGGTATCTTATACTCGGGTCTGCACTTATACTCACAATACAGGCTTTGGCTAATATGGCCGTAGCCGTCAATTTGATTCCTGTTACAGGACAACCTCTGCCTCTGGTAAGCCGGGGTGGAACGTCTACCATTATCACATGTGCCTATTTTGGCATTATTCTGGCATGCTCATCCCGACTCAACGATTCGGATCATGAAGATGTGGACGAAAGCATTGCCAATATAGATTTTGAACCCTATGTAAAAGAAACAGAAGAACTATGAAAAATCTGAGAGTTATTATTAGCGGAGGTGGAACAGGAGGTCATATATTTCCGGCAATAGCTATTGCTAACACCATCAAAAAACGTTACGCTGACTCCGAAATACTTTTTGTGGGAGCCGAAGGACGCATGGAAATGGAAAAAGTTCCAAACGCAGGATACAAAATAGAAGGGTTAAATGTAGTCGGGATTAGCAGAAAAAATCCGATCAAGATATTTTCTACAATCTGGAAATTTCAAAAAAGCCTCAATAGGGCTAGCAAAATCATAAAAGAATTTAATCCAGATATCGTGATTGGCGTGGGAGGATATGCCAGTGGCCCAACGTTGTATAAGGCAAGTAAACTTGGTATTCCTACCCTCATTCAAGAGCAAAATTCGTATGCCGGAATTACAAACAAGTTCTTAGGCAAGAAGGCTTCCAGTATCTGTGTTGCCTACGAAAATATGGAAAGATTCTTTCCGAAAGATAAAATAGTGATGACCGGCAACCCTTGTCGTGAAGAATTATTATCATCGAATATAACGAAAGAAGATGCCTATACAGAGTTTAACCTCGACCCGAATAAAAAAACGATTCTGGTTGTAGGTGGCAGCCTTGGTTCGAGAACAATAAACAAAAGTATATTTAGCGGAATAGAAGCTTTGTCTGAGTCAGACATACAAATCATTTGGCAATGTGGGAAACTATACTTTTTCGAACTGAATATGGATATGGCATCGAAAGGGAATCCACAGAATATTCATATCCATGAATTCATTTCCCGAATGGATTTAGCATATAAAGCAGCCGATTTGGTCATCTCAAGAGCAGGTGCAAGCTCTATCTCCGAACTATGCTTGTTGAGCAAACCCGTTATTCTTGTTCCTTCTCCAAATGTATCGGAAGATCATCAAACCAAAAATGCAATGGCACTGGTAAACAAAGATGCCGCTATCCTCATAAAGGATATTGAAGCAAACGATTTGCTAGTTAAAACAGCTTTGGAGACAATAAAGGATAAGGACAAATTAAAAACTCTGTCAGAAAATATTTTAAAATTGGCGCAACATGATTCGGCAAACCGGATTGTAGATGAAGCAATAGGACTAATAAAGCGAAAATAAAACATGAATAATATAAAAGCAGTATATTTCATCGGAATCGGTGGTATCGGGATGAGCAATCTGGCTCGCTACTTTATGTCGAAAGGTAAAAAGGTAGCAGGGTATGATCGTACCGAAACACCATTGACAAAAGAACTGGTAAAAGAAGGTGCAGAAATTCACTATTCGGATAGTATAAGCCTGATACCCGAATACTGCAAAGACAAAGATACGACATTAGTGGTTTATACGCCGGCTGTTCCATCCGAGAACGAAGAGGTTATATATTTTCATCAGCAGAATTTTACCATACAGAAACGTGCTCAGGTTTTAGGAACTATCACCAAATCGAGCAAAGCTCTCTGTTGTGCAGGAACACACGGAAAGACAACCACATCAAGTATGCTGGCTCACATCCTTAAACAATCGCACCTCGATTGTAATGCTTTCTTAGGCGGTATACTGAAAAATTATACCAGCAATCTGATGCTTTCAGACAAGAGTGAGTTTACCGTTATCGAAGCTGATGAGTATGACCGCTCTTTCCACTGGCTGCATCCGTATATGGCTCTTATTACCTCTGTAGACCCAGATCATTTGGATATCTACGGAACGGAAGAAGAGTATCTCAAAAGCTTTGAGAAATTCACCACCCTCATTCAACAAGGAGGAGCGTTGGTGATGAAACACAATATAAAACTCTCACCCAAAGTTGGAGAAGGAGTTAAGGTATATACCTACTCTGAAGATAAAGGCGATTTCCATGCAAAGAACATAAAAATAGGCAACGGTGAAATTCGCTTCGACTTTGTTACTCCAAAGGAAGTAATAGACAACATACAACTTGGCGTTCCTGTAAGAATCAATATAGAGAATAGTATCGGAGCAATGGCTCTGGCATGGCTCAATGGTGCTACACCTGACGAACTGAGACATGCAATGCTCACATTTCAGGGGGCAAAACGTCGTTTCGATTTTATCCTTAAAACAGATAAGATCGTGATGATAGACGACTATGCGCACCACCCTCAGGAACTAGCTGCAAGCATTACTTCTGTTAAGGAGTTATATCCTGACCGCAAGGTTACAGGAGTTTTTCAGCCTCACCTCTATAGCCGAACAAAAGATTTTGCCGATGAGTTTGCAAAGAGTCTTTCTTTGCTTGACGAACTCATTTTACTGGATATATATCCTGCAAGGGAAAAACCGATAGAAGGTGTGACATCAAAAATAATTTTCGACAAGGTTACCTGTCCTAAAACATTGTGTAACAAGCAAGAATTATTAACTTTATTGGAAAATAAAAATAATATTGAGGTTCTATTAACAGTCGGAGCAGGAGATATCGATCAATTGTTGGAAGCAATAAAAGAAGTTTTAAAAGAGAAATGATAAAAAAAATATTAGTCATCGGAGGAATATGCCTTCTTGCAGGCTATCTTATTTTCTCGGCTTTTTATTTCGAAAAAAAGCCGCAGGATGACTTTTGTACAAGTTTTGAAGTAGAAATAAAAAATAGTGCCGAGGGCAATAAGTTTATCGAAACAAAAGATATTGTAAGTTATATCAAAGATAAAGGACTTGACCCTACAGGCAAACAATTAAAAAACATTAATACAAACAAGATAGAGGAGGCCATAATGGCCAATCAGCTGATAAAAGAAGCCAACGTATTTGTTACAAACAATAGAGCCGTAAAAGCCGTAATTGAAGAGCGGAAGCCGATTCTGCGTGTTATAAGCAGTCTCGGAGGAAACTATTATATAGATAATACGGGCAATAAAATGCCTCTTTCTAATCGCTCTACAGCATACCTCCCTATAGCAACAGGAGCAATAAAAGAAGAGTTTGCAAAGACCGACTTATATAAATTTGCATTATTTTTGCATAATGATGAGTTTTGGAATGCACAAATTGAACAAATAGTCGTACTACCTAACCAGGATATTAAATTAATACCCCGTGTCGGTGATCATCAGGTCATACTAGGCAGTGTGGACGGATGTAAAGAGAAGCTTGCCAAATTGCTCACCTTTTATCAAAACGGGCTTAACGAGACCGGGTGGAATAAATATTCAGTTATAAATCTGAAGTTTAACAAACAAGTTGTTTGTACAAAACGTTGAATAAAGAACAAGATCTGGACAATTCTTTCGAATTGGACTGTAAAGGAGAAGAAGATATATGGAACAATCAGGATTTATTGTAGGTATTGACCTTGGCACATCAAAAATTGTTGGTGTACTGGGACGTAAGAATGAACAAGGCGTTATTTCCATCTTGGCATCGGAATGTATACCTGCCGATTCATGTGTAAAATATGGGACAATATATAATATAGATGATGCCGCCGGCAAAATCAAAGGACTTATTCACCTGTTAGAAAACAAGACAGGTAAGAAAATAGGAAAAGCTTATGTTTCTGTTGCCGGAAAATCACTTCGGGCAATAGAACACAAAGAGACTAAATTGCTCGATGGCAGCACTCCTATTACATTTGCCATACTCGACGGAATGGAACAGCAAGCTAAGCTGAACAAGCCCGATTTCTTTGCCAACTATAGCGTCCTTGCTCCTGAATACTACCTTGACGGACAATACGAAGAAGACCCGATTGATAAGGTTGCTTCTGTAATTGAAGGCCATTACCGTTTGGTTATCGGACGCCCTAATATAAAGAGCAATCTTGCAAAAAGTACAGAAAAGGCTCAGATTGATATTGCCGGATTTATTGTAGGCCCTGTAGCCGCAGGTGCTCTCGTTCTGGAAGAACAAGACAGACAAGCTGGATGTGCTCTGGTCGATTTTGGCGCAGGCACCACTACATTATCCATATACAAGGGCGGATTGCTTCGCTATATGGCAGTTATTCCGTTCGGAGGACGTACGATTACGAAAGATATTCAGGGATTAGGCTTTGTATTCGAATCTGCCGAAACATACAAAATACGTTATGCAAAATTAGGTAAAGAAAAAGCAAGACCAACCAGTGATACTTCAGCCGATATAGACCTCAGAGAGTTGAACAAAGTGATACAACTACGTCAGGACGAGATTATCTTGAACGTGATTCATCAGATAAAAGAGTCAGGATTTGGAGATAAACTGGATGCCGGAATTATTATAATAGGTGGTGCATCGCAAATGACAGGGCTGGAAGAATACTTTGCAGACAAAGCACAACTTCCGGTAAAACGGGCAACACCGAAACGTGTATATATTAATAATGCAGCCGAATTACTGCAAAATCCGGTATATACACAGGCTCTTAGCTTACTGCTTTTCGCAAATGAAAATTGCGAAAGGAAAGAAGCCTTCAGACCCGAACCTGTACCGGTTCAACAAACAACACCTACCCCACCTGCTCCAGAAATTGAAGAAGAAGAAGAGGATGAGGAAGAAGCTCCTAAGCCTAAAAAGGGAAAGAAAGATAAAAACAAAGGGCAAACATCGCTCTTTAGGTTCTTCGAAAAAGTACAAAACTTTGGAGGAACAGTATTCAACGATGAAGAATAATCGAAGTAAATCCCTTAAGTTATAACAAAACAAATACGCTAAGATATGGATGAAAAAATACTGGATTTTCAATTCCCAAGAAAAACTCAGACAATCATAAAGGTTATAGGTGTAGGTGGTGGTGGTGGTAACGCCGTAAATCACATGTTTAATGAAGGTATACATGATGTATCGTTTGCATTGTGCAATACCGATAATCAAGCATTATGCGAATCTCCGGTAGAAACACGTGTCCAACTGGGAAGAAAAACCACGGAAGGACTTGGAGCTGGAAACCGTCCTGAAGTTGCAAAGGCAGCGGCAGAAGAGAGCCGTGAAGATTTGGAAAAACTATTGGGAGACGGAACCAAAATGGTATTTATCACTGCCGGAATGGGAGGTGGTACCGGAACAGGAGCAGCCCCTGTAGTAGCCCGTATTGCTAAAGATATGGGAATACTTACAGTTGGTATCGTTACCATACCATTTGTATTCGAAGGCCGTAAAAAGATTATACAAGCACTGAAAGGTGTAGAAAATATAGCACGCAACGTTGATGCACTGCTTGTGATCAACAATGAGAGACTGATTGATATCTATGCCGACCTGACTATCCCCAATGCTTTTGCAAAAGCTGATGATACGCTGACAATAGCAGCTAAAGGTATTGCGGAGATAATCACAGTACACGGACATATAAATCTGGACTTTGCCGATGTGAAAACCATCTTGAAAGATGGTGGAGTAGCCATTATGAGTAGCGGACGAGGTGAAGGAGAAAATCGTGTGGAAGATGCAATTGTAAATGCGCTTCACTCTCCATTATTGAATAACAATGATGTATTTGATGCCAAGAAGATTCTATTTAATATCTATTCGAGCGAAGAAGAACCGCTCATAGTAGAAGAGATGGAAGCTGTTGCCAACTTTATGAAGCGCTTTGGCCCAGAGATAGAAGTTATTTGGGGTACTGCTATAGATAAAAATCTAGGCAAGCAGGTAAAAATAACTTTGCTGGCCACAGGATTTGGTATGTCGAGCATCCCGGGCATGGAAAGTGATCTTATCGAAATTGATGAGGAAGAAGAGGAAGAAAGAATCAGGCAGGAAGAAGAAGAAAAACGCCGTATCAACGAAATGATTGAAAAGCATTACGGAAAAGATGGCGTGCAAACTGTAGCTGTCCGTTCCTCGTTTTTCGGACAAAAGCCGATTATCCTATCTACAGATGAATTGGATAATGATAAGATTATTGACGCTTTGGAAAATACTCCGGTATTCAAACGTGATGAGAAATTCAACCCAAGCGAATACAAACCGGAAATGAAGAAACAAGGTGGCCTTTTTAATGACTAAATCATAATAAAAAATACAACAATGAACTTATTTGATAAAGTAAGCGAAGATATCAAAGACGCAATGCGCGCAAAGGACAAAATAAGACTAGAGGCGTTGCGAGGAATAAAAAAAGAATTTCTTGAAGCAAAAACAGCGAAAGGAGCTAATGATGAATTATCTGACGAAGCAGCAACTCTTATCTTGCAAAAGATGGTGAAGCAACGTAAAGACAGCGCAGATATATACAAAAATCAGGGTCGTGAAGACCTGGCCGGAGATGAATTAGCACAGATTGCTGTTATAGAAGCATATCTGCCAAAGCAATTATCACAAGAAGATTTGGATGCAAGAATCACCGAAATTATAGCTCAGGTAGGAGCTTCATCTCCTGCGGATATGGGTAAAGTGATGGGTGTAGCGACAAAAGCTCTTGCAGGTATTGCTGCCGGAAAAGCTATTTCTGAAACAGTAAAAAAGCTGTTGAATAAATAACACTGGTATAATTTTATTATAAATACAAAAAGCAGAATATTCGAATATTCTGCTTTTTGTATCTTATAGAGTATGAGAAATAACCGTCTCTAACATACTACTATTAAAAATAGATGCGGGGGAAATTCCAACCTCATCTTTCGGTATTTTATCTCCGTATCGTTCTTTTAGTTTCTGTTGGACTTCTTCCCCTGTCAAATCAAAGTCTCTTAAGTACTGGAGCTTGCCTACTTCAACTTCTGCGCCTCGCTTATATATTTTCCAGACAAGTTCAGAACAGTATATTTTTTCGTCCGACCAGTCAAATGCAGAGTCATAACTTTTTCCTAAGAGTTTAGCCCCCTCCTCTTTCATTTTCTTCAGCGTGTTAAAGGTTAATATCTGATTTGCAACCCTTAGCCGTTTGATTACATAATGACCATCCTTTCCCTTTGCTACCCACTCATCTAAAGGAGTCAGCTTTACAGTTTCAGCAGCCTCATAGACATAGAATCTACCATTATTCTTATAAATAATGCCACAGTGAGAATACTTTGAGTTTGTAGCTTGCTGAATAGCCTCACTCTGAGCCGAGAGTGAAGTCTGAAAGATTATATCGCCATCTTCTATCTGTTCTTCCCGAGTAGCTTTAGCCTTATCGGTAGAGACTGTCGTTGATGGATAAAAGTAGTAGGTACATAGCCCTAAAATAAAAAAGATACTAAAGATGAGAGAGATAATTTTCGCCTTTCTCATAGATAAATAGTTTAAGATTTACTTGAACATTTTCTCTATCGCATCATCTTCGAGCATAGAGATAATTGTTTTTCCGTCAGGAGTATGTTTATATGCAGAGGAAGCAAAAAGCTGATCGACAATCTTATTCATCTCCTCTGTAGACAACGTATGCCCATAAGGGATTGATGCAGCATAAGCCATCGAAAGTGCCAGTGCTTCGCGTATTTCCTCTTTTACATCGCTACCGCTCTCTATACTCTTATTTATCATGTTGTGTATAAGCTGTACAGAGTCTATATTTGTTATTTCGGCAGGTGTGCCATTTATAGCATAAGAATTATTCCCTAAATGGCTCAAATCGAAGCCTACGGCCTCAAGATCGTCTGTCAGATAAGGCATCATAGCAGCCTCTGATGGAGACAGCTCGATAATCTCGGGGAATAGTGCCCGTTGTGAGATACCTCTTTTATGCTCTATCTGAGATAAAAACTGATCGAACAATATACGAATATGAGCACGATGCTGATCGATAAGCATTAGCCCCGATTTAACGGAGGTAAGGATATAGCGGTTCTTGTATTGATAATGTACCACCATTTCGGGAACTATTTTTTCAGAATCGCCTGCTTGTTGCTGACTAAAAATATCAACATCGGGGGCAACCTCTGTAGAAAAATCGGCAGTATTTTTATCACTTTCAAATCCTTTGTATAACTGATCCAAATCGAACTTTGGACGCTGATAGTTTGTCCTTGCAGGCGACTTGAATGGATTATATGACGGATCTACATTTACACGAGGCTGGGATATATTTTTTGAAGGATCGTGTATCGGTATATCTATAGCTCCTTCGGTATCAAAATCGATTGTAGGTACTTCATTAAACTTACCCAATGCCTCCTTGATGGCTGCGGTAAGAATTTGCCAGATAGGCTGTTCATTTTCAAACTTTATCTCTGTCTTTGTCGGATGTATATTTACATCGATAGTAGAAGGATCAACTTGAAAATAAATAAAATAGTTTGGATACTCGCCGTTCAGAATCAACGGGTCGAATGCAGACTGTACAGCCTTATTAAAATATGCATGACGCATATACCTGTTATTCACAAAAAAGAACTGCTGGGCTCTGGCTTTTCGTGCCGATTCGGGCTTACCAATGAAGCCGGTTATCTTAGCCAGTGAAGTATCTATATCAATAGAGATAAGCTGCTGATTGAAGTTCTTGCCTACAACATTTACGATACGCTGCCGTAAACCTCCAGCCGGAAATTTTAGTACCTCTACATCATTATCTATAAAAGTAAATTCGATGGAAGGGTTGACCAGAACAATACGCTCCAGTTCGGTAAGAATATTTCTACGTTCGGTATCGTTCGATTTCAAAAATTTACGACGGGCAGGAACATTATAGAATATGTTCTTTACAGAGAAATTACTCCCTACGGGACAAGCCACAGGCTCCTGACTTTCAACTCTCGACCCCGCTATTTGCAGCAAAGTACCGAGCTCGTCTTCAGCCCTTCTTGTTTTAACTTCCACATGCGAGATAGCAGCAATAGAAGGCAAAGCCTCACCCCTGAATCCCATGGTGTGAAGATCAAACAAATCATCCGCTTTTCTTATCTTAGACGTAGCATGCCGTTCAAAGGCCATACGGGCATCTGTTGCCGACATTCCTTTTCCGTTATCTATCACCTGAATCAGTGTGCGGCCGGCATCCTTAATGATAAGCTGTATACTGTCTGCACCGGCATCGATGGCATTTTCAACCAATTCCTTCACCACTGACGAAGGCCGTTGAATAACCTCTCCTGCCGCGATTTGATTGGCTATAGAATCGGGTAAAAGATGTATTATATCACTCATTATTATTCTATGGTTATTCTTCCCGATTAAAGACAGATGTTTTACTCCGTTGAGGTTTCACATCTGATGCTTTACGAGAAACTTTCCTGAATATATCATCTTTATCTAAAGGTCGTAAATAATCGTACCAATAGAAGTCTGTTAAACGCAATTGTTCGGGAGTAATCAGGTCGAAAGGCGTTGTTTTCCCTACAGATTTTGGCCAGGTAACAAGCTTCTCGAATGCTCCGTCCTTCATGAATATCTGTAGATAACTGCTTTCAAGCCAATTGAGAATACCTGACAGTTCCTTATTTTTCTCTTCGGGATACGATATTGTCTCCACATTTCCTTCTGCCAATACTCTTTCCAGCTGTTTATTCTGGAAGAAAAGCTTCATAGAACGCGATTTCAATTGATTGTAATGTAGCGAGTCTTTCTGCTCTATCGAGAAACTATATCGTTTGACATGCATATGATCGATTGTACTATCATTCATATAAATGTCTATCGTATCGCCATATAGTTGCCTGTTTGTATTCCACAGCACAGGATCTTTATACATATGGAGTATAGAATCTCTTGAGTTGAACTGTAAAGAGTCACAAACCCCCTGCATGTCGGACCTATAAAAACGCACTCCGTAATATGCCTTTATCTCTCGGTAAGTAGTCACTTTAGGTTCTTCCTTTTTCGCGGGAGGT
>Ga0206117_101349_pt1 | contig 12910 bp, 14 predicted proteins | sample 3A5Ametagenome_FD_177997 | JGI IMG/M metagenome (GOLD analysis project Ga0206117, IMG submission 177997) | Enriched microbial communities from leaf-cutter ant dump, University of Wisconsin, Madison, United States - 3A5A | ecosystem: Environmental > Terrestrial > Nest > Insects nest > Nest dump... | reverse complement strand
ATTCCTGCATGACGTTGCCCGCCGCAACCCCGACCAGCCCGAGTTCCTGCAGGCGGTCACCGAGGTGATGGAGAGCCTGTGGCCGTTCATTTCCGCCAATCCCCACTACGCCGACCACGCCCTGCTCGAACGTCTGGTCGAACCGGAACGCCTGATCCAGTTCCGCGTCTGCTGGCACGACGACAAGGGGCAGGTGCGCGTCAATCGCGGCTACCGCATCCAGCACAGCATGGCCATCGGCCCGTACAAGGGCGGCCTGCGCTTCCACCCCTCGGTGACTCCCTCGGTGCTGAAATTCCTGGCTTTCGAGCAGACCTTCAAGAACGCCCTGACCGGCCTGCCCATGGGCGGCGGCAAGGGCGGTTCGGACTTCGATCCCAAGGGCAAGAGCCAGGCTGAAGTCATGCGTTTCTGCCAGGCCTTCGCCAGCGAGCTGTTCCGCCACGTCGGCCCGGATACCGATGTGCCTGCGGGCGACATCGGCGTGGGTGGCCGCGAAGTGGGCTTCATCGCCGGGATGTACAAGAAGCTGACCAACACGGCTGCCTGCACCTTCACGGGCAAGGGCCTGTCCTTCGGCGGTTCGCTGATGCGCCCCGAGGCCACCGGCTACGGCACGGTCTACTTCGCCCAGGAAATGCTGGGCACCCGGGGCAAGGAACTGGCCGGCAAGCGCGTGAGCATCTCCGGCTCGGGCAACGTGGCGCAGTACGCCGTGGAAAAAGCCCTGCACCTGGGCGCGAAGGTGGTGACGGTATCCGACTCCGCCGGTACGGTGTACGACCCCGAGGGCTTCACGCCCGAGAAGCTGGCCCAGCTCATGGAAATCAAGAACGAGCGCTATGGCCGCGCCAGCGAGTACGCCGCCCTGGTCGGCGCCCAGTTCCTGGAAGGCCAGCGCCCCTGGCACATTCCGGTGGACATCGCCCTGCCCTGCGCCACGCAGAACGAGCTGGACGAAGCCGATGCCCGCACCCTGGTCAAGAACGGCGTGCTGTGCGTGGCCGAAGGGGCCAACATGCCCAGCACCAACGAAGCGGCCAAGGTGTTTGAAGAAGCCGGCGTGCTGTACGCCCCAGGCAAGGCCAGCAATGCCGGCGGCGTGGCCACCTCGGGCCTGGAGATGAGCCAGAACGCCATCCGCCTGTCGTGGACCGCCGCCGAGGTCGATCAGCGCCTGCACGGCATCATGCACGGCATCCACGCCGCCTGCCTGGAGCATGGCCGCCGCCCCGACGGCAGCATCAGCTACATCCAGGGCGCGAACATCGCCGGCTTCGTCAAGGTGGCCAACGCCATGCTGGGCCAGGGCGTGATCTGACCATCAGGGAACGGATCTGCGCAAGGCCCGCCTCAACCCGAGGCGGGCTTTTTTTCTCCTCTTTTCACGCCCGATTCATTCCCAATGGCGCCCCAGTTGCGCCCGCAGGTCTTCGAGAAACGCCTGCGCCGCCGGGGACAGGGCGCGGCCCTTGCGCGTGAACGTCCAGAAGCTGCGCCGCACCACCGGCGCGACCAGCGGGCGCATGACCAGGCCGTTCTGCTCCACCAGCAGCCGTGCGTAGGGCAGGCACAGGGTAATGCCCAGCCCGGCACGCACCAGCGCCAGGGCCGAGGTCATGAACGTCACCTGCATGAAGGAGTCCTGCTGCAAGTCGCGGGCCGCATCGCCAGCGTCGCTGACCAGCAGCTCGGTAAATTGCCCCTGCAGCGTGATGAGGGGCTGGGCGCTCAAATCCTGCCAGACCACCTGCTCCTGCGCGGCCAGCCGGTGGTCCGGCGGCAGCACCACCATGAAGGGCAGGGTGAACAGTTCGGCGGCCTCGATGTCGGAATTGGCATCGCGCTCCGGGCCGATGCCGATGTCCACCTCGCCGGAGAACACCCGCGCCATGACGCTTTCCACCGCGCAATCGACCATGCGCAACTGCACCCCGGGATAGCGGGCCTTGAATCCGGACATCACCTCCGGCAGCAGGGTGCAGGCCAAAAGTTGCGGCACGGCGATGCGCACCTTGCCGCGCTGCAGGGCTTTGAGGTTGCCGGCCTCACTGACCACGCCCTCCAGGTCGTGCAGGATTTTCTCGATCTGCGGGTACAGCTCCTGCCCCATCACGGACAGCCGCAAGCGCCGCGTGCTGCGGTCGAACAGGCGCAGGCCCAGGCTGTTTTCCAGCTCGCGGATCAGGCCGCTCAGGGCCGACTGGGTGACGAACAGGCGCTCGGCCGCCAGGGTGAAGCTGCCCGTCTGGGCCACGGCGATGAAGGCGTGCAGTTGGCGCAGGGTGACATTCATAAGATAAACAAATAAATTGATAAGAAAAAACTGTTTGAATCATAAATTGATCTCCTTTGTAATGCAGCCAAGCACTGCCATTCATCCAAGGAGATGCCCCCATGCTGGACACACAGGGCACCATCGCCCAGCGCTACGACATGCAGCCACTCACCTGCTACCTGGTGCGCCCCGACCAGCACGTGGCCGCCCGCTGGCGCAGCTTCGACCCCGCCCAGGTGCGTGCCGCCGTGGCCCGCGCCACGGGCAACGCCGCTGCCAGCGCCTGAACAGTGCCCCCCATAAAAAATCCAAGGAGACAACCATGCCACTGATCACCGACGCCAACCTGCAAGAACCGGGCAAGCGCTACTTCCAGGCGTATTCGCCCGGCGACGATTTCTACGAAGCCCTGATCGACACCCACCAGGGCCTGAGCGACGCGCAGAGCCTGGCCGTCAATGCCCGGCTGGTGCTGCTGCTGGCCAACCACATCGGCGACATCGGCGTGCTGCGCGAGGCGCTGGCGATTGCCCGCAAGCCCTTCCAGAATTAACCACCGCAACCACCCAAGGAGACAACCATGGCCTTTCTCAACGGCGTTCACCATGTCGCTTACCGCTGCAAAAACGCGAAGGAAACCGTGGAGTGGTACCAGAAGTACCTGGACGCAGACTTCATCCTCGCCATTGCCGAGAACCAGGTGCCCTCGACCAAGGAGCCTGATCCCTACATGCACATCTTCATCGACATCGGCGGCAGCAACATCCTGGCCTTCTTCGAGCTGCCGACGAAGCAGCCGATGATCGCCCCGTCCGATGCCAACACCCCGGCGTGGACGCAGCACCTGGCGCTGAAGGTCGATTCCATCGACACCATGCTGCAGGTGAAGGCGAAGCTGGAGGCCGACGGCATCGAAGTCATCGGCCCGACCGACCACACCATTTTCAAATCCATCTACTTCCGCGACCCTTCCGGCCACCGCCTGGAGCTGGCCGCCGACACCGCCACGCCGAAGATGAACCAAATGCTCGACGCAGTGAAGTGGGACATGCTCAACGAATGGGACCGCACCAAAAAGGCGCCCGAACATGCCCGCTGGATGCACGACGGCAGCTACGCCAGCTAATTCCATTGTCTAAAGGAAACCCCACCTCATGAAACTTGCCACCCTGCAACACGGCGGCCGCGACGGCACCCTGGTCGTCGTCAGCCGCGATCTCACCTGCTGCCGCGCTGTGCCCGCCATTGCCCGCACCCTGCTGGCCGCCATGGACGACTGGGCCACGGTGGAGCCACAACTGCGCCAGGTGTACGAAGCGCTGAACAGCGGCGCGATCGAAGGCCAGCCGTTCGACCAGGCCGCCTGCCACTCGCCCCTGCCGCGCACCTGGCAGTGGGCCGATGGCTCGGCCTACATCAACCACGTCGAGCTGGTGCGCCGCGCCCGCAACGCCGAGGTGCCCGAAAGCTTCTACACCGACCCGCTGATGTACCAGGGCGGCAGCGACGGCTTCATCGCCCCGCGTGCGCCCATCGTCGCCAGGGAAGCCTGGGGCATCGACATGGAGGCGGAAGTCACCGTCGTCACCGGCGACGTGCCCCTGGGCGCCACGCCGCAGGAAGCGGCCAGGGCCATCCGGCTGGTGATGCTGGTCAACGACGTATCGCTGCGCAACCTGATTCCGGCGGAACTGGCCAAGGGCTTCGGCTTCTTCCAGAGCAAGCCGGCCAGCGCCTTCAGCCCCGTGGCCGTCACGCCCGACGAGCTGGGCGACGCCTGGCAGGACGCCAAGGTGCATCTGCCGCTGGTGGTGCACCTGAACGGCGAACTGTTCGGCAAGCCCAACGCCGGGGTGGACATGACGTTCAACTTCGGCCAGCTCGTGGCCCACGTGGCCAAGACGCGCACGCTGTGCGCCGGCTCGGTCATCGGCTCGGGCACGGTGTCCAACAAGCAGGGCAGCCTGTGGGGCTCTTCCATTGCCAACGGCGGCGTGGGCTACTGCTGCCTGGCCGAGGTGCGCACCTACGAAACCATCGAGCAGGGCCAGCCCGCCACGCCCTTCATGCGCCACGGCGACACCGTGCGCATCGAGATGTTCGATGCCCGGGGCCAGAGCATCTTCGGCGCCATCGAAAACCAGGTGGACACCCGCAGCCTGGAGTGAGCGCCCGCGCAATTAGGCCGGACTGGCCACAGTGATGATCTTCCTCATCCTGCTGGGCGCCGACCTGCTCAACGCCTTCTTCGCCCTCTCGCAAATGCCCGTGGCGGCGGCGCAGTGGGTGCTGAGTTCCGACCTGTCGCCCATGCTGGTGCATGCACTCAATTGATACCCAAGGACATCTGCCCGACATGATCAAGCTCTACACCTACTTCCGCAGCTCCGCTGCCTACCGCGTGCGCATCGCCCTGGCGCTCAAGGGACTGCCCTACGACAGCGTGGCCGTGCATCTGGTCAAGGACGGCGGCCAGCAGCACGCCAGCGCCTACCGGGCCATCAACCCGCAGGCCCTGGTGCCCAGCCTGGAGACGGCGGACGGCGCTGCCACACTCACGCAGTCCCTGGCCATCATGGAGTACCTGGAAGAAGCCTACCCGCACGCCCCCGCGCTGCTGCCCGCCGACCTGGTGGGCCGTGCCCGGGTGCGTGCCCTGGCCCAGGTGGTGGCCTGCGAAATCCACCCGCTGAACAACCTGCGCGTGCTGCGCTACCTGACACAGGAAATGGGCCTGGACAGCACGCGCAAAGATGCCTGGTACGCCCACTGGATCGCCCTGGGCCTGGATGCGCTGGAGGAGACGCTGGCCACCAGCAGCGCCACCGGGCGCTTCTGCCACGGCGACCGCCCCACCCTGGCCGACTGCTGCCTGGTGCCGCAGGTGTTCAACGCCCGGCGCTTTCACTGCCCGATGGACGGCTACCCCACCATCGCCCGCATCATGACGGCCTGCGAGCAATTGCCCGCCTTTGCCCAGGCTGCGCCCGACCGGCAGCCGGACGCGGAGTAAAAGGCGGCAGCGGGCTGGCCGCTGGTGCAGGGTGTCGGGCTGTTTTCCATGCTGCTAGGGCCGATTGCCTGGGGATTGGTGCAAAAATTCGGCCATCCCCATGCCAATACCTGAACCTTCCCCCCTCTGCGCCGATTCTCCCGCACCCCTGCCCTGCATCGCCATCGCCGGCCCCACCGCCAGCGGCAAGACGGCCGCCGCCCTGGCCCTGGCCGCCGCCCTGGCGGCACGCGGCCAGGAGTGCGAGATCGTCAGCGTCGATTCCGCCCTGGTCTACCGCGGCATGGACATCGGCACCGCCAAGCCCAGCGCCGCCGAGCTGGCCCGGGTGCCGCACCACCTGATCGACATCCTCGACCCGCTGCAGAGCTACAGCGCCGCCGAATTCGTGCGCGATGCCACTGGGCTGATCGCCGCCATCCGCCAGCGCCGCGCCGTGCCGCTGCTGGTGGGCGGCACCATGCTCTACTTCAAGGCCTTGATGGACGGCCTGGACGACATGCCCGCCGCCGACCCCGCCACCCGCGCCCGGCTGGATGCCGAGGCCGCCGAACACGGCTGGCCCGCGATGCACGCCCGGCTGGCCGCCGTGGACCCCGCGACCGCCGCCCGGCTGGCTCCCAACGACAGCCAGCGCATCCAGCGTGCCCTGGAAGTGTGGGCCACCACGGGCCAGCCCCTGTCCCACTTCCATCAGGCAAAAAACAGAGCTGCCAGCGCAAACCCCATAGGCGCTGGCGCCTTTTTTTCCCTGGAACCGGAGAACCGCGCCTGGCTGCACGAACGCATCGCCCGGCGCTTCGACGCCATGCTGGAGGGCGGCTTCCTGCCCGAAGTGCAGCAGCTCCGCGCCCGTGGCGATCTGCACCCGGATTTGCCCAGCATGCGCTGCGTGGGCTATCGCCAGGCGTGGGAAGCGCTGGACGCGGCCGCCGCCAGCGGCCAGCCCCTGGACCTGCCCGGCCTGCGCGACAAGGGCATCGCCGCCACGCGCCAGCTGGCCAAGCGCCAGATTACCTGGCTGCGTTCCATGCCCCGGCGCCAGGCCATCGCCTGCGACGCCCCGGGGGCCGAGCAGCAACTGGTGCAGGCCGCGCTGGCCCTGGTGCCGCCACCCGCCTGAGCGGACAAAACAAAAGGGGCGTTCACCCGAACGCCCCTTTCTTTCACTTGCAGCGCCAGCGCATCACATCTGGCTTTGCAGGTAGTTCTGCAGCCCCACCTGTTCGATCAGGGCCAGCTGTTTTTCCAGCCAGTAGGTGTGGTCTTCCTCGGTATCGCGCAATTGCTGCAACAGCATGTCGCGGCTGACGTAATCGCCATGCTGTTCGCACAAGGCCATGCCTTTGCGCAGGTTGTCGCGCACCGAGTATTCCGCCGCCAGGTCCTTGCGCAGCATGTCGGGCACGTTCTCGCCCAGGTTCAGCTCCTTGGGGCGCATGTCGGGACGGCCACCGAGCAGCAAGATGCGGCGCAGCAGGGCATCGGCGTGCTGGGTTTCTTCCTGCATTTCATGGTCCATGCGGGCAAACAGCTTGCCCAGGCCCAGGTCTTCATAAATGCGCGAATGGGCAAAATACTGGTCGCGGGCCGTCAGCTCGCCGCGCAGGAGTTCTTTGAGGTAATCGATGACTTCGGGATGGCCTTGCATGGTATTGGTTCCAAAGGGTTGGAAAACCCGCAGTATCCCGTGCCTGCCGCCAGGAAGCAAAGCCCGCACCCAATTCCCGGGTGCCCGTACTCTGGATGCAGGCCGTAAGCAGAGGCATTCTCATCTCCCCCACCACACGACCAGTACACTGGAACCAAGACCATCTGGATAGATGCGCAGTGATAAAAAACATAGCTTCTACCGCTTGTTATTATTGAATTTCAGGTATTTATCTATCTGAAAACCAATATATACAAGCGCAAGCAGCTATTTATTTCAAAAAATTACCGATTACCCATGCCAAACAAGAACCGGGCCACCCTGATCGGGCTGGTCGCCATCGTGCTGTGGAGTTCCATCGTCGGCCTGATCCGCAGCGTCAGCGACCACCTCGGCCCCACGGGCGGGGCGGCCATGATGTACAGCGTGGCATCCTGCTTTCTGCTGCTGACCGTGGGCGGCGCCAGGCCGCGCGAACTGCGGGCTTTTGCGTCGCGCTACCTGCTCTGGGGCAGCCTGCTGTTCGTCGCCTACGAGCTGTGCCTGGCCCTGTCCATCGGCTACGCCAACACGGCACAGCAGGCCATCGAGGTCGGCATGGTCAATTACCTGTGGCCCACCTTCACCATCGTCGCGGCCATCGTGTTCAACCGGCAGAAGGCCAACTGGCTGATCGCGCCGGGCTTCGTGCTGTCCATCGTCGGCATCGGCTGGGTGCTGGGCGGCGAACACGGCTTCGACCTGCCGGGCATGTGGCGGAACGTGCAGGACAACCCCCTGAGCTACGGCCTGGCCCTGGCCGGGGCGCTGATCTGGGCCGGCTACTGCACCGTCACCGCCCGCATCGCCAATGGCAAGAACGGCGTCACGCCCTTCTTCATCCTGGTGGCGCTGGCGCTGTGGGCCAAATACCTGCTGGAAGGTGGCGGCAGCATGGATTTCAGCCTTTCCGCCATCGTCTACCTGCTGCTGGCCGCCGGGGCCATGGGCTTTGGCTACGCGGCCTGGAACGTGGGCATCCTGCACGGCAACGTCACCGTGCTGGCGGGGGCCTCGTACTTCATCCCCGTGCTTTCCTCGGCGCTGTCGGTGTGGCTGCTGGGGGCCGCGCTGTCGTGGGCCTTCTGGCAGGGCGCGGCCATGGTGTGCGGCGGGGCGATTCTGTGCTGGCTGGCGACGCGGCGGTAAGAACGTGTTCACGATCTCGGCGCGAAGGGGTGCGGGAAGCGGATCGGGATGGGCTGCTAGACGCAAACCGCAACCATAGCGGTGCTATTGCGAGGATTTGCAACGCCGCAGAGCGCCCGAGGCCGCGACTGCACACCCGCGCGGAGATCGTGAACACGTTCTAAAGCCCCTGGGCTACACCTTGTAGCTTTTGCTGACGAAGGGCACTTCCTCCACCCCGCGACGGCGATTGACGACCAGCGTCATCAGGAAAAACAGATTGCACATGGCGTTGCACATGCGGGGCAGCACGTCGGGGATGGCGCGTCCCTCCTGCTCGACCCGCACCAGGGCGCGGATGGCTTTTTTGGCGCACGAACGGGCCAGGTGCAATTGCGGCACCGGCACCGTGCCCCGGGGCAGGATGAAGGTGTGCTGGCGCTCGCCCAGCTCATCCTGGTAGTGGCGCAGGCGCTGCACCACCCATTGCACGTCGGCCTCCTGCACCGCCAGCTTGCCGCGAATCGAGCCATTGACGTGAAACGCGAGGGGCTGCAATCGGTCGAGGTCGGCAGCCAGGTCGGCCATTTCCGGCGGCATGGCGGACAAGGCCATGCCGATCAGGGCGCACAGCTCGTCGGTGACCATTTCAAAATCGCACAGCGTCGAAGTCTCGTGGATGAAGGGATAGCACAGCTCCCCATAGCTTTTACTGGGTTTCATCGCGTTCTCCTCGTGCTTTTTCGGTGGTTGCGGCCAGATTCAGGCACTGCGCCAGAATGGCCGCAGCCTTGTCCAGATGGGGGCCGGGGTGGGTGACGGTGCGGCTTTCCTGCGGGTTGAGCTGGCACACCTGTCCCTGGCGCAACACCCTCATGCTGCGCCAGCCTGGACGCCCGGCCAAGGCCTGCACACTGGCCCCGTGCGACTGGATGATGAGGTCAGGGTCGGCCCGCACCACATACTCCGGCGTGAGCTGTGGAAACCCGGTGGCGCTGGGCGGCGCAATGTTGTCCGCCCCCAGTTGCGCCAGCAACTGCCCCATGAACGAATCCGGCCCGGCGACGTACATGGCGTTGTCCACTTCCATATACACCCGCAATGCCGGCAGCCCCTGGCGCTGACGGGCCACGGCTGCGGCCTGCTCCTGCAGGCGGTGCTGCAAACCGGCCCACAGCGCATCGGCCCGGCCCAGTTGCAGGGCCGCATCGATGCGCTGCAGGGCCGCCCGCACGTCGGCCACGGTGGTGGCGTCCACCTCCAGCACTCTCAAGCCCAGCGCTTGCAGGCGCTGCTGCACGGGCGGCGTGCGCCCGGTCAGAACCAGATCGGGGCGCAATTGCACCACCGCTTCGATCGACGGCTCCCACGTCCGGCCCAGGCGGGGCAGCGCCTGCACCTGGGGCGGGTCGAGAGAAAAATCGTCCACCCCCACCAGCCGGTCGCAAGCGCCCAGGGCGCATACCGCTTCGGTAACCGAGGGCAGCAGGGAGACGATGCGCCGGGGTGGCACAGTCTGCGCCCAGACCGCAGCCGCTGCGGCCCACAGCAGCAGCCCGGCCCCCAGGCAGCGCAACGACCGGCAGGCCGCCGCCTGCGCCGCTGTTAGCGCATGGCCCATTTCAGCGTCAGATAGCCTGCCCGGCCCAACTGGTTGTAGCCATAGGCGGTTTCATAGCGGACGTTGCCCAGATTGGCGATACGCGCCTGCAGCGACCATTCGGGGGTGAACTGGTATTCGGCATAAACGTCCGCCGTGGTGTAGGCAGGCAGGGTGACGGAGGCGGCGGGCCAAGGCTTGAAATCCGTGTCCTTGCGGCTGCCCACGTGTAGCAGGCTGGTGCCCAGGCGCCATGCGCCCAGTTGCTTGTCCACATTCAGGCTGGCCTGGTGCTTGGCGCGGCGCACGGGTGTTTGGCCGTCGGCCTGCTTGGCATCCAGATAGTCATAGGCGGCAGCCACGGCCCAGCCCTGCAAGGCAAAGCCGTATTCCACACTCCAGCCTTTCAGGCGTGTCGTGCCCGCCACGTTGGCCATGCTGGTACTGCCGGATGCAATCAGATTCTGGATTTTGTTATCGAAGTGCAGCAGCTTGGCACTGTGTGCGCCCTGGTGCCATTGCAGGCCGATTTCGTTGTTCTTGCCTTTCTCCGGCACCAGGTCTGGATTACCGCCCCACGACATACCGGGAGCGGGATAGTACAAATCGTTGAACGACGGTGCCCTCATGCTCTTGCCGTGTGCCGCATAGGCACGCAGCCCCTGCACCAGCTCCAGCCCATAGCTCAGGCCGTAAGTGGTGAAGTCGCCGAATTGCGAGTTGTCATCGTTGCGCACATTGATCTGCCAGGAATGCCGCCCGGCGCTGCCGTTCAGGCCCGCAAACACGGCATCCACGGTGCGCTTGTTGACGGCATAGGCGTTGGAGGTATCCACCTTCTGCTCCAGCCGCTCCACCCCGGCCAGAACCACGCCCAGCGGGGTGGTGATGGTGTTGTCCCACTTGTATTCAGTCTGGCGGGTGGTGAAGTGGTAATCGCCCCAGGCCTGCTCCAAGCCGATCTGCTTGTCGGTCGATTCCCCCACCGACACCGTACTGCGCCAGCGCGGCAGCACCTGCCCCTGGAGCTGGATACGTCCGACTTCGGTACGCAGATCGTCATGGCTGCCCGGGCCGGAATCCAGAAACACCGTGCCCCTGGACTGCATCCACTGGGCCTGTACGCGCCAATCGGCATTGAAGGCGTAGCCCACGGCCACCTGGGCGGCGGTCTGGTCGAAGGCATCGCGGTCTGGGTCATAGCCCCCGTCACCGGCATTGGTGGCGGAAATGCCATGCTCGGTGACACGGCTCACATTCAATTGGTAGTCAAAACCGTTCTGCTCGCCGCGCAGCCCGACTGCACCGGATTTGTGGCCGTAATCGCCCAGCGTGACTTCGGCATTGCCCAGGAACGGCTTGCCCGCACCCTGCCCGCGCTTGGTGAACACCTGGATGACCCCACCCACGGCTTCGCTGCCGTACAGGGCCGAGGCCGGGCCTTTGACCACTTCGATGCGCTCGATCAGCTCCAGCGGCAAATTGGCCAAGGCCGGAGCCGCCGTGGTGGCCGAGCCATAACGCACGCCATCGACCAGCAGCAAGGTCTGGCTGCTGCCTGCACCGCGCAGAAACACGCTTTGCGCGTGCCCCCGGCCACCGTTGCTGGACAGTTGCACGCCCGCCAGGCGCTGCAACACCTCGGCTACCGAGCGGCCCGGGCCAACAGCCTCGATCTGCTCGCGGGTGATGACGCGCACGTCGGCCAGCGTCTCGTCCAGCTTGGCTTCGGTACGGGTGGCCGTGACCACGGTTTCAGCCAGCCGTGCTTCCTGTGCCGCAGCAGTAGGGGCTAGGGACGAAACGGCCAGCGCCACGGCGGCCATGCCAAAACAGGCGGGCAGGCGCACGCCGGCAGCCTTGCCCAAAGGGGAAATCAGGTTATGCATAAGAGAGGGATTTGTTGGCCCCGGCGTCCCCGCCAAGGCTTCACGCACACCAGCCTGCGGGTGGGCAGGCTGGAACCTTTTTGGCCGGTATCCAGACTGGCACGCCTCAGACCGGCGGCCTTCCCGTAGCACAGGGCTGCAGTGGCCAGGGGCGGGTCTGTGGTCTTGCGACCGGCGTGCTCACTGTTGCGGGGGCAGTACATGCTGCGCGGCCTGCCGTGCAGGCAGGCCAGCGGCCATGTTTCCCGTTTAACTGCCAGGCAAGGAACTGCCTGGCGGGCACCAAAGGGGGCGATTCTAGTTAAAAAGCCGCCGCTGCCTGACATACAAGCAACGACGGCCATCTATCCAGGCGGGCATTCTTCACTTCCCCGGCAAACGCCCTACGCCTTTTTCCCGACCTGTGTTCCGATTTGCCCTGCGGCCTGCGTGCGGCCCTGGATTCTGGCCTGCAACCTGCTCCGCTCCTGCTCCCGCTCGCGGCGCTGGACGAAGCGGCGCAGCTCCTTGTCGTTGCGCCGGATATGGATGGACAGCCAGTCACGCAATACGGTGGACAGTTGCGCGGCTACGGTGATGCCCCCGGCCTGCAGGCGCTGCTCCAGCGCATACAGGCTTTTCATGAATTCCTGGTGGCCGATTTTGTGATTCTCCAGATCGGGGAAGCCTTCCCGGGCCATGATCTCCTCTTCATGCGTGAGGTGCTCTCGGGTACTTTCAATAGTGCGACGCAAAATCGTCGCCACCACCGTCTGCCCTGCCCCCCGGGTGGTGGCGCTGTGCAGTTCGTTGACCAGGTCGACCAATGCACGGTGATCCTTGTCGATGATGCCGCCGTCAATGGCCATGTCATCGGCCCACTCAAAATACGCCATGACTAAGCTCCTTGCTGCTGTAGGGGTGCGCCCCCCTGGATGCGGAAGACGCTCACGGTCTGCACCAGGGATTGCGCCTGGCTTTGCAGCGACTGTGCAGCGGCGGCGGCTTCTTCGACCAGGGCCGCGTTTTCCTGCGTGACCTGGTCCATTTGCTGCATGGCCTGGTTGATCTGGGCGATGCCCACGGTCTGATCCTGACTGGCTTCGCTGATCTCACGCATGATGTCGGCCACGCGGCGCACGCTCACCACGATCTCGTCCATGGTGCTGCCGGCCTTTTCCACCTGGGTGCTGCCGCTGGTGACGTTGCCCACCGACTCGTTAATCAAACCTTTGATTTCACGGGCTGCATCCGCACTGCGTCCGGCCAGGGCCCGCACTTCCGAGGCCACCACGGCAAAGCCCCGGCCCTGCTCGCCGGCACGGGCTGCTTC
>Ga0206117_101348_pt1 | contig 12914 bp, 10 predicted proteins | sample 3A5Ametagenome_FD_177997 | JGI IMG/M metagenome (GOLD analysis project Ga0206117, IMG submission 177997) | Enriched microbial communities from leaf-cutter ant dump, University of Wisconsin, Madison, United States - 3A5A | ecosystem: Environmental > Terrestrial > Nest > Insects nest > Nest dump... | reverse complement strand
CTTTCGTCGTCGGACCGTCCGGAGCTGACGTCTGCGAAGATCATCATCTCGGGCGGCCGTGCGCTGGGCTCGTCGGAGAAGTTCCAGGAGGTGATCCTCCCCGTCGCCGACAAGCTCGGTGCGGCAGTCGGTGCAAGCCGTGCTGCCGTGGACGCGGGCTATGCGCCGAACGACTGGCAGGTGGGCCAGACGGGCAAGGTAGTCGCCCCGCAGCTCTACATCGCCTGCGGCATCTCGGGCGCCATCCAGCACCTTGCCGGCATGAAGGATTCGAAGGTCATCGTCGCCATCAACAAGGACGAGGAGGCCCCCATCTTCCAGGTCGCAGACTACGGCCTCGTCGCCGACCTCTTCGAGGCCCTCCCAGAACTCCAAAAGGCGCTGTGAATACGCGCGGGCGGCCCACGAAAAACATGAGCGCGCCGGGGTCGAGTTCCGGCCGCAAATCGTGCTATCCGCTCGTTCAACGAGTTCGAGTTTGACATGCCATGAGCCCCAAGACCCGCGGTTACCTCTTCGCCATCCTGGCCATCTGCATTTTCGCAGGGCAGGATGCGATCACCAAATATCTCGGCGATCGCTATCCGGCGCTTTTCATCACGATGATCCGGTTCTGGGCCTTCGCGCTGTTCGTCTGCGGCTTTGCCGCATCGTCGCCGGGCGGCATCCGCCAGACGATCCGTACGCGCCGGCCCTGGCTGCAGGTCGCAAGGGGCCTCCTGCTCGTCGCGGAAATCGTCCTCATCGTCTTTTCCTATGTGCATGCCGGCCTGGCCATGAGCCAGTCGATCTTCCAGGCGACGCCGCTGATCATCACGGTCCTGTCGATCCCCCTTCTCGGCGAGGCGGTCGGCTGGCGGCGCGGAACGGCCGTGCTGGTCGGCCTGCTCGGTGTCCTGGTGATCATCAATCCCGTGGACGTGCATTTTGACCTGTCCTTGCTTTTGCCTCTCGGCGCATCCGTGCTGTTCGCGCTCTACTCCATCGCCACGCGCGCGGTGAGCCGCGAGGATTCGGCCGTGACGAGCCTCTTCTATGCCGGCATCGCCGGGGCCGTGGCGATCTCGCTGATCGGCCCGTTCTACTGGGCCGAGGTCAAGTCTTCCGACTGGTTCGCGCTCGCCGCCCTCTGCGTCTGCGGCACGCTCAGCCACTATTTCCTCATCCGCGCCTATGGCCTGCTGCCGGCCGCGGAAGTCCAGCCCGTCACCTATTTCCAGCTCGTTCTCAACGTCATTCTCGCCGTCTCGCTGTTCGGCGAGATCATCACGCCCAACATGATCGTCGGCGCCGTCATCGTCGTGGGCGCCGGCCTCTTCACCATCTGGCGCGAGCATCAGCTGGCGCAACGCGCGTCACTCCGCCGTCCGGCCGAACCGTGACGCCGATTCCAGACGAAACATAGGGAGCGGCGACGTCACCACTGTTCCGCGGCGATCCAGTCGCAAAAGGCAGAGATGATCTTCACCCGTTTGTGGGCGCGCGGAACGACGAGGTAAAAGCCGGGGACATCCTTCTTGTCCATCGCCTCGAGGATATCGATGCCGAGCGGCGCAACGAGCGCGCCGGCCTCGATGTCGGCGAGCGCGTCGAGCTTCGATACCAGCCCGACACCGATGCCGGAAATGCTGCCCCGGCGCATCGTCGCTGCATCCTGGAATTCGATCTCGCCCGCCATCTCCATCGACGGCAGGCCGAGATGCGCGAGCACCTTGCCCCACAGGCCCCGTGCCATGACGGGATGGAGAAGCGTCATGCGGCCGAGGTCGGCGGGCGCGGAAATCTGCCTGGCGAGTTCCGGCGAGCAGCAGATGATCTTCGGATCGTGCATCAGCAACCTGACATCATATTCCTTCCAGTTGCCGAAACCCCACTGGATGGAAACATCCACCTCGTCCGCCGCGAAATCGCGCACGTTCACCATCGTCGTCAGGCGGATATCGGCACCGGGCATGAGCTGGCGGAACCGCTCGAGGCGTTCCATCAGGTAGCGCGTGGCGAAATACGGGCTGACATTGATGTTGATGCGGTTGCGATAGGTCGAGTTGGTGACCCGGCGGATACCTTCGGTAAACTCGTCGAAGCCGGCCTGGATGAAATGCGAGAGGATGATCGCGTGCTCCGTCGGCTCGATGACGCGCGCCTTCCGCTCGAACAGCGGGACATGCAAGGTATCTTCCAGCAGCTTGATCTGCTGGCTGATCGCCTGCGGCGTGACGAGAAGCTCGTCCGCTGCGCTGCGGAACGTCCCCTGTCGCATGACCGCCCAGAATGCGCGCAGCGCATTGAGAGGGGGAAGCCGCGTATGTTGTCCAGCCAATTCACCCTCCGCAATATCGGGTTCCGACGGCGCCGGCCGGCGGAGCCGGTAGCGATTATATCACGGCCTTTTCGAGGAACGGGCGATTCTCCACGACCCGCTCATAGCCAACTTCCGTCAGGTCCAATGTGCGATATTCACCGTAGACGATCAACTCGGACACGCCGCGCCCCGTCGCCGGCCCCTGCTGCAGGCCATGGCCCGAAAAGCCGTTGGCGAAGACGAAATTGCGCACCGTCGGATGGCGGCCGACGATAAGGTTGTGGTCCAGCGTGTTGAAGTCGTAGTGGCCCGCCCACTGGTTCACCACCTTGATCGCCTCGAACTGCGGCGAGCGCTCGGCGAGCGCCGGCCAGATGATCTCCTCGAATTCCTCGTAGCGCGGCTCGAAATCGTCCCAATCGGCCGCCGGGTCCTCGACAGGCGGGCAGCCCGTCAGGAAGAAGCGCCCCTCGGGCCGGCAGAACACGCCGGACGGATCGATCATCAGCGGCAGCCGCCCCTGGTTGACGGTCGCGGTGCCCTCCGGCGTGCGGGCGCAATCGAAGACGAACAGGGTGCGCTTGCGCGGCTCGACCGGGATATCGAGGCCCGCCATGCGGGCCGTGAGCGCCGCGCGGGGGCCGGAGGCGTTGACGATCGTGCCGGCCTTGACGACCGCGCCCGACTTCAACGTCACCGAGGTCACGCTGTCACCGTCGCGGCCGATGGCCACGGCTTCGTCCGTGACGTATTCGACCCCGAGCGAGCGGGCCTTGTTCCTGAAGCCGTACATCAGGCCCGTATTGTTGAACCAGCCTTCGCCGGAACGGCCATAGGAGGCGAGCTCGATATCCGCCACGTTGAGATGCGGAAAGGCATTGGCCAGTTCGTCGCGGTTCCAGAGCACGACATCGGCGCCGCAGGAAACCTGTGCCTCGTGGTTTTCCTTGAGGATCCGGACCTGCTCGGGCGTACTGGCAAGGAACAGGTAGCCGCCGGAATGGAAGCCGAGATCCGGCCTATCGCCCTCGACCTGCATCATCTCGCCGAAATTGCGGATGACCTCGGAGCCGTACTGGCTGATCTTCACGTTGATCGGATTGGAGAACTGCGTGCGGATCGAGGAGGACGAGAGCGAGGTCGCCGCCTTCAGGTAGGTGGGATCGCGTTCGACGACGAGCACCGAGCCATCGAAATCGGGGTTGGCCGCAAGATAATAGGCGACGGCGGAACCGATGACCGCACCGCCGACGATGACGACGTCGTATGTATCCTTCATCACCTTGCCTCGTCGTCGGGATGGGGAAGATCGACGAACCAGCCGCCGAGATGCCGGGTCGCCGGTGCATGCGGGTCGAGCGGCGGCACCGCCGCCTCGACCTTCTCGCGGACGAATTCGGTGTCGTCCTGCGGCTGGTAGCCGAGCAGGTCCCAATTGCCGGTATCGACGGGGCAGACCCTGTTCTTCGACATGCCATAAGCAATGGTGCAGCCGACATACGGCGCGGTCAGCGACGCGGAAACCAGCCGCACGCAATCGGCGAACGACAGCCACGACCACAACATGCGCCGTTCCGGCGGCTCGGGGAAGGAAGAGAAGATGCGCAGGCAGACGCTCTCCATGCCGAACTTGTCCCAGTAAAGGTTGGCCAGCGCCTCCACGAAGCATTTCGACACGCCGTAGAGGCTGTCCGGACGAACGGGGGCGGCCTCATCGATGCGGTCCGTCAGTTCATGATAGCCGATCGCATGGACGGAGGATGCGTAGACGACACGCCTGACACCGTTGCGACGGGCCGCCTCATAGATGTTGTAGGAGCCTTCGATATTGGAGGCGAGGATGGTCTTCCACGCCGTCTCCAGCGGCGCGCCGCCGAAATGCACGATGGCGTCCACGCCTTTCACGGCGTTCTCGACCGCCTCGGCATCCGAGAGGTCGAAGACAAACGCTTCCTCGTGATCGGCAAGGTCGGTGATCTCGGTGCGGTCGGCCAGCCGGATTTTGTTCGCAAGCGGCGCAAGACCCTTGCGCAGTTCCGAGCCGAGGCGTCCTGCGGCACCGGTTATCAGGATCGTATCGTAATCTTTTGCCATCACATGCCCAATCAGAATGAAAGTTTGGCGACAGCCGCGCCGATGCGCTTCACCGCCTCGGCCAGGGCGTCGTCCGACGTCGCGGTGGAAATGCGGAAGAAGGGCGACAGGCCATAGGCCGTGCCCGGAACGGCCGCCACATGCCCCTCGTCGAGGAGGTATTTCGCGACGGCGACATCGTCGTCCAGCGTCTGGCCGGACGAGGTCTTCGCGCCGATCAGCGCGGCGCAGCCGATATAGGCGTAGAAGGCGCCCTCCGGCGGATCGAGGCTCAGTGCATCGATCCTCGCGATGCCGTCGACCACGAGGTCGCGACGGCGCTCGAAAGCCGCGCGGAACTCGGCAACGCAATCCTGCGGCCCTTCCAGCGCCGCCCAGGCGGCGATCTGCGCCGGCGCGGAGGCGGACGTGCAGGACTGGCTCTGGATCGTCGCCATCGCCTTGATCAGGTCCCTGGGACCCGCGGCATAGCCGACCCGCCAGCCGGTCATGGCATAGGCCTTGGACATGCCGTTGACGATCAGCGAGCGATCCCGCAGTTCCGGGCAGGCCGCGCCGAAGGAGACGAAGCTGCGTCCGTCGAAGATGATGTGCTCGTAAATCTCATCCGAAAGGATCATGACCTTTGGATACTTCGCGAGCACCGCGCCGAGCGCCTTCAGCTGCGCCCCGGTATAGACCGCGCCGGACGGATTGCCCGGCATGTTGAGGAACAGCCAGCGGGTCTTTTCCGTGAGCGCCGCCTCCAGCACCTCCGGCGTCAGGCGAAAACCGTTCTCGGCCGGGCAGGCCGGCATGACCGGCACGCCGCCGAAGAGTTTCACCATTTCCGGATAGGAGACGAAGTAGGGTGCGGGCAGGATCGCCTCGTCGCCCGCCTCCACCGTCGCCATCAGCGCATTGAAGATGATCTGCTTGGCTCCGTTGGCGACGGCGATCTCGTCGATGGCGTAGTCGAGGCCGTTCTCCCGCCTGAACTTGGCGGCGATGGCCTTGCGCAGGTCGGGGGTGCCGAGCGAGGCGGTGTAGAGCATGCGCTCCTTGCGGGCCGCCGCGAAGGCGGCCTCGGTGACATGGGCGGGCGCCGGAAAGTCCGGCTCGCCGAGGCCGAGGTCGATCACGTCGATCCCGGTCGCGGCCAGGTCCTTGGCGGCCTGCGAAACGGCCATGGAGGCCGAGGGTTTGACGGCGGAAAGCCGGCTTGCGATGTGGCTCATCGTTTCGTCTCCGTCACATAACCCTTGGAGATATCCTCGGCCCTCGCTTCGGCCGGGCGCTCGGCCGGATCGCCGAAGCCGCCGCCGCCCGGCAGCTCCAGCACGAGCCGGCGGCCGGCCGGCACATGCTGCCAGCCCTTGGGCCGAAGCTTCGTCCCGTCATCGAGCGTCGCGGAGCCGGGCGCACCGTCCTCGCCGCCATCACGGCCGCGCGGCGGCGTCGCGATGCGGTCGAACATCGCCGAGAAGTCGAACTCATGGCCCTCGGCGGGCGCGATCTCGATGATCTGGCCGAGGCCGCCGCGATACTTGCCGGCACCGCCGGAATCGGGACGCAGCTCCTTGCGCCAGACGACGATGGGCCCGGTGTGCTCGGTCGCCTCGATCGGCATGGTATGGACGCCCGAGGGGAAGGCTGTCGAGGACAGGCCGTCGAGGCCCGGGCGCGCGCCCATGCCGCCCGAGTTGAACATCAGCACCTCGGCGCGACGGCCGGACGCCCCGGCAACGGGACGGGCGGAAATGTGGATGTTCCAGAGCGCGGCCGCGCCCTCGGCAAGGATTTTTCCCGGCAACGCCTTGGCGAGCGCTCCGAGAACGAGGTCCGGCACCATATGGCCGATGACGTGGCGCACCGAGACAGGGGCCGGCCGCTCGGCATTGAGGATATTGACCGGCGAGGAGACGTTGAAGACGGCGAGCGAGGCGGCGTTATTCGGGATATCCGGCGCGACCACGCATTTCAGCGCGTAGCAGGCATAGGCCTTGGTATAGATCAGCGGCACGTTGATGCCCCAGCGGCTCATCGCGTCCGTCCCGGAAAAATCGACATTGACCCCCGTGTCGGTGATCGTCACCTCGGCCGCAAGCCGGATCGGAACGTCATAGCCGTCCGTCAGCACGTCGTTCGACCAGGACCCTTTCGGCAGGCCGGCGATACGCTCCATCGTCGCCGCATGCGTGCGGGACAGGATGAAATCGCCGATCGTGTCGAGATTGTCGTAGCCGACCTCCTCCAGCATCTCGATCAGCCGCTTGTGGCCGACGTCGTTGCAGGCGGCGAGCGAATAGAAGTCGCCGATCACCTGGTTCGGCTCGCGCACGTTGAGGCGCAGGATTTTCAGAAGATCCTTGTTCACCACGCCGCGCTCGGCGAATTTCATGATCGGGATCTGGATGCCTTCCTCATAGACGGACTTGCCGTCCGCCCCGAAGCCGCGCCCGCCGACATCGACCACATGGGCCGTGCAGGCGAAGAAGCCGATCAGCTCCTCGCCCTTGAAGGAGGGCGAGACCATGGTGATGTCGTGCAGGTGGCCGGTGCCCTTCCACGGATCGTTGGTGACATAGGTATCGCCGGGATACATGTCCTCGCGCGGGATTTCGGCGATGAAATGCAGCACGGCTTCCGCCATGGTGTTGACGTGGCCGGGCGTACCGGTGACGGCCTGCGCCAGCATCTCGCCCCTGGCGTTGTAGACGCCGGCCGAAAGGTCGCCCGCCTCGCGGACGGAGGTGGAAAACGCGGTGCGCAGCAGCGTCAGCGCCTGTTCCTCGACCACCGAGATCAGGCGGTTCCACATGACCTGCATGCGGATTTCATTGATATCGCTCATGATCACTGACCCTTGCGCACGAGAAGGATGGTGCCGTCGACCTGGATGACGGCATCGAACGGCGAGGTGACGATGGTGGACGTCTCCCGCTCGACGATGACGGCGGGGCCGACCACGCGCGCACCGGGCGAGAGGATATCGCGCGGCACGATCGCCGTCTCCAGCGCCTTGCCGGAGGCGGGGTCGAAGACGGCCCGCGTCGCCGGCGCGGGCGTTACGACACCGTCCGTCTCAAGGGTGAAACGCTCACCCTCCGGGCGGACGTCCTGCGCCTTGACCGACCAGGTGACGAATTCGATCTCCGGGCCCTCGACCGCACGGCCGAAGAACTGGGCATAACGATCCTTGAAGGCCGCTTCGATCATCGCCGTATCCGCTGCGGTGAAGGCGCGGTCGGGCAGCGCCACGGGGATTTCCCAGCCCTGGCCGGCATAGCGCATGAAGGCGGTGATCTCGCGGACGATCTCCCCGTCCGTTCCGGCACGCACGAAGCCCTCGGCGGTCGCCTTCAGCTCGTCGAGCATGGCGTTGATCGCCGCGGCATCGAACTTCGAGAGGCCCATGATCTTGGAGGCCAGCGCCTCGTAACCGAACGGCGCCTTGAGGAAGCCGATGGCCGAGCCCACGCCCGCCCCTTGCGGAATGAGGCACTGGTCGACGCCGAGCTTTTCGCACAGCCGGGCGGCATGCAGCGGGGCTGCGCCGCCGAAGGCGATCATGATGTTCTCGGAAATGTTCTTGCCGTTCTCGACCGCATGGACGCGCGCCGCATTGGCCATGTTCTCGTCGACCACCTCGACGATGCCGAAGGCGGCGGCCTCGGGGGCAAGCTTCAGCTTATCGCCCACATCGCGCGCAATCGCCGCGCTGGCGTTTTCGACCGAAAGCCGGATCTTGCCGCCGGCGAAATTGTCGGGATCGAGCTTGCCGAGCACGAGATCCGCATCGGTGATCGCCGGCCGCTCCCCGCCGCGCTGATAGCAGGCCGGCCCCGGCTCCGAGGCGGCCGACTCGGGACCCGCCTGGATGCGGCCCATGGCATCGACCCAGGCGATGGACCCGCCGCCCGCGCCGATCTCGATCATCTCGATCACCGGAATGGAGATCGGCATGCCCGACCCCTTGCAGAAGCGATAGGTGCGGGCCACCTCGAAGGTGCGCGCGGTATGCGGCTGGTAGTCCTCGATCAGGCAGATCTTCGCCGTCGTGCCGCCCATGTCGTAGGAGACGACGCGCTCGAGGCTGAAGCGGCGGGCGATGTCGGCGGCGAAGATCGCCCCGCCGGCCGGGCCGGACTCCACGAGGCGCACCGGAAATTCGGAAGCCGTCTCCACCGAGATGAGGCCGCCGCCCGAATGGATCATGAAGACCGGGCATTGCGCGCCCATCTCCTTCAGCCGCACCTGCAGGCGCGACAGGTAGTCGGCCATCTGCGGGCGCACATAGGCATTGGCGCAAACCGTGTTGAAACGCTCGAACTCGCGCATCTGCGGGGAGACTTCCGCCGAGATCGAGATCGGGATCGAGAGCTTCCGCGACAGGATCTCGCGGGCGCGCACCTCATGCGCCGGGTTCATGTAAGAGTGGATGAAGCCGATGGCGACCGCCCCGAAGCCGCGTTCGGCGATGATGTCGCCCAAGGCTTTCAGCGCGGTTTCATCGAGCGGCTGCAGTTCGCGGCCCTGCGCATCGATGCGGCCCTTGACCGGAAAGCGATCCTCGCGCGGGATCAGCGGCTTCGGCAGGACGAGGCCGAGATCGTACTGTTCGAAGCGGTTTTCCGTGCGCATCTCGATGACGTCGCGAAACCCTTCGGTGGTGACGAGCGCGGTGCGGGCACCGCGGCGCTCGATCAGCGCATTGGTGGCAAGCGTCGTGCCGTGGATGACGATGTCGATCTCGCCGGGCGCGATGCCCGTATCCCGCACAACGATGTCGATGCCGTCGAGGATCGCCTGTTCCGGCGCGGCATAGTTGGTCAGCACCTTCGTGGAGAAGAGCTTGCCGCGCACATCGAGCGCGATATCGGTGAAGGTGCCGCCGATATCGGCGCCGAGGCGGATGTCGTGACGCTGTGTCATGCGGTGTCCTTTGCAGAAAGAGCGGCCTTGCGCATCTGGCTCAGCGTTTGGCGCGGGGTCAACGCCTCGGGCGAAATGGCAAGGTCGAGGAGCGCGCCGGTCTTCGATGCACGGGCCCGCTCGAAGGCGGCCGCAAAATCCTTCGTCGATTCCACACGCTCGGCATGGAAGCCGTAGGCCTTCGCGAGCGTCACGAAATCCGGGTTGACCATCGTGGTGCCGGAAACGCGCTCCGGATAGTGCCGCTCCTGATGGGCGCGGATCGTGCCGTAGATGCCGTTGTTGAGCAGAAGGACGATCGGCTGCGCGCCGTGCTGGAGGGCGGTCGCCAGTTCCTGGCAGTTCATCTGGAAGTCGCCGTCGCCGGCAAAGCAGACGACGGTGCGCTCGGGATGGGCGACCTTGGCGGCCACCGCCGCCGGAACGCCGTAGCCCATCGCCCCCGATTGCGGGGCGAGAAGCCGCGCCTTCGGCCCGAACCTGAAGAACTTGTTGGGCCAGACCGTGAAGTTGCCGGCGCCGTTGGTCAGGATCACGTCGTCCGGCAGGACCTCGTTCAAGAGCGCCGTGACTTTCCCCATATCGACAGGCGACGGCAGGTCGGGAAGCTCGAAGCCCTTTTCATAGGCGGCGCGTCCCCTCGCCCGCCAGTCCGCCCAGCTTCCCCTGACGGATTCGAGAGCGCCCAGCGCTTCCGCGAAGGCATTCGGGCCGGCATGGATGCCGAGCGCCGGCCGATAGACCTTGCCGATCTCCAGGTCCGAACCGTGGACATGGACGATCCGCTGGCGCGGCTGCGGCACGTCGAACAGGGTGTAGCCGTCCGTGGAATTCTCCCCAAAGCGGTTGTTGACGGCGAGGATGACATCGGCCTCGCGCAGCAATTCCTTGACCGAGGCGACCATGCCGACGCCGGCTTCGCCGCAGAAGGTGGGCGAGGCGTTGTCGTATTGGTCCTGATAGCGGAAGACGGAGACGACCGGGATATCGGAGGCTTCGGCGAAACGCTGGACGGCGGCCATCGCGCCCTCGCCCCAGTTGCAGCCGCCGTAGAGGATGACGGGACGCCTTGCGCCTTCCAGCATCTTGCGCAGGCGCTGCATGGCAGCCGCCGACGGCGCGGGCTCGGCGACCTCGACGGGCCCGGAGAGCGGCGCGGCGGCGGTGAGCGAGGTCAGCATGTCCTCCGGCAGCGCGACGACGATCGGGCCGGGACGGCCGGACACGGCAAGCGTCCAGGCACGCGAGAGGATTTCCGGGATGCGCCCGACCTCATCGATCTCGACGGCCCACTTGGCCATGGTGCCGAAGACCGCCTTGTAGTCCACCTCCTGAAACGCCTCGCGGCCTTTCATGTCGGTTCCGACCTGACCGACGAAGAGGATCATCGGCGCGGAATCCTGCATGGCGGTGTGCACGCCGATCGAGGCATTGGTGGCGCCGGGACCGCGCGTCACGAAGCAGATGCCGGGCTTACCGGTCAGCTTGCCGTAGGCCGCCGCCATGAAGGCGGCGCCGCCCTCGTTGCGGCAGAGAACATAATCGAGGCGTCCGCCGGTGTCGTGCAGCGCATCGAGTACCGCAAGATAGCTTTCCCCCGGCACCCCAAAGCTCTTCGTCGCCCCGAGCGCCAGAAGGCACTCGACGAGCAGCTGCCCTCCATTACGTTCCATAGCCATGTTCCTGATGATCGATGAATTGAGATTGGAAGCCGGAGGCCGACAAAAGGGCAAGCACTTCGGACCCCAATCGCCGAAATGGCGGCTGCCCCGGAGAGAGGCGGTGAACGGAAACCCCGGTGCCCTGGATTTCCTCGGCAAGGGCGCGCGAGAACCCGTCGATCGCGGCCGCGGCGGTCCGCTCGATCGCGCTTTTCGCATCGCAATCGTCCAGGGAAAGCATGACGAACGCGCCACGGCCTCGCTCGATCATCGCAGGGAGGGCGACGCGCGTGACATGCAGCATGGCGGATAGGTTGACTTCAAGCGCCATATCGATGTCGGCCTCCGCAGAGGCGAGAAAACGGCTCTCCTGCGGCCAGCGAAGCGCTGCGTGGACGATGACGTCGGCTTCCAGGCCTTCCGCGATGGCGCGGACATATTCGCGATCCGTCAGGTCCATGGCCAACGGAACGATCCCGTGCTCGCCGCGCATCTCGTCAAGCGCAACACGATCCCGGCCGAGCGCATGCACGTCCCAGCCGGCCCTTGCAAGCGAAGCGGCGATCGCGCGCCCGGGAGCACGCGTCGCCCCCGTGACTAGTGCTTTCGTCATCACACGATCCTCATGAGGCAGGCCAGAGGATGCCTGCGCAGACCGTCAGCTTAAACGAAGAAATTGACACGCTTAGACAAGTTCTTCTTGTTTCGCCGGCACCGGCGACCGCTGGCTTCGCAAAGCCAGCCTTGGCATCCAACGGGATCGTTCCGGCACCATCGTGGCCGGAGGCGGCCGGGTTGCGAGTTCCCGGGAAGAGGAGCTTGAACGGTCGCCGGGTGGTTAAAAGCTACACCCGGGAGGGGCTGACGCATCGGGCCGACGATCGGCCGATCGCCCCGGGCGCCTTCCCTGCCGCCAGCGGTGAATCCGTACCACACAGACAACCCCGGCGTTCGAATTCCAGGGCCGCCACTGTCAACCAGCCCCTACGAGAGCTTGTAAGTACGGAGGATTTCCGCGATCTTTTCATCCTGTTCCGCATTCGGCAGCAGTGCCGGCTGACGGCTCGCGCCGACCGACGAATCTTGCAGATAGAGCGCGCGCTTGACCATGGCGGGCGCGAAGCCGAGTGCGTAGAGGTCGGTGCGGAAGGCGGTGTAGATCGCCTGCTGGCGTTCCGCCTCGGCGATATCGCCTGCATTGTAGGCCTTGAGGATGCCGGCGAGGACATGAGGCATCGCATTGCCGAGGCCGGAGATGCAGCCGGCTGCACCGTTCTGCAGGGCCCACAGCACCAGATGGTCGGGACCGGAATAGACCTCGAAGCCCTCGATGTCCTTCGCCACATCGAGATAGGCCTCCAGCGTCTCCTTCGCGCCGCCGGAATCCTTGATGCCGGCGATGTTGCCGTGGCCGGCCAGCTTGCGTGCGGTCCCGGGCTCGATATGGTTCTGCGTGCGGGCCGGGATATCGTAGAGATAGATCGGCGTCTCCACCGCGTCGGCGACCGTCGAGAAATGGCGGATCAGGCCATCCTGCGTGCAGGCGATGAAGAAAGGCGTGATGACGGCAATGCCCGTCACGCCGATGCGGTCGAATTCGCGCGCCAGCTTCAGCGTCTCGAAGGTCGCAGGCATGCCGGCATTGACGATCACGCTGACGCGCCCGCCCGCCTCGTCGACGACCTCCTCCGTCAGGCGCACCTTCTCCTCGAAGGTGAGCGCCGAGAAGTCGCCGTTGGTGCCGGCGCACATGATGTTGTTGCCGGCCTCGACCTGGCGGCGGACCTGCGCGCGCGTCGCCTCGTAGTTGACGGTCTCGTCCTCGTTGAAGCAGGTGACGAGGGCGACGAAGGCTTGTTTGGTCATCGGTCTTCCTTTGGCTCGGGCGCGCTCAGCAGGCGGCGCGTTGAAGGCGGGCGGCCCGGTGGGCGGCCTGGACGTCG
>Ga0206117_101347_pt1 | contig 12922 bp, 8 predicted proteins | sample 3A5Ametagenome_FD_177997 | JGI IMG/M metagenome (GOLD analysis project Ga0206117, IMG submission 177997) | Enriched microbial communities from leaf-cutter ant dump, University of Wisconsin, Madison, United States - 3A5A | ecosystem: Environmental > Terrestrial > Nest > Insects nest > Nest dump... | reverse complement strand
CCAGAGCTTAGTGAGGAAGTTCACCACGTCAGCCACCGGGAAAGGCCCCCGTTTGTCACGTCTCGACTTCACCTGAACAAGGACCCGGCCGGCCGTCGTACCTAGCTCTAGATCGTCATCGCCTTCAGGGATGACCAGGCCATATGGAAGTTGTCCCGTCCATCCCCCTAGCGCAAGGTTTGCCGCGACAGCATCTTGATATCGGAATCCCCGTCCCGCATGGGACCCTGCACGCGAAGTCACCAGAGCACCTCCCTACATTTTCTGGCACATCCCATCTGGACGGTAGCTTTCCGTCCATACAGAATCAATCTATCCAGTCTATGCGAGAGCGTTGAGAGACGCCTCGCAGCGAGCCTTGTGCAATGCCGACTACCTGGATTCGCAGTTCATAACCAAACTACTTTAAATCCGACACTTGTCCGCGCCCGCTCGCTTCCACATCCCCGATAACGGTCTCTCAGCGATTGCGACCTATCGCGATCACAGAACGAACTCATGATGACTACCCGCTGAGAAAGCGGAAGGATGGAGAACGCGACTTACCCGAAGCGCACCGACTGTAGACGCCATGCGCGAAGTGTTGAGTGAGCTGATCGTTCCACGGGCGCCTTCTGGGGTCGAAGTCATAGCGACCCTAAGGGTCGTCGATACGCACCTGCTCGCGCATCGCCATGTTCGGCTTCCGACGCTTTCGATCCTAGACACTTGATGTCCCCCCGCAAAGAATCTGCGTTTTTGTGCTTCTGCCAAAAGCGGTTAATATTCCCGTGCCTTTGGCAAAGGTACGCCGCCCGCAGCAGCGCAGCTCCGAGAGTATTGCCTTCAATTTGCGAACTCCTAGCATGACTTTTCTCAAGGTCCGTGTGGAGGCGGTGGCGGGCGACGTTTTCGACATGGGCCATGGAGAACTGACATGTCCATGACTACACCTGCCCCCTTATCGATCGGCGGAATCAAGAGTCTGGCCCGAAAGATCAGGCACGCTACGGGTGCATCGCATACCGAGGCACTAAACAGCGCTGCTCGGACGGCAAATTTCCAAAACTATGCTCATGCGCATCGCGCGCTGGCTGCCCATGTAGCTGCTGCGATGCCATTGATGGGCTCGCGGACGAACTTGCATCCGCTCTATCTCACGTTCTACTGGAAGAACAAGGAGAGCGGTGAGCGAGGCCGCGAGACCATCACTATCCAGCTTGAGGTCCCGTGGGCGTCCTTGATCACGGTGCAACAGTTGAGCCACAACCGTGCATTACACGACCTGTTCCCGATGGGGCTTGATCATCTCGAAGGGCGGTACCTGTGTGCTGATCAAAATGAGGCTCGCGAGCACGCATGCGCTGCGGCACGGGCTTTCTATTTCATGAATGCCACCGGGCTGCGGCCCTCCTCGAGCTTTGGCCGTGCCTATCCGAAGGGAGACTCACGAAATTGCGTGCCGTACTCTGACCACCCTAGCGTTTGGTTTGAACCGTCGACGCGTCGCTATCTCTTTATCGACGAGCCCTACGAGAAAGCGATCGGTGAGCGCGAGGAGAGGGCGCGTGAGAGGTGGGCGATCGGCCATTTCCGGGTCATCGTCAAACCCACTTGGAAGGGGATGTACAACTCCCAGGCGCGAGACGGGACGCAGATCTACTTCGTCAGCCACGCATTCAATGGCGTGCCAGTCCGGCCATTAATCGCCGCGGTCGACGCACTTCCCTCATGTACTGCTGACCATTGGACAGGAGATTCCGCCGCCGCGACACCGCGGTTCAGCAGTCCTATGGAAGGGCAACCAATTCCAAAGCCTGACCCGATGCCGCGCCGCAGTATTCAACACAATGACCCCGCAGCGCCAGCGGTCATGTTTCACAAGCAAGCAGGATTACTGCTGACGCGACTGATCGGTCTCTGTCGCCGCCGGTCAGGAATCAAAAAGCATCTTGAATCCGTACGGGACGTGCTGCGCGAACTACTCATGATCTCCTCGACCGAGGAGGAAGTGTCCGACGCCGAGTTGTTGAGCATTTACGGAGGTGGCGCCTTCTTGGCGCAAGCGATTCTTCGTCCCGATTTGTACCAGCGACGTGCTCTGGAAGAAGACATGCGTAAGCTTCGCGAGCTGCTTCTTCAAGAGTTCGCGTTCAAGGCTGATGGAGGCACGCTGGCGAGTCACTTGGCTGCGGCGGAGCGCTCGCTTGAAGGCTGGCACCGTGAAGCATAGCCGCGCCAATCGGAAGACGTCCCGCGTTTGCCCTTGGTTAGTGCCCTCGCCGGGGCGAGCCCCGGTTAGATTTCACTGGAACCACTGAGGTGTGGTGGTTGGAAGCCTCCCGTCGAGAGGGCGTTGCAGGCTCGCTGTTGCAGTAGCGCCTCTCCTGGGCGGCAGGGTGATGCCGCTCAGGAGAGAACCTTTGCGACACCTAGGGTTCCATCATGCCAAGGCGCCAGGGCGTAAGCGATACGCGCGACACCATCAGCACTCCCTGCTAGGAACCCATACCGGGCAGGATGCGGCGGCTCGGAGAGCGCGTCGGTAGTCAAGGCGCCAAGCGCTGCACAGACTCAAGAGCTCCGCGACAGGAACAGTTCCTTGAACTCATTGCCAAGGAAGCGAAACTTGTGGCGGAAAAGCCCCGCGAGTTTGGTGTCTGCCGTGGCGAAAAATATTTGCCTTGATCCGCTGATCGCAAGCTGGCGAAGATGATCGAGGAAAGACAGCATGTTGATGTCGTCGATGTGTGCCACGGGATCGTCGAAAAGCAATACTGGGGGGCCTGACCGGAGACGGCCATTCATTGCCAGGAACAGCGACAGGGCGAACGCCGCGCGCTGCCCTGTGCTCATCTGTTCGAGCTGAACTTCTGCGCCGGTGCTTCTGCGAATGATGGCGAGCTTTCCCTCGGATATCTGGATCTCAAACTCGTTGGGCATGTGAATGCTGGCAAAGGTCCGAGCAATCTCCGCTGCGTTCTCGGTCAAGATTTGGCTCTCCAACTCGCCACCTAGGCGCTGCTCCGCCAGCGTCTCGAGTACTCTTTCCGCGTCGGCGGCAAGCGTAATCTTCGTAGTTCCGCCTTCAATTTTTTGCGCAAGATCTTCAACGATCTTGGTTTCGTCGTTGAAGTCCTTGTCGTTGGCTCCTTCTTGCGCAACAGCAGTTGCGACCTGGGCTAGCAGTTGCTGAACAGTAGCCAGGTTCAACGTAACTTCTTCCGCACTCGCCTCCTCGCTGACCGTGAGGATCGACGCGAGGATTTGGCGTGCCCCTAAAGCTGCCTCCGCATCAGAGATCAGTTCGTTGACCGATCTTGCGAGCTGGTCCGTGTCTCCTAGCACTTCGATGGATAAGCGCTCGGCCATTGCATCGCACTCATGTCTGACGGCCTCCGAGTCACGTAGCGCCGTCCTTTCGGCGTCTTGCTGTGTTTCCAGCGTCTCGATGTGTTTCGACTGGAGGTGTTGCAGCTCCTCAATTGACAGCAGTTCTGTGACGCCCGCAGCCAGCAGCTTGCTTGAAAGGTCTGAGGACGACAGCCCGTCGGACTGCAGTTGCTGAAGCTGCGCTTGAATCGCTTCTAGTTCTTGTCGATCACGATCAAGTGCAGATTGCTCTTGGGAGATCTGTTCGAGAGCGTCGGCGACAGTGGGTGTATGTCCGCCATTTGCGGTGAATGCACGCAAGGGATGGAGCTGGGCCAGAGCAGCCCGGGAGGCCACTATCGATTCGCTGGCCGACGAGATGTCCACCTGCAGCTGACTGGCTTGCCCCGATGTGCTGACCTCAACATCGGCCATCATGCGGAAAAGCAGTTGACCTTCTTCGAACTTTGTCCGGCACAAAGGACAATGGTGGGGATCGGCCGACCGTTGAAGTATGTCCTGGGCGGTTCCAAGCAGGCGCTGCCTCAGAACGGTCATCGTGCTCTGTGTCTTCTCCAGAGCTTGAAGTGATGCTTGCGCCGCGTCGCGCCGCTGCTGATGCTCTCTTGTCTCTGCCTCTGCCAAGTCAATGGCGTGGGCAACGGAGCTTTCCAGAAACTTTTTTATCGCACTTATATCGCCGAGATTGGCGACCGTGCCCAGACTCGCAGTTCGCGTTCGGACCTGGTCCCGAGCCTCTGATAACCGCTTGACAAGTTGCGGGAAGTTGGCCTGGGCATACGGAAGCAGAGCCTCTATGGCGGCGCTGAGTCTCGCCGCTGCCTCTGCAGCACGCCTCGCGTTGGCTTGGGCCAGCCGCGCGGCCTTGGCACGCTGATCCAGGGCGTCCGCTTTGGCGGACTCATCGTTGAGGTCTGTTATGAGCCGAAGCACGGCTTTTGGTTCGGCATGAAGCACGCTTATCGACGAGTGGCGGACCAGCGCAAGGGCAGAAGTTGCCTCCTGCACACCCTTGCGCAATGCTTCAAGGCTCCCCTTGTCATCTGGAGGCTGATTCCATCCCAGACTCTTCAGTGCGGTGAGAAGTTCGAGGAACAAGCTGTCTGATAGTTTGGGCGCAGCTTTAATAGCATCCAGGCGGTGCTGGGCGGCCAGCTTCAACTGCTCGTTGCTCGTTTTTTCGCTCCGTAGATCTTTCAGTTCGTCCTGCAACTGCTTCAAGACTCGACGCAGCCTGTCTGCCAAATTCTCAGCCGTCGCACCCAAGACCAAACGGGTGACGTCCGTTCCGATTTGCGTTGAACTGTTCGATACGCTGAGATTCACCGCAGCATCGGTGTCGAGAAAGTTGAACTTCCCGAAACTCTCCTGGATGGTGACTGTCTTCAGTTCTGTTTTCGCATACCAATTGGAATGGCGCGCTCGAAGTCGTGCGGAATCCGTTGTCGAAGACAACTTGTGCTCGACTCCGAAGAGATCCGCAGTGATCGATGTACTTGCAAGCAATGTGGAAGTTCGGCGATTCCTTCCGCAGTAAGCGAACTCAATGGCCTCAAGGAGCGACGTCTTGCCGACACCGTTGCTGCCGACGATCAAGTTCACGCGGCCGAGCGAATGGTCCCTTTCTTCCGGATGCGTGCGGAAGCCCTTGATGGTCAAATGCTTGATGAACTGGCGCGCAGCGGCCTGTTCGGCGTCGAGTAGAGCAGCGGTAGGTACCGGGCGTGGCGCTCCGTCCTTTGTTCCCGCAACGATGCGCCGAACGGCATCTGGAACAGAGATGTCACTGTCCAGAATAAAGGAAAGGCCGTGCTCTTCGAGGGTGTTCGACCATGTTGTCGCGAGGTCGATCGGCAGAGCGGTCGGAGCGTCTGACGTTCGCTCGTTGGTCAGCAAGCGGACGACCTCATCCTCTCGGACGACCTGTTTTCTTGCGTACTCCCTGTCAGCCTCTACCTTGGCTTTGAGTCTGCCGAATTCTCCCCGCTGGGCTTCCTCATCACTCGTGACGAAGTACAGATAGTGGTTCCATCGCAAATCTGTCGCGACGTCGGTCGAGAAGTACATTGGCGAGAGCACTTCCTCCTGATAGCTTTTGAGCGATTCAGCTGTCGATGCGAGTCGGTCGTTGAGGTCGAAGTAGCGAATCGCATAGTCGCGGGTACCGAAGCGGTCAACGCCTCGGAAAACACCTGGCCCAACGCCTTCAAGATCGGGGTAGCGGCTCTTGAGTAGCGCTTCAACGCGTTGCGCATTGATCATGATCTGTACTCTGAGAAATCCACCGGCGATGCGCTGGCCGGGGTGTCAATGAGATTCGTTCCTTCAGGACCGCGTGCGCCGAAGCGGTTGTCGCGTCGGAACACGACGCAGAGTCTGTCTTGAGAGCGCACAACAGCGTCGCTCAGCTCTTCTGCGTTTTTCCCAGCTTCGCAAGCCTTCGTCACCGCGTGGGTGGCCATGGCCGTCCTGAGCTTCTGGTGGGTACTCTCGATCGCCAAATCGTTTGCTTGGTCCGAAAGGTAGACAAGGGCTGCAGGTCCGCGCTCTCCAGTGTCTGGTTCGACGTTGTGATGCGGGGAGTTGCGCTTCCATGAGAGCTTGAAGCCGTTCGCCAGGTCTTGTACTGGAGGCGGCCAAGGCACGTCGTTTTGTGCGAGTCCGATCGCATCGTGTGCACGTTGCAGTCGTTGCAGGCGGTAGAACGATCCTGGTCGATTAATGTCAGGGTCTTGATGAACCGTCACCCTGCGTATCGATTCCTCATCCTTGTCCAGATGGACCGCATCCAGCTCTTTGACTGTGTACCAGGATCCTGGATTTCCGCGGGGTCCCATGAGAATCTCGATAGCGCGTTCCACCGCGAGCGGGCTGGCCTGGGAGGCGACGTGCAGGTGCTCGGAAATGGCGTTGTATCCCACCAGCGCATCGGAAAATCCGTCGTTTGCAACCGCACCGGCATCCCAACTGTTGCTGACTGGATTCCAGGACCAGCGCTCTTCCACTGCAATGAAATTCTTGGGTGCCAGCGCTTGTTCGCCAGGAAAAAGCAGTTTCTGCTTCTGTAGTTGAATGACCTGACCTTCGTAGTTCAGGAAGAATGAATGCCAGCGCTGGGCTAGCAAGCAGTAATAGAGACCGCCCTGGTGCAGTGCATCGATGAGGCCATCGTCGGCGCTGAATTTTGCTGGCGGCGCATACCAGGCTGAGCCTGCGACGTTGTTCCAATCCAAATCTTTGCCTGCGCCTTTGACCTCATGGATGCTCTTGGCCCAATTCAGGCAAAGCAGTTCGACGTGGCTGTTTGTTCCTACTGAGCAGAGCCTTGTGCGGTAGGCCGCATAGTCGGTATGCGCCGGCTTTGGATTCAGCTGGATGTGAATGAGAAGGCAGTTTGTGTGAATCGCATCGATGTGCGCGGCGAAGTCAAAGGCATCGGAGCAAATGATCGAGGTCAGACTGATGGAGTTGATGCCACGATTAAAGGCGTAAACCGTACTGCCAAGGCAAAGCGAGGTCTGCTCTACATCCCTGTAGTCCCGGCACGCTACTGTTTTCAGTTGTGCAAACAGACACAGCAATGGCTGTCCGTCTTCGTTTCGCGCCCAGAAGACATAGAGCAGGGGATCGACATAGCGGCGTTGTGCAGCTTGCCGGGGATCGAGGGGTTCGTGGTAAAACACGCATTCACCGGCAGCGCTGTACGCTTGAGCCAAATCCCGAAAATCAGCCGGGGAGATGCTTTCGCAGCCTAGTACCCAGATGGCGCCATGTGGCGGTCGATGCTTACCTGCGACGATTTCTGCCACGACGGTCCAGGGAACGCAGTATTCGGGTGCGACCGCGAGGTCGGAATGGCTCTGTGCTGCGGAGGAAAGGAACCCGCTGCACAGCGCATGACCTATTGCGGCGTCTGCGTGCCCAACCCGCTCATCATTGGCTTCGACCCTGCCATTTGGCTGGAGCAAGATCGCCCTGTAGGGCTCTCGTGCTGGGTTAAGGGCATGCAAGCTCATAAGCGTCAGTGGGCGGGGCTGTTGCCTCCTCAGCACGTCTTCGACGTCTACGATATTTATTGCCACTACTCCTCCCCTACAAAGCAGATGGAAACACGAAAGAGTACGTTCTTTTTAGGAAACTCATGCGTTTCAAGCTATTCGATTCGGGTTCAGTGTAACAACCCGTTTCGACTGGCTAGTGCCTTTTGTAGGTGATCAGTTGGATCGCAGCATCGGTCAGCGTAGAAAGTTGCGTCCAGGGCAGCTATGCCGTCGCAGATGCCAGCGTCGGATGAATAGTAGCGCGTCGCTGAAGTTCTCAGGGGCCACCGTTTTCCAATCGTAGCTATGGCGAGCACCTAGGGGGATCGGACAACGGCCATGAGTGGCAGCGTGGCGCCTACTGCCGATGCTCAGGTGAGCTTCTCGACAGTTGAAGACGCCGTGCGTTTAGTTGTACCGTACCAAGCACCCGTTTGCAGGGCTCCGGCATCTGGATGTGGCTGACTGACAGGTTTCGTTTTTTCAGCAGACAGCACAGCTGTCGAATCACCATTGGCAGGTTTCGGCTTCATCGGTCGTTCGACTTCCAAACGCAACTGACCGCAATCAGCGGAAGCAGTCATCGGTCACATAATTGAGCAGAGACCGAAAGCGGTCGTTTATTCGGCGTCAGAAGGCGGAAGCAACCGTCATTGCCTCAGCAAGCAGCGCCTGAAATTCATCTGCAAAGCGCCATTGAAACGGCAGCCTCAGGCCGCAAACAAGCGTGCTTCGAGTACAGTTCCTCCTTCAGCGGCTTTTGAACAATCCGCTGGTCACCTAGAGGCAGAGGAGTCCAGGAGGACACCAATCCCATTCCAGCACCTTCGGCGACCCGCAGCGTCCTCGCGGGATACATGTCGCCGTTCAAGGTTTGGTCCGATATCCCATAGGCTTAGACCTTTTGGGGCTTGGCCTTTCCAGTCCAAATCGACGCAAGGCAGACTCATCGCCGTTCAGGCCAAGTGCCGCCAAGGCTGCCGCCGCCCATAATCACTGATCCTCGGTTCCCTCGCCCTGTTACAGCAGGGCGGCGGTCCCCAGCCCGCATCCACCGTCACTGCGGTGGCACGCGGGGGGCATAAACCGGCATGTACTCTCCCAGCAGATCGCACGTGCCGTACTGCAGCAGGAACACGCCTTTACTGCCCCATCCCGGCCCGCTACTGTTGATTCCAATCCAGTAGCCCCTGTCGTCGTCATAGCCGATCAGACAGACCGCGTGTTTTCCAGTCCGTTGAGAGCCTGCAGGCGGCCGGTAAACCGTGCCACGGACGTAGTCATCGAGAAATCCATCGTGCAAGGCGATGTGGGCCACCACGGGACCGTTGATGCTGATTTCGTGCTTGATCGCCTCCGGCGTTTCGAACCGGGCCAGCTCACTGACCCGCAACCGGGGCCAATCGGCGAAAGTGTCACAGTTCCCCCCGCTCGAGAGTTGCTCCGGCTCCTCGGCCAGTGCATCCGTCGGTGCATAGGGAAGTCCCGAAGCCACGGCCTGCTCACCGAAATCGTCTGAGTTGGTTCCCTGGTCCTGGCTCAGCTTCAGCGTGCAGAAATGGAACACGCGTGGTGTGAGTCTCAGAGCCCGGCCCGTTTGCAATTGGTGGCGGATCGCAGCCGTCAAGCAGCCGGCATAACTGACACAAGCGGTCACCTCGCCTTGCGCGCCGGGCAATGGAAGCGTTGTCTTTTCTTCCCAGCTGAACGACTTTGGGTAGCTCGGCGTCGCCGTAAATAGGTTCTTGGCCTGCCTGGCAATCATGGTGAACGCACCCGACAGCCAATTCGATTTGGGAAGACGCCGTTCGGGCTCGACCCCGGTATAGCGGGGCGCTACTCCCGGGATGCCAAAGCCGTCAACCTCGTCGGCACCGTCTTCACTGGCGGCTGCGCGGTCGTTGGTTGGATCGCTCACGAGCTGCCTTGCTTGAGCGCCTCGTCCAGCGCTGCCTGCGCCTTCAGCTTGGCCAACTCAGCCTCAAGCAAGGCTGTGTCGGCTTTGAGCGCAGCGGTTGTCGCGGCCTGGTTCGCGCTTGGGTTGGGTGCCAATGCAGCCTTGGCAACTGCGAGTTTGGCTTTGGCCTCCAGAAGTTCTGTTTGTTCCTTGACCAGTTCCAACTCGGATTTGGGCTTGCGTGCCTGGCGAACCTTGCCGTACTCATCGACGAAGGTGTTTAGGGAGTCCAAGGCCTTCTCCGCACCCGCCTCGGACCGATAGCCCAATTTGGTCGGTTGACCGGCCTCGTTCATCGTGAGCACGACGGTCTGCGTCATGAACGGATAATTGCGCAGCGGCAGCGTCATGATCGGCCCGAGTTGGCTGAACAAGCCCGTATCTTTGAACAGCTCGGCATCTTCGCCGGAGCACGTGGCATTGCTGCATACCTGGAATTTTCCTGGCTTAGCCATGCGGTATTTGAGGCCGGGAGCCTTTTCCGAGTCGCCGCAATTGGGAGTGCACAACACATGCTTTGCCGAGGCGGAATCAGATGTGAATCTGGCCCACACGCCCGTGTCTTTAAGCGCAGCCGAGCCCTCGTCGTCGAGGCTCACCCAAGCCCTCACATCTGCACGAGTGAGTGGCTCCAATAACTCAGCGGAAAAGGTTTCACCACTATTGGGCCAAGTGAGTTTGGCCGTTTTCGTGAAGCGCTTCTGATGCGCATTAACTTTGGCCTGTTGGGCATCGACTTGCGCCTTCGCATCGATTACTGCGGAGACCTCACTGGCTAAGGCCTGGCGTTCAGCCGCGTTGCGGGTCGGCCCCAGTGCACTGGCCACCGCCACTCGCTTTTCCAGCACCGTTGTCAGCCGCGTCAGCAACGCCGTTTTGGCCTTGAGTTCCTCTTCGGCTTTGATGCCTTCGACAAGGGCGTCTCGCACTTCCTTGCTGCACCCTTGCGTGTTGGCTGCACCGGCACCAGCGGTCAGCCTGGCTACCTTGGCGGCGACGGTGAAGGAACTCTTTAGGAACTCCGCCGTCTTGTCGTCCACCGTCGCATTGACGGATTTCAACGCTCCATTGTCGTAATACTCGACAGCCACGTCGGTGGTTTTGAAGAAGTTTCGCAGCGCCGCGAAGTCGATCACATACTCGCGTTCAGGATCGCGCGCTTCTTTCCGCTTGGCTTCAACAGTTGTCTCGATCTTCACGTCGGAGACAGGTAGCGCACCGGGCGCCAGTGCCTTGTCCGTGTCCTTGACGCAGGAGACCAGGCGACGCTTGATCGTGAGGTCGTACTGGGTGAAGGTGAGGTTGTAGGGCGCGCCTTGTACCGTCATCTTGCCTTCGTTGACCCGCTCGGCGTTGAGGGACGTGCAGCCTTGCAGACCGAGCGTCGCAACGACCAGCAGCGCACCGGCCAAGCGGGTGCGCTCCAGGTTCTTGCGCCAATGGTTGCCACGATGCGCATGAGCGCCTTGGATTTGCCGCTCAGCAATGCGCGGCGGCACGCCTGCATCGGAACCTTGGCTGGCGGGTTTCCTGCGGAAAGCGAAAGCTTCCATCTCTGTCCTCCCAGGTCCGGTGCTGCATACGGCGCCGGTTACAAATTAGGCTACTCGAAACTATGTTGCAGAAGCAAGCGACAAATGGCAGCGTCACCGCTGTCGATGTGACGGCCCACCGAGTGATCGCGCGGTTGCCGAGCTGCTCCTGCATTCAATGAGACGCTGCAGTCCCAACAACCTACTCAAGATTGCGCAGTCAGCAGTGAGGTGGTTGCGGCTCCCAAACTGCGCATGTCGTCTTGCGTCCGCATGGATCTCGACGTGCACGACGTTTCTGGTGTTTCCTGATGCCGAATCGCGGAGCGTGAAGCGAGATGAAACGTCCGAAGGCCGCCAAACGGGATCGTTGCGCGGTTGTTCCCTTGTCGGAATGCCCTGATCCGCCATAAAGAACGTGAATCTCGATGGTGTCGAGTGACCCGCTTGGATTGCTTCCCTGCCAGTTCAAAATGGCCTGCTGGAGGCGGTCAAGAGACAATGGTGGGTAATGTGGCTTGCGCATTGCTGTGGTCCTTGATCTGAGGTTGATTACCGGCAGTCCAAAGATGTGCGCAATTGTTAACCCTTGACCATGTTTTGCAATCGATCCGTGTTGGAGTTCTTGGTCAGCACTGCCTCAGACCCCAAAGCCAGTGCGGCAGCACCGGAGAGACGGCCTGGTCCATCGTATGCGCGGGATCCTACTTTTTAGGCCGAACGTGCGCGGCGATTTTGGTTGTGATCGATGGCCAGTAAATGTGCGCTTTGATCCCTTTCGCCGCAGCTTCCCGCTTGATGCTGGTGGTAGCGCCCATGCCATGCAAGTGCAGTTCGGTCGCACCATAGTGGAGCGCTAGTTCAAGAGCGTGCCGGCACGCACCTATCTTCGTTGGATATACCGACGCCCGATGCTTCTCAGGCGTGGCAATGGCCGCCGCCTCCAGCGCATGCTCCACACCCCAATAGCCCGAAGAGTCTTCAAAGATCGTGAACTCAGCTTTCACTTGTTCCTTGGCTGTTGAGTGCTCTCGTTGGAGGTTTTTGGTCTGAAGGAAAGCCTTTGAACTTTTAGCGGTTACGACGCGATTTTGCGAATCAACCATGAACTGGACGCCATGTGGGTCCCCGGTCCTCGGGAGGTCCTCGGCCGCAGCATCGGCAGCTTCCATCGATTCAAAAAGCCGTATCGGGGCACCGTCATAGAGCTTGCCGTCGGGCAACCATGCGCCTGATTCCAGGTGATATTCCATTGAGCCCATTCCGTAGAACCGAGCTATACCCCACGTCTTGCTCATATTCACCTCTTTCCAAGTGTTTCGACCACTGTGCCACCTCGCGAGTTGTGCGCATCCATTTCTCGCCAGCGTGTTCCGCGACCGCATTGATTTTGTCAGCACCGCGTGGATGCAGATGCAGATGCACCGTGAGCAGTGCACAAACCGGACAAACGCCGACAGTTAGTCGGCCAACATTCACGCGCTAAGTTCCGCGGACATGGTCACTGCAATGCGTTTTGCTGGTGTGCGACACACATGCCGCTTACCTGCAGCCATAGATGGGCCCTGCCTTCGCGCACGACTGCTTTCATTCACACCGGTCTTTCGCTGCGAGTCATGTGAGCGGCTGCTCGCAGCCTTAAGCGGGCGAGCATGTCAGTATCAATCGTGCTTTAGCCAGCCAGTGCGGCCAACCCCAACCGATGCCCCCGAACAACCGGCGCGGCTCCACGGCGCGGACAACTGACTGAATAGCAGACCCGCGCCTTTTTTTAATTGGCTGAGGCCCTGCGGGATCATTCAATGTCAAATCGGGGCCGGAGGCGGTGCAACCTGGAGGCAGCATTGTTTATGGATATGCATTGGCGGAATCGAGGTGCCCATGGCTGGGAGACCGGTAGCGCTTCCGGCCTTGGGACTTCCTCTGGTCGTGCCGCAGTTCGTGGGGCTCAGCCTTAGCCTGAGAGCCTGTCCGCGGCGTCTCGCAAGCCGCCCAGGATGCTGCTGGCCACCTGCTCGGGA
>Ga0206117_101346_pt1 | contig 12930 bp, 8 predicted proteins | sample 3A5Ametagenome_FD_177997 | JGI IMG/M metagenome (GOLD analysis project Ga0206117, IMG submission 177997) | Enriched microbial communities from leaf-cutter ant dump, University of Wisconsin, Madison, United States - 3A5A | ecosystem: Environmental > Terrestrial > Nest > Insects nest > Nest dump... | reverse complement strand
ATCACCAAGGCGCTGGGCAAGCGCGTGGACTTGAAATCCGGCGGCTACCTCATCATCGACCAGACCGAGGCGCTCACCACCGTGGACGTGAACACTGGCGGCTTTGTAGGTGCCCGCAATTTTGACGACACCATCTTTAAAACCAACCTGGAAGCCGCCCAGGCCATCGCCCGACAACTGCGCCTGCGCAACCTGGGCGGCATCATCATCGTGGACTTCATCGACATGGCCCACGAAGAACACCGCGAGCAGGTGCTGGCCGAATTCAAGAAGCAACTCGCCCGTGATCGCGTGAAGACCATGGCGGGCAATTTCTCCCACCTGGGGCTGGTGGAAATGACGCGCAAGCGCACCCGTGAATCGCTGGCCCACATGCTCTGCGAGCCCTGTCCCGTCTGCCAGGGCAAGGGCAGCGTCAAGACCGTGCGCACCGTCTGCTACGAAATCCTGCGCGAAATCCTGCGTGAAGCCCGCCAGTTCAACCCCAAGGAATTCCGCATCGTCGCCCATGCTGACGTGATCGACCTGCTGCTCGAGGAAGAAAGCCAGCACCTGGCGGGACTGAGCGACTTCATCAAAAAACCTATCTCCCTGCAGGCCGAACCCGGGCTGGGACAGGAACAGTACGACATCGTGCTGCTGTGAGTTTTTTGACCTCGCAGCAGGCCAGTTGCGGGCGCATACTCCAGCCTTTGTGCATTTTCTTTTTCCTGGGGTATGCAAGCAGCAGTACCGACCGCGCCTATCGGCATTTTTGACAGCGGCATTGGTGGTTTGAGCGTCCTGCAGGCACTGCGGGAGGCTTTGCCGCATGAGCGCTTTGTCTACGTCGCCGACAGCGGCCATGCCCCCTATGGCGAACGCGGCGCGGACTTCGTGCGCCAGCGCTCGCAGGCCATCACCGAGCATCTGCTGCAGGAGCATGGCATCAAGCTGCTGGTGGTGGCCTGCAATACTGCCACGGCAGCGGCCATCACCCACCTGCGGGCGCTGTGGCCGCAGTTGTTGCTGGTGGGGGTGGAGCCGGCGATCAAGCCGGCAGCGGCGCTGACGCGCACCGGTCATGTCGGGGTCATGGCCACGCGCGGGACGGTGACGAGCGTCCGTTTTGAGGGCCTGCTGCAAACCTTTGGCGGGGCCGTCCGCTGGCAGGTGCAGGCCTGCGACGGCCTGGCCCGGGCAATCGAGGCCAGCACCTGGCAGGCCGATGGCAATGCTGCGGAAATAGAAGCGCTTTGCGCCCGATACACGAAGGATTTGGGGGATTTTGGCCAAAACCCTGGGCAGATCGATACCCTGGTACTGGGTTGCACCCACTATGTTTTCGTCCGGCACGTGCTGCAGCGGCTGCTTGGGCCACAGGTGCAGCTACTGGATACCGGCAGGGCCGTGGCGCAGCAGACCCAGCGGCTGTTGCAGCAGACGCAGTTGCTGGCCAGTACGGTGCCGGACGCGCCGCCATGCCCGGTGCAGCTTTTCACGACCGGGGTATTGCCCGCCCTGCAGGCGGCGGCGGCGCGGTGGCTGCACCTGCCCGGGCCTTGCTGCAGCGTCGCCCGGGCATTGCTTTAATTACCCGCTTTTTTACCCCGCCGTGGCGGGGGATGACGCTTCCCCGGGCAGCGCAGCGCTGGTGTAGCGACGCACCTGGGCCAGTAGCTGTTGCGGGGTGTAGGGTTTGGTGAGGTAGGCCTGCGCCCCCATGTCCAGCGCCTGCTGGCTGACCGGACCGGCTTCATGGGCGGTGAGCATGACGACCGAAAGCTGCTGCCAGCGCGGTTCCTGGCGCAGGCGGCGCAGCAGTTCCAGCCCGTTCATGCCGGGCATTTCGATGTCCACCAGCATCAGGCGGGGGAGCAGGCCTTCCTGCAAAAGCTGCAGGGCGGCCAGGCCGTCGGCGGCGGTCGCCACCTGCCAGCCGTGACTGACCAGCAGGTGCTGGGCCAGGCGGCGTACGCTGATGGAGTCATCGACCAGCAGCACCAGGGGCCGTTCGGGCGCGGGCGCCGGGTCGGGCGGCGGGGTGTGCTGGCGGGTTTCGTGCGCGGCAATGACGGCAGCCGGTTCGTACACCTGCACGACCTGGCCGGTGGGCAGGCTGGCGGTGCCCAGCAGTCCGGCAATCGGCGTGTTCAGGCCCGTGGGGGCCTGCAGCAGCACTTCCTGCTCCGGCTGCAGTGCATCGACCCACAGGCCCCAGCGCTGGGTCGGGCTGCGCACAATGACGACCAGGGCGTGCCCGTCCAGCGGCGGCACCCGGCTGTGCGTGGACTGCTGCCACAGGGCACCGGCCCAGAACAGGGGCAGCGGCCCGCGCGGGTCGCCGTGCAGCATGGCCTGTGCCAAGCCTTGCTCGGCCAGCGCCAGAGGGATGCGCCGCACCCCTTCGATCCACTGTGCGGGCAGGGCCACCTGCCAACTGCCGGCCCGCAGCACCTGGATGGGCAGCACGGCCGGCGGTGCAGGCAGGGTGAGCGTGACCGTGCAGCCGTGGCCGGTGCGGCTGGCGATATGCAGGCTGCCGCCCAGGGCCTGGATTTGCGCCAGCACGGCCTCCATGCCGATGCCGCGCCCAGCGGTTTCCGTCAGGGCCTGGGCGGTGGAGAGGCGCGGCTGCAGGATGAGCTGCGCGGCCTCCTGCGGCGTGGGCGGGGCTGGCTGCGTCCACAGGCCCAGGGCGGCTGCCCGTTGGCCGATGGCCACGAGGTCCAGGCCCGCGCCATCGTCGTGCAGGGTCAGGATGTGCTGGCCCGCGTCTTCGCGCAGCGCCAGGGTGATCTGCCCCTGGGCGGGTTTGTTGCGCCGCAGGCGCTCGTGCGGCGCTTCGATGCCGTGGGCCAGGCTGTTGCGCAGCAGGTGTTCCAGGGAGGGAGCCAGGGCTTGCAGGGTGGTTTTTTCGAGCAGGGTGGCCTCGCCCTGCCAGTGCAGTTGCGCCTGACGCTGGCAGTCCTGCTCGGCCAGGCGCAGGCATTCCTCCAAGCGTTCCTTGAGCTGCCCCAGGGGCTGCAGGCTGGCGTAGAGCAGGCTGTGCTGCATGGCTTGCAGGTAGCCGGACTGCGTCTGCAGGGCCTGGGCAGTTTCCTGGTGGTGGTGCTGGAGCTGGCGCTGCACGGTGCCCAGGTCGTCCGTGGCGTTCAAGAGGCCGCCGAGCAGGTCTTGCAGTTCGCTGTGCCATTCGTAGGACAAGTCCATGTCGCCATACACCATCAGGGTGTTGGCCCATACCTTGCAGTCCTGCACCAGGGCGTGCAGGCGCTCCAGCCCGGCGGCCATTTCGCTGACGGCGGTCTGGCTGTGCTCGGTGCCTTCCTGCGCCTGGCTGTGGCTGGCCCACAGGGCCTGGGTGTGGCGTTGCAGGTTTTCCAGCGGCTGGCCGCTGCCAGGGCGCTGCCGGGGGTGGTGCAGGGCTATTTCCTGCTGCAGGGCTGCAAAACCCAGGCGCAGCGCTTCCAGCGGCTCGGCCAGGGCGGCGGCGCTGCTGTCGGGGGCGAAGGCCAGCGTCTCCAGCGCGTGTACCTGGCTGGCCCAGGCAGCCGCCCCGGCCAACCGGGCACTGCCCTTCAAGGTGTGCAGCGCCCGCAGCAGGGCGGGGGGGCAGGGGCTGCCATCGGCCCAGTCCCGCAGGGCGGCTTGCAGTTGCGGCCACTGGGTCTGCATTTCTTCTTCCAGAACGGAGAAATGCAAAGGTTGTAGCTCGTTGCGCTGGTTTTGCGCCATTTCAGAGTCTTTTGATTCTGAAGTCGTTTGTTCATCAGCGGAAGCAGCTTCTTTTTCTGATAATCCTGTGGCAGTTTCCTCCGATGGCGGGGCGGGCAGGCGCTGCAGGCATTGTTCCAGCGCGTGCGCCACTTGCGGCTGGGCACGGCGGTGAAAGCCCTGGGCCAGGTATTGCAGCAGGCGCTCGATTTCTGCGGCGGCATGTTGGCAGGGGGCAGACATGTCGGCGGGCGGCGGGGCAGGGCAGCGTTCGGCCACCCGCTGGATGAGATGGGCCAGGGTGGCCACTTCGGCCCAGCCTGCATCCCAGGCGTGGCGGGTGAGCTGGGCTGCGATAGTCCCAGGGGACAGCGTGGCACCGTCGGCATCCGGGCGAAGGCCCTCGGGCAAAGCGGCGTCTGGCCGGGACTGGGCACTGGCGGGGGGGCTGGCCGAATCCCCGGCTCCATCGGGTATCCACCGGGTCAGCGCCGTCTGCAGCGCCATGGCGTAGCGTTCGGCCTGGTGCAGGGTGCTGGCTTCGACCTGGATCTGCGGCAGCGCTGCCATGCCCTGGGTCAGCGTGGCCAGGGGCTGCAACTCCACTGCGCCGGGAATGGCGGACGCGGGCGTTCGCTCAAGCGGCGGGACGGGGGCGGTGGCAACAGGCGTTGTGAAGGGCGCTGGCGGTGTTTCCCGTGGCGGCGTGCCGGGCCTGTCTGCGGCGGGCAGAAGCTGGCAGCTAGCGCAGATGGCGGCAAGAATGGGGGCCGTGCCCGGGGGCGCTGCCTGGAGCTTGTCCACGGCCTGGGCGCAGAAAAACAGCAGTTCGTGCAGCAACGGCGCGGTGGCGGCGCTCGCTCCCTTGATTTGCTGGCCGTACAGCATCAGCACCCGGGCGGCCAGGCGCTTGGCGTACATGTCCGGGGCCAGCAGGCCGTGGGCCTGGGCGTCCAGCCATCCGGCAGCCAGCTGCCAGGCGCTGCGCAGCGCCGGAGTGGGGGCGCTGTGCGCCAGCCCCAGGCAGATCTGGCGCAGGATGGTCGCCAACGCTGTGTCGTTGCTCTTGACCCAGCCGAGCACGGCCTGGTCCAGCTCGGCACGGACGGCTTCGCAGGGCACCAGCGTGGGGTAGCTGCTGGTAAGTGCGGGCGGGAGGCTGGCCTGCGTAGCATCGCCATGGGGCTGCCACAGGTCGGCGGGGTGGGCCGTGTCCTTGCCGCCCAGGCGCGTCAGGGCGCGGTAGCTGTCAAACAGGCTGGCGCTGTCGGCAGGGGCGTTCTGTGCCAGGGCGGTGAGGTAGCGCAGTGCGTCGCCATGCGCCAGTTGCAGCAGCTGTGGCAGGTGCCGGGCCTGTTCGGCGTCCAGGTCATTTTGCTGGCAGGCCCGCGCCAGGCTGCGCACCAGCCGCACCGGGCCGGGCAGCCGCACGCTGTCCAGGGCTTGGGCGATCTGCTCCAGCACCTGCACCGTGGGGGAGGCGGGGCCGTGTCCCGCCCCCGTCAGCTGTGGCCCCACTTCCTGCAGCATGGCCAGTACGGAAGGCAGTACCAGTTGGCATGGATCGAAGGGGGGAGCAGTATCAGGCATCGCAGCAAAAAAAGCAGGGGAAGGAGAGGGAGGGAAAGGCGCAAGTCTGCATGAAAACTTCAGGAAAAACGCTATAACCGCGCCCATGGTGAAAAAAGATAAATCCCACGTCAGCGAAACCCCGGCGACCCAGCTGCTGAAAGCGCACAAGGTGCCGTTTACCGAACTGGTGTACGACTACGTCGAGCACGGCGGCAGCCACGAATCGGCGCGGCAGCTGGGGCTGGACGAACACATGGTGGTCAAGACCCTGATCATGCAGGACCAGGATGCCAAGCCCCTTGTCATTCTGATGCACGGCGACTGCACCGTCTCCACCAAGAACCTCGCTCGCCAGATCGGCGCCAAAAGCGTGCAGCCCTGTCTGCCCGAGGTGGCCAATCGGCACAGCGGCTACCTGGTGGGCGGCACCTCGCCGTTTGCCACGCGCCGGGCCATGCCGGTGTACATCGAGGCGTCGATTCTCGACCTGCCGCGCATCACCATCAACGGCGGGCGGCGCGGCTACCTGCTGCAGCTCGATCCGCAGGTGTGCGTGCAGCTCTTGCAAGCCCGACCGGTGCAGTGTGCGCTGGCACAATAAGCGCCTTTGTTTTTGCGCCCGCTGCTGGCGGGCAAGGATGTTGCGTTGAACGTTTTCGCTCCTGTGCTGGCCGCCGTGCTGGCGTATTTGGTGGGGTCGCTGTCATTTGCAGTGATCGTCAGTCACGTCATGGGTCTGAACGACCCGCGCTCCTACGGCAGCGGCAATCCGGGGGCGACGAATGTGCTGCGCTCCGGCTCCAAGGTTGCCGCCGTGCTGACGCTACTGCTCGATGCCGTCAAAGGTTTCATCCCCGTGCTGGTCGTCAAGACCTGGGGGCCGCAGTGGGGCCTGGGCGACGGGGCGCTGGCCTTGGTCGCCCTGGGCGCCTTCGCCGGGCATTTGTTCCCGGTGTTCTTCGGCTTCAAGGGCGGCAAGGGCGTGGCCACGGCCCTGGGCGTGCTGCTGGGCATCAGCGGCTGGCTGGGGCTGGCCGTGCTGGGCGTGTGGCTGGCGGTGGCGCTGGTGTCGCGCTATTCCTCGCTGGCAGCGCTGCTGGCCAGCCTGGGGGCGCCGGTGCTGTACATCCTGCTGGGAGGCACGCTGTGGAACATGGAGCAGCCGCTGCTGGTCGCCATCATGGTGATGTCGGCCTTGCTCATCTGGCGCCATGCGCAGAATATCGGCCGCCTGCTGCGCGGCGAGGAAAGCAAGATCGGCGGCGGCAAGCCCAAGGAGAAAAAGCCGCCCAAGCCGGTGCTGACCATCCGCAAGACCAAACCCAAGCCGCCGTCAAAAAATGCCGCACAGGTGATGGCCGAGATGGGCGCCAAGGTGCCGCCCAAGCCGCGCGGCGCGAAAAAGAGCAAGCATAAAAAATGACGCTGTACCTTGCAGGAAAAGCGCTGGATGCTATTGAACAATAGCTAACTAGCGCTGCCCCGGAGTGTGCGTGACCTGGCGCAGCGAAGGGGTGCTGCTTGTCATCAGTGCGCCCAGGTGCAGCAGGCTGCTGGTATCGAGCAAGGGGCGCACTTCGGCAGAGGGCAGGCTGTGGGTGATACGCAATTGCGGTGCTTCGGTCAGCCGCACGATGTGCGGCTCTGGCAACGGGTATTTGCGCGGGTCGAGCAGCTTGGCCACTTGCGGCTGCTGCGGTTGCGGACTGCGCCGCAGCACCACGGCGGTGGTTTCGTCGCTGAGCATGACGAATACCCCCGGCGGGTACATGCCCACGCAGTGGATGAGTGCGTCGCCCGCTTTCTGGTACAGCTGCGATGCCGGGCCGGTCACGGCCTGTACCGATTCGGCCACGCTGCGCCCGGCGCGGGTGCGCCGCGGGCTGATCATGGCGGCGTAGCGGTCTACCGTAGCCAGCAGCCGGGCCAGGCGCTCGGCGGGAGGCTGTTGCAGCAGGGGTAGGGCGGGGGGGGTATTGATGTGGTGCATGGCTACCACGTCCAGCCACAGACCGTTGGTAATCTGCATCCGCTCCAGCAGCTTGCGCCCCTCCAGCGCATGGACGCGGATGGCCTCCTGCTGGGCCGCGCTGGGGCGTTCGCGCTGCTGGGCCAGTTGGTTTTGCAGCTGGGTCATGCCGACGTTCATGGTCAGCGCAGCGTAGACCAGGGCATCGCGTTCGGGCCGGGGCAGGTGATAGCTGCCGGCCAGGATGTGGCTCAGGGTGGCGCAAACCAGGGCGTGGGCGGCGCTGTAGCCGATGTTGGAGCTGGCGGCCAGCTGGTACATCAGGTACAGGCCCGCATCGCTGTCGTGCGCGACCAGTTCCTGCAGCCATGCATCGAGTTGCACGACCTTGGCTTCAAAGTCGCTGACCTGCCCGGGATAGGTCAGCACGAGGGCCAGCGCCGCCTCCAGGTCGGCCCACAGGCCTTGCAGGTCTTCGTAGGTATCGTAGTCCATGGACCGTGGCGCTGCGGGGCGTAGACGGGGTGCTCAGTCGCGGAAGTTGTTGAACGACAGGGGGTGGTCGGCCAGTTCCTTGCGGATCAGCGCCATGGCGGCCTGCAGGTCGTCGCGCTTGGCGCCGGTAACGCGCACGGTTTCGCCCTGGATGGCGGCTTGCACCTTCATCTTGCTGTCCTTGATGAGTTTCTGGATTTTCTTGGCCAGTTCGGATTCGATACCGTTCTTGATTTTCACCAGTTGCTTGACCTTGTCGCCGCCGATTTTCTGGGCAGGCTGCACGTCCATGAAGCGCACGTCCACGTTACGCTTGGTGAGCTTGTTGCGCAGGATGTCCTCGACCTGCTGGAGCTGGAATTCGGCGTCGCCGAACAGGGTAATTTCCTTGTCTGTGAGCTCGAGAGCTGCCGAAGTGCCCTTGAAGTCAAAACGTGTACCTATCTCCTTGGCGGAGTTTTCCACGGCGTTTTTCACTTCGACGAAATCGGCTTCGAGCACGGTATCAAAAGAAGGCATGAAGTTTTTCTTTCTCTCTATATGACAGGGGAACGGTCCACAGGCCCGGCACGCTCAGGCGCAGTGCGACAATCCGGGGAATGTTAGTCGAGAAAAACACCTCTTTGCAGGACTTGAATACCTTTGGCATTGCCGCCAGCGCCGATGTGCTGGTGCGCCTGCGCAGCATCCGGTCCGTGCAGGATTTTGCCGCCAGCACCTGGGCTCGCACGCACCAGGGCGAGCTGCGCCCCACCCTGGTACTGGGGGGCGGCAGCAATCTGGTCTTGAGCGGCGACGTGGTGCATGCCGTGGTGCTGAAAATGGAAATCCCCGGCATGGCTCTGGTGGCAGAAACCCCCTTGCACCGGATCGTGCAGGCCGGTGCAGGCGTGCGCTGGCACGATCTGGTGCAGTGGACCCTGGCGCAAGGCTGGGGCGGGCTGGAGAACCTGGCGCTGATCCCCGGCACCGTAGGCGCGGCGCCGGTGCAGAACATCGGCGCGTACGGGGTCGAGCTGCAAGACCGCTTCCACAGCCTGGATGCGGTCGACTTGGCCACCGGCCAGGCATTTACGCTGGATGCGGCGCAGTGCGCCTTCGGCTACCGCGATTCGGTGTTCAAGCACACGGCGGGGCAGCCAGGCGACTTCGGACTGGCGGGCCGGGCCGTGATTACGCAAGTGCGGCTGGCCTTGCCCAAGGCGTGGCGGCCGGAGCTGGGCTACCTGGAGCTGCAACGCTGCGTGGAGGCCAGCGGCAACCCTGCGCCGGATGCGCGGCAGATTTTCGACTGGGTATGCGCCATCCGCCGCGCCAAGCTGCCCGATCCGTCGCAGGTGGGCAATGCCGGCAGCTTCTTCAAGAACCCCACTGTTACCGAAGAGCAGTGCCGCGACATCATCGCCCGGGAACCCAGGATCGTGCACTACCCCCTGGCCGATGGCCGCATCAAACTGGCTGCCGGCTGGTTGATCGACGCCTGCGGCTGGAAGGGTAAGACCCTGGGCCGCGCTGGAGTCTACGAGCAGCAGGCGCTGGTGCTGGTCAATCGCGGCACACGCCGGCACAGCGTGACCGGAGGCGAAGTCATGACCCTGGCCGCCGCCATCCAGACCAGCGTGTACGAGCGCTTCGGCATCCGGCTCGAGCCGGAGCCTGTGATCGTGTAGTAACGCAACAACTCGGCTGGATTCTCTCTATATGGCCATGCCGCGATGTGTGGCAGGCTGTGTCGGCTCGATATCTCTAAATTCTTCTCATTCAAGGTGCGTCAGATTGTTTCGACCCAAAAACGCCTTTCTTTCCGCCAATGAAACCGTGATGCCCCGGCTGCATCTGATCGGCACGCTGGGGCTGATGCTGACCGTGACACTGGCCTTGGCCAGCTTTTATTCATGGCGCAATGAGCATCAACAGCAGGCGTTCAGGGCACGGCTTACCCAGGCGATTGCCGAGCAGCAGCATGAGCGCTTGAGCGCCGAACTGCAATCTGCGGTCGGGTACCTGGAGTTCCTGCGCAAGCGTACCGAGGCGGTGATGCGCCACAACATCGCGGAGCAGGCCAATACCGCCTTTCATATTGCGCAGTCGATCTATGAGCAGGAGGCGCCCAAACGCCCACCAGCCGAGGTCAAGCGCTTGATCGTGGAAGCCTTGCGGCCTTTGCGCTTTTTCGATGGGCGGGGGTATATCTTCATCGATTCGATGCAGGGTGATTTCGTCCTGCTGCCCATCGCTCCCGAATACGAGGGACGTGCCGGCATTGACAATCGAGACGACACTGGCTCCTACATCATGCGGGGCCTGATCAATGCAGCCTTGGTGCCCCATACCGGCGGCTTTTTCCACTACCGCTGGCTTCACCCGAACAAGCCGGAGGAAATGGCGCAAAAAATAGCCAACGTGCGCCACTTTGCGCCCTTTGACTGGCTGATCGGGACGGGGGACTATCTGTTCGAGTGGGAAGAGTTGCAGAAAAACGAGGCGCTGCAGCGCCTGCGCTCCTTGCGCTTCGGCAGTACGGGCACCGTGGGGCTGATAGACCAGGAGGGGCACTCGGTGCTCGGACACAACGATGCATCCCTGGAAGGCCTGCCCCCGGAGCGGATGCGCCCGGTGCAGCGCCAGGCGCTGGAAAAACTGACTGCAGCGGCCCGGGCGGGCGGCGGGTTTGTCGAATACGACTGGCCGCGCCCGGGGGCTGCGCCGGATGCGCCCCTGGGGCGCAAAACGGCCCTGGTGACGGTGTATGCCCCCTGGGGATGGATACTGACTACATCCATGTTCAACGATGAACTGGATGCCACCTGGCAAGCCGAGGTGCAGTCGCAAGCCCAGAAAGTCAACCAGCAGCGTGTGGAGCTGGCGCTGGTCGTCCTGGGTTCTTTGTTGGCCGGCGTGCTTGGATCGCTGGGGTTTTCGCGGTGGTCGCGCCGCCTGTTTTCCCGCTACCACCGCGAGTGGCGGGACGCACAGGAGAAACTGCGCATTGCCGCGATCGCCTTCGAGTCCCAGGAAGGCATGTTCGTGACCGACGCCCGGGGCGTTATCTTGCAGGTCAATCGGGCCTTCACGGAAATTACCGGCTATAGCGCCCAGGAGGCCGTGGGCCACAGCCCGGGACTGTTGAAGTCGGGGCGGCATGGGCCGCAGTTCTACGCCGTCATGCAGTCCGCGCTGGACATGACCGGGACCTGGGCCGGGGAAATCTGGAATCGCCGCAAGAATGGCGAAATCTTCCCCGAATGGCTCACCATCACTGCCGTGAAAAACGAAGAGCAGGAAGTAACGCACTACGTCAGCGCCCTGATCGACATCACGCACCGCAAGGCGGCAGAAGATGAAATCCGCCATCTGGCCTTCTACGACTTGCTCACCGGGATGGCCAACCGCCGCCTGCTGCTCGATCGCCTGCAGCACGCCGTGGAAAACAGCGCCCGCTCCGGCACGTCCGGCGCTTTGATGTTCATCGATCTGGACAACTTCAAATTCATCAACGACACCCTGGGGCATGACCAGGGGGACATGCTGCTCTTTGAAGTGGCACAGCGCTTGAAGGCGGCCGTTCGTGAAGGCGATACCGTTGCCCGCCTGGGGGGTGACGAATTTGTGGTCGTGCTCGAAGGGCTGTCCGTGCAGGCGATGACGGCTGCAGCCCAAGCCGATGCCATTGCCCAGGAAATACTGTCTGTGCTGTCTGCCCCGGTGGAGCTGCAAGGGCAGGACGTGCAGACCAGCGGCAGTATCGGCGTCGTGCTGTTTTCCGGCACGGATGTGGCGATCCAGGACCTGATGCAGTCTGCCGATTTGGCGATGTACCGCGCCAAGGAAGACGGGCGCAACACCGTGCGCTTTTTCAACCCCGAAATGCAGCAGAGGATAGTGGAGCGGCTGGCCCTGGAAAAATCGCTGCGCATTGCCTTGCAGGAAGGGCAACTGCGTTTGCACTACCAGCCCCAGGTAGATCATCAGGGGCGCATCACCGGGGTGGAGGGCCTGGTGCGCTGGCAGCACCCGCAGCGTGGACTGGTGCCGCCGGGAGAGTTCATCCCCCTGGCCGAGGAAACCGGGCTGATCGTCCCCCTCGGGCAGTGGGTGCTGCAGGCTGCCTGCGAGCAATTGGTGCGCTGGGCGCAGGTACCCGAACGCTGCCAGTGGTGCATCGCCGTCAATATCAGCGGGCGGCAGTTGCGCCAGCCCGACTTCGTGCCCCAGGTCATGCAGGTGCTGGAGAAAACCGGCGCCGCGCCGCAACTGCTGAAGCTGGAACTGACGGAAAGCCTGCTGCTGGACAACCCCCAGGATGTCATCCAGAAAATGACCGCCTTGCAAAAGCACGGGGTGCGCTTTTCCCTGGATGATTTCGGTACCGGCTATTCCTCGCTGGCGTATCTGCGGGACTTGCCCCTGAGCCAATTGAAAATCGATAAAAGCTTCGTCAATAACCTGGGGCAGGACACACGGGCCACGGCCATCGTCCGCACCATCGTCACCATGGCGAACAACCTGGGCCTGGACGTGATTGCCGAAGGGGTGGAAACCCGGCAGCAGCAACAAGCCCTGGAGGCCAATGGCTGCCTGATCTACCAGGGGTATCTGTTCGGAAAACCCGTATCTGTGGATAAACTATGATAAAGATAGCTTTTGCCGCAGATGTATAAACAAATTCAATGGTATTTATATTTTAATCTGTTTATTGTAAAGCGGTAGAAGCTATCAATATTCACTTCTTCTGCGCATACAGGTACAAATCGTCCGACCAGGTGGCGAGCCACTGCGGGCGGTAGGCGACGAAGACCGACACCATCATCCCCGTCACCACGGCATCGCCCCAGGCCATCAGCCAGCGGGCGATCTTGCCCAGCTCCTGCTGCACGCCGGGCAGCTGTTCGCCTGCTGCCTGGGCCAGCAGCCCGGCGATGAACAGGCACAGCACCGTGCCGAAAAATCCTCGGCCAAAGATGTAGACGAACACCTTGGTGCCCAGAAAGCGCCGCAGCAGCGCCCCCCAGGCCAGGGCCAGGGTGGCCGGCACCAACCCGTGCCAGACGGTGAGCGACAGCGTGGCCCACGGCGTCAGGCTGGGCGAGAGCAGCCAGGTGATGCCGCCCACGGCCAGCAGCACCAGCACCGCCAGCGGCCAACCCAGCATCAGCAGCACCAGGCAGGCGCCCGACCATTGCAGTTGCAGCGGCATC
>Ga0206117_101345_pt1 | contig 12952 bp, 8 predicted proteins | sample 3A5Ametagenome_FD_177997 | JGI IMG/M metagenome (GOLD analysis project Ga0206117, IMG submission 177997) | Enriched microbial communities from leaf-cutter ant dump, University of Wisconsin, Madison, United States - 3A5A | ecosystem: Environmental > Terrestrial > Nest > Insects nest > Nest dump... | reverse complement strand
CGCCGCGCCGAGATCGACGCCGCGCACCGAACGGCCGGACGCCTTGCCGATCACGGTGCCGTCGGCGCTTTCCTCCAGGGCCACCACGCAGGCCGGGCGGCTGTAGCGCTCCTTCAGCCGGGCGGCGACGATGCCGATGACGCCGGGATGCCAGCCGGCGCCGGTGACGAAGACCAGATCGGTCGTGCGCCCGGCCTCGGCGGCGACACGCTCCAGCGCCTCATCGAGGACAGCCTGCTCGATGGTGCGGCGCTCGGCGTTGTGGCCCTCCAGCCGCTGGGCCAGTTCCATCGCCTCGATGGGATCGTCGGTGGAGAGCAGGCGGGCGCCGAGGTCGGACGCCCCCACCCGGCCGCCGGCATTGACGCGGGGACCGAGCACGTAGCCGGCATGGTAGGCATCCGGCTTCTCCTTCACCCCCGCCACGTCGGACAGGGCGGCAAGGCCGGGGTTGGCGCGCCGCGCCATCACCTTCAGCCCCTGCGCCACCAGCGCGCGGTTCAGCCCGGTCAGCGGCACCACGTCGCACACCGTGCCGAGCGCCACGATGTCGAGCCATTCCATCAGGTTGGGTTCCGCCCGGTCGCGGTAGAAGCCGGACTGGCGAAGCACGCGGTTGATGGCGACGATGGTGATGAAGGTGACACCGGCGGCACAGAGCGTGCGGTAGGCGCCATCCTCGTCCAGCCGGTTGGGGTTGACCAGCGCGACGGCGGGGGGCAGGCGCGGTTCGGCGGCATGATGGTCGAGCACGACGACATCCAGCCCTGCGTCGGCTGCCGCCTCAAGCGCCACGAAGGCGGAAATGCCGCAATCGACGGTCACCACCAGCCGCACCCCCTCCCCTTTCAGGCGAAGCAGCGCCGGAGCGTTGGGGCCGTAGCCCTCGGTGATGCGGTCGGGGACATAGACGCGGATGTCGGCGCCGAGCGCGCGGAAGAAGCGGCGCAGCAGGGCGGCGGAGGTGGCGCCGTCGACGTCGTAGTCGCCGAAGACAGCCACCGGCTCGCCGTCGCGGATGGCGCGCGCAATGCGCTCGGCCGCCGGATCCATGTCGCGGAAGCGCGACGGGTCGGGCAGCAGGGCCTTCAGCGTCGGATTGAGGAAGGTATCGCAACTCTCCTCGGTGACGCCGCGGGCGGCCAGCACCCGGCCGACGATCTCCGGCAGCCCGCGCCCCTGGGTGAGCGCCTGCGCCTGCCGCTCATCGCAGGGCCGCGCCTGCCAGCGCTTGCCGGACAGGGAGGTGGCGACGTTGAGGAAGGCGGCGGGCTCGGTCATGGCGATGCTGCACGGTCTCTCTGGGATGGGGGCACAGCCATAGCAGAGATGGGCGCGCGGCGCACGGGCGGGTATGGACAGGGGTGGGATGTGGGGCCGGGATTTGGGAGTGGGCGGCTTATGCCGCCCGCATCCACACCGCGGTGTCGTGGAACGCCGCACCGCCGGCCGGCGGCACCGGCTCCGGCGAGGTCAGGCTGTTGATGCCCATGCCCTCGACGAAGGCGCTGTTGGGCCAGATGCCCTCGACGATCACCACCCCGCGCGGCACCCCGGCGAAGGACTTGGCATGGACCACCACGCTGCCCTGCGGATTGCCCAGCCGCACCGCGTCGCCGTCGGCCAGACCCAGCCCCGACGCGTCGTCCGGGTGGATCAGCGCGGTGGGCCGGCCTTCGCGCTTCTGGGCGGTCAGCGTCTCGGTGAAGGAGGTGTTGAGGAACTGGCGCGCCGGGGCGGTGACGAGGCGGAACGGGTGATCCGCATCGGCGTCGCGGGCCGGGGGCATATGGTCGGGCATCGCCGGCATGCCTCCATAGGGGCCGAGTGCGGCCCAGTCGGGGGCGAAACGGAACTTGGCGTCGGGATGGGCGAAGCCGTTGAGGAAATGCGAGGTCTCGAAATCCGGCTGGGCGTCGATCCAGCGGTCGGCGGTCAGGGTCGCCACGTCGCCGAGGTCGGACGCCTTCAGCATGGCGTCGATGATCTCCAGCGCGGTCATGCCGAAGCCCGGATGCTCGGCGCCGACGCGGCGGGCGAGTTCGCTGATGACCCAATGGTTCTCGCGCGCCTCGAACTGCGGCTCGATCACCTTGCGGCCGATCAGGATGTGCATCTGGCCGCCGCCGCGGTAGATGTCGTCATGCTCCAGGAAGGTGGTGGCGGGGATCACCAGATCGGCCAGCTTGGCCGTATCGGTCATGAACTGCTCATGCACCGCGACGAACAGATCCTCGCGCAGGAAGCCCTGGCGGACGCGGTTGGAATCCGGGCAGATCGTCACCGGGTTGGTGTTCTGGATCAGCATCGCCGTCACCGGCGGGCCGCTGGTCAGGTCGCGCGGGTCGCCGGTCAGCACCGCGCCGATGCGCGACTGGTCGAAGCTGCGCACCGACTTGTCGAGGCGGTCCAGACCCTCCGACAGGGTCTTGTCCAGCTTGTAGATGCCGGACGAACAGTAGAGCGCGCCCCCGCCCTTGTGCTGCCAGGCGCCGGTGACCACCGGCAGGCAGGAGACGGCATGGACCTGCGCCGCCCCGTTGTGGGCGCGCGACAGGCCGTAGCCGACGCGCAGGTAGCTGCGCTTGGTGGTGCCGTAGAGGCGGGCGAACTCCTCGATCTCCGCCACGGTCAGGCCGGTGATGGATGCCGCCCATTCCGGGTTGCGGCTGGCGAGATGCGCCTCCAGCGCCGCGGTGTCGCCGGCCAGCCGGGCCAGATAGGCGCGGTCGGCATGGCCGTCGCGGAACAGCACATGCATCACCGCGCAGGCCAGCGCCCCGTCGGTGCCCGGCCGCAGCATCAGGTGCAGGTCGGAGACCTCGGCCGTGCCGGTGCGGTAGGGGTCGATGGTGACCAGCTTCGCCCCACGGCCTTTGCGCGCGCGGCTGACATGGGTCATCACGTTGACCTGGGTCGCCACCGGGTTGCCGCCCCAGTTGACGATCAGGTCGCTCTCCGCCATCTCGCGCGGGTCGGCGCCGCGGATGTCGCCATAGCCGGCGAGCCAGCCCATGTTGGCCGGCGTGTCGCACACCGTGCTGGTCTGGCGCGAATAGCCCTTGGCATGGCGCAGGCGCTGGATGCCGCCGCGCTGCACCAGACCCATGGTGCCGGCGTAGAAATAGGGCCAGACGGCTTCCGCGCCGTATGTCCGCTCGGCGGTCAGGAACGCATCGGCGATGCGGTCCAGCGCCTCGTCCCAGCCGATCGGCTTCCACTGACCCGAGCCCTTGGGGCCACTGCGCAGCAGCGGGGTCTTCAGCCGGTCCGGCGCATGTACGCGCTCGGCATAGCGGCTGACCTTTGCGCAGATGACACCGGCGGTGTAGCTGTTCTCGGCGGCACCGCGCACCTTGCCGATGCGGTCGGGGGCGAGGCGTTCCACCTCCAGCGCGCAGGTGCTGGGGCAATCGTGCGGACAGGCGGTGGGCAGGAACTGGGCCGACAAGGCTAACCTCTGGTCTGGCTGGCGGCGGGGAAGCGCGAAGTTTAGGCCCTGCCCCGCGCCGGCTTCAATGCGCAACAATGTATGGGTACAAAAAAGCGGGGCCGCGAAGTCCCTTGTCCGGACTTCGCGGCCCCTGCCGATTTTAGCGAGAGAACCCCCTGACGACTTGCGGCTTTACATGAAGCCGAGCAGGCGCGGGAACCACAGCGTGATCGCCGGGACATAGGTGACGAGGCCGAGGAAGATCAGCATCGTCAGCAGCCACGGCCACACCGCCACCGTCAGCTCGGTGATGCCCATCTTGGTGATGCCCGAGGCGACGTAGAGGTTCAGGCCGACCGGCGGGTGGCACATGCCGACTTCCATGTTCACGATGATCAGGATGCCGAAATGCACCGGGTCGATGCCCAGCTTCATGGCGACCGGGAACAGGATCGGCGCCATGATCAGGACGATGGACGACGGCTCCATGAAGTTGCCGGCGGCCAGCAGGATGATGTTCACCACCAGCAGGAAGACCCACACGCCCATGTTCTGGTCGAGGATCCAGGCCGCCATGCTCTGCGGGATCTGCTCCGACGTCATCAGGAAGGAGAAGAGCACCGCGTTGGTGATGATGTAGAGCAGCATCGCCGACATGCTGGCGCTGTCCAGCAGCACCTTCGGCACGCGGCTGAGCGGCATGTCCTTGTAGATGAAGACCGCGACGACGAAGGCATAGACCGCGGCCATCGCCGCCGCCTCGGTCGGGGTGAAGATGCCACTGTAGATGCCGCCCATAACGACGATGATCAGCAGCAGGCCCCAGAAGCTCTCGCGCAGGGCATGCATGCGCTGGGCAAAGCTGGCCTTGGGCAGTCGCGGATAGCCGAACTTGCGGGCGCGGTACCAGGTGGTGAAGCCGAGGAAGCAGGCCAGCATCAGGCCCGGCACCACGCCGGCGATGAACATCTGGCCGATGGAGGCGGCCTGCGGGTGGCCGGTGGTGGCGACGCAGTACATCACCATCACGATGGACGGCGGGATCAGGATGCCGAGCGCGCCCGAGGTGGTGACGATGCCGGCGCCGAAATTCTTCGGGAAGCCCTGCGCCACCATGGCCGGCAGGATGATCGAGCCGATGGCGACCACGGTGGCTGGGCTGGAGCCCGACACCGCCGCGAACAGCGCGCAGGCCATCACGCCGGCAAGGCCGAGGCCGCCATGCCAGTGGCCGACCATCGAAGTGGCGAAGTTGATCATGCGACGCGCCACGCCGCCATGGGTCAGGAAGTTGCCGGCCAGGATGAAGAACGGGATCGCCATGATCTCGAACTTCTCGATGCCGGTGAACAGCTTGAGCGCGACGGCGTCGATCGGCACGTCGGTCATGAAGAACAGGAAGGACAGAACCGTCAGGCCGAGCGAGATGGAGATCGGCATGCCGGTGAGCATGAGGGCCAGCAGAAGCCCGAAGATGATAGCGGCGTTCATGCCGGGCCTCCTTCCTTGGCGGCTTCAACCGGGTCGATGCCGTCGACCTGGGCATGGTCGTGGTGGGGCAGCTCGCCGGTGCGGACGAAGGTCCAGGCGACCTGCAGGAAGCGGAAGCACATCAGGTAGGAGCCGAGCGGCACCGCCAGATAGATGATCCACATCGGCCATTCCAGGTCGGCCGACACCTGCTCGGTCTCGGAGATGTGGTAGACGAAGCGGGCACCCAGCGACCCGACGATGAAGGTGAACAGCGCGCCGGCACCCAGCCCGAACAGCACGAACTTGGCACGCAGGTGCGGTTCCATCCGGTTGATGATGACGTCGACGCCCACATGGATGCCGGTGCGCACGCCATAGGCGGCGCCGAACTTGGCCATCCACACGAACATGTAGATGCACAGCTCCTGCGCCCAGGCGAAGTTCCAGTGCAGCACATAGTCCTGGATGTAGGGAACGCCGGAGAAATAGCGGTGGACGACGGACGCGAAGATGACGAGCGTCGCCCCGGCCATGAGCGACGCGATCAGCGTCTCCTCAAGCCGGTCGAGAATTTTCATAAACATGTCGGGGGGATCTCCCGGTCGGCGGAGATGGTCTTAAAGGCTGGATAGCCGCAGCACGACCCTTGGCGCTTCAATCGGCCGTCATCCCCGCGTAGGCGGGGATCAGGCGGCTGCCGAAGCGAGCGGATCGTCGAAGCTGGATTCCCGCCTTCGCGGGAATGACGGCCGAACAGTGTGGATGCCGGTTTGGAGCGGACGACGCCTTCCAGTGGAGTGGCGTCGCCCGCCTTCAAATCACATCTTGAAGCCGGCCGCGGCCGATTCCTTGTAGATCGCTTCGATCAGGTCCTTGCCGACGCGGGATTCGGCTTCCTTGTGGACCGGCTTCAGGGCCTTGATCCAGGCTTCGCGCTCTTCCTTGGTCTGGGTGTGGAACTCGGTCTTGCCGGACGCCTTCATCTGGGCCAGCGCAACGTCGTTCTCGTTCTGGGCGATGTCGTTGGCGTAATCGGTCGCCTCCTTCATCGCCTCTTCCAGCTTGCCGCGGACGTCGGCGGGCAGGCCTTCCCAGAACTTCTTGTTCACGATGACCGCATAGCCGAGATAGCCGTGGTCGGTCAGGGTGGCGTTCTTCTGAACCTCGTGCATCTTCTGGGTGTACATGTTGGACGGCGGGTTCTCCGTGCCGTCGACGACGCCGGTCTGCAGCGCCTGGTACACCTCGGAGAAGGCCATCACCTGCGGCAGGGCGCCCAGCGCCCGCATCTGGGCGTCCAGCACCTTGGACGACTGGATGCGCATCTTCAGGCCCTTCACGTCCTCCGGCTTGATGAGCGGCTTGTTGGCGCTCATGATCTTGAAGCCGTTGTCCCAGTAGGCCAGCCCGATGATGCCCTTGGACTCCAGCTTCTGGAACAGCTTCTTGCCGATCTCGCCCTTGGTGACGCGCTGCAGGACTTCCTTGCTGGGGAAGATGTAGGGCAGGTCGAAGACCTCGAATTCCTTGGCGCCCAGCGGGCCGAACTTGGCCAGCGACGGCGCCAGCATCTGCACGGCGCCCAGTTGCAGCGCCTCAAGCTCTTCCTTGTCCTTGTAGAGCTGGCTGTTCGGATAGACCTCGATCTTCACCTTGCCGGCGGTCAGCTTCTCGGCCAGTTCCTTGAACTTCTCGGCACCCTTGCCCTTCGGCGTCTCCGGCGCAACGACGTGGCTGAACTTGATCACGATCTGGTCCTGGGCCCAGGCCGTCGAAATCGCCATCGGCGCCGACATCATGCAGCCGACCGCCGCCGCGCACAGGAGCTTCACGAGTTTCATAGGTGCGTCCCCCTCTGGTATTCATTGTAGACAGGGCTGACTGTTCGGCCCCGTACTTGTTGCGCATTGTTCATGATCGGACGAATTGCGGCTATTGTGGATATCCGCAGAGTCGGCCTATTCCACTTTCGTGAGACGCCGCCATCCCCCGCCCCCACACTTTCGTGTCCATCCCGATGCCGAAACCGTCCCGCCAGTCCAGTCCTGCCGTCCGCATCGGGCGGGCGGTGCCGCACGCCATGCCGGTGGTGGCGATGGCGCTGGTCGTGGTTCTGCTGGGCGCCTTCCTGTGGCTGTTGCAGCGCAACGAGCGGGAGGACGAGGCGCTGGCGCTGATCAAGGACGCGTTGTGGGTGGAACAGAACCTGCACTTCCAGCTCGCGTCGGACGAGGACAAGCTGGAGAGGCTGGCCGAGACGTTAGGCCGGGTTGAGGTGGACCTGCGGCAGTTCGCCGCAATGGCGCGGCTGGTCGTGAACACCAATCCGGCGATCGAACGGGTACTGTGGCTCGACGCCCAGGGCCGCACCCTGCTGGCCGAGCCGCCGCTGCCGGGAAATGGCGGAGCGGCTGCCACATCGGAGCCGGCATCCGATACGGCATCGGAGCCGGCCGGCGCGGAGGGGATGACCCGTGACGATGCGGTGCGGATCGCGCGGTCCTCCGGCCTGCGGGCCTATGGCGCGCCCTACCGGATCGACGCCACCGACCGCGGCTTCGACGCCGCCTTCCCGCTGTTCCGCGACGGCGCCTTCGCCGGGACGCTGGTCGGCGTCTTCTCCTTCGAGGCGATGCTGACCCACCATGTCCCCTGGTGGTTCGCCCAGCGTTACCAGTTGGAGGTGATCGACGCGACGGGCGCGGTGCTGGGATCGAAGTCGCGCATGTCGGTGCCGGGATCCATGGCCGGACCGGCGCCGGATCCGGGGCGCAGCCACATCATCCCGTTCGATCCGCCCGGCCATGGCATGGCTTTGGTCGCCACCGCCTACCCCACCGAGTCCAACGTCACCCGAACCGTTCTGGTGGCGGCGATCTTCGCGCTGACCGGCTCGGCCTTGTGGAGCCTGTGGTCGCTGCGACGGCACATCGCCGGCCGCCTGCGCGCCGAGGAGGCGCTGCGCGAGGAGCACGCCTTCCGCAAGGCGATGGAGGACAGCCTGACCGTGGGCATGCGCGCCCGCGACCTGGAGGGGCGCATCACCTACGTCAACCCGGCCTTCTGCCGGATGGTCGGGCTGGAAGCCGAGGACCTGATCGGACGCGGCCCGCCGGCGCCCTATTGGCTGCCGGAGGAAATCGATCAAGCGGAAGCCGCCTTCCAGGACGTGCTGGCCGGCCGGGCGCCGGAAAGCGGGCTGGAAATGCGCTTTCAGCGCGCCAACGGCGAACGGTTCGAGGCCCTCATCTACGAGGCGCCTCTGATCGACGCCAATGGGCGGCAGACCGGCTGGATGGGCTCCGTCCTCGACATCACCGAACGCAAGCGAGCCGAGGAGCTGGCGCGCCAGCAGCAGGAGCGGCTGCAACAGACCTCCCGCCTGATCACCATGGGCGAAATGGCCTCCACCCTGGCGCATGAGCTGAACCAGCCGCTGTCGGCCATCGCCAGCTATTGCACCGGCTGCCTGAACCGGCTGCGCTCCGACCGCTGCGACACGCAAGAGGTGGCGACGGCGCTGGAGAAGCTGGCCGCCCAGGCCAAGCGAGCCGGGCTGGTGGTGCGCCGCATCCACGACTTCGTGCGCAAGCGTGATCCCAGGGTCGCCCCCTGTTCGCTGGCCGAGGTGCTGGAGGACTGCATCGGGCTGGCCGGCAGCGACGCCGCAAGGCTGGGCGTGCGGGTGGAATTGGATGCCCCGGCCGATCTGCCGCCGGTCACCGGCGACCGCATCCTGTTGCAGCAGGTGGTGCTGAACCTGATGCGCAACGGGATCGAGGCGATGGCCCGCACCCCGCGCGCCGACCGCCGCCTGACCGTCACCGTCCGCCAGACGGATTGCGACGGCGGCGGGGACGGTGATCTGCTGCTGACGGAGATCCGCGACCATGGCTGCGGCGTCGCGCCCGAGGTGGCCGACCGCCTGTTTTCCCCCTTCTTCACCACCAAGCGCGAAGGTATGGGCATGGGCCTGAACATCTGCCGGTCCATTGTCGAGCATCACCGCGGCCGGCTGTGGTTCGAGACGGTGGCGCCGGATGGGGACGCAGCGGGACATGCTGCCGCCGGCACGCGTTTCCTGTTCACCCTCCCCGTCCATGCCCGGATCCCGGACCGGACAACCGGTTCATATCCCGATCACACCTCCGAGGCGGCAGAATGACCACGCTCCACATCGTCGACGACGACGAAGCCATCCGCGACGCGCTCGGCTGGCTGTTCCAGTCGCGCAACGTCCCGGTGGCGGGCTGGCCGTCGGCCGAATCCTTCCTGGAGTCCTGGCGTCCGGACACCGCCGGCTGCCTTCTGCTCGACATCCGCATGGAGGGCATGAGCGGGTTGGAGCTGTTCGACCGTCTGCTGTCCAAGGGCTGCCGCATGCCGGTGATCTTCCTGACCGGCCATGGCGACGTGCCCATCGCGGTCGGCGCCCTGAAGAAGGGAGCCCGCGACTTCGTGGAAAAGCCCTTCAACGACAACGAGCTGGTCGACCGGGTGATCGACGCGTTGGCCTTCGACGCCGAACAGCGCGAGCGCGAGGCGGGTCAGGCCGGGCTGACCGCCCGCCTGGCCACCCTGACACAGCGCGAGCGGCAGGTGATGGAGCTGGTGGTCGCCGGCCGCCTGAACAAGGTGATTGCCGACGAGCTCGGCATCAGCATGCGCACGGTGGAGGTCCACCGCAGCCATGTATTCGAGAAGATGCGGGTGAAGACGGCGGTGGAGCTGACGCGGCTGCTGACCGGGGCGGCCTGATTGCTCCTTCCGATACGGGAAAACCCAGGGGACGACGGAGGCGCCTGGAGTCCCAACCGGTCCCGTACTAGTCTGTCCGCACCACTCAGGTGGTCGTCCCCGACGGTCTGGAGCATCAGCGGTTGAGGTTTCGGTTACCCAGTTCCATGCTCGCCATCGGTCTGGCCGTAACGGCACCGCTGCTGCTGTTCGGCGCCGTGCTGGTCTGGCAGCTCGACGCCCGCGACCGGGCGGAGACGGAGGATGCGCTGCAATCGGTGGCGCAGTCGCTGTCGCTGGCGGTCGACCGTGAACTGGCGAGCCAGCTGCGGCCGCTGGAACTGCTGGCCTCGCTGCTCCAGCCCAACGCCGACAATCTGCCCACCCTGTACCAGGAGACCACCACTGCCACCCACAGCCAGCCCGGCTGGCTGGCGATGGGGATGATCGACGCCGACACCGGCCGTTTCGTCTTCCACACCCATTATCCGCTGGGCGTCCAGCCGCTGCCGCCGCCCCGGCTGGACGAAATCACCCGCCATGTCATCGAAAACCGCCGCGCGACGATCGGAGGCGTACTGCCGCCCGGCGGACCGCCGGGCCGTCCGTCGCTGATCCTGCGGGCACCGATCCTCCAGTTCGACGCGGAGCGCCAGACTGACCGGGTGCGCTACATCCTGTCCCTGGCACTTGGCCTGGAAGGATTGTCCAGCGCCCTGCAGACCCGCGACACGCCGCCGGAATGGACGGTCACCGTCATCGATCCGACCATGCTGATCGCCGCCCGTTCGCGCGATGCCGCCGCCTATCTGGGCCAGAAGGTCTTTGCGTCGCTGGAGGCGCGGATCCGCACCGGCAGCAACCGCATGTTCGTAGGCCAGACCAAGGACGGGGTCGAGGTCCACTCCGTCATTCACCGCTCATCCGAAACCGGCTGGGCGGTGGTGCTGGGCGTACCCTCGGCCATCGTGCAGCAGAAGCTGAACGCCACCCGCATGACGGTGATCGGCGGCGGGGCGGCCGCCTGTGCTGCGACGCTGATGCTGGCGCTGCTGGTGTCTCGCGCCTACCGCCGCCGCCGCAGCGCCGAGGAGGAGGTGCGCCGCGCCCGCGAGGCGGTGCTGATCGAACAGCGCCGCCGGCTGCAATCCGAAAAGGACCATGCCGAGGCGGCCAACCGGGCCAAAAGCGACTTCCTGGCCAACATGAGCCATGAGCTGCGCACACCGCTCAACGCCATCATCGGCTTCGCCGAAGCGCTGATGTCCGGCATCTTCGGACCCTCCCCGCCCAAGCATGTCGAGTATCTGACCGCCATCCACCAGTCCGGGCGCCATCTGCTGGATCTGGTGAACGAGCTTCTGGACATGGCGAAGATCGAGGCCGGACGGCTGGAGCTGTTCCCCGCCTGCGTCGCGCTTGGCGAGTTGCTGGAGGATTGCCTGTCGCTGATGGAGGCGCTGGCCCTGCGCAAGGGGGTGGTGCTGACCAGCGGCGCCATCGCGTCCGATCTGCAGGTCACCGTGGACGGAGTCCGCATGCGCCAGGCGGTGCTGAACGTCCTGTCCAACGCCATCAAATTCACCCCGTCCGGCGGTGCCGTGCGGGTCGAGGCCAGGCCCGGACCCGGCGGCGTCGGCGCCGTCATCGTGATCGCCGACACCGGCGTCGGCATGAGCGCTGATGAGCTGGTGATCGCGATGGAGCCGTTCCGTCAGGTCCACAACTATCTGACCAAGGCGGAGGCCGGCACCGGCCTGGGCCTGCCGCTGGCCCGCCGCTTCGTCGAGGCCCATGGCGGCTCCCTGACCCTGGACAGCACGCCGGGCGCCGGCACCACGGTGACGATCATCCTGCCGTGAGGAAGGGTTGAGGAAGACGGCGCTTCGCCTTAGCCCCGGCGGGGCGGGCGTCCGGGGAGCATGGCGCGCTGAAGCTTGGCGCCGGCCATGTCGGCACCGTCCATGTCGGCGCTGTCGAGATTGGCGTCGGACAGGTTCGCCTGCACCAGACAGGTGCCGACCAGCAGGGCGCCGCGCATGTCGGCGCCCATCAGGTTGGCGGCCCAGGAGCGGCCGGTGGGGCGGCCCGAGGGATCCTTGATCGCTGCCGGCCCAAGCCGCACCCGCGTCAGGTCGGCGCCGGTCAGCACGGCGTAGCTGAGATTGGCGCCCGACAGGTCGGCACCCATCAGATTGGCGCCCTCCAGATTGGCACCGGACAGGTCGGTCATCATCAGCCGTGCGCCGGTCAGCGCCGCCGCCGACAAGTTCGCCCCGCGCAAGCTTGCGGCGCTGAGGTTGACGTTGCGCAGGTCGGCACGGCTGAGGTCGGCGCCGTCCAGATCGGCCCGCTGGCCGCGCTGGCCGAAGCTGTCGATCCAGCGTTCATGGTCGAAGATGGCGCGCTGGATTTCCGACCCCATGCTGTCGATGGGGCGGGTCATCTGCGCCATGGCGATGCGGGTGGAGGACAGGTCGCAGTCGGCCATCCGCGTGCCGACCATATCGGCCTTGTCGAAGCGGGTGCCGTCCAGCACCGCCCCCGACAGGTTGGCGCCGTTCAGCCGGGCGCCGGTCAGGTCGGCCCCGGTCAGCACCGCCCCCGACAGATCGGCGTTCTGCAGCATCGCGCCGCTGAGGTCGGCCTCGGACAGGTTGGCGCCGCGCAGCACGGCGCCGGTAAGGTCGGTGGGAATGCCGCCCTCCGCCGTCATGCCGTTCTGGAGGCGGGCAAGTGCCGCCTTGTGGATCTGGCGGGCGCTTTCGGCGTCCTGCGCATCGGGGCCGGTGCCGCGCCGTGCGGTGCCGCCCGGTTCCAGAGTACCGGCCCGCAGGTCGGCGCCCTTCAGGTTGGCGTTGGAGAAATCGGCCGAACGCAGCCGCGCGCCGCGCAGGTCGGTCTGCATCAGGTTGGCGCGGCTGATGTCGGCGTCGCGCAGATCGACGCCGAACAGGTCGGCGCCGGCCAGATTGGTTCCGTTCAGCCGCCCGCGCGCCAGCCGCGCCCCGACCAGCCGGGCGCCGCGCAGGTCGCGCTGCGACAGGTCCACCCCCTCCAGATCGGCCATGGCGAGGTTGGCGCGGGCGCCGCCCGGCTGACCCTTGATCCAGCGGGCGTGCCGGTCCAGCACCTCGGCCAGCTGGTCGGGCCGAAAGAAGGAGACGGACTGAGCGGTCGGGGTGGTGGCGGTTGGCACGGACAACTCGACGCCGTGAAATGGTTACATCGCGACAATCATGCGGTTCATTCCTTACCGAAGGCTGAATGAATCCCCCTTTTGCGCACCCTCTTTCGGAGGATGCGGTT
>Ga0206117_101343_pt1 | contig 12966 bp, 9 predicted proteins | sample 3A5Ametagenome_FD_177997 | JGI IMG/M metagenome (GOLD analysis project Ga0206117, IMG submission 177997) | Enriched microbial communities from leaf-cutter ant dump, University of Wisconsin, Madison, United States - 3A5A | ecosystem: Environmental > Terrestrial > Nest > Insects nest > Nest dump... | reverse complement strand
GCGCTCTTTCACCGCGCCTTCGTCCTGCGCCAGCCACTGGTGCAGCAGGTCGTGCATGTGCGTGAGCGCCTCGTGCAGGCCGCCGGGGGCGAAGGGCGGCGTCTGGTGGCTGACGATGGTGGCGCGGCCCCGGCGCTTGGCCTGGGTGGCCTCGCCGATGTTGTCGGCAATGTAGGGGTAGGCGACGGGGATGTCGCCCAGCGCCAGCAGCGGCGGGTCGTACACCGACAGGCCGCGCTCCTTGCCCGGCAGCCATTCCTGCGTGCCGTGGGTGCCGAAGTGGACGAGCGCATCGGCGTGCTGGCGCGTCCACAGGTACACCGCCAGGTAATAGTGCGACGGCAGGGCCGTGGTGGAGTGGTAGATGGCCTTCTCCTTGGCCTCCTGCCCGTCGGAGCGCGGCGGCTGGGGCAGGATGCTCACCTTGCCCAGTTGCAGGCGCGGGATGACGAAAAAGTCCTGCCCGCCCCGGCGCACGATCATGCGCGACTGCGCCGGGTCGCCCCAGGCCTGGTGCAGCGCGGCCTGCGTGGCGTCCGGCAGTTGCTTGAGCCAGGCGCGGTAGTCGGCCAGCGGCAGCAGCTCGGCCAGCCCGGCCTGCAGCAGGGGCTGCAGGCGGCCTGCGCGGTAGGCGGGGGCCAGCAGTTGCTGGAGCTGTTCGATCAGCGCTTCTTCCTGCGGCGTCGAGGTGTCGTAGCCCGCTTCCTGCATACCGTCCAGCACGCGGCGCAGGCTGCGCGGCACGTTCAGGAACGAGGCCGAGAGGTTCTTCTCCCCCGGCGGGTAGTTCCAGAACATCACCGCCACCTGCTTGTCGGCATTGGGCGTGCTTTGCAGTTTCGCCAGGCGCACGGCCTTGCTCACCACGGCCTGGGCCTGCGGGGCGATGGGGACGATCTGGTCATCGCTCTTGCGCGTGGCGGCGGCCACCTGGATGTCGGTCACGCCCGCGTATTCGGGCTGGGCCAGGTAGAAGGGCACGTCCATCAGCGCCACGCCGTGCGGGTCTTTTTCCCAATCCGCCGGTTCGCCGCGCCGGTAGGGCATGGCCTGCAGCACGGGCACGCCCAGGTCGGCAAATTCGCTGCGCCGGTCTTCGGCGTTGAGCATGATCTGCGTGGTGATGAGCACGTCCACCAGCGGGCGGCCCGCCGCGTCCTGCAACAGCCGGGTGAAGCCCTTGGGCTCCATCATCGGCGTGTAGAAGGGCAGGGCGATGGCGCCGCTGGCCTCGATGCGGGCGATCGTGTCGTCGATGAACGCCGTCTGGATGGAGGCGATGTACTGCTGGTGCAGCGCCAGCCCGACGATGGCCGGGCGCTGGCCGCGCGGTGCCGCCGGGTTCACGCCCTTCCAGGCGAAATACTCCTGCGCGGTGGCAAATACCTGCTGCGGCGCTTGCGGGTGGTAGATGGCGGCCTTGGGGTAAATCACCGGCGCGGCAATCTGCGGCGGCGGCTGGCCGCGCAGATGGGCGCTCAAGGTGGCGAAAAAGCCCTCGAAATTCTGCCGCCCGCCGTTCACGTAGAACTGGTGCAGGGGCTGCGCTACGGCATCGGGCAGGCCCGTGGCCTGGGCCTGCGGGCCGTACAGCCACATGTGCGGCTGCACGAGGCGGGGCAGGGCGGGGGCAAGATGTTCGCGCACTTCATCGACCAGGTAGCTGTCGAAGAACACGGCATCGTGCCCCTGCCACAGTCCGCCGTCGCTGTTCTTGGGGATGCGGTGCAGGTAGCGCACCTGCACCTGCACGCCATAGGGCGCGGCAATCTCGGCCAGCTGGCGGAACTTGCCCGCCGGTACGTTGCCGGTGGCGACGAACAGCACCGACAGCGGCGGCTGCTGCGACTGCGGGGCAGGCGCTGGCGACGCACCGGGCTGCTGCGCCCAGGCCGCGCCGCAGCCCAGCGCCAGCAGCCAGAAACACCAGGATCGGAAAAAATTTTTCATCACAGCCAGATCAAACCGTATTGATAGTTACTGATAGCTGGTTCCACATATAAATAAAGGATTTCAGATAGAAAACCATCTGAAATCCATGTTTAACATGCGGAAAAAGCTATTCTTTTAGATTAGAAATCCATCCGCGCATTGACGAAGAAGCGTCGCCCCTGCTCGGCCCAGCCGAAGTTGGGCGACTCCTCCTGCATCCGCACATTGCCCAGGTTCTGGATGCCGGTACTCACATGCAGCTGGCGCTCGCCGCCCAGCTTCCAGGCGCGGCCCACGCTGGCGTTCCACAGCGTGTAGGCGGGCAGGTCGCCGCCAGCGCTTTGCTGCTTGCCGGTGGTTTCCGCGCCCAGCTGGGTGCGCCATTGCCGCACCTGCCACACCAGGTTGGAGTTCCACGCCACACGCGGGCGGTCGTCCAACTGCTTGCCCGTGGTCTTGTCGCGGGTGTGCAGCCAGGTGGCGTCGTTGCTCCATTGCAGGCGCGGGGCGATGTCCCAGGTGAAACCGGCTTCCAGTCCCTGGATGCGGGCTGCGTCCACGTTGTCGTACTGGTAGATGCGGCGCGGGCCGATCTGCTGGAGCAGGCGGTAGGTGATGAGGTCTTTCACCTCGGTATGGAACACCGTGGCCCGCAGCGCCAATTGGGGCATGGCCTGCCAGTTGGCCCCCAGCTCGAAGGTGTTCGAGGTTTCCGGCTGGATGTTGCCGTTGCCCAGGAAGGAGTGCGGCCCTTCGGCCCCGACGTAGTTGGGCGAAATCTGCTTGAGCGTGGGCGCCTTGAAGGCATGGCCCCAGCCGCCCTTGACGACCAGGTTCGGGCTGGCTTCCCAGACCAGATAGGCGCGGGGGCTGACTTCGGAGCCAAAGATTTCATGGTGGTCGCCGCGCAGGCCCAGCGTGGCCATCAGGTTCTGGCCCAGGGCGAACTCGTCCTGCACGAACAGCGCCTTGTGCGTCGCCTCGTCGCGGCCATTTTTCAGCCCGGCATTGACCAGCTCTTCCTTGCGCCACTCGCCGCCCACGGTGATCTGGTGGCTGCCCCAGCGCGTGGTGGCATGGCCGTCGATCACGCTGTCGCGCATGTCCTGCGGGCGTGTCGGGGCCACGCCGTTGTTGCGGAAGTTGCGGATGCTGATGTCGCTGCGGTAGGCCCGCAACTGGCTGCGCCAGTCGTTGCCCCAGTCGGCATTCCAGCTCACGTGCTTTTGCGTGCGATCCAGTTCGTAACGGTTGTGGTAGTACTTTTTGCTGTTGCCGTTGTAGTCGTCGGAATTGCGTTTTTCCATACCGTCCTGCACGCCAAACTCCACTTCATGCCCGGCCACGGGCTGCCAGCTGGCGGTCAGGCCCAGGCTGCGCGTGCGGCTGCCCTCGATTTCGGACTGGGCATGGTCTTCCGGCAGCACGGTGCTGCCCTGGTAGGACTTTTCCGCGTTGATGGCCAGATTGAATTTCTCGCCCAGCGGGCCGGCAGCGTAGACCGAGGTGCGCAAGGCGTCCGCCGCCGTGTCCGAATCCAGCCCCGTTGCACCGGACAGGCCGATCGAGGCCATCCAGCGGTCTTTCGGTTTTTTCGTGATCAGGTTGATGACCCCGCCCAGCGCCTCCGAGCCGTACAGCGCCGACAGCGGGCCACGGATGATCTCCACCCGCTCCACCGCCGACATGGGCAGCCAGCCGTATTGGTAGTCGGAGTGGCCGATCACATCGTCGCTGGCGCTGATGCGCCGCCCGTCGATCAGCGTCAGCGTGTGCTTACCCTCCATGCCGCGCAGCGCCAGCGTCTTGCGGCCGCCCACCTGCCGGGCCTGGAATGTCACCCCCGGCGTGCCGCGCACGGCATCCAGCAGGTTGGCGGCGTTGCGCTCGGCCAGCTCCTCCTCGGTCACGACTGTCACGCTGGCCGGGGCGGTGCGGGCATCCTGCTCGGTCATGGTGGCGGTCACGGTCACGGCCTGCAACGGTTGTGCCGCCGTTGCTGCCGGGGCCGGCAGCAACTCGTCGGCAGCATGGGCGCTACCGAAAAAAAGCAGGGCGGCCAAGGCCACGGGATGGTGTCGGCATGCGGTGGTGCGAAGGGATGGTTTCATAAATTGGTAATGTAAACAGGAATTGTTCTCATTCAGATTATTGCATGGTTTTTTTCCCCTGCCGACAGATCGGCATCACTTTATGAATTCCGCAAATCAGCCTCCACGACCACGCTGGAATCGATGCATAACCCTTATGATTTACCCTAGGACAGGCACCGTGCGCTGGCCATCCACACCGAATGGGAGAGTGACCGATGAAAATCTTGCTGGCTGTCGATGGCAGCCCCTACACCAAAAAAATGCTCGCCTACCTGTGCGCCCACGACGAGCTGATCAGCGCCGGACGCAACAGCTTCACGGCCCTGACGGTCATGCCCTCCATGCCGCCACGGGCCCGGGCCGTCCTCAGCAAGGAGATGGTCGACGAGTACTACCGCGAAGAAGGCGCCAAGGTGCTGGCGCCCGTACGCAAGTACCTGGAACAAAACTGCATCTTCCCCAAGGAGCAGCTGGAAGTCGGCCCCCCGGGCGAAGTCATTGCCCGTATTGCCGAGGAAGACAAATACGACCTCATCATCATGGGCACCCACGGCCACGGTGCGCTGGGGCGGCTGGTAATGGGCTCGGTCAGCACCCAGGTGCTGGCCAACTGCGGCGTGCCGGTGATGCTGATCCGCTAAAGATTTTTCACCTTTGTCCCTCTGGACGCACCATGGAAACGGCCACAATCTGTGGCCGTTTTTGTCATCCATTTTCAAGGAACCGCCATGGGCATCATCATTACCATCGTCGTCGGCTTTATCGTGGGACTCATCGCCCGCGCCATCATGCCGGGCTCGCAAAAGCTGGGCTTCATCCTGACCACCCTGCTGGGCATCGGCGGCTCCCTGGTGGCCGGCTATGGCGGCGCGGCCCTGGGCTTGTACCCGGCAGGCTCGTCCGCCGGGTGGATTGCCTCCATCATCGGCGCCGTGGTGCTGCTGTTCGTGTTCGAGCAGGTCAGGAAAAAATAAGCGCTATTTTTTTACCGCCGTGCTGCCTGTCCTGACCGTTACCTTTCCCTTTTTCGCCCTGGTGCTGTGCGGCTATGTCGCCACGCAGGCGCGGGTGCTGCCGCTGACGGCGATCAGCGGCCTGAACAGCTTCGTACTGTTTTTCGCGCTGCCGTGTATGTTGTTCCGCTTCGGGGCCAGCACCCCGATCGGGCAACTGCTCGATCCGGTGGTGGCCGTGATTTACCTGTGTGTCGGCCTGCTGCTCATTGCCGGGACGGTGGCGACCACATTGCGCCGCTGGGGCTGGAACGATGCGGCCTTTGGCGCTTTGGTCACGGCCTTCCCCAATTCCGGCTTCATGGGGGTGCCGCTGCTGGTGGCGCTGCTGGGGGCGGCCAGCGCCGGGCCGGTCATCATGACGATTGCGCTGGACATGGTCGTCACCACCTCGCTGTGCATTGCCCTGTCGCGCCTGGGGCTAGGCGGGGGCAGCGCCGGGCGGGCATTGCGCATGGCGTTCAAGGGCGTGCTGGTCAATCCCCTGCCCTGGGCAATCGGCCTGGGCGCGGTGGCCTCGGCCCTGCACTGGCAACTGCCCGGGCCGGTGGACAAAACCATTGCCATGCTGGCCGATGCGGCCTCGCCCGTGGCGCTGTTCACCATCGGCGCGGTGCTGGCGCGTTCGCAGATCAACCAGTCCGAGCAGGTGGCCCCGCGCCACTACGTGCCGCTGGCGCTGGTCAAGCTGCTGCTGCACCCGGTGTTGATCTGGCTGGCCTGCCAGGCAGCGCTGGCGGCAGGCTGGCCGCTTTCGCGCCCGACCATCACCGCCCTGGTGCTGACGGCGGCGCTGCCCAGCGCCAGCAATGTCTCGCTGCTGGCCGAGCGCTTCGACGCCCACGGCGGGCGCGTGGCCCGCATCATCCTGGTGAGCACCGCCCTGGCGTTCCTGAGCTTTTCGGCTGCAGTGGCCTGGCTGACGGGCGAGTGAGACGGGCGGCTTCGCCCAGCCTTCCTACAATCGGCGGCTTTGCTGCCCCTCTTCGCTGCCCCCCATGCCCCCGACCTCTCCTCCGGCCCTCGCCTGGCGCTCCATTGCCGCGTGGGCGCTGCTCTATATCGCCGCGTGGTCGGTGCTGCCGCCGCTGCTGACCAGCAGCTTTCCCCTGGATGTGGCCGAGAGCCTGTCCTGGGGCCGCGAATGGCAATGGGGCTACTACAAGCATCCGCCCCTGGCGCCCTGGGTGCTGCATGGTTTCTACCGGGTGTTCGGCCAGGCCGGGCCGTTTTTGCTGAGCCAGTTGTGCATTGCCGCCACGCTTTACCTGGTCTGGCGCACGGCGCTGCGATTGGTCGATCGGCAGCGTGCCCTGCTGGCCGCACTGCTGACCATGGCGGTGGCCTATTACACGCGCCCGGCGCTGGAGTTCAACCACAACATTGCGCAAATGCCGATCTGGGCGGGCTTGGGGCACAGCCTGCTGGCGGCCCTGCAGGACGGGCGCAGGCGCCAGTGGCTGCTGTGGGGGCTGTGGGCCGGGGTGGGGATGCTGACCAAGTACTCCGTGGCGATCCTGCTCATCGTGCAGGGGCTGTACCTGCTGGCGGCGCAGCGCCAGGTACTGCGCCAGAGCGGGCCGTGGCTCGCCGTGGCCTTGGGGCTGGTGATTTTCGCGCCGCATCTGGCCTGGCTGGTGCGCAACGACTGGCTGCCGCTGACCTACGCCAGCAGCCGCTCCAGCAGCCATCCGACCCGGGCGGCCATCGATTTTTTCCTGACCCAGCTGCTCAACCACCTGCCGCTGGCCGTAATTGCCGCCGTTGCCGCCTGGCGGGCGTGCCGGACGGCCCCTGGGCAGGGCCAATGGCGCTGGCAGACGGCCCGGCCCGGCTATGTGCTGACCGTGGCGCTGGGGTCGGGGCTGCTGGTCACGGTACTGGGAATGATGACCGGGCTGGGCGTCCACGATATGTGGGGAATGCCGATGTGGGCTTTCAGCGGCTTGCTGCTGATGGCCGTATGGCCGCAGGCGTGGCTGCCGGCGGCGCAGCGGCCCTTGCTGCGCGGGCTGGCCGTGTGGCTGGTGCTGATCTCGCTGCTGACGGACGTATTCCTGGCCTACGGCGCCCAGTGGCGCCAGCGCCCCTCGCGCACCGACTGGCCCCAGGCGGCCCTGGCCGCGCAGGCCCAGCGCACCTGGGATGCCGTGAGCACCTGCCCCCTGGACGTGGTGGCAGGCGATTACTGGCTGGCCGCCCTGGTGACGACGGCGCAGGCCTCCGGCCCCTCCGTCCTCATCAACCACGACGCCCGCTTTTCCCCCTGGGTGACTCTGGAGCGCCTGCAAACGCGCGGCGTGCTCTGGCTGTGGCAGGACGGGGAAAATCCCGCCCCACCAGCCCCGATGGACGGACTGCCCCAGGACGGCCCCTGGCACAGCGGCCAGTGGGAATTGGCCTGGCCCTTCAACGGCCAGCCCTGGGTGCTGCATTGGCGGGCCTACGTGCCTGCGGCCTGTGCGCGGTAAGCGACAATCTGCTCTCATGACGGACATGCCCCCTGCCTCGCCTGCCGCACCTTCTGCGGATTTCTATGCCGAATATGCCCCGGCCGCTCCGCGGCCCGCGCTGCCGCGCGGGCCGCTGCGCTTGAGTTGCGTGGTGCCAGCCTATAACGAAGAAGTCAACCTGCCCCGCTTCGTGCAGGCGCTGGCCGAAGCGGTGGGCCGGCTGACGGCGGATTTCGAGATCCTCATCATCAACGACGGCAGCCGGGACGGCACGCACGACGTGGCCCTGCATCTGGTGGAAACCAGCGGCCTGCCGCTGCGCTACATCGCCCTGTCCCGCAACTTCGGCAAGGAGGCAGCGCTGTCGGCGGGCATCGACCACGCGCGGGGCAATGCCGTGCTGCTGATCGATGCCGATTTCCAGCACCCGCTGGAGCTGCTGGCGCAAATGCACGACCTGTGGCTGGGCGGCTACGACATGGTCTACGGCGTGATTGCCGACCGGGGGGCGGAAAGCAGCGCCAAGCGCATGGGCACCCAGTTGTTCTACCGCATCATGAACTCCGGCAACGCGGTCAAGCTGCCGCCCAACGCCGGGGATTTCCGCTGGCTCGACCGCAAGGTGGCCAATGCCCTCAAGGCCCTGCCCGAGCGCCACCGCTTCATGAAAGGGCTGTACGCCTGGGTCGGGTTCAAGACGGCGGCGCTGCCCTTTGTGCCGCTGGATCGGGCAGCGGGCGCCTCCAGCTTCAATCTGCGCCGCCTGGGTTCGCTGGCGCTGCTGGGGCTGACCTCGTTCACCACCCTGCCGCTGCGGGTGTGGAGCGTCATCGGTGCCCTGGTGGCGCTGGCAGCCTTGCTGTACGGCGGCTGGATTACCGTGGAGACGCTGCTGTTCGGCTCCGACCTGAACGGCTGGCCCACGCTGGCGGCCAGCATCATGCTGTTCTCCGGTGTGCAGTTGATGTCCATCGGCATCCTGGGCGAATACATTGGCCGTATCTACGACGAGGTCAAGCAGCGCCCCAGCTACCTCGTGGCCCGCGATGAAGACCGAAGTCCCTGGCGCGATGAGTCCGTATAAAAATCTGCTTCAGCGCTTGCTGGCATTGCCGCAGGCGCTACGATTTATTTTGGTGGGGGGCGCTGCGGCTGCCACGCATTTGCTGGCAGTCGGCGTGCTGGTGGCGGCCACGGGCATGGCGCCGCTGGCGGCCAATGTGCTGGCGTTCCTGACGGCTTTTGCCGTCAGCTACCACGGCCATGCACTGCTCACCTTTGCCGACGCCCAGCCTTTAGGTTGGGCGTCGGCCGCGCGATTTTTCGCCGTGGCCTGCCTGTCCTTCGGGGTGAACGAGCTGCTCTACGCCATCGCGCTGCAGCGCCTGCACTGGCACTATTTCTGGAGCCAGGCGGGCATCCTGGTGCTGGTGGCGGTGGGCACCTTCATCCTGAGCAAATTCTGGGCCTTCAAGGCCCGCCATTCCGCATGACTGCCGCCGCCACCCGCCCCATTCTGCTGTGCGTGGACGATTACGCCCTGCACCCGCTCATCGACCATGCCGTGCTGCAGCTGGCCGGCAAGGGCCGCATCAGCGCCACCAGCTGCATGACGACATCGCCGCGCTGGCACACCGCAGCGCAGGACTTGAAGCCGCTGCGCCCGCATCTGGCCGTGGGCCTGCACTTCAACCTGACGGAAAGCCACGGCGGCATGTACCGGGCGCTGGCCCTGAAGCAGGCCATTGCCCAGGCCTACCTGGGCCGCTGGACGCAGGCGCAGTGGCAGGCCGTCTGGCGCGAACAACTCGACGCCTTCGAGGCTGCCATGGGCACGCCGCCGGACTTCATCGACGGCCACCAGCACGTCCACCAGTTGCCCGGCGTGCGCCAGGCGCTGCTGGCCGAAATCACCGCCCGCTACGCTGCGCACGAACGGCCCTGGCTGCGCTCCACCGCCCCGGCAGGGCGGCTGTGGTCGTATTCCAAAGCCTGCGTCATCGCCGCCCTGGGCGGCTGGGCCGCCACCCGCTTGTGGCGCACGGCGGGGTTGGCGCTGAACACAGGCTTTGCCGGGGTCTACGGTTTCGACGCGCCCACGCCTGCGGCCTACCGCCTGCACATGCAGTCCTGGCTGCGCCAGGTGCAGCCGGGCAGCCTGATCATGTGCCACCCGGCCGCCGGGGTGGTGGAGGGCGACGCCATCGGCCAGCAACGGCCCAGGGAATGCGCCTATCTGCTGGGCGACGACTTTGTGGCGGATTTGCAGGCGGGCGGCTGGCATATCCACCAAGGGGCACGGCTTCCTTAAAATAAGTAGCTGCTACCGCATATGAATGAATGATTTCAGGTATTTTTATATCTGAAATTGTTTAAACATAAGCGGTAAAAGCTCTCTTATTGATAGAAATCACAAATTCTGCGGGTCCACGTCGATCAGCCAGCGCACCACCGCCCGGTGCTGCTGCCTGGCCTGGTGCAACAGCGGCTGCCAGGCGTGCAAGAATTTTTGCAGGGCGCTGCGGCTGGGCGCCTCGATCAGCATCTGGGCGCGTTCCACGTTCGCCACCCGCTGCATGGCCAGGGGGATGGGCGGGTAGATGAACACCCCGGCCAGCGCAGGCAATTGCACCGCCTGCTGCGCGGCAGCGTGCAAGAATTTTTGCGCATCGTCCTGCGTTTTCGCATCCGAGCGCACCAGGGCCTGAAAGACGAAGGGCGGCATCCCGGCCTGCTGGCGCTCCTGCAACTGCTGCCGGGCGAAGCCGGGGTAATCGTGGTGCTGCAGGGCCTGGTAGAGGGCATGTTCCGGCTGATGGGTCTGAATCCACATCTGCGCCTGGCTGCCCTGCTGGCGCATGAAGGCGGCATCGCGCCCGGCGCGGCCTGCCGCCTGCATGAGCAGGGCAAACAGGCGCTCGGGGGCGCGGAAGTCGCTGCTCATCAGCGCCGCATCGGGGGCCACGGCGGCCACCAGGGTCATGCGGCGGAAGTCATGCCCCTTGGCCACCATCTGCGTGCCGACCAGCACATCGACGCTGCCGTCGTGGATCTGCGCCAATTGCGTTTGCAACTGGCCCGCGCCCTGGGTGGTATCGGCATCCATGCGGGCGATGCGGGCGGGCTGCCCGTCCGGGCGCAGGACGTTGCGCAATTGCTGCGCCAGCGCTTCCTGCAATTGCTCGGTGCCGTGGCCCAGGGCCAGGATGTCCGGGTTGCCGCATTGCGGGCAGCGCCGGGGCACGGCCTGGCTGGCGCTGCAGTGGTGGCAGCGCAGCCGCCGCTCGCCTTTGTGGAACACCTGGTGGGCGCTGCAATGGGGGCAATCGCTTTTCCAGCCGCAGTCGCCGCACCACAGTACCGGGGCAAAGCCCCGGCGGTTGAGCAGCACCAGGCTTTGCTCGCCGCGCCGGATGCGCTCGGTGATCGCCTGCAGCAGCGCCGGGGCGAAGACCGTCGATTTCGGCTGCTGGCGCAGATTGACCAGATGCACGGCGGGCAGGGCCGCTGCCGCCACCCGGCTGGGCATGTCCAGGCGCTGGTAGCGGCCTTGCTGGCAGGCGTACCAGCTTTCCAGCGACGGGGTGGCGCTGCCCAGGATGACTTTGGCCCCGGCATCGCGCCCGCGCCACAGGGCCAGGTCGCGGGCCGAGTAACGCGCCCCCTCCTCCTGCTTGAAGCTGGGGTCGTGCTCTTCATCGACGACGACGATTTTCAGCCCCGGCAGGCTGGCCAGCACCGCCATGCGCGTGCCCAGCACGATGCGGGCCTGCCCGGTATGCGCGGCCAGCCAGTGTTTCAGGCGCTGCGCTTCGGTCAGGCCACTGTGCAGGCTGACCACCGCCAGGGGGCCGAATTGGGGCACAAAACGGCGCTCGAACCGCGCCAGCAACTGGGGGGTGAGGTTGATCTCCGGCACCAGCACCAGCGCCTGGGCCTGCGGATCGGCCTGCAGGGCCTGGGCGACGCTGTGCAGGTACACCTCGGTCTTGCCGCTGCCGGTGCTGCCGTAGAGCAGAAAGGGGCCGGAATTTTGCTCTATCTGCCTGCAAACGCTTGTCTGTTCTGCGGTAAGCGCTACGGGATTTTCCGCATCCTGCGCCACTGCCGGAGGTTTCTTTTTCGCCTGCAGACGCCGGGCCAGCTGGGTGCCCGTAAGTTTGCGCAGCGCCGGGGGCAGGGCCGTATGCACGATCTCGCCCACGCTGCGCTGGTAATAGCGGGCGGCAAAGGCGACCAGGCGCCGCCAGGGCGCATCCAGCGAGGGCAGCCCGTCCAGCACCTCGGCCACCGGGCGCAGCGCCACCCCTTCGGGCAGCGCCCCGTCCTGCGATGCCGCTGCCCACACCACCCCTATCAGCTCCCGCTGGCCCAAAGGGACGCGCACCACGGTTCCAGCGGACAGGGGCTGGTCATGGGTGTAACTGAGCAGGCCGCCGACCTGGCTGTGCAAAGGCGTATGCACAGCAATGTGGATAACGTGAAAACCGACAGGCAAGGTCACGGGAGAAGATGCCTTTTCTGTGGATAACTTTGTGGGAAGTTTTTCTTTCCCCGCTCCGGACACCGATACGCCCCCATGGGAAGAAATTTATTACAAATCCGGATTAACGAAAAAACTCAATAAAAATCAGATGCTTGCAATGGATTTTCAAGCTTTCGCGCTATTGAGTTTAAGACTTGACAAACCCATACCTGGGGGACTTGGAATGTGCATAAGTAGAACGGGGCAGTCCTTTTCAAACCCTCGTTTTAGCAACAATTGCCCCGTAGTTAGACGATTTTCAATACCGGAGGGCGGGGAGGCAGCCGCCCCGTCTCCCCACCGTCCGCAATCCCGTCAGCGCCCCTGGCGCAACTGGCGCGAATAGCTGTGTACCGTCTCCACCAGAGCGGCCACATGCTCCGGCGGCGTGAACTGGCTGATACCGTGCCCCAGGTTGAAGATGTGCGTGGCGCCCGGGCGACTGCGATCCGTGTGCGGGGCGCCGAAGCTGTCCAGCACGGCGCGGGCCTGCGCGGCGACCTGTTCGGGCGGGGCAAACAGCACGTTCGGGTCGATATTGCCTTGCAGCGCCTTGCTGTCGCCGACGATGGCGCGGGCCTTGCCCAGATTGGCCGTCCAGTCCAGGCCCAGCACTTCGCAATCAATGTCCTTCATGTCCGGCAGCCAGATGCCCCCGCCTTTGGTGAAGACGATGCGCGGCACGTCCTGCCCGTCCCCCCCGGTACGCTTCAATTGCGCCAGAACGCGCTTGGTGTAAGCCAGGCTGAATTCCTGGAAAGCGCCGTCGGCCAGCACGCCGCCCCAGCTGTCGAACACCATGACGGCCTGGGCGCCGGCATCGATCTGCGCATTCAGGTACTGCGCCACGCTGTCGGCATTCACGGCCAGGATGCGGTGCATCAGGTCGGGGCGGGCGTACATCAGGCTCTTGACCAGGCGGTAATCGTCGCTGCCCTTGCCTTCGACCA
>Ga0206117_101340_pt1 | contig 12981 bp, 12 predicted proteins | sample 3A5Ametagenome_FD_177997 | JGI IMG/M metagenome (GOLD analysis project Ga0206117, IMG submission 177997) | Enriched microbial communities from leaf-cutter ant dump, University of Wisconsin, Madison, United States - 3A5A | ecosystem: Environmental > Terrestrial > Nest > Insects nest > Nest dump... | reverse complement strand
ACACGTTGTGATCGAACTGGGCCATGGGGCGAACCGCGGCCTCCCTTTCCTGCAGCCGGACCGGAGGAGGATGTTCCCGATCCCGGATGGGTGATAGATACACCTTCGTTCAGGAGGGCGGGCGGGACAAAATTGCGGGCCGCACCACAATGTTGCGGATTGTCCAACCCTGTGTCGCCAAGGCCACGCTTGTATGGCGGATGCACCGTAAAACCCTGACGTGCCCACGAGTCGCCTCCCGGCAGGGCGCTAGGCTGAAGCGTTGCCATTCTGCAACGGCTCCGGCGGGGCTCTTCCGTCAGTTCGGGTCGGCAAGCCGGAAAAGTGTGCTGCCGCTGACAGGATCGGCCTCCACCAGCATCACCTTCACCGGGTTGCCGAGGCGGTACGTGCGCCCCGTACGTTGGCCGACCAGGGCGTGTGCGGCCTCGTCATGGTCGTACCGGTCGTCGGGCAGGCTGCTGGCCGGCACCAGCCCGTCGGCGCCGCTCTCGTCCAGCCGAACGAACAGCCCGAAGCGGCTGACGCCGGAAATGCGGCCGCCGAAGCGTTCCCCGATGCGGTCGGCCAGGAAGGCGGCGGTGTAGCGGTCCACCGCGTCGCGCTCGGCGGTGGCGGCGCGGCGTTCGGTCCCGGACAGATGCTCGCCGATCTCCGACAGCCGGCCCAGCGTCTCGTCGTCCAGCCCGCCGACGCCCAGCCCCAGCGTGCGGATCAGCGCGCGGTGGACGATCAGATCGGCATAGCGGCGGATCGGCGAGGTGAAATGGGCGTAGCGGTGCAGCGCCAGTCCGAAATGGCCGATGTTGTCCGGGCTGTAGGCTGCCTGGGCCTGGGCGCGCAGAATAACCTCGCTGATCAGCGGCGCGTGCGATGTCCCCTCCACCTTGCGCAGGATGCGGGTGAAGTGATCGGGCGTCAGGTCGGCGCTCTTGGCCAGCGGGTGGCCGATATCGGCCAGGAAGCCGCGCAGAGCCTCCATCTTCTCCATCGAGGGGCGGTCGTGGATGCGGTAGAGGCCGGGCATGGTCCGCCGCTCCAGCACCTCCGCCGCCGCGACGTTGGCGGCGATCATGAACTCCTCGATCAGCCTATGGCTGTCGTGGCGCTCGCGCCTGACGATCTCGGCGACCCGGCCGCGTTCGTCGATGTTGACGCGGCGCTCGGGCAGGTCCAGCTCCAATGTGCCGCGCTTTGCACGGGCGGCGGCGAGCCGGGCATAGGCGCCGAACAGCGGGGCGATCACGCCGTCGGCCAGCGGTCCCGTCACCTCGTCGGGCCGGCCGTCATGGCAGTCCTGCACCTGTTCATAGGTCAGTCGTGCCGCCGACCGCATGAGCCCGCGCACCAGGCGATGCCGGATGATCACACCGTTGCGGTCGATCCACAGGTGGAAGGCCAGACAGGCGCGGTCCTCCCCCGGCCGCAGCGAACAGAGGCCGTTCGACAGCGCTTCCGGAAGCATCGGCACGACGCGGTCGGGGAAATAGACGGAGTTGCCGCGCTCGTAGGCGGTGCGGTCCAGCGCCGATCCGGGGCGCACGTAATAGGACACGTCGGCGATGGCGACGATCAGGTGCCAGCCGTCCGGGTTTTCCGGATCGCCGTCCGGCTCCGCCCACACGGCATCGTCGAAGTCGCGGGCATCGGTCCCGTCGATGGTCACCAGCGGGATGTCGCGCAAATCCTCCCGCTGCATCAGCGCGGGCACCGCCGCCAGTTCCGCCTCGCGCAAGGCTGCGTGCGGAAAAACGTTGGGGATGCCGTGGGCGTGGATGGCGATCAGGCTGAAGGCGCGCGGCTCGTCGGTGGAGCCCAACCGCTCGACCACGCGGGCCTGCGGCTGGCCGGCGCGCCCGGCCGGCAGGATGTCGGCGAAGACGAGGTCGCCCGGCTCGGCATCGCCGCGGTTGGGCGGCAGCACCAGGAATTCGGTCTTGTGTCGGCGGTCGGTCGGGAGGATTCGCCCGCCCTCGGCGCTCGGCCGGTAGACGCCGAGGATGCGGCCCTCGCGCTCGCCCCCCTCTCCATTGCCGATGCGGCGGATGACGCGCGCCTCATAGAGGCGGTCGTTGATGCGGGCGAGCTTCGCCAGCAGCGTGTCGCCGACGGCCAGCGGCTTGTCCTCCCCCCGCGACTTCTTTTCGGGCAGCAGGAAGATGCGTGGCGGGTTGCCCTCGCCGGTCCAGGTCAGCGGCCGGGCGGCAAGCTCGCCGTCCGCGTCGACACCGGTGACCAGCAGCACGGCGACGGCGGGCAGGGACTGCGGCGGGGCCATGCGCTTGTTGCGCCCGCGCTCCACCGTGCCGTCCGCCTCCAGCTCCCGTAGCAGATCCTTCAGCGTCTCGCGGTCGGCCGATCCGGACAGCTTGAAGGCGCGGGCGATCTCGCGCTTGCCGACGGGGGTGGTACTGGACCGGATGAAGGCGAGGATGGCGTCCTTGCTGGGGAAATGGCTGTCGGTCACTGGGCGGGGGATCCGTCGGTTCTTGTCGCTGGTATGGCTATATAGGGATCAATCGCCGCTTGGGCTCGTCGCCCAGCTGCGGCCGACCATCGCGCGGATGGCGTCGCTGCGCTCCAGCGCCTCGCGGAATCCTGCCAGCGGGAAGCGGACCTCCGTCTTCTCCCCGGCCGGCGACTGGCCGACGATGGAAACCTCAGGCGCAGGGGCGATCTTCTCCACCATGCGGCGGTTGAGGTCGGGATCGGTCACGGCGCAGGTGTTGGTTTCGAAGCGGAAAGGCTTGCAGGGGGAATCGGGCTTGAACACCGCCCTGTCGGCCCAGACGCGGACCAGCTTGTCCAAATCCAGCGATTCGGGGGAGACGCGGAAGCGCAGCCCCTCGCGCCAGCGGTCGGTCGAGCGCAGCCACACCAGCCGGGCGGTGCGGTCGTTGACGCCACGGGCGGACAATTCGCATTCGACCTGCCGTGTGCCGGACCAGAGCTGGCAGTAGAGCTTCCAGCTCTTGAAGCTCTCGTCGAACTCCCGGAACGGCTTGTCGTCCGCCATCGCCGCCGGAGCGGCAGCGGTAATGGCGGCGAGCATTGCCAGGGCTGGGATCAGGCGCTGTCCGTGGCGGCGTCCGGGCATCGGGCCGGGCATCGGACGGTCACTCCCGCCGTTCCGCCCGACGGCGCAGCAGGTGGTCGGCCAGGACGCAGGCCATCATCGCCTCGCCCACCGGCACGGCGCGGATGCCGACGCAGGGGTCGTGACGGCCCTTGGTCAGGATGTCTGTGTCGTTGCCGGCGGTGTCCACCGTCTGGCGCGGCGTCAGGATCGAACTGGTCGGCTTGACCGCGAAGCGCACGACGATGTCCTGTCCGGTGGAGATTCCACCCAGGATGCCGCCGGCATTGTTGGTCAGGAACTGCGGCTGGCCATCCGGTCCCATGCGCATCTGGTCGGCATTGTCCTCGCCGGTCAGTTCGGCGGCGGCGAAGCCGTTGCCAATCTCGACACCCTTGACCGCGTTGATCGTCATCATCGCGCAGGCGAGGTCGCTGTCGAGCTTGTCATAGAGCGGGTCGCCCAGCCCCACCGGCACGCCGGAGGCCACAAGCTCCACCACGGCGCCAACCGACGAGCCGCTCTTGCGGATGCCGTCGAGATACTCGGCCCACTGGGTGGCGGCGACCGGGTCGGGGCAGAAGAAGGGGTTGTTGTCGATCTCCGCCCAGTCCCAGCGGCTGCGGTCGATCTTGTGCGGGCCGACCTGTACCAGCGCACCGCGCACCTGGATGGCGGACCCCAGCACCTTGCGCGCCACCGCACCGGCGGCAACCCGGCAGGCGGTTTCCCGCGCCGAGGAGCGGCCGCCGCCGCGGTAATCGCGGATGCCGTATTTCTGCCAGTAGGTGTAGTCGGCATGGCCTGGACGGAATTTGCCGGCGATGTCGCTGTAGTCCTTGGAGCGCTGGTCGGTGTTCTCGATCAGCAGGGAGATCGGGGTGCCGGTGGTCTTGCCTTCGAACACGCCGGACAGGATCTTCACCTGATCGGGTTCCTGGCGCTGGGTCGTGTAGCGCGACTGGCCGGGCCGCCGCTTGTCCATCCACGGCTGGATGTCCGTTTCCGCCACGAGGTCGAGCAGAGACGGGCAGCCGTCCACGACGACACCGATGGCCGGACCGTGGCTTTCACCCCAGGTGGTGAAGCGGAAAAGCGTGCCGAAGCTGTTGCCGGCCATGGTGACATCCTCCCGAAACGAACCCGCGCCTAAGGCTTCTCATGATGCGAAGAAGTGCGGGTTTCTTGCGGCCTTTCGGCGGCAAGGTCAAGGAAGCGATGCGCTGATTTTTAAAGGGAGTTTTTAAAAGAGGAGATGGTGCTGCCAGAGAGGATTGAACTCTCGACCTCTCCCTTACCAAGGGAGTGCTCTACCACTGAGCTACGGCAGCGCCAGATGCAGGCGCCCTGTGACAAGATCGGAAGGATGGTGCTGCCAGAGAGGATTGAACTCTCGACCTCTCCCTTACCAAGGGAGTGCTCTACCACTGAGCTACGGCAGCCCCGATAACCGATCATCGCTGAGGCGATGCGTCCGGGTGAGGCGTTCAGGCTTGACCGCCCCCCGAAGTGGCGCGGGTTATGCCACAGGCCTTTTGGGGATGCAAGCGCTTAAAATCACTTCGCCGCTCACTTTTTTTCCCGCCCGGGACCGGTGCCCGGATCAGGCCTGCGTCGCGGCCGGCGGAAGCACCGCTTCGGCGCGGAAATCGGGCACGACCGTGCCGAGAATCGACAGGACCCGCTCGCCGTCGCCGGCCCGCGCAGCCGCTTCCAGCTCACCGACGGCACGGTTGATCAGCGCATAGTCGATCAGGCGTGGGGAGGCGAGGAAGACGCCGTCGGCCTCGGTGCGGCTCGGCGCTTCCGCCGCGGTCAGGATTTCCTCGAACAGCTTCTCGCCCGGACGTAGGCCGGTATAGGCGATCTCGATGTCGACGCCCGGCCGGTAGCCGGCCAGCCGGATCATCTGGCGCGCGAGGTCGGCGATCTTCACCGGCTCGCCCATGTCCAGCACCAGAATCTTGCCGCGATCCTCGGCGCGGGTGGCGCCATGGGCGGAGGCCTGCAGAACCAGTTCCACCGCTTCGCGCACCGTCATGAAATAGCGGCGCATGTCGGGATGGGTGACGGTCAGCGGGCCGCCCTTCGCCAACTGACGGGTGAACAGCGGCACCACCGAGCCCGAGGAGCCCAGCACGTTGCCGAAGCGCACGGTCATGTAGCGGGTGGCGTGGTCCGTGCCGTCGCGCGGCGGCAGCACGTCCAGCGCCTGGCAATAGGTCTCGGCGAAGCGCTTGGCCGCCCCCATCACGCTGGTCGGGCGGATCGCCTTGTCGGTGGAGATCAGCACCATGGCGAGGCAGCCGGCGGCGCGCGCCGCATCGGCCACGTTGCGGGTGCCGACGACGTTGGTCAGCGTGCCCTCGCACGGGTTGGCCTCCACCAGCGGCACATGCTTCAGCGCCGCGGCGTGGAAGACGAGGGCAGGGCGCTCCTCCTGGAACAGGCGCATGATGCGGTCGCGGTCTCGGACATCGGCGATCACCGGACGCGGGTCGAGGCCGGGGAACTTCTCCCGCACCTCCATCTCGATGCTGTAGAGGTTGAACTCGCCGGCATCGAGCAGGATCAGCCGTTCCGGCCCCAGCGCGGCGATCTGGCGGACCAGCTCGCTGCCGATGGTGCCGCCGGCGCCGGTGACTATCACCCGCCGCCCGCCGACCAGCCCTGAAATGGCGCCGCGGTCCAGCACCGCCTGCGGCCGGCCCAGCAGATCCTCCAATGCGATGGGACGAACCTCGACAACCTTGCCTTCGCCGAGCGCCGACTTGAACTCGGTCAGGCTGGGCAGGCGCGACAGGACCAGCCCCAGCGCCTCCGCCCGGTCGAGCAGGCTGCGCAGGGTCGACCCCTTCAACTCGGCATTGCCTTTGGTGACGATCAGCCGCTGCGGTCGCTCGTGCTTGCGCTCCAGCGTCTGGACCACCTGTTCCAGGTCGTCGGGCCCGCCCAGCACCGGCACGCCACGCACCGCATGGCCGACGCGCCGTCCCTTGTCGTCGAGGATGCCGACCACGCGATAGACCGACTGGCCCGGCTGGTCGAGCGAGCGGATGAACAACTCGGCCGCATCGCCGACGCCCAGCAGCAGCACGGGAATGCGTGGCACGCCCTCCACCGCCTCGGCCCAGCTGAAGCGGCGGTCCTTCAGGAAGCGGTAGGCGAAGCGCGGCCCGCCGAGCAGAAGCATCTGGACCAGCCACAGGATCGGCGGCAGCGAGCGCGGCAGCAGTTCGGCGCGCGTCAACAGGAACATCGCCAGCACGAAGCAGAGGACCGCCACCGTGACGGCGCGTACCACCTGCATCAGATCGGGGATGGACGCGTAGCGCCAGATGCCGCGGTACAGCCCGAACAGCAGGAAGACCGCGGCCGAAACGCCGACCAGCACCGGCAGCGCGATGGTCAGGGCGTCGAAATACAGACCGAAGGCGGAACCGCCCACCCGCAGGTACAGGGCGACGATCAGGGCTACCCCGGTCATCACCAGATCGTGCAGGAATACCAGGGAGGCCCGTGCGGACGGGATGCGCATGCCGCTAAACCTTGTTCATTCGTTCGGCCGTGGAAACCGGCGGGCTGGAGCCGGCCATGGCTGTTCCAGCCCGGAAATCAGCCGCGGGAAGCTTTGAACCATTCCGCGGTGGCGCGCAACCCGGACGCAAGGTCATGGGGCGGGCGCCAGCCGAGCCTTTTGCGGATGGGGCCGTCATCCACCGTCAGCGTGCCGGCCAGCCGGTCGAACACCGCCCGCGTGCCGGTCAACGCCGCTCCCAGCGCCATCAGCCCGCGCGGCACCGGGACCAGCCGTGCCGGCCGGCCGAGTGCTTTGGCGATGGCGCGCACCAGATCGGCGGTCGAAACCGGCTCTCCATCCTGCACCAGGAAGGTCTGGCCGGCGGCGTCGGGATGTTCGAGCACTGTCACCACAGCGTCGGCGAGGTTGCCGACATAGATCAGGCTGCGCCGGTTGTGGATGCCGCCCAAGGGCAGCGGCAGGCCGGTCGCCACCAGCTTCACCAGGGCCCGCATGTTGCCGGCGGCACCGGGGCCATAGACAAGCGGCGGGCGGATCACCGCCACATCCATGCCGGTGCGGGCGGAAATCGCCGCCAGCCCGCGCTCCGCCTCCAGCTTGGAGATGCCATAGGGGCTGTGGGGATCGGGCGTTGTCGCCTCGTCCAGCGGGGAGGGGCGGCTTTCATCCACCATCGCCTTGATGCTGCTGAGGAAGACGAAGCGTTTCACTCCAGCCGCCGCCGCCTGCTCCGCCAGCCGGATCGTGCCGGCGGTGTTGACGCGGCGGAACTCCGCCAGCGGGTCGGCGGCTGTGTCGCGCATCACATGGACGCGGGCCGCCATATGGATCACCGCGTCGATGCCGGTCAGCGCCGCGGTCCAATCGGTGCCGGGGCCGATGTCGCCGACCACCGCCGGCTCCCATGGCCCATCCTGCGGGGTGCGCAGGGCGGCGCGCACCATATGGCCGCGGACGGCAAGAAGCGGGATGGTGTGGCGGCCGACGAAGCCGGTGGCGCCGGTCAGGAGAACGCGCATGGGAAGGACGGTCCGGGATGGATTCGGTTGGTGCAGTAAAGCATGCCTTAGTATCCGGTTTGGCCGGGGGGTGCCACGCCGCAAAGCCCCAAGACCCTTTTCCAGCTTTCGGTCAGGTGTCGGAATGGCTATAAACTGGAAAGGGACGCGTGAATAAGGACGCTACCAAGACATGTCACACACCGTCGACGGTGCAAATGATCGGCACAGCCGGATCATCATCGTCAGCTTTAATTGCGCCGACTTCGTCAATCGCGTCATTGGCTGTCTGCTCGACCAGACCGATCCCGCCTTCGAGGTGGTGATCGTCGACAATGCCTCCAAGGACGTCGACGGCATCGCCTTGCCCGCCGATCCGCGGTTCCGCATGATCCGGCTGGACACGAATGTCGGTTTCGCCAAGGCGAACAATGTCGGTGCCGCTGGCGCTACCGTTCCCTGGATCGTCACGCTGAACCCCGACGCCTTTCCGCGCCGTGACTGGATGGAGCGGCTGCAGTCCGCTGCCCGTGCGCAGCCCGACGTGGCGATGTTCGGTTCGACCCAGCTTTTCTCGCACGATCCCAGGATGATCGACGGCGAAGGCGATCAGTATTCGATCTTCGGCTTCGCCTGGCGGGTCAACTACCGCCGCATGCTGAAGCCGCCCTATTACAGTGGAGCGGTCTTCTCGCCCTGTGCGGCAGCGGCGATGTACCGGCGCGACTATTACGAGTCGGTCGGCGGCTTCGACGAGGATTTCTTCTGCTATTGTGAGGATGTCGATCTCGGCTTCCGCATCCGGCTCAGCGGCGGACCGGCGGTGCAGGTCGGCGACGCGGTGGTGGAGCATGTCAGCAGCGGCGTGTCCAAGCAGTACGGCACCTTCGCCCAGTATCACGGCGTCCGCAATCTGGTGTGGACAATGGTGAAGAACATGCCGCTGCCGCTGCTGCCTTTGGCCTTCGCCGGCCATTCGCTGCTGGTGGTCTATCTGGTGTTCCGCAGCCTGGGCAGCGGGCGCACCGGCGCCATCGGCCGTGGCATCCGCGACGCGCTGCGCGGTCTGCCGGGGATGATCGCCAAACGCCGGGCCATCCAGCACGACCGCAAGGCGACGCTTGGGCAGGTCGCCCGCATGATCGCTTGGAACCCGCTGCTGCTGAAGACGCGCGGCCGGCCGGGATGCCGGCTGTCGCGCCGGTCAGACCAGCCGCCAGCCGTGGGTGTTGAAAAAGCGTAGGGCGGAACGGGCGAACATCCGGATGTGCGCGCCGCCCTTGCGCGCCGCCTTGCCGCCGAAATGCACCATGCGGACATCCGGCACATAGGCGATCTCGCCCAGCGCCATCGCCCGGCGCGACAGGTCGAAATCCTCGAAATACAGGAAATAGCCGTCGTCGAAGCCGCCCAGCCGGGTCAGCGCATCGCGCCGGAACAGCATGAAGGCCCCGCTGACCTGCTCCAGGCCGGTCACGATGGAGTCGCGGGTGACGTCCCGCATCTCGTAGCGGTCAAGCCGCTTGGCGAACATCCGCTTCACGGAGCCGGGCGCGAAGGCGCGCAGGCCCAGATCCAGCACGGTCGGCCGGCGCTTGCACAGGAACTCCTGCTCGCCCGACGGCCCGAACACCTTTGGCGTCAGCAGCACCGTGCGCGGATGCGCCTCCATGTAGCGCCAGCCCGCCAGCAGCGCGTCCGGTTCCAGCAGGATGTCGTAGTTCAGGATCAGGTGGTAAGGTGCGTCGCCCTGCCGGATCGCGAGATTGTGCCCGCCGCCGTAGCCGACATTGCCATGTCCGGCGATCAACGTCACCGCTGGCCGGCCGGTATCCGAGTAGCGGTCAAGCAGCGCCTTGAATGGGTTGGGGCCTGAACCGCTGCCTTCAGGTGCGCCATTGTCGACGATCCACAGGCGGGTCTGCACGCCGGTTTCCTTAGCCAGCCGGTCGGCGGCGGCACCGATGGTGTCGAGCGAGCGGGCAAGCAGTTCCGGATCGGGATGGTAAAGGACGACGGACAGGTCGAGAAAAGCGGTGGTCATCGGATCAGGCCTTCGCCATGCGCGTCAGTGTCGCCAGCAGCAGTGCTACGGCGACCGCTCCCGGCGCCAGCGTCCAGGCGCCGAAGCTGCCGGCGGCCAGTGCTGCGGCGACCAGGACGAGGCTGTAGGCGATGATCGTCAGCACCACACGGTCGTGCCGGCCCACGCCTTTGGCGGCCTTCTGATAGAAATGCTCGCGGTGGGCCTGCCAGATCTTTTCGCCGCGCAGCAGGCGTCGCAGCAGCGTGATGGTGGCGTCGGTCAGGTAATAGGCCGGCAGGATCAGCGCCGCCGCCCAGTCGCCGCGCGCCGCCAGCGAGGCCAGAAGGAAAGCCAGGATATGGCCGAGCGGAATGCTGCCGACATCGCCCATGAACATGCGCGCCGGTCGCCAGTTGTGCGTCAGGAACCCCGCCGCGGCTCCGGCCAGTGCCGCTCCGGCCACTCCGGTCAGGCCGAAATTCCCCATCACCAGCGACACCAGCGCCACGCCGCCGCCAATCAGGATGGTCTCGCTGCCTGCCAGCCCGTCGATGCCGTCCATGAAATTGTAAAGATTGATGAACCACAGCCAGAGGAAAGCCGTCGCCGCCCGGTCCAGACTCCAGGGCAGCCAGCCCTGCCAGACCAGCTGGTCGGACGGGAGCGCCAGCAGTCCGAACGCCACCGCGAGCGCCTGCACCACCAGCCGCAGCAGCGGCGACAGGGTGCGCCGGTCGTCCATCCAGGACACTCCCATCAGCGCCAGCGTTCCCAGCAGAACGGCCCCTGCCTCCAGTGGCCGGCCCAGGACTAGTCCGGCAACCGCAAACACCGGCACCACCGTCAGCATCACCGCCCATCCGCCGCCGCGCGGGGTGGGGGACTGATGGCTCGACCGTTCGTTCGGGATGTCCATGATGCTGCTGGCGAGGAGATAGCGCAGCACCCGGGTCGACAGGTACCAGCCGACGGCCAGGCACAGCAGGAAGACACCGATCAGCGCGGTCGAATAGGCGGTGGAGGTCATGGTGACTCAGGTGGTGGAGGGAAGGGGACGGTCAGAGCTTGTGATAGCCCTTGTACCACTCCACGAAGCGGGGCAGGCCGATCTCGATCGGAGTTTTCGGTTCGAAGCCCAGCAATTGGCGGCTCAGTTCGATGTCGGCGGCGGTCTCATGCACGTCGCCGGCCTGCATCGGCTCCATCACCTTCACCGCCTCGCGGCCCAGGGACTGCTCCAGCACGCCGATGAAGCGCATCAGCTCTTCGCACCGGTTGTTGCCGAGGTTGAAAACGCGGTGTGGGGCGCCGGTCTCCGCATCAACCGGGGCAGGGCGGTCGAGGGCGGCCAGCACGCCGGCGACGATGTCGTCGATATAGGTGAAGTCGCGCTTCATCTTGCCGCCGTTGAAGACGCGAATCGGCCGGCCGGCGGTGATGGCATCGGCGAACAGCCATGTCGCCATGTCCGGGCGGCTCCACGGGCCGTATACGGTGAAGAAGCGCAGGCCGGTCATCGGCAGCCGGTAGAGGTGGCTGTAGGTGAAGGCCAGCATTTCCGCCGCCTTCTTGGTGGCGGCATAGACCGACACCGGGCTGTCCACCCTGTCCTCCACCGAGAAGGGCATCTTGCGGTTGGCACCATAAACCGACGAGGTCGAGGCATAGACGAAATGCCGCAAGCCCGGCATGTGCCGCGCCGCCTCCAGCAGCGTCACCTGACCGGTGACGTTGGCGTCGACATAGGCGTAGGGGTTCTCGATGGAGTAGCGCACGCCCGGCTGTGCGGCCAGATGGACGACGCCCGTCACATTCTCGAACTGCGGCCACAACCCCTCCACCGCCGCGCGGTCGGAGATGTCGGCCTTGATGAAGCGGAAGCCGGGCCGGCTGGTCAGCCGTGCCAGCCGTGCCTCCTTCAGCTCCACGGCGTAATAGCCGTTCAGGTTGTCGATGCCGAGCACGCTCTCCCCGCGGTCCAGCAGCGCAGCCGCGACATGCGATCCGATGAAGCCGGCGGCCCCGGTGACGAGGATGGTCATGGTCCGACACCTTGTGTGACGATGGTCCGCCGGTCTTATGCCCCAGCGGCGGTTGGGGCGCCAGCCTCCATCCACGGGCATCCATCCACCGGTTCGCATGCTTGACAGCCGATCCGCCCTGCCGGTCTACTGCGCGACCGCGACACATCAGGACCGATGGGACGATCGATGCCCCCGAAGAAGAATCCGCTGAACCTGAACCCGCTGCAGCTGCGCACCTTGACCCTGCTGCAGGAGATCGCCCGCCTGGAGAACAAGCCGGCCGAGGACGAGGAGGGTGGCTTCATGATCACCGGCCTGCCGCACGCCCACGGCAACCATTTCCATCTCGGCCATGCCGTCGTCGCCGCCAAGGACGCCACCGGCCTGCAGAACGACGCCGTGTGGACCATCCTGGAACGCAAGGGCATCGTGAAGCGCACGCCCGCCGCCGCGATCCTGACGGCTGCCGGCGTCGAGTACGACACCGGCCTGCGCGACCAGATCCTGCACCATTCCGACCACTGACATCCGGGGCGGAGCCGCGCCGATGGACGACACCGCCGAAACCACGACCCCGCCGCCGGCCCCGGTGAAGCCGAAGCCGGCGGCATCGGGCCGCGACGAACGCCTTGCCGCCCGCCTGCGGGAAAACCTGCGCAAGCGCAAGGAGCAGGCGCGGCAGCGGGGAGAATAGTCCATCTCCCGGATTTGTCCCTCTCCCCGATTTGGAGAGAGGGCGCTTCCGTTCAGGCCAAATCCTTCCTGAACCAAATCTGCCTGTGTCCCGGCGGATAGCCCTCCATCTCCGCCCAAACTTCGTAGCCCTGCTTCGGGTAGAAGCCGGGCGCCTGGAAGTCGTAGGTGTAGAGCCGCGACCAGCGGCAGCCGCGGGCCTTGGCCTCCGCCTCCGCCGCGGCCAGCAGGCGGCCACCAAGGCCGCTTCCGCGCGCGGAGTCGTCCACCCACAGCAGGTCGACATACAGCCACTCCCAGTTGGTGTAGCCGACCAGCCCGCCTTTCAGCGCACCATCCGCGTCGCGGGCGGCAACCACCAGGTCGCGGCGGTCATAGGCGCGGCCGAGCGACGCCTCGTTGTAGGCGCGCAGGCCCTCGTAGATTCCGGCCAGGTCGGCCGGGGCGGGGGTGTCCGTCACGGACAGGGTGAAGGTCAGGTTCATGAGCACCGAGCTTAGGCCTCGCGGCGGCGAAGACCAGCGCCGTGATAAAGAACCGTCCATGCGCGCCAAGCGGCCCACCTTTCCTTGAGCGCCGCCGCGTGCTCGGCTACAAACCAGCCTTCACGACCCCTCCATCCA
>Ga0206117_101339_pt1 | contig 12988 bp, 10 predicted proteins | sample 3A5Ametagenome_FD_177997 | JGI IMG/M metagenome (GOLD analysis project Ga0206117, IMG submission 177997) | Enriched microbial communities from leaf-cutter ant dump, University of Wisconsin, Madison, United States - 3A5A | ecosystem: Environmental > Terrestrial > Nest > Insects nest > Nest dump... | reverse complement strand
CCTGGCGATCGCCTTTTCCAGGTCGTCATAGGTCTTCTCGGTGAAGGAGATGACGCGGAGATAGCCGACGTCCTCCTCGACGCGGGACTTGACCGCCTTGACGGCGATGATGTCGCGCATGATCGTCAGCTCGATCGGCTTGTCGGCGCCCTTGCGGATGATCGTCAGCTTGATCGGCGTGTTGACCGCGCCGCGCATCTTCTCGACCGCTTCCTCCAGCTTGAGGCCGCGCACGTCCTTGCCGTCGATCTTGGAGATGAAATCGCCGGCGAGCACGCCCGCGCGGGCGGCCGGGGTGTCGTCGATCGGCGTGATCACCTTGACGAGCTCGTCCTCCATCGTGACTTCGATGCCGAGCCCGCCGAACTCGCCGCGCGTCTGCGTGCGCATGTCCTCGGCGTCCTTGGAATTCATGTAGGAGGAATGCGGGTCGAGCGAGGAGAGCATGCCGTTGATGGCGTTCTCGATGAGCTGGTCTTCCTTGGGCGGCGTCACGTATTGCGCGCGCACGCGCTCGAAGACGTCGCCGAAGATCGACAGCTCGCGGTAGGTCGACGAACCGGCGGCCTCCGCAGGCAGGGTCGCCGTGTTGATGACGCTCATGGCCGTCGCACCCATCAGTGCGCCGACGAGAACAAGTGAAGCCCTACGAATCATTGCGTGCCTTTCCAGAGTCTTTCGCGGACCACCAGGGCCGGGAATCAACCGGTTTTCCATTCTTTCGGAACTCAATGTAAAGTGTCGGCTTGTCCGTTTCCAGCGTCAAGGCGTTGACACTCGCCATCCTTTTCTCACCCATCACGGCGAGCGGCTCGCCGGCCACGACGAACTGCCCTTCCCGCACATTCACCCGGTCCATGCCGGAGAGGACGAGGTGGAAGCCGTCCCCGGCGTTGAGGATGATCATGCGGCCGTAGCTGCGGAACGTGCCGGCGAAGACGATCCATCCGTCGGCGGGGGCGGTCACCAGCGCGCCGGGATTGGCGGCGAGCGTCACGCCCTGCGAGTCGTGGCCCGTTCCGTCGGCGTCGCCGAATCGGCGCAGCACGTCGCCGGCCACCGGATAGTCGAGCTTCGCGTGCAGTTCCGTGAACGGATATGCCGGAGCAATGCGGTTTTTGTCGGGCACGCCGCCCTCGGCAAGCGCCCGCGCCCTCTCGCGCTCGGCCTCGCTCTGGCTGCGCCGCTCCTCCTCCTTGGCGCGGGCGAGTGCTGCGGCATCGCGCACCGAGCCGATCTCGCGCTCCAGCGAGCCGATCAGGCCTTCGAGGCTTCCGGCGCGGGCGGCGAGCTCCTCGGCGCGGCGGCGTTCGGCGGCGAGCGTGCGGCTGTTGGTCTCCTTGAGCGCCTCGTTGCGGGCGATCAGCAGCTCGGAGCGCTTCTCCTCCTCGACGCGCAGAAGCATGGCGGAGGCGAGATCGGCCTTCTCCGCCTCGATCTGCCGGCGCACGTCGGTGAGCGCCTTGAGGTCGGCGGCAAGCTCCTCCGTCTCGCCGCGGATACCGGGCACGACGGCGCCGAGCAGGATGGCGCTGCGCACGGAGGCGAGCGCGTCGTCGGGCGTGACGAGGAGGGCCGGCGGCGGATTGCGGCCCATGCGCTGGAGCGCCGCCAGCACCTCGGCGAGCAGGCCGCGCCGCTCGTGCAGCGAGGCGCGCACGGCATCCTCCTCCGCGTGCATGCCCTCCAGGCGCTTCTCGCCGTCGAGGATCTTCTCCTCCATCTCCTTGCGGGTGGCGGCGGATTTGACGATCGCCTCGCGCAGGTCCTGGCGCGTCTTCTCCAGCGCGGCGATCTCGGCTTCCAGCTCGCCCGTCCGTTCCGCGGAAAGCGTGATCGACTGCGACAGGGCCTCCAGCTCGCGGCGGGTGCTGTCGCGGCGCAGCGTCAGCGCGGCGGCGGGGTCCGGCTCGACCTTCGGCAGCGAGGCGGTCTTTTCCGGCGCGACGCCGGGTTCGGCGGCAAGCGGGGCCGGCAACAGGAAAACGGCCAGCGCCGCCCGCCGCAACAGGCGGCCGACGCTGCGTCCCGCATTGGATCTGCCGGCTTTCCTCATCGCGTCCCGAATGCCCGTTCCTTCCCCACGCCGCATATCGGCAGGAAACCGCGCCGAAAATACGGCCCGAGCCTTGCGCGACGGTGTCGCCCCGGCTCCGTCCACTCAGGCGCGGTGATAGGGATGGCCGGAGAGGATGGTGACGGCGCGGTAGAGCTGCTCGGCGATGAGGATGCGCGCGAGCTGGTGCGGCCAGGTGAGCTTGCCGAAGCATAGAATCGCGTCGGCGCGGTCGTGGAGCGCGGGGTCGAGCCCGTCGGCGCCGCCGATGGCGATGACGAGGTCGCGACGGCCGGCGTCGCGGAAACCGGCGACGAGGTCGGCGAAGGCGGGGGAATCGAGCGCCTTGCCGCGTTCGTCGAGCAGGATCAGCACGGCGCCGTCCGGCATCGCCTTCTCCAGCATCGCCGCCTCCTCGCGCTTGCGCGTGGCGGCGCTGCCGGCGCGGCTTTCGGCCACCTCGGCGATCTTCCCGGCTTCGAGGCCGATGGCGGGCCCGGCCTTGGCGAAGCGGTCGAGATAGCGGGCCGCAAGTTCCTTCTCGGGGCCGGCCTTCAGCCGACCCACCGCAAAAAGACCGATCCGCATCGCCCGCTCCTACGGTCCTAGTGTACCGTTCCGTCCTCGATCTCGGGAGCCGCCCACATCCGTTCGATGTTGTAGAACTCCCGCACTTCCGGCCGGAAGACGTGGACGATGATGTCGCCCGTGTCGATCAGCACCCAGTCGCCGCCTTCCAGGCCCTCGACGCGGGCATTGCCCAGGCCTTCGTCCTTGAGGTCGGAGATGAGGTGGTCGGCGATCGCCATGACGTGACGGTTCGAGCGTCCGGACACGACCACCATGTAGTCGCCCAGCGCCGATTTTCCGGCAATGTCGATGGTGACGATATCTTCCGCCTTGGAGTCCTCGAGGCTGGCGAGGACCAGTTGAAGCGCACGGTCGGCGGCATCGTCGCCACGTTCCGGGCTCGTCGAGAAGGCGCTCGGGGCGCTTCCCTTCGCGTGCACTGTTGTCAGGTTCGTTCCTTTCCGTGTAACAGGACAAGCACGTCTCGCGCCGGCAAAGAGCGCCGGCACACCGTAAAAGGTGGCACTGACGGGTGTCCGTTTCAAGACGTCACTTCTGAGGGATCATTTTCTCCATCGCCGCGCGGCCGCGCAGCGCCGTGGAGCTCGCCGACGAACGGGGCCCGTGGATGAAGGTCCAGGCCGGCGGCCGGCGGCCGGGAAGGCTTCTCGCATGCTCCTCGTCGACGCGCGCATGGTCGAAGGTCTTGGCCATGCGCGAGGAGAGGTAGGAGAGCGTCGAGCCCGGCCGATCGACGACGGCGATGGGGAAGGTCGCGGCGATCCTCTGCCAGTTCTGCCAGCGGTGGAAGGTCGCGAGATTGTCCGCGCCCATGATCCAGACGAAGCGGACGCCGCGGTTCAGCGCCTGCACGCGCGCCAGCGTCTTTTCCGTGTAGTTCTGGCCGAGCCGCTTCTCGAAGGCCGTCACCCTGATGCGCGGGTCGGGGGCGATCGCCTCGCTCCAGCGGATGCGCTCGGCGAGCGGCGCGAGCTCGCGGTGGCTCTTCAGCGGGTTGCCGGGCGTCACCATCCACCAGAGCTGGTCGAGGCCGAGGCGGCGCAGGGCCGTCTCGGCGACCAGCGCATGGCCCTCGTGCGGCGGGTTGAACGAGCCGCCGAACAGGCCGACCGCCATGCCCTTCTCGACATGGGGCATCCTGAGATAGCGTTCGGCGACCGCGTCCGTCGTCACGTCAGGGCCGCACCTGTCCGGTGCCGCGCACCCGATACTTGAAGGAGGTGAGCTGCTCGACGCCGACGGGGCCGCGTGCGTGCATCTTGCCGGTGGCGATGCCGATCTCGCCGCCCATGCCGAACTCGCCGCCGTCGGCGAACTGCGTCGAGGCATTGTGCAGGAGGATCGCCGAATCGATCTCGTTGAAGAAGCGCTCCACCGCCGCCGGGTCCTCGGCGATCACCGCCTCCGTATGGGAGGAGGACCAGCGGTTGATATGGGCGATCGCCCCGGAAATGCCGTCGACCAGGCTGACGGCGATGATGGCGTCGAGATATTCCGTCGACCAGTCCGCCTCGTTTGCGGCGACGAGGCCGGGGATCAGGGCGCGGATCTCCTCCGTCGCGCGGATCTCGCAGCCGGCCGCCCGCAGCGCTTCCACGAGGGGCGCCAGATGGCTTCCGGCGACGGCGCGGTCGACCAGCAGCGTCTCGGCCGCGCCGCAGATGCCGGTGCGGCGCATCTTGGCGTTGACGACGATATCCTTCGCCATGTCGAGATCGGCGGAGGCATCGACATAGACGTGGCAGATGCCTTCGAGATGGGCGAAGACCGGCACGCGCGCCTCGCTCTGCACGCGGGCGACGAGGCTCTTTCCGCCGCGCGGGACGATGACGTCGATGGCGCCGTTCAGCCCCGAGAGCATGGCGCCGACGGCGGCGCGGTCAGTCACCGGCACGTACTGGATCGCATGCTCCGGCAGGCCGGCGGTCTTCAGCCCGGCGACGAGGCAGGAATGGATAGCCTGCGATGAATGCACGCTGTCCGAGCCGCCGCGGAGGATAACGGCATTGCCGGCCTTGAGGCAGAGCGCGCCGGCATCCGCCGTCACGTTCGGCCGGCTCTCGTAGATGACGCCGATGACGCCGAGCGGCGTGCGCACGCGCTCGATGTGAAGGCCGTTCGGCCGGTCCCATTCGGCGATCACGCCGCCGACCGGATCGGGAAGGGCGGCGATGTCGCGGATGGCCGTGGCGATGGCCGCGATACGCTCCGGCGTCAGCGTCAGCCGGTCGAGGAAGGTGGCGGCGACGCCGTTTTCGCGGGCGCTTTCGAGATCGAGGGCATTGGCGGCGATGATCGCCTCGCTGCCGGCGAGGATCTCGGCGGCCATCGCTTTCAGCGCGCGGTTCTTCCGTTCGGCGCCGGCGACGGCGAGCGGCCGGGCGGCGGCGCGCGCCTTGCGGCCGATGTCGGCCATCAGGCCGTCGATGTCGGTGTGGTCAAGCATGGGCTGCGTCCCTCTCTGCGGCGGCGGCGCGGGCCGTCACGACGAGGTCGTCGCGGTGCACCATGGCGGCGCGGCCGGCATAGCCGAGGATTTCCGCGATCCCGGCGGATTTCCTGCCGGCGATCAGCCGCGCCTCGTCGGCGTCGTAGCCGGCGAGCCCGCGGGCGATCTCGCGCCCGCCCGTGCCGATGATCGCGACGGTGTCGCCGCGCGAGAACGTGCCGGAAACGGCGCGCACGCCGGCCGGAAGCAGACTCTTGCCGGAGGCGAGCGCATTTTCCGCGCCCGCGTCGATCTCCAGCCGGCCGGCCGGCTGCAATTGCCCGGCGATCCACGTTTTTCGCGCGGTGACGGGGGAGCCGGAAGGCGCGAACCAGGAGGAGCGGGCGCCGGTCTCGATCGCCGAAAGCGGCCGGTCGATCTTGCCGGAGGCGATGATCATCGCGCAGCCGGCGGTGGTGGCGATCTTGCCGGCGTCGATCTTCGTGCGCATGCCGCCGCGCGACAGCTCGGAAGCGGCCCCGCCCGCCATCGCCTCGATCTCCGGGGTGATGGCGTCGATGGTTTCGAGGAAGCGGGCATCGGGGTCGAGATGCGGCGGCGCGGTGTAGAGGCCGTCGATGTCGGAGAGCAGCACCAGCAGGTCCGCGCCCGTCATCGTCGCGACGCGGGCGGCGAGCCGGTCGTTGTCGCCGTAGCGAATCTCGGTCGTCGCGACGGTGTCGTTCTCGTTGATGATCGGCACGGCGCCGAGCTTCAGGAGCTGGCTGATCGTCGCGCGCGCGTTGAGGTAGCGTCGGCGCTCCTCGGTGTCGCCGAGGGTGAGCAGGATCTGGCCGGCGACGATGCCGTCCTTGGACAGGCTCTCCGACCAGGCGCGGGCGAGCGCGATCTGGCCGACGGCCGCCGCCGCCTGGCTTTCCTCCAGCTTCAGCGCGCCCGAGGGCACCTTCAGCACCGACCGGCCGAGCGCGATGGCGCCGGAGGAGACGACCAGCACCTCGGTGCCGCCGGCGCGAAGTGCTGCGATGTCGGCCGAGAGCGCGTCGAGCCAGGCCTTCTTCAGGCCGGTCGCCCGGTCGACCAGCAGGGCCGAGCCGATCTTGATGACGACCCGGCGGTATTTCGCGAGGGATTTACGGCTTTTCGTCATGGTCAGTCGCCGTTCCGCGCCGCGACGATGACGTCGCGCAGCGCCCTCAGCGTTTCCGTCATGCCGGTATGCGCCGCGGCGGAAAGCTGGAATGGCGTGCGGCCGCAGGCCTTCGCCAGCGCCTTGACCTTCTTCTTCAGCGTCTCCGCGTCGACGGTGTCGATCTGCGAGAGTGCCACGATCTCCGGCTTGTCCTCCAGCCCGCCGCCATAGGCTTCGAGCTCGTGCTTCACCGTCCTGTAGGCCCCGGCGACGTCCTCCTCCTGCGCGGAGACGAGGTGGAGCAGCACGCGGGTGCGCTCGACATGGCCGAGGAAGCGGTCGCCGAGCCCCACGCCGTCATGGGCGCCCTCGATCAGGCCGGGGATGTCGGCGAGGATGAATTCCTGTCCGTCGATGGTGGCGACGCCGAGATTGGGATGCAGCGTCGTGAAGGGGTAGTTGGCGATCTTCGGCCGGGCGCGCGTGCAGGTGGCGAGGAAGGTCGACTTGCCGGCATTCGGCAGGCCGACGAGCCCGGCATCGGCGATCAGCTTCAACCGCAGCCAGATCGTCTTCTCCTCGCCGGCGAGGCCCGGATTGGCCCAGTTCGGCGCCTGGTTGGTCGAGGACTTGAAATGGGTGTTGCCGAAGCCGCCGTTGCCGCCGGCGGTGAGCCGGAAGCGCTGGCCCTCTGCGACGAGGTCGACGATCAGCGTCTCGTTGTCCTCCTCGAAGATCTGTGTGCCGACCGGCACCTTCAGCGTCACGCTCTGGCCGTTCGCGCCGGTGCGGTTGCGGCCCATGCCGTGCATGCCGGTCGAGGCCTTGAAATGCTGCTGGTAGCGGAAGTCGATCAGCGTGTTGAGGCCGTTGACGGCCTCCACCCAGACGTCGCCGCCGCGTCCGCCGTCGCCGCCGTCCGGGCCGCCGAACTCGATGAATTTCTCGCGCCGGAACGAGACCGCGCCCGCGCCGCCGTCGCCGGACCGGATATAGACCTTCGCTTCGTCCAGAAATTTCATCGGCCCGTCGTCCGCTGCTTTCGTGTCGTTTCGTGCATTCTGCTCTCGATATAGCCGCTTCCGGCGGAGGTCAAAGATTATCCGTGAAAATCGTGCCCCTTTGCCGGCCGGCGGTCCGCTCCGGTTTCGCGCACAAATAGAAGTTTGTTTACCTTGTTCGCTTATTGTGCCGTGCAGCATGACGACGAAGCCCGGCGGTCCCGTCCGGGGCGCGGCTGCTCACCGATCGAGAAGAGGCCCCATGTCCTTTCTGACGAATACCAAGATCAAGACGAAGATACTGTCGGTCGTCGCCGGCGTTTCCGTGCTGGCGCTCGCCGGTGCCGCCTACATGGCCCAGGGCTTCCGGGAAAGCGACGGCGTCTACAAGGAATTCGTCACGCAGGATGCCGCCGCGCTGCGCCAGATCGCCCGCGCCGACCGCAACTTCGTCACGCTGTTCCACAATGTCTACCGGATCGGCGTGCATGGCGAGGGAACGGCCACCTACGACTTCGCCGCCGCCAACCTGAAGAGCAATTCCGAGCAGATGTATGCGCGGATGGAGGAGGCCAAGGCGCAGTTCCCGCAAAAGGCCGCGGACCTGGACGCGTTCATCGCAGAGATGCGCTCCATCGAGGCCGACCTGACGACGCTCGCCGGGGAAAGCCGGAACGGCCCGATCGAGGCTTTCCGCGAGAAGACCATCGCCCTCGACAAGCGCGGCGCCGAATTCTCCGACCGCCTGCGCGCCTATACCGACGCGCTGCGCCAGGAGCTGGACGACCGGGTCGAGGAGATCTCGACCGGCAACGCCGACACGATCCTCTATTCGATGCTCGGCATCGTCGCCTCCATCGCCGCCGCCTTCGCGGGCGGCTTCGTCGTCGCGAGCCGCGGCATCGCCGCGCCGATCGGCCGGCTGCAGGAGCGCATGCGTACGCTGGCCGCCGGCGAGATCCGCGAGGACATCCCCGGCATGGACCGCGGCGACGAGGTGGGGGCGATGGCCAGCGCCGTCGAGGTCTTCCTGGAGAATGCCCGTGCGCGCATCCGCCTCGAACAGGAGGCCGAAGCCAACCGCAGCCTTTCGGAGAAGGAGCGCATCGAGCGCGAGGAGCAGCGCGCCCGCGAGGCGGCCGACGTCAAGTTCGCCGTCGACAACCTTGCCGCGGCCCTCTCCCGCCTGTCGGACGGCGACGTCTCCTCGCGCATCGACACCGCCTTCGCCGGCACGCTCGACGGCGTGCGCCGCGACTTCAACGCGTCGGCCGAGAAGCTGCAGTCCGCGCTTTCCCGCGTCTCGGAGAATGCGCGCGGCATCGATGCCGGCGCCAACGAGATCAAGGCGGCCGCCGACGATCTCGCCAAGCGCACCGAGCAGCAGGCCGCCGCCGTGGAGGAGACCGCCGCGGCCCTTGAGGAGATCACCACGACGGTCAAGGATTCGACCCGGCGCGCGCAGGAGGCCGGCCAGCTCGCCGCCCAGGCCCGCCACGACGCGGAACAGTCCGGCAACGTGGTGCGCCGTGCCATCAACGCCATGGAGCGCATCGAGAGGTCGTCCGACGAGATCGGCAAGATCATCGGCGTGATCGACGAGATCGCCTTCCAGACCAATCTCCTGGCGCTCAACGCCGGGGTCGAGGCGGCGCGTGCCGGGGAAGCCGGCAAGGGTTTCGCCGTCGTCGCCCAGGAGGTGCGCGAGCTCGCCCAGCGTTCGGCCAATGCCGCCAAGGAGATCAAGGCGCTGATCACGACCTCGAACGAGCAGGTGCGCGAGGGCGTCGAGCTCGTCGGCGAGACCGGCCGGTCGCTGGAGACGATCGTCGCCGAGGTGCAGGACATCGACCGCAACGTCGCGGCGATCGTCGAGGCGGCGCAGGAACAGTCCTCCGGCCTGCAGCAGATCAACACGGCCGTCAACCAGATGGACCAGGACACGCAGAAGAACGCCGCGATGGTGGAGGAGACGACGGCGGCAAGCCATAGCCTCGCCCGCGAGGTCACGTCGCTCAACCAGTTGCTCGGCCAGTTCAGGCTCGCCGCGGCCCAGACGCTTCGGCCGGCCGCCGTCAACGAGACGCCGGCGGCGTCGCCCGCCCGCGCGCTCGGCCGCAAGGTCGCGGCCGCCTTCTCGGGCAGGACGGCGACGGCTGCGGCCGCCGACTGGGAAGAGTTCTGAGAAACGCCCGGGCGGTGCGGCAGACGCACCGCCCGGCAAATCCGGCGCCCTATTCCGGCACCTTCTGGCCGACGGTCGCCGACGCGGAGGCCGAGGCCTCCCTGCCCGCCGGCTCCGCCTCCTCCCCGGTGATGACCGAGACGACGTCGGCGGCCAGTATGCCGAGGAGCTCCTTCTCCCGCTCCGTCAGGGCGTGCGGGCGCGTGTCGAGCAGGCAGAGCGCGCCGAGCATGTGGCCGTCCGGCGTCTTCAGCGGCGCGCCGGCATAGAAGCGGGTGCTCCACAGCGTGATCGCCGGATGGTCGGCGAAGCGCGGGTCGCGCTCCGTGTCCGGCACCACCAGCATCTCGCCGCTCACCACCACGTGATCGCAGATCGCCTCGCCGCGCGGCATGACGACGGTGCCGTCGGCGATGGTCGTGCCCGGCAGGTCCTTGCTCTGGCCGATGATGAACTCGCGCTCGGCGTCGATCGCCGAAATCACCGCGAAGCCGACGTCGAAGACATCCGCCGCCCGCTTGGCGAGCGCGTCGAGATCCTCGCGGGCGTGGCCTGCGAGGACGCCGCTCGCCTGGAGCGCGCCGATCCGGCCGGCATCGTTTTCGGGCGGCGGCGCGGTGTGCGTCGCCGGGCCGTCCTCGGGAGAGAGCATGCGCTGGATGCGCCGCACCGCCTCGTCGACGGAGGCGACGACCGCATCGGCGCCGAGATCGCGGTGCGCGCCGTCCTTCAAGAGGTCCGGCGGGCTGTTCCACAGCGCGAGAACGATGCTGAGATGCGGGAAGCGGTGGTGTAACCGGCGGCAGAGCTGGCGGGCGGCGGCGGCCGGCGCCGGGCTGAAATAGCTGAGGCAGACCACCTCGGCGCCTTCGAGCTCCAGCTTGGCGACATGGCGGGTCGAGACGCCGCCGGCGGCGTGGAAGTCGGCCGGAACGCCCTTGTGGGCCAGTGCATGGGCGAGCATCTCGGCGGCGACGGCATCGATCTGCCACTTGCCGCCGAGGCAGATCACGCGCGGGTCTTCCGCCCCGGCGCCGTCGGCGGGATATTCCTCGCGCAGGTCGTCCAGAAGCTCGTCCATGCCGTTGGCGACGCGCAGGCGATGCTCGGCCGTGGAATTGCCGCCGTGATCGGCGCTGGCGAGGCCGAGCACCGCCATGCCGGTCTCGTTGTAGAAGCCGACGAGCGAGGAGGCTTCGATCTCGTCGATGGCGATGTCGATCGCCTCCTCCGGATCGTCGGCCAGAAGCCGCTGGTAGATGCGCGTCGGCACGTCGAGGGCGGGCGAGGAGCCGAGCAGCGTGTCGAGGAACTGCATCTGCGGCAGGTTGCGGCCGATCACCAGCAGGCAGACGGTGAGCGGCGTCGACAGCACCAGCCCGACCGGCCCCCACAGCAGCGTCCAGAAGGTGGCGGCGGCGATCAGCGACATGGCCGAAAGCCCCGTGCTGGTGCCGTAGAGCATCGGCTCCACCACGTTGTTGCTGGCAAGCTCCAGCGCGGCGATGAGGCCGACGGTCATCAGCACCATCGACCAGCCGGGATCGACGGCGAAGGCGAGCGCGATCGGGAAGATCGCCGAGATCATCGGGCCGATATAGGGGATGAAGCGCATGACGCCGGCGACCGTGCCCCACAGCAGCGCGCCGGGCACGCCGATCAGCCACAGGCCGAGCGCCATCGGCACGGCATAGGTGAGGTTCACGAGAAGCTGCATCAGCAGGTACTTGCTGATGCGGGTGCCGGCCTCCTCGATGGCCGTGGTCGAGCGGTGCAGGTTGCCGCCGAGCAGTCTCAGCAGCCGGTCGCGCAGGTCGGAGCGGTCGAGCAGCGCCAGGAACACGAAGACGAAGACGATGCCCGCCGTCGCCAGCGGCTCCAGCATCGGCACCAGCCATTCGAAGGCGGTCTGGAAGGGCGACTTGGCGACGCCGACGATCTCGACGCGCTGCAGTCCGTCGGCGGGCGGCTCGGCCGGTTCCGCCAGCATCTCCTTCTGCACGGCGTCCACCGTCTCCAGCGCGCCCTCCAGCATGCCCGGTCCCTGCATGCCGGCGCGCAGGTCGGAGAGTTTTTCGCGGATCGTCGACTGGTAGGTGGGAAGCTCGGTGCTGAGCGCCCGGACCTGCGTCGCCAGCAGCACGCCGAGGCCGGCCATGAGGGCGAACACCGTCGCCATGACGAGGATGACGGCGAGGAGGCGCGGCAGGCCGCGCCGCGAAAGCCAGGAGACGAAGGGATTGAGCGCGAAGCCGATCAGGAAGGCGACGGCGAGCGGCAGCAGCACGTCGCGGCCGAGATAGAGGGCGGCGACGAGGATCGCCGCCACGACGAAGGCGGCGGCGACGCGCACGATGTCGGTCTCGGCGGAAAAGAACGCCTCGCCGTCCCGTGCGCCGGGATCGGGGGCAGGCAAGGGGTCGCGCTTTCGCACCGTCTGTCCTTTCCGTGAAAACCGTGACGGATATCTTGCGCGGCTTTCGTCGAGATCAAGAGCCCGCCCCGGGCAATTTATCCCGCCGAGAGGCCGCCGCGGCTCTCCTTGACGGTCTCCATCGCCACGCTGGTCGAGGTGCTGGCGACGAAGGGCAGCGTCGAGATGCGCTCGCCGAGGATAGTGCGGTAGCGGCGGATGTCGCGGGTGCGGATCTTCAGCAGATAGTCGAAGCGGCCGGCGATCATGTGGCATTCCTCGACCTCGCGGATCTTCTTGACCGCGTCGTTGAAGCTCTTCAGCGCATCCTCCTTGGTGTTGGTGAGCTTCACCTCGGCGAAGGCGATATGGTCGAGCCCGAGCCTGCCCGGATTGAGGATGGCCGTGAAGCCCTCGATATAGCCGTCCTCGATCAGCCGCCTGAGGCGGATCTGGCACGGCGTCTTCGACAGGCCGACGCGGGCGGCAAGCTCGGTGATGGAGATACGGCCGTCTTCCGTGACGGCCTTGAGGATCTTGGCGTCGAACCGGTCTAATTCACCAGGATCATGCTTATCTGTAGCCATTTCGCACCGTGGATTTGCAGAAAATAAGTTCATACGCCCAAGAACGGCGCAAAAGCAAGTCGGAACGATTTCAGCCGTTGGAGTATGGTGCGGCCAATGAATCCGGGAGCGAGCCCATGAAAGGGGCCGGCCTCAGCGAAACCCTTGCAAGCGGGCGCGGACGGCGGGAATATGCCGCGGACCGGGTTTGAAGTCGATACCAGCCGGACCGCCGACGGCCCCGAGCGGCCGAGGGCGTCCACATCGCAACGCTTCTTTCTTCAGGGATTCCGATGCTCGACACAGACGCTCATACCGCCGGCCCCTTCTCCGCCTTCGCACCGCCGGTCCGCCCGCAGAGCGCGCTCAGGCAGGCGATCACCGCCGCCTATCGCCGGCCGGAGCCGGAATGCGTCTCGGGACTCCTGCCCGACGCCCGCGTCTCCGACGCCGAGCGCGCGGCGATCGCCGACACCGCAGGCCGGCTGATCACGGCGCTGCGCGCCAAGCACAAGGGCACCGGCGTCGAGGGCCTGGTGCAGGAATATTCGCTGTCGAGCCAGGAGGGCGTGGCGCTGATGTGCCTTGCCGAAGC
>Ga0206117_101338_pt1 | contig 12989 bp, 15 predicted proteins | sample 3A5Ametagenome_FD_177997 | JGI IMG/M metagenome (GOLD analysis project Ga0206117, IMG submission 177997) | Enriched microbial communities from leaf-cutter ant dump, University of Wisconsin, Madison, United States - 3A5A | ecosystem: Environmental > Terrestrial > Nest > Insects nest > Nest dump... | reverse complement strand
CCGGCGGAATGACACTATCCACCGAGACTTGCGCAAACATTGAGCGTGCGAGCGGCGGGTCCTCGAAGACGGGGATTCCGTTCTCCTCAGCGATCTCGCGGATCTTCAGCGCCACCAGGTCCTGCCCCTTGGCGACGACGACCGGCGCGTCGCCCTCCTCGCGCACGTAGCGCAAAGCGACGGCGAAGTGGGTCGGGTTGGCGATGACGAGGGTGGCGCGCGGCACGGCCGATATCATGCGGCGGCGGGCGCGGTCGCGCTGGATGGAGCGCATGCGCGCCTTGACGATCGGGTCGCCCTGCGCCTGCTTCATCTCCTCCTTGATCTCCTGCTTGGTCATGCGCAGCTGGGTGAACCAGTGATAGCGCGTCCAGGCGACGTCGATCGCCGCGACGAAGAAGGTGGCGAAGAGGATGACGAGGAGCACCTTGCTGACGTCTCCCGTCAGCATGTAGACGAGCTTCGACGGTTCGGCGAACATCGTGTCGAGGGCCGCGAAATAGTCGCGACGCATGACGAGCGCCACCACCAGCGACACGACGAGGATCTTGATCAGCGACTTGCCGAACTCGACAAGGCCCTGCTTGCCGAAAAGGCGGGTGAAGCCCTTCATCGGGCTGAGGCGGGAGATCTGCGGGCGCACGCGCTCCAGCACCGGGCTCGGCAGGTTCTGCAGCACCGAGGAGGCGATGCCGAACAGCATCATCATGGCAAGCACCGGCAGGAGCAGCGCGCCCGCCTCCCAGCCGAGATGGCGAAAGAGCGACAGCACGTCGCTGCCGGTATCGAGGCGCCAGGCCTCCGGCTTCTCGAACAGGTCGCGCAGCGTCTCGCTCATCCGCGACACGCCGCCCGGCAGGAAGAAGACGAGGAAGAGGTAGATCGCGATCGTCGAGGCGAAGACCGGCACCTCGCGCGAGAACGGCGTGTTGCCCTTCTCCACGGCGTCCTGGATCTTCTTCTCGGTCGGGGCTTCTGTCTTGCTGTCCTTGTCGTCGTCCGACACGTCTTTTCGCTCCTGGCCGGCCGCAAACGGAAGCGGCCCGAACCCCTCGGCGAGAGATTCGGGCCGTCGATACGGTCCGCCCGTGGCGTCAGTGTGTCAAGGAGGTTCAGGCCGCCTGCGCTTCCTGTTCCTTCTCCTTCAACTGGATTTGGCCGGCGGCGGCGAGACGGATGGCCTCCTGCGTGATCGAGCGGCGGGCGATCGCCACCTCGCGCTGGTTCACGCCCTGGTCGCCGGCGGCGAGGTCCGATTCGATCATGCGGCGCTGGCGTGCGCCGATCGCCGAGAGGACCGCCTCGCGCAGCTCCATCGAGGCGCCGCGCAGCGCCGCGGTGATGATGTCGCCCGAGACGTCGTTGAACAGCGACACGCGGCTGCGCTGCGGCATGTAGAGCACGTCCTCGAAGAGGAAGATCTTCGGCCGCACCTTCTTGACCGATTCGGTCGAGACGGTTTCCAGCGAGGCGAGCATCTCGTCGACCTGCGACTTCTCCAGCTCGTTCATGAGGTCGGCGACCTTGTTGGAGCCGACTGAGTTGCGCTCCGCGTTCAGCGCCTCGATCATCTCGATGACGCGCGCCTCGACGATAGCGGTCGCCTTGGGGCTCGCGTCCTTGAGGTTGACCGTGCGGTTGATGATGTCGGCGCGCACGTCGTCGGGAATCTCCAGTAGCACCTTGGCGCCGAAGGACGACGGCATCATGGAGAGGATGTAGGCGACGGTCTGCGGATGCTCGTCGAGCAGGAAGCGGCTGACCGCGATCGGATCGGCATCCTGCAGGCGGTCCCAGATCGTCGTCTCGTAGGCCTGGAACGCGGCGCGGCGGCCGAGCAGGCCGTCGACCTCGTCCGGCGTCAGGCCCTCTTCGAGGATGCCTTCCATCATCTTGGCATTGTCCATCAGCCCCGCGCCCTCGGTGAAGAGGTCCTCGAACTCGTTGACGAGCTCGATCAGTTCATGCGGGGGGATGGCGCGCAGGTTCTGCGCGGCGGCGATGATCGCCTGGAGCTCGTTCTGGGTGAAGTATTTCAGAAGCTTGCCGGCCACGCCCTTGCCCATGGCAAGAAGCACGGCGGCGGCCTTCTCCACCGGGGTGAGAGGGGCCGCGACCGCCGTATTGCCGAAATTCTCGAAATCCATCATGGATTGCCTCCTGAGACCTGAACGGCATCAGACCTTGCGTGTACTTTTCACTTCGATCAGCTTCACCCCGAATCGGGTGTCGTCGTTTTCGAGGACGGTGATCTCGCCGCGGCCGATGACGCGGCCGTTGACCATCACCTCGACGGGCTCGCCGATGCGCCGGTCGAGCGCGATGGTGGCGCCCTCGGTGAGGTTCATCAGGCCCGAGACCTGCATCTGCGAGGATCCCAGCACGATCTGCAGGTCGATCGGGATGTCCATGATGAGGTCGAGATTGGATTCCATGGCGCTGCCGGGACGCGCCGCGTCGACCGGATCGGCCATGCCGGCGCCGAAATCGTCCATGGCGGCCGTATCCGCGAAGCTCGCGCCGCCGCCGAAGTCGGTGGCGCCGAAATCCGTCGCGGCCTCGGAGGTGCCCGCGCCGAAATCGGAGCCGAAGTCGCCGCCGAACTCGGCGAGCGGATCGGCCGCCGTCGTCGCCGGCAGGCTGTCGCCGAGGTTGCCGGAGGCATCCTTCTCAAGGACGCCGCGCAGGTCGTCGATCGCCTGCTCCAGCTCCTGGTCGTCGGCGTTGATGGAAGACATGATGTCGTCAGCGATGGGTGTTTTCTTCGGTGCCATGAGATCACTATTCCAGTCGAAACTTGCCTGAGGCGTGTCAAAACGCAAATTTCATCGGTGAACTATCCGATGATGTGCTGGAGGAGCTCGTCCTCCGAGCCGTAGGTGTCCTTGACGCGGACCGTATAGCGGGCCCCCGAGCGGCCGAATTCGCAGACATAGAGGTTGCGGCCGTTGGCATTGACGTCCACGCGCACGTCGCCGGCGTCGTGGAAGGGAATGACGTCGCCCGCCTGCAGCCGGCTGACGATGTCGAGCGTCTGGGCTTCGAGGCGGATGCGTGCCTCCAGCGTCACCTTCGAGCGGCGCACCTGCTCGCCGAGCATGTCGCTCCATTCCACCCGCGTCTTCGGCGCGTTCGCCGGCCGCGGCGCGGCGATGGTGGATTTCAGCAGCACGTTCTGCGGGACGATGACGGAGAAGCTCGACAGAACCGGGCCGATGCCGACGGACATGTTGACGACGGCGACGAAGGCCTCGTCCGAGCCGTCTTCCGCGGCCTTGCGGCTCTCGGCGTTATGGGCCGGGCCGAGCTGCGGCTCGTAGCCCTTGGAATTGCCGACGGCCGAGGCCAGCACGCCGGAGATCCGGTCGAACATCATCGCGGCGACGTCGAGCTCGATCTTCGACAGCGCCCGGGGCTCCGGCTCCTCGACCGAATCGCTGACCGCGCCCAGCATGTTCTCGACCAGCGTGATGATCATCGGGCTGTCGCAGACGATGGTGAAGCGTTCGCACCAGTCGCGCAGCGACGCCTCGCACAGCGCCATCGCACCGCCGAGCTTCTCCAGCACCGCCCCATGGCGGCCGGTCTCGAAGCCGGCATAGGAGACGGCGACCTCGAAGCCGAGCTCGCTCTCCAGCATGTCCGGCAGGAACTCGGAAAAGACCTCGCCGAGGCTGGCCGAGAGCCTGGAGACGGTTTCCCGGTCGCCGAGGTTGCCGGTGAGCCGGGCGAGCACGACGGGGTCCATCTTGGGTGTCTGGGTCACGCTCGCTTCCTTCATGGGCGCTTCCTTCATGGGATCAGGCCGCCTTGGAATCGCCGCCGCCGCCCGGGTTCATCATCTCCTGCTCGACCGCGTCGATCGACGGGCGCTCGTAGGAGGAGATGGTCTTGCGGCCGTATTCGAGCGCCACCTGCGGCACCGAGCCGTTCATGTAGGCGAGCAGGGTCTGCTTGACGATGATGTAGAGGCGGTTCTGTTTCTCGCGCACGACCTTGATGTTGGTGGTGACCGGCGTGACGATCGAGTAGGAGAGGAACACGCCGAGCAGGGTGCCGACCAGTGCGGCGGCGATCTTGCCGCCGAGGATCTCTGGGCTCTCGTTGATCGCGCCCATCGCCTTGATGACCCCGAGAACGGCCGCGACGATGCCGATCGCCGGAAAGGCGTCGCCCATCGTGTTGAGGGCGTTGTAAGGCTTCATCTTGTCGCGGGTGATCGTCTGGATCTCCTCGTCCATCAGCGCCTCGATCTCGTGGGAGCGGGCGTTGCCGATGATGATGAGGCGGACGTAGTCGCAGATGAAGGCGGTCAGTTCCTTGTTGGCGAGCACCGTCGGCGCCGACTGGAAGATCGGCGATTCCTCGGGATTGTCGATATGGGCCTCGATCTCGTTGCGCGACTTGGTGCGGAGATCCCGCATCAGGCTGTAGAGCACGCCGAGCGTGTCGAGATAGTGTCGCTCCTTCGGGACCTTGTGCTTGAAGGCCTCGCCGAGCGCCTTGCCCGTCTCCTTCACGACCTTCATCGTGTTGGCGACGATGAAGCCGCCGATGCCGGCGCCGCCGATGATCAGGAGCTCGAAGGGCTGGTTCAGCACTTCCAGGTGCCCGCCCATGGCCATGTAGCCGCCAAGCACGCAGCCGAAGGTGACGATGAGACCGATGATGATGTTCATGAGCGCTGGTGTCCCGACACAATTCTGACCCTTGGGGAAATACGGGGCCAGCCTTGCGTGAGGCTGTTCGGCGGGGCGTTTCGCCGATCAGGTTCGCACAAGCAAGAGCCGCCAGATTCCGGTCCATGAAGGGGCTTCACGCCCTCGCGAACCATTGGCAGGCCCATCGTGACGACCACCTACACGAGCTACAAGCTGATCACCGCCGACCTGCAGACCTCGCTGAAACGCGTGGCCGAGCAGCCGGACGTGAAGCGCGAGAGCGAGTACTACCTCTCGCGCATCGGCAGCATCAAGACGATCGACGATTTCTTCGCCGACAGCCGCGTCTACAACTACGTCATGAAGGCGCACGGGCTGGACGACATGGCCTATGCCAAGGCCTTCATGCGCAAGCTGCTGACGGAAGGCGTCGATAATCCGGATTCCTTCGCCAACAAGCTCACCGACAACCGCTACAAGGAACTGGCCGAATCGCTGAATTTCGCCCGCCACGGCGAGCTTGCGACCTCGCTGGAGCGCGCGCAGAAGGGCATGGTCGCGAAATACACCCGCCAGACGCTCGAAGTGAGCGCCGGCGAGGACAATACCGGCGTGAGGCTGGCACTCTATTTCGAGCGCATGGCCTCCTCCATCACCTCCGGCTACTCGATCATCGCCGACGACGCGCTGTCGCAGGTGGTGCGCACGGCGCTGCAGCTTCCGGCCGAATTCGCCGCCACCGACATCGACCGCCAGTCGGCCTATTACGAGAAGGCGCTCAACCTCGCCGACTTCCAGGACCCGGCCAAGGTCGGCACCTTCCTCGAGCGCTTCACCAGCATGTGGGAGCTGGAGAACCCGACGGGCAGCTACGACCCGCTGACGGTCTTCCAGTCGTCCAGCCTGACGGGCATCTCGACCGACCTGCTCATCTCGATCAACAACCTGAAACTCGGAGGTCGCTGACATGCAGACCGGGCTGTCCGTCTCGCTTTCGTCCCAGCTTGCGCTCGACCGGCGCATGACCACGCTCGCCGACAACGTCGCCAATGCCACGACCGTCGGCTTCCGCGCCACCGAGGTGAAGTTCAACGAGCTCGTCAGCAACCAGAAGATCGCCGACGTCGCTTTCGTCTCGGAAGGCCGGGAATTCCTCAGCACCCGCCACGGCGGCCTGACGGAGACCGGCGGCACGCTCGACTTCGCCATCAAGGGCGACGCCTGGTTCCAGATCGAGACGCCCGCCGGCCCGACGCTCACCCGCGACGGGCGCTTCATGCTGACGGAGGCGGGCGAGCTGGTGACGCTGAACGGCTATCCGGTGCTCGATCCGGGCGGCGCGCCGATCCAGCTCGACGGCGAGAATGGCCCGATCGCGCTCAGCGCGGACGGCCAGCTCAACCAGAACGGCCAGCCCGTCGCCGCCCTCGGCATCTTCTCCGCCGACCTGTCGGGCGGCTTCATCCGCGCCGGCAACAGCGGCATCGTCACCACGCTTCCGCCGGAGCCGGTCGTCGACCGCGTCGATGCCGGCGTGATCCAGGGCTATGTGGAGGAATCCAACGTCAACGCCATCGGCGAGATGACGCAGCTCATCCAGGTCACGCGGGCCTTCGAGGGCATCGCCTCGATCCTGCGCTCCAGCGAGGAATCGCTGAACGAGGCCGTCCGCGTCCTCGGCGGCAGCAAGTAAGCGGCCATGACGCCGCAAGCCCCCACCCCCGCAGATGCGACGGCCGGCACGGGAAGCCGCAGGCTCGGCGCGCTCGCCGGCCTCGTCGAGCGCTATGCCTCGCCGGAATTCTCCATCGCCCACGGCGGCCACGTCCAGACGATCGCCGCCGGCAACTACACCGTCTCCGGCCTGTCGCGGCACGTGCGCCTCGGCGAGTTCGTCGCCCACAAGAGCGCGACCGGTATCCATCTCGGGGAAGTGGTGCGGGTCGAGCCGGACAGCGTCGTCGTCTGCCCGATCGAGCCGGGCGAGCCGATCGGCATCCGCGACACGGTGATCCGCAAGGGTGCCTTCCGCGTCGCGCCGACGCCGGACTGGTGCGGCCGCACGATCAATGCGCTCGGCGAGCCGATCGACGGGCTCGGGCCGATCGCCCAGGGCGGCGAGCGCCGCTCCATCTCCAATTCCGCGCCGCCCTCGATGACGCGCCGGCGCGTCGAGACGGGCTTTGCCACCGGCGTGCGCGCCATCGACATCTTCGCGCCGCTCTGCCTCGGCCAGCGCCTCGGCATCTTCGCCGGCTCCGGCGTCGGCAAGTCGACGCTGCTGTCGATGCTCGCGCGCGCCGATGCCTTCGACAAGGTGGTGATCGCGCTCGTCGGCGAGCGCGGCCGCGAGGTGCGCGAATTCATCGAGGACACGCTCGGCGACAACCTGAAGAAATCCGTTGCCGTCGTCGCCACCAGCGACGAGAGCCCGATGCTGCGCAAGATGGCGCCGCTGACGGCCGTCACCATCGCCGAGCACTATCGCGACCGGGGCGACAACGTGCTGCTCATCATCGACAGCGTGACCCGCTTCGCCCATGCGATCCGCGAGGTGGCGACCGCCTCGGGCGAGCCGCCGATCGCCCGAGGCTATCCGGCCTCCGTCTTCACCGAGCTGCCGCGCCTGCTCGAACGCGCCGGTCCCGGCGCGGAGGGTGCCGGCACGATCACCGCGATCATCTCGATCCTCGTCGACGGCGACAACCACAACGACCCGATCGCCGACTCCACGCGCGGCATCCTCGACGGCCACATCGTCATGGAGCGCAGCCTCGCCGAGGAGGGCCGCTATCCGCCGGTCAATCCGCTTGCCTCCATCTCGCGTCTCGCCCGCAAGGCTTGGACGCCGGACCAGGAGAAGCTCGTCGGACGATTGAAGGCGCTGATCCACCGCTTCGAGGAGACGCGCGACCTGCGCCTCATCGGCGGCTACCGGCCCGGCGCCGATCCCGATCTCGACATGGCGATCAAGCAGGTGCCGGTCATCTACGAGGTCCTGAAGCAGACACCGGGCGAAAGGCCCGCCGGCGACGCCTTCTCCGACCTCGCGGTCGCGCTGAAGAACGCCGCCGGACAGGGCGGGGCAGCCGCCAGCGTGAGAAGGGGATGACCGTGACGGACTTCGACGCCGACCAGACCGTGCAGCCGATCAGGCGGCCGCAGAGGAGCCGCTACAGCCTGTCCGACAAGATGATCGCCGGCACCGGCGTGCTGCTGGCGGCGCTCGCGGCCTTCTTCCCCTGGTACGTGTTCCTGAACCCCGACAAGTTCTCCGTTCCGGCCCTCTGGGAAGGGCGCACGCGCGACCTGCCGGAGACCGCCGCCAAGGAGGTGATGAGCGTGTCGCCGGCGGCGATGGTGGACGACGACGACGATCCGGCGCTCGGCGGCCCCGACCCGATCGCCACGGCGACGACGCCGGGCCTCGGCAAGGAGAAGACGCTCGGCGTGCCCGTCGACAGCGGCCTCGACCAGCCGCTGCCGGTCGCCAGCGGCTTCCGCCTGATGCATGTGGCCAACGGCCGGGCGCTGATCGAGGACGCGCGCGGAATGTATATCGTCCGCGTCGGCTCGATCCTGCCCGACAACAGCCGGCTTGCGACCCTTGAGCAGCGCGACGGCGTCTGGGTCATCGTCACCTCGAACGGCGACGTCATCAAGCGCTTCTGACGGCCGCTTACCGCCGCAAGGTTCCGATTCGCCGGCGCGACCGCTTTCCGCGGCCGCGCCGGTTTCGTTATTTCCGCGCGATTTCAGGGGCTTGGAAAGGAACGCCGGACGGGCAAGTCCCACGCAAGATTGGCTCCCTAGGTTCGGGACGAACAAGATGGAGCCGTCATGACGACACCGATCCAACTCTTCGAGCTGGCCTCCAGGCAGGCCGAGTGGCTTTCCGTCCGCCAGAGCGTGGTCGCAGGCAATATCGCCAACGCCAACACCCCGGCCTTCCGGGCGAAGGACGTCACCCCCTTCCAGTCGGTTCTGGAAACGACGGGCGCGCGCATGGCGGCGACCCATCCCGCCCATTTCACCGAGACCGAAATGGCGAGCAACGTCATCGAGACGAAACCGACCGAGGAGATCGGCGTGCAGGAATCCGGCAACACCGTCGGGCTCGCCGAGGAAATGATGAAGCAGGGCCAGATCAAGCGCGAGTTCGATCTCAACGCCGGTCTGGTGAAGGCCTTTCATCGCATGATGCTGATGACAGTCAGAAGGTAAAACATGGACCCGCTTATCGCTTCAATGAAAGTGGCAGCCTCGGGGCTCGAGGCGCAGTCGACCCGTATCCGGATTGTTTCGGAGAACCTCGCCAACGCCCGCTCGACGGGCGACACGCCCGGTGCCGATCCCTTCCGCCGCAAGACCGTCTCCTTCGCCGCCGAGCTGGACCGGGCGACCGGTGCGTCGCTGGTCGAGGTGGCGCGGCTCGGCGAGGACGAGACCGACTTCTCGACCGAGTTCGATCCCGGCAACCCGGCGGCCAACGAGCAGGGCATCGTCAAGCTGCCGAACGTCAACGTGCTGATCGAGATGGCCGACATGCGCGAGGCGAACCGCTCCTACGAGGCCAATCTGCAGAGCATCAAGCAGTCTCGCGACCTGATCGGCGCGACCATCGACCTTCTGAGGGCATCGCAATGATCGAGAACGTAAAGGGCATCGGCTCGCTCTTCTCCACCGACGCGCTTTCCGGCGTCACGACGGAAGGTGCCGTCTCCGCCGCCGCCGCGCAGGGCACCGGCACGCAGATGAGCTTCGCCCAGGTGATGGGCGACATGGCGGCCGACATGGCCGGCACCCTGAAGCTCGGCGAGGTGAAGTCCTTCGAGGCCATCCAGGGCAAGGCGACCACCCGCGAGGTGGTCGATGCCGTCATGAACGCGGAGCAGACGCTGCAGACCGCCATCGCCATCCGCGACAAGGTCGTCACCGCCTATCTCGAAGTCGCAAGAATGCAGATCTGAGGACCGGACATGAAAGCCCTTGCCATCGCCGCCACCGGCATGAACGCCCAGCAGACCAACCTGGAGGTGATCGCGAACAACATCGCGAACATCAACACGACCGGCTTCAAGCGCGCCCGCGCCGAGTTCTCCGACCTGCTCTACCAGACCGAGCGAGCCGCTGGCGTGCCGAACCGCGCCAACCAGGCGGTCGTGCCGGAAGGCGCCATCGTCGGCCTCGGCGTGAAGACGGCGGCCGTGCGCAACCTGCATCTCCAGGGCGGCCTCACCAGCACCGGCAACGCCTTCGACCTGGCGCTGATCGGCCGCGGCTGGTTCCAGATCGAGGCGGCGGACGGCTCGACGCTCTACACGCGCTCCGGCGCCTTCAACACCAATGCCGACGGCCAGCTCGTGACGCTCGACGGCTATACGGTCGTGCCCGGCATCACCGTTCCGCCGGAAGCGACGGACATCACCGTCAGCCGCTCCGGCCAGGTCTTCGCCACGGTCGGTGCCGAGCAGCAGGAGCTCGGCCAGATCACGCTGGCGAAATTCGTCAACGAGGCGGGCCTGGAGCCGCTCGGCGAGAACCTCTTCCGCGAGACGGCCGCCTCCGGCCCCGCCAATGTCGGCGCGCCGGACGAGGAGGGCTTCGCCTATATCCAGCAGAACTACCTCGAATCCTCCAACGTCGACCCCGTCAAGGAGATCACCGACCTCATCTCGGCGCAGCGCGCCTACGAGATGAATTCGAAGATCATCCAGGCCGCGGACGAGATGGCGGCCATCGTCAGCAAGAACCTCAGATAACCCAATCAACCGGACATGCGGGGAACATGATGTTTCGCCTGATCACAGCCCTTCGCCCGATGCTTGCCGTTCTCGCGGCGCTCGCCGGCCTCTGCGTCGCCGGCGCGGCGCTCGCCGAGGTCAGGATGGCCGTGGTGCCGAAGCGCATCATCTATCCCGGCGAGGAACTGCAGTCGGGCCAGCTCGAGGAAGTCGAGGTCACGAACCCGAACATCGTCAAGGGCTATGCCGAGCGCATCTCCGCCGTCACCGGACTGGTCACGAGGAAGACGCTGCTGCCGGGACGCGTCATCCTTGTCTCGGCGCTGCGCGAGCCCTTCGCGGTCTCGCGCGGCTCGACCGTCCAGCTCGTCTTCGATAACGGGATGCTCGTCATCCGCGCCGCCGGGACGCCGCTGCAGGATGCCGCCGTCGGCGAGCTCATCCGGGTCCGCAACAAGGATTCGGGCGTGATCGTCTCCGGCACGGTCATGGCCGACGGAACCGTGCACGTGGTGGCGAAATGATGCGATCCCTTCTTCTCCGCGCGATGGCGCTCGTCGCCTGCCTGATGATGGCCGCGACCCCGGCGCTGCCGGCCGCCCGCATCAAGGACGTGGCATCGCTCCAGGCCGGCCGCGACAACCAGCTCATCGGCTACGGCCTCGTCGTCGGCCTGCAGGGCTCGGGCGACAGCCTGCGCTCCTCGCCCTTCACCGAGCAGTCGATGCGCGCCATGCTGCAGAATCTCGGCATCTCGATGGTCGGCACCCAGTCGCGCGCGAAGAACATCGCCGCCGTGCTCGTCACCGCGACGCTGCCGCCCTTCGCCAGCCCCGGCAGCCGCATCGACGTCACCGTCGGCTCGCTCGGCGACGCCACGTCGCTGCGCGGCGGCACGCTGGTCATGACGTCGCTGTCGGGCGCCGACGGCCAGATCTACGCGGTCGCCCAGGGCTCCGTCGTCGTCACCGGCTTCAACGCCTCGGGCGACGCGGCGAGCGTCCAGCAGGGCGTCACCACCGCCGGCCGCGTGCCGAACGGCGCGATCATCGAACGCGAGCTGCCCTCGCGCTTCAAGGATTCGTCCGATCTCGTGCTGCAGCTTCGCAACCCCGATTTCTCGACCGCTGTCGGCATGGCGGACGCGATCAACCGCTATGCCGCCGCGCAATATGGCGGGCCGATCGCCGAGACGCGCGATTCGCAGGCGGTCTATGTCGCAAGGCCGAAGACGGCCGATCTCGCCCGGCTGATGGCCGACATCGAGAACCTCGTCATCGAGACCGATGCGCCCGCCCGCGTCGTCATCAACGAGCGCACCGGCACGATCGTCATCGGCCAGGACGTGCGCATCTCGCCGGTCGCGGTGAGCTACGGCACGCTGACGGTGCAGGTCAACGAGATGCCGAAGGTCGTCCAGCCCGAGCCCTTCTCGGACGGCGTGACGGCGATCGAGCCGAGCACCGACATCGTCGCCTCCCAGGACGGCGGCCAAGTCGCGATCCTCGACGGCTCCAGCCTGCGCACGCTCGTCTCCGGGCTGAACAGCATCGGCATCAAGCCCGACGGGATCATCTCCATCCTCCAGAGCATCAAGACCGCCGGTGCTCTCCAGGCAGAACTGGTGCTGCAATGACCTCTGCTCCACTCTTCCGCCGCCTCTCGCTCGCCGCCGCCGGCCTCGTGCTGATGGCCATTCCCGGCGCCTTCGCCGAGGAGCGCCCGGTCATCACCACGACCAAGGCGACCGCCGACGAGATCCGCGAATTCTGCACCAACATCGCCGACGCCGCGCGCGACCAGCGCTACCTGTTGCAGAAGCAGGAGCTGGAGGCGCTGCAGAAGGACGTGGACGAACGCATCCGCACGCTGGAGACGCGGCGCGCCGAGTACCAGGACTGGCTGGAGCGGCGCAACGCCTTCCTCAAGTCGGCGGAGGCGGGGCTCGTCGAGATCTACCGCAAGATGAAGCCGGATGCGGCCGCCGGCCAGCTCGCCGAGATCGATCCGGAGATCGCCTCGGCCATCGTCATGAAGTTGCCGCCGCGCCAGTCGAGCGTCATCCTCGGCGAAATGTCGGCCGAGAGGGCCGCGCTGCTCGCCCGCATCATCGCCAAAGCGGGCGATCCGAACACGTCAAAGGACCCGTCATGAAGAAGATCGCTTCCGCTCTTGCCGTCAGTCTTGCGCTGTCGAGCTGCGCCAGCCAGGCGCTGCAGGAGGTCGGCCGCGCGCCGGCCATGAGCCCGATCGGCAGCGGCCTCAACTATGCCGAGACGCCGCAGATGGCGAGCTATCCCAAGCAGCCGCGCACGGCGGCGGCGGGCTATTCGATCTGGAGCGACCAGCAGGCGGCGCTCTTCAAGGACTCGCGCGCCTTCAAGGTCGGCGACATCCTGACCGTCAACATCCGCGTCAACGACAAGGCGAGCTTCGACAACAAGACCGACCGCTCGCGCACCAACAAGAGCGGCATGAACTTCGGCCTCGGCGCCTTCGGCGCGGACGAGAAGGGCGATCTCACCTACGGCTCGTCCACCAGCAGCAAGGGCGACGGCTCGACGGAGCGGGCGGAGAAGCTCAA
>Ga0206117_101337_pt1 | contig 12991 bp, 8 predicted proteins | sample 3A5Ametagenome_FD_177997 | JGI IMG/M metagenome (GOLD analysis project Ga0206117, IMG submission 177997) | Enriched microbial communities from leaf-cutter ant dump, University of Wisconsin, Madison, United States - 3A5A | ecosystem: Environmental > Terrestrial > Nest > Insects nest > Nest dump... | reverse complement strand
TGCCGGCGTCGATGCGCTGGACAACGTGGTCTCCGGCTCCGTGCAGAACGACCTTTACGAGGAGATCGGCCGCATCTACGCCTCCGTCACCGGCCTGCTTTTGACGACGGGCGCCGTGTCCGGCCCGGTGGGCGAGGCGGTGCACAAGCTCAAGCAGGCGCTGAAGCAGCTTCGCCCGAACCTTGTCACGCTGGTCTCGGAGGCCGCCGCCGACGAGACCCGCCGCAAGGCTCACGCCTATGAGGACGAGGGCGTGCCGACGGAACTGGCGGAGGAGATCGCCACGCTCTCCATGCTGACTTTCGTGCCGGAGGTCATGCTGATCGCCAGCGCGACCGGCGACAGCCTCGGCAAGACGGCGCAGACCTTCGCCGGCATCAGCGCCGCGCTGAATATCGGCAGGCTGTTGTCGTCGGCGGGCCGTATCCCGACGGGCGATCTCTACGAGGCGCTCGCCCTGCAGCGCAGCCTCACCGATATCGCCAACGCGCGCCGCGACCTCGCGACCGCCATCCTCACCCGCTACAAGGGCGACAAGGCGCCGCTTGCCGCCTGGCAACAGGCGGAGAAGGGACGGCTCACGCGGGTGACGGCGAACCTCTCCGCGTTGACGGAAGCGGGCGAGGCGACCCTTGCCAAGGTCTCCGTCGCCGCCGGCGTCCTCAGCGACCTTGCACAGGAAAGGGCGAAATGACACAGTCCGGGCCGGCTGACGGGCGGAATGCTCCGTTAGCCGGCTGAGGACGGGCGCGATCGCCCTGTCGACGGGAGGGGCGATGACGGGTGTTTCGGAAGGCCGGGAGCCGCGCGCAAGCCGCCTCGGCATTGCAGGCTGGATGCTGTTCGACTGGGCGGCGCAGCCGTTCTTCACGGTCATCACCACCTTCATCTTCGGCCCCTATCTCGTCTCGCGGCTGGCGGCCGATCCCGCCGCCGGGCAGGCCGCCTGGAGTTACACGCTCACCATCGCCGGCATCGCGATCGCGCTTCTCGCACCCGTCATGGGCTCCATCGCCGACGCTTCGGGCGCACGAAAGCCGTGGATCGCGGCCTTTGCCGTCGTAAAGATCCTCTCGCTTCTCGCCCTCTGGAATGCCGCGCCCGGCAGCAGCCTCGTCTTCGCCATGGCGATGATCGTGCTGGCCACCGTGGCGGCGGAATTCTCCATCGTCTTCAACGATTCCATGATGCCGCGGCTCGTCAGCCCGGCCGAGACGGGCCGCATCTCCAACATCGCCTGGGGCCTCGGCTATCTCGGCGGCATGATCGTGCTGATCGCGGTCGTGGCATTGCTGTCCGCCAACCCCGAAACCGGCAGGACGGCGATCGGCGTTTCCCCGCTCTTCGGCCTCGACCCGGCGGCGGGCGAGGACGCGCGCATCACCGGGCCGATCTCGGCCGTCTGGTATTTCGTCTTCATCCTGCCGATGTTCTTCTTCACACCGGACCAGAGCCGTGGCCTGCCGATTGCCGCCGCCGTGCGCGCGGGCTTTGCCGATCTTTCCGCCGCCCTCCGCGATCTTCGCAACAAGCCGGGCATCCTGCGCTTCCTCGTGGCGCGCATGATCTACCAGGATGGCGTCAACGGCCTCCTGGCGCTCGGCGGCACCTTCGCTGCCGGCATGTTCGCCTGGCAGACCTTCGAACTCGGCATCTACGGCATCATCCTCAACGTCGTCGCCATCGGCGGCTGCCTCTATGCCAGCCGGCTGGATGCGCGGCTCGGCTCGAAGAGCGTGGTCGTCATCAGCCTCGTCTGCCTGACGGTCGCGACCATCGGTATCGTCTCCACCGGCCCGGGCTTCACCCTGTTCGGGGTCATCCCCCTGCCGACGGCCGATTCCGGCGGGCTCTTCGGCACCGCGGCGGAGAAGGCCTATATCCTCTACGGCCTCCTCATCGGCCTTGCCTTCGGCCCCGTGCAGGCCTCGGCCCGCTCCTATCTCGCAAGAAGCGTCCATCCGGACGAGGCCGGCCGCTATTTCGGCCTCTATGCCCTTTCGGGCCGCGCGACGTCCTTCCTCGCCCCGCTCTCCGTCGCGCTCGTCACCAGCGCCACGGGCTCGGCGCGGCTCGGCATGATGGCGCTCGTCGTCTTCCTCCTCGCCGGCTTCCTGCTCCTCCTGCGCACGCCCTATCCGGCCGCAAAGGTCGAGGCCTGAAACGCAAAACGCCCCGCAAGCGGGGCGTTTCGGCTACGGCAAAGAATCCGGCTCAGTGACGGAAATGGCGCATGCCGGTGAAGACCATGGCGACACCCGCCTCGTCGGCGGCGGCGATGACGTCCGCATCGCGCATCGAGCCGCCCGGCTGGATCACCGCCGTGGCGCCCGCGGCAATCGCCGAGAGGAGGCCGTCTGCGAAGGGCAGGAAGGCTTCGGAGGCGACGGCGGAGCCGCGCGTCAGCGGCTCGGCAAGGCCCATGGCCTTGGCCGCTTCCTCGGCCTTCAGCCCGGCGATGCGGGCGGAATCGACGCGGCTCATCTGGCCGGCGCCGATGCCCGCCGTCTGGCCGTCCTTGGCATAGACGACGGCATTCGACTTGACGTGCTTGGCGACCTTGAAGGCGAACTTCATGTCCTCAAGCTCCTGTGCCGTCGGAGCGCGCCTGGTGACGACCTTCAGCTCCAGGTCCTCGACCATGCCGTTGTCCCGGCTCTGCACGAGGAAACCGCCGGAGACCGTCTTGGCCGAAAGGCCGGGGGTGCGCGGATCGGGCAGGGCGCCCGTGATAAGGAGGCGCAGGTTCGGCTTGCCGGCGATGATGGCCCGGGCCTTCTCGTCCGCATCCGGCGCGATAATGACCTCGGTAAAGAGTTTGACGATCTCTTCCGCCGTCTCGCCGTCGAGCGTCGAGTTGAGCGCGATGATGCCGCCGAAGGCCGACACCGGGTCGCAGGCGAGCGCCCGGGCATAGGCTTCCCTCAGCGTCTTGCCGGTGGCAACGCCGCAAGGGTTGGCATGCTTGATGATCGTGCAGGCCGGACCGTTCTCCGGCAGGAACTCGGCGACCAGCTCGAAGGCGGCGTCCGTGTCGTTGATGTTGTTGTAGGAAAGCTGCTTGCCCTGCAGCAGCGTCGCGGTGGCGACGCCGGGTCGGTTCTCGCCGGTCACGTAGAAGCCCGCCTTCTGGTGCGGGTTCTCGCCGTAGCGCATCTCTTCCTTCAGCACGCCGCCGAGGACCCGGTGGCGCGGCATGGAAATGTCGAGCGCCTCGGCGAACCAGTTGGAGATCGCCGCGTCATAGGCGGCCGTACGGGCATAGGCCTTCGCCGCCATGCGCTGGCGGAAGGCATAGGAGGTCGAGCCCTCGGCAAGCTCCTCGATGAGCGCGGCATAATCCGCCGGATCGGTGAGGATCGTCACATAGGCATGGTTCTTGGCCGCCGCGCGGATCATCGCCGGGCCGCCGATATCGATGTTCTCCACCGTCGTCGGATAGTCGCCGCCCTTGGCGCGCACCTCCTCGAAGGGATAGAGGTTGATGACGGCAAGGTCGATGGCGCCGATGCCGTGCGCCTTCATCGCCTCGGCATGCTCGGCATCGTCGCGGATCGCCAGAAGCCCGCCATGCACGGAGGGATGCAGCGTCTTGACGCGCCCGTCCATGATCTCCGGAAAGCCCGTGACCTCGGAAACGTCCGTCACGTCGAGGCCGGCGTCGCGAAGCGCCTTGTGCGTACCGCCGGTCGACAGCAGCCTCACGCCCTTTGCGGCGAGCGCCCGGGCAAGATCGACGATGCCCGCCTTGTCGGAAACCGACAGCAGCGCGGTGCGCAGGGCAACGCGATCGGGGGCGGGGATTTTCTTGGAAATGACGGCCATGGGACGCTCCGTTCTGGTGCCCCGGGGAGGAGGGGCGGGATGGTCATGCGCCCCGTTATCACAGCCGCCGCCGCGAGAAAACCGCGAAGCGCCGGGAAATCTCAGCGCTGGCGCACCAGCGACCACTGAACCTCCGGCGAGGCGGCAAGCGGCATGGTGAGGCAAAGCTGGCGCGAGGCCCGGATGCCGGACGGATCAGCGAAGAAGACATCCTCTTCCTCCTCCACCGGCACGTCGAGGCAGATGAGCGCCCAGACCTCGCCGTCCGGCGCCACCAGCCGCGTCTCGTTATCGGAGGCGCGATAGAGCTGGATGGCCGGGTGGATATGGAAGCGCACGACGGCCGTTCCGGCACTAGGCGGAGCCGAGGGGTCGGCCGGCTTGAAGAAACGCTCCCGCCCGCGGATTTCCCGTCCCGAGGCGGCGATGAGGATATCCCGCTCGTAGAGAAGGCCGAAGCGTTCGAGATAGCCGTCATGCCTCGCGGTGATGCCGTCGGCGCCCGATTCCCGCTCTGTCCGCGCCACCTCCACCCTGCTGACGCCGCCGACGACGATCGGCCCGAGGAAGCGGGAGGTCGAGATGCGTGATGAGGAGGTGTCGTTCAGCGTCGCGACGGAATGGGCGGCCGTGGTGCGCGACATCTGCCGCAGCGCCTCGCCGGCAAAGCGCGGACGGCCGGAATTGACGATGAAGCGGTTGCGCCCGGAGGACATCTCGATGGAGAGCGTGCCGGCGGCGGCGGTCGCGGAAAGATCGACGGATTTCGGCCGGCCGGTATCCATCAGTACGACCGTCTCCTTCACGGCAAGACGGTCGTAATTGATCGACGGCAGGGCCTTGAACGGCGTCCCGCCGGTCTCGTCGTAGCGCAGCGCCGACATCAGCTCGTTCGCCAGCGTGTAGGTCGCACCGTTGAAGAGCGCGAGTTCGCCGCCCTGGTGGCGGAAGAAGCGCAGCGCCGGATAGATCCGGTCGATGGAGGGGATGAGCTGCGCCGGTATGTCGTGGCCGAGATTGACATAGGTCTGGCGCAGCGGCAGCAGGTCGAGCAGGAGATCGAGCGCGGCGCGCGGATTGCGCGAGCAATGGCCGCCGTCTGGCAGGATCTGCCGGTCGAGCTCTTCATTAAGGTGGCGCGCGGCCCGACGCATGCGGGAGGCGGAGGCCGGCATGGCGATCGAGGCCATGGCGAGCGCGATGCGTACGCGCAGCCGCGGCTCCCCGTCGCGCGTCGTATCGGCCACATGGCGCAGATAGCGCACCTGGAAGGCGAGGCTCTTCAGGAAACGGCGATAGAAGGGATAGTCGGCGTCCTTCAGCACGACGGGCGAGTGGGAGAGCCAGGCGATGATGCGCTGCGCCGCTACGTCCGGCCGCCAGGCAAGCCCGCCGATGACGCGGCCATGGCTGTGCAGCCAGTCGTCGACGATGAAGCGGGCGGTATGCGCGGCCTTTTCCGGATCGACCAGCCGCAGGTGACGCAGCCAGCCGAAGGAGTGGAGACGCACGGCGAATTCCTCGGAGGGAAGTTCCAGCGCAAAGGGCGACTCGTCGTCGCATTCGAGAATCCGGCCGGCAAGCGGAAAGCGGCCGCCGACGATTTCTTCGCCGGCAAAGGAATCGGCGGGGTGCAGGTCCGTCGGCGCGACGACGAGGCGATCCGGCGCACCGCCGGAAAAGCGCAACGCACTGATGCGGCCCACGGCGAGCCTTCGCGAGAACCGGCGCCAACCCTCACGCAGATACAGATAGAGAAGCCGCTGCCGGTCGGAAAGCTGCATGGTTAACGGGTGCCTCCTTGCCTATAGGTAGGCCGAGGAGAGGAGCGGCGTCAATTCACCGCCTGCCGATGGACTGTTGATGACGGCGGCCAGATCCGGGAGGGAATTTTCCACTCAGCCGCCGTTCTTCAGGCGAACGGCATAAAAGCCATCGAGGCCGCCGGCATGGCCTTCGGCCGCAGGCAGCATGGCGGGCGTGGTGCGGAACTCGCCGCGCGGGGAGATCGCCGCTTCCAGCCCCGGCCAGTCGGCGGGATCGACGGGCACGATATGCCAGGACGGATGGTCGACCAGCACGCGGGAGACCATCTCCTCGCCCTCGGCGGGATCGAGCGAGCAATTGGAGAAGACAAGCTCGCCGCCGGGCTTCACCAGCGCCAGCGCATGGCGCAGCAGGCGCTCCTGCAGGCGCGCGAGCTTCTCGATGTCCTCCGGCCCCTTGGTCCACAGCACGTCGGGATGCTTGCGGATCGTTCCGGTGGAGGAGCAGGGCGCATCGAGCAGCACCGCATCGAAAAGATCGGCGGGCCGATAGTCCGCCATGTTCGCCTCGACCGCCGTGACGGAAAGGCCGAGCCGGGCGAGATTGCCGATGAGCCGCTTCAGGCGGTTGCCGGACTGGTCGAGCGCGGTGACGTCGGCGCCCGCAAGCGCAAGCTGCGCCGTCTTGCCGCCGGGCGCGGCGCAAAGATCGGCGACACGCTTTCCGGCGATGTCGCCGAACAGCTTTGCCGGAAGGCTTGCGGCCGCATCCTGCACCCACCATTCCCCGGCCTCGAAACCTTCGAGCGCCGGGATGGCGCCCGAGCCGGCGGGAAGGCGCACCGAGCCTGTCGGCAGGACCAGCCCGCCGAGCCGCGCGGCCCAGCCTTCGGGATCGGATTTGACGGTAAGGTCGATGGCAGAGGGTTCGAGCAGCGATTGCGCGATACGCGCCGCATGCTCCCGCCCGTAGACGGCAACCAGCCGCTCGTGGAACCAGGCGGGGACGACGGAAACCACATGGGTCGCATCGAGATGTGCACCCTTTTCGCGCGACAGCCGTCGCAGCACCGCATTGGTGAGGCTGGCAAAGCGCCGGTTGCGCGGATCGACCTGCGCCTGCTCGACGGCAAGGTCGACGGCGGAATGATCCGGCACGTCAAGATATAGGATCTGCGCGGCGGCGACCGTCAGGACATGGTGGAGAGCCCGGGCGCCGTCCGGCAGCGGCGTGCCGACGAGCGTGTCGAGGATCGCCTCGATGCGTGGAAGATGGCGCAGCGCCGTGTTGAGGATGGCGCGCACCAGCGCCCGGTCGGCGTCGCTCAGCTGCTTGTACGCCGGATTGCCGTTCTCGAGGTCCAGCATGCCGTCGAGCGGCGTCCGACGGTCCACCACGGCGGCAAGGATCTTGGCGGCGGCCTGGCGGGCGCGCAGGCCCGGCTTTTCCGGATGGCCTGCGGCCGCATCGGCAACGGGCCTCGGCCCCTTGCCGGGGCCGCGTTTCGGATACGTTCTTTTCTTCTGCGTGTCGTCGTTCAAGACCAGGGACCTTTGGGCGGTTCGGAACCACCGCGGCCCCAGCCGGTCGTCGGAACGGAGCGCGATTTGCGTGACGGATTATCAGCCCGGACCGGTTCCGTCGAGCGGGCCTGCATCCCGCGCGCCATTTCCTGCAGCGCCGCGATGCGGTTTTCCGTGTCCGGATGGGTCGAGAACAGGTTGTCCATGCGCTCGCCCGAGAGCGGATTGATGATGAACATATGCGCCGTCGCGGGATTGTGCTCGGCCGCCTCATTGGGGATGCGGCCGGCGGCCGTGGCGATCTTCCGCAGGGCCGAGGCGAGCGCCAGCGGGTTGCCGCTGATTTGCGCACCGCGCCGGTCGGCGGAATATTCGCGCGTGCGGCTGATCGCCATCTGCACCAGCATGGCGGCGAAGGGCGCGACGATCATCGCGATCAAGACGCCGATGAAGCCGAGCGGATTGTTGTTCTCGCGGCTGTGCCCGCCGCCGAAGAACATGGCGAAGTTGGCGAGCATGGAGATTGCGCCGGCGAGTGTCGCCGTCAGCGTCATGGTCAGCGTGTCGCGGTTCTGCACATGGGCGAGCTCGTGCGCCATCACGCCCGCCACTTCCTCGTAGGAAAGAGCGTTGAGAAGGCCGGTCGAGGCGGCGACGGCGGCGTTTTGCGGGTTGCGGCCGGTGGCGAAGGCATTCGGCTGGTCGCTGTTGATGACGAAGACGCGGGGCATCGGAAGGCCGGCCCGCTGCGCGAGATCGCGCACGATGCCGTAATATTCCGGCGCCGAGCGCTCGTCGACCTCCTTGGCGCCGTACATGGACAGCACCATCCGGTCGGAATTCCAGTAGGAGAAGAAATTCATCGCCACCGCGACGAGAAAGGCGATCATCATGCCGCCACTGCCGCCGATGAGCAGGCCCACGCCCATGAAAAGCGCCGTCATGACGGCGAGAAGCATGGCTGTGCGAACGAGGTTCATACGGGTAGGGCTCCTGTCGAGATCTCCGGCCCGGTGCGGCGGGCCTGTTGTCAAGCACATGTTTCACGTGAATCAACGCTTTCCACAGCGCCGTCACGCTCCTATATGATGGGAAGCACGCAGGAATTCTTCAATATCCGGACAGGATGCCGATTTTCATGCAGAACGACAACGACAATCATTCCGATGGCCGCAAGGTCCTTTCGCCCGCCGCCCAGCGCGCGCTGCAGGAGGCCGAGGACCGCCGCACGGCTGCAAAGCCCGCCGAACGGGCGCTCGAGATCGGCGGACGCGGCGGCGAGGATCCCGCCCGTTTCGGCGACTGGGAGATCAAGGGCAGGGCGATCGATTTCTGAGGCAGGAATCCGGCTCAGGATTCCGTTCATACCGATGCCCGGCGATGATGCTGGACGTATCCGACAAATGAAAACGGCGGCCATCGGCCGCCGTTTCGCTTTCCCCAGGACGCTGCTCAGTCGGCAGCCTTGTTCTGGCGATTGGCGATCAGGTCGTCCACGACGGCCGGATCGGCGAGCGTCGAGGTGTCGCCGAGCGAGCCGAAATCGTCCTCGGCGATCTTGCGAAGGATGCGTCGCATGATCTTGCCCGAACGGGTCTTCGGCAGGCCGGGGGCGAACTGGATCTTGTCCGGCGTGGCGATCGGGCCGATCTCCTTGCGCACATGCTTGACGAGGTCCTGGCGAAGCGCATCCGTGCCTTCCTCGCCGGCCATCAGCGAGACGTAGCAATAGATGCCCTGGCCCTTGAGGCCGTGCGGATAGCCGACCACGGCCGCTTCCGAGACGAGATGATGCGAGACGAGCGCCGATTCGATTTCCGCCGTGCCGAGGCGATGGCCGGAAATGTTGAGCACGTCGTCGACGCGGCCGGTGATCCAGTAGTAGCCGTCCTCGTCGCGCCGGCAGCCGTCGCCCGTGAAATACTTGCCCTTGTAAGTGGAGAAGTAGGCCTCGACGAAGCGCTTGTGGTCGCCGTAGACCGTGCGCATCTGCCCCGGCCAGCTGTCGACGATGCAGAGGTTGCCGTCGGCAGCGCCCTCCTGCACCTTGCCCTCGCCATCGACGATCTGCGGGTTGACGCCGAAGAAGGGCCGGGTCGCCGAGCCCGGCTTGAGGTCCGTCGCGCCGGGAAGCGGCGAGATCATGATGCCGCCGGTCTCCGTCTGCCACCAGGTATCGACGATCGGGCTGCGGTCCTCGCCGACCGTGTGGTAGTACCATTCCCAGGCTTCCGGGTTGATCGGCTCGCCGACGGAGCCGAGCAGGCGCAGCGAGGTGCGCTCGGAGCGCTTGACGAACTCGTCGCCCGCGCCCATCAGCGCGCGGATGGCCGTCGGCGCGGTGTAGAAGATGTTGACCTTGTGCTTGTCGATCACGTCCCAGAAGCGGCCGGCATCGGGGAAGTTCGGCACGCCCTCGAACATCAGCGTGGTCGCACGGTTGGCGAGCGGGCCGTAGACGATGTAGGAATGGCCGGTCACCCAGCCGACATCGGCCGTGCACCAGTAGATATCGCCGTCGTGATAATCGAAGACGTACTGGTGGGTCATCGAGACATAGACGAGATAGCCGCCCGTCGTGTGCAGCACGCCCTTCGGCTTGCCGGTCGAGCCGGACGTATAGAGGATGAAGAGCGGGTCCTCCGCCTTCATGCGGGCCGGCGGACAATCGCGCGGCACCGTCAGCACTTCCTTGTGATACCAGATGTCGCGGCCCGGCGCCCAGCCGGTCTTGCCGCCGGTGCGCCGCACGACCAGCACCTTGTCGACGATGACGTGCTGCTTGGCGGCGATGTCGATCGCCGTGTCGGTGTTCTCCTTGAGCCGGATCGGCTTGCCGCCGCGCACGCCTTCGTCGCAGGTGATGACGAAGGTGGATTCGCAGTCGACGATGCGGCCGGCCAGCGCATCCGGCGAGAAGCCGCCGAAGACGACGGAATGGATGGCGCCGATGCGCGCGCAGGCGAGCATCGCATAGGCCGCTTCCGGGATCATCGGCATGTAGATGGTGACGCGGTCGCCCTTCTTCACGCCGTGCTTCTTCATCACGTTCGCCATGCGGCAGACGTGCTCGTAGAGCTCGTTATAGGTGATCTTCTTGTCGATATACGGGTTGTCGCCTTCCCAGATGATGGCGACCTGGTCGCCGTGCGCCTTCAGGTGCCGGTCGATACAGTTGTAGGAAACGTTGGTGACGCCGTCCTCGAACCACTTGATCGGCACCTTGCCGGTGAACGAGGTGTTCTTGACCTTGGTGTAGGGCTTGAACCAGTCGATCCGCATCCCGTGCTTGTCCCAGAAACGCTCCGGGTTCTCGACGCTCTCGCGATACCATTTCTGGTAGGTGGCGTTATCGATCAGCGCACGGCTCTTCGCGGATTTCAGGACCGGATAGGTCTTTGCGGACATGGCTTCCTCCTCACAAGCGTCGGGCGCAGGCCGATCTCCTCCGGCCCGCGCGGCTCCACCATCATACATAACAGGTCAAAACCCTCGGGCAATTAGACAAAAGGTCATTTGCGCGTGAAGAATTGCATTTCTGGGACAGTGAGGTTATAGAGGGCGCAATTCCCGGAAATTTAGTGGTTACACCCCACGGCCCGCGACACCGGCGCGGACGGACAGAAGGACTATATCCATGGCTCAACAGCTTCTCATGCCGAAGGCTACCGCCGTCTGGCTTGTTGACAACACGGCGCTGTCGTTCGACCAGATCGCCACGTTCTGCAAGCTGCACCCCCTCGAGGTGAAGGCCATCGCCGACGGCGAATCGGCGCAGGGTATCAAGGGCCTCGATCCGATCTCGACCGGCCAGCTCTCCCGCGAGGAGATCGCCCGCGCCGAAGCCAACCCGGCCCACAAGCTGAAGCTTTCCGAACCGAAGGTCCGCGTGCCGGAATCCAAGCGCAAGGGCCCGCGCTACACGCCGGTCTCCAAGCGCCAGGATCGTCCGAACGCCATTCTCTGGCTGGTGCGCAACCATCCCGAACTGAAGGACGCGCAGATTTCGCGCCTCGTCGGCACCACCAAGTCCACCATCGAACAGATCCGCGAACGCACCCACTGGAACTCGGCGAACCTGACGCCGATGGACCCGGTCACCCTCGGCCTCTGCTCGCAGATCGACCTCGACCTCGAAGTCGAACGCGCCTCGAAGGGCCGTCCGCTGCCGACCGCCGCCGAGCTCGGCGCCACGCTCGAATCCGCGCAGGAAACGGAAAAGCTGCCCTACAGCACCGACCGCGAGGACGAGAAGGAAATCGACGCCGACGCCGTCTTCGCCAAGCTGAAGTCGCTGAAGTCCTCCACGCCGGACGAGGACGAAGACGACCAGTTCTGAGCGGCGCTCCCGCCAGGATAACGACCACCCGCGCCTTCTCCGTCATGGTCGGGCTTGACCCGACCATCCATCAGCCGGCACGCCGCAGCCCATGGATCCTCGGCTCAAGGCCGAGGATGACGACAGTGGGCTGGGAAGAGTCTAAAACCAACCCGGCCCTTCGGCCGGGTTTTTTCATGCTCAGCCAATCCGCCGCTCCGACAAAGCCCCTGCAATCTCGTCTAGGATAGCCGGATCGTCGATGGTCGCCGGCATCTTCCAGTCGAGCCCGTCGGCGATCTTCTGCATGGTGCCGCGCAGGATCTTGCCCGAGCGCGTCTTGGGCAGCCGCTTCACGCAGATCGCCGTCTTGAAGGCCGCGACCGGTCCGATGCGCTCGCGCACCAGGCCCACCACCTCCTGCTCCACAGTCGATGATTCACGTGAAACACCGCTCTTGAGCACGAGGAAGCCGGCCGGTACCTGGCCTTTCACGGCATCCGCGACGCCGATGACCGCACATTCGGCGACGTCGGGATGGCTGGCGCAGACCTCCTCCATCGCTCCCGTCGATAGGCGATGGCCTGCGACATTAATGATGTCGTCGGTGCGCGCCATGACGAAGACATAGCCATCCTCATCGACATAGCCGGCATCGGCCGTCTTGTAATAGCCGGGAAACTCCGAAAGGCAGGCGGAGCGGAACCGCTCGTCGGCATTCCAGAAGGTCGTCAGGCAACCCGGGGGAAGAGGAAGGCGGAGCGCGATATTGCCGAGCGTGCCGGGCGGCACCTCATGGCCGGCATCGTCCAGCACCCGCAGATCATAGCCCGGCATGGTCACGGTCGGCGAGCCGTGCTTGACGGGAAGCGCGCCGAGCCCGAGCGGATTGCCGGCGATCGCCCAGCCCGTCTCCGTCTGCCACCAGTGATCGATGACCGGCACGCCGAGCACCGTCTCCGCCCAGCGGATCGTATCCGGATCGGCCCGCTCGCCGGCGAGGAAGAGAGCCCTGAGGCTGGAAATGTCGTGGCGTTTCATGAAACGCCCTTCCGGATCCTCCTTGCGGATCGCGCGGAAGGCGGTCGGAGCGGTGAAGAGGACCGAGACCTTGTATTCCTCCACCACGCGCCAGAAGGCACCGGCATCGGGCGTGCCGACCGGCTTGCCCTCGTAGAGCACAGTAGTGCTGCCGTTGAGAAGCGGCGCATAGACGATGTAGGAATGGCCGACGACCCAGCCGATATCCGACGCCGCCCAATAGACCTCGCCGGGCTCCACGCCATAGAACGCCCGCATCGTCCAGGCGAGCGCGACCATATGTCCGCCATTGTCGCGGATGACACCCTTCGGCTGGCCCGTCGTGCCGGAGGTATAGAGGATATAAAGCGGATCGGTGGCCGCAAGCGCCGCACAGGCCACCGTGCGTCCGGCCGCCGCCGCAAGCGCCTGCCCGAGATCGACATCGCGGCCGGGCACGAGATCTGCCGCAAGCTCCGGCCGCTGCAGGACGAGGCAGCGCTCCGGCTTGTTGCGGGCAAGGTCGATGGCCGCATCG
>Ga0206117_101335_pt1 | contig 13019 bp, 13 predicted proteins | sample 3A5Ametagenome_FD_177997 | JGI IMG/M metagenome (GOLD analysis project Ga0206117, IMG submission 177997) | Enriched microbial communities from leaf-cutter ant dump, University of Wisconsin, Madison, United States - 3A5A | ecosystem: Environmental > Terrestrial > Nest > Insects nest > Nest dump... | reverse complement strand
TTTATATTTTTAGCCATTACTGGAGTAATACTTTCATTTAATACTTTAGATAATTACGATAGAAATAAAGTTCCAGAGGATAAAATTGAACTTACCATTAATGATTTTGGATATGAGGAAAGTAATGATTTATACGCTAATTATAAACGAAGTATGGTTGCTGAAAAATTAGTGTATTTTTCTTCTAGTAATAAGGAGAATAGATTAGATTATACCTTATTTAAAAGTAAGTACAGTTTTTTGATTAAGCTTCAAGAAAAAAGTTTGATAAAAATGATTAATAAAGTTCGGGATGATTTAGAGTTGTTGGAAACTAATCTAGCAAAAGATATTAAGGTTTATACCTATGGAGATGAAGCTTATATATTTGTGTCAAAGGATAAAGTATTGCAAATAGATGCTGATTTTAAAGATATGGACAAAGATACATTTATAGATATAGTATATGAGAAACTGTTAAAGGAGAATTAGGGTATGAGAGATAAAAAAACAACTTTATTTATATATTCTCCTTATGAGTGTTCAGCAGTAGAGGAATATCTAGAGATAATGGCGGAAAAGGGATGGATGATAGAATCACTAAGAAAACCCTTCTTTAAGTTTAAGAGAATAGAACCTAGGAGATTAAAATTTTCAGTTGATATTTTTGAAGGGATTTCGGCTATTGATCCAAGAAATAGTGAAAAAGCTTTAGATTATAGAGAATATTGTGAAGCTGCTGGTTGGGAATATGTATGTCAACAGGATAAAATTCAAGTTTTTTATACTGAGGATTATGATAAAACTATTGATATAAAGACTGATAATAATGAAAAGTTTAAGGCTATAGTTAAATCATCTTTGTCAGGATTATCAAATACATTATTTATTGCAATTTTAGCTATTTTGAATATTTCCATACAAGCATTTTTTAATATCGATGGTATGATCACTTCAAATATAGGAGTGCTTGCAGTAATTTTGACTATTGCTTTTATTATTTATAACTTTATAAGCTTGGCAAGTTTCTCTAAATGGGCTATAAAAACCAAAAAGATATTAGAGGATGGTAGATATATAGAATATAATACCTACAAACAATTAAAAAGCAAAAATATTTTTATAAACTTAGATGCTGTTTTGATTGGCTTAGGGGTTCCGCTATTTATGATTTTTCAAAAAAATGGAGATAAAACTGTAAATATTGGGACGGCAATAGCTTTTATAGTTGTAATTATTCTTCTAAGATGGGTTAAATATATTAATGATAATGAGAGATTTTCTAAGGGTACTAATGTTGTACTTAGAATTGGAGCAGGGGCTCTTACAGTGGTTATTACTTTAGCGTTTTTTGTGGGGCTAGTGGCTTTGGTTATAGGTAGAATTGATGAGCAGAAAAATATAACTGAAGGGTTTAATCTTAGAGTAAGTGATTTTGGATATGAAGAGTATGATGATAGATTAATATCCTACACTAATTCAAGTATATTAGCTGAAAAGTCAAAGTATAATTATGGAGATTTATTAGATTATACAGTTTTTAATAGCAATTATAAACTAGCTATTAAAACACATGAAGTTTGGTTAAAGAATAGGTTAAAGGATTTTGACCTAGAGCTTATGGATACTAGGCTGCCTAAAGAGATTAAAGTTTATGTGAATGAAGGTAGGACAAGATATATAATTTCTTCAGATAATAGGATTTTAGAATTGTATAATAAAATAAAAACAGATGATGAGGGTGAGTTTTTAGATATAGTATATGAGAAGTTATTAAAGGAGAATTAGGGATGAAGGAGATAAAGACAAGGTATTTTACTTTTGAGACTTATGAATGTTTAGCTGTAGAAGAATACCTAGAGATGATGGCAAAACAAGGATGGTTATTAGATACAATAAATAGACCGTTTTTTAGATTTAAAAAAATAGAGCCTCAAAACTTAAGATTTTATGTAGATATACCTAATGTGAGGGAAGATAGACTAGAAGATTATATAGAGTATTGTAAAGCCGCTGGGTGGAGATATTTAGATAAACTAGATAGCAATTTTATATTTTATGCAGAGGATAATGATAAGACAATAGATATTCATACAGACCAAAATGAAAAGTTTAGGGTGGTTTCTAAAATGTCCTTATCAAATATTGTTCTAAAAATAATACTAATATTAATGTGTGCTTATTGGGTTTATATGAGTTTATTTATAAGTTCACCAGATGATGTTTTAGCTTCTAATTTATATATAATAATCTTTTTAGCAATAAGCGTTGGAGGAATAAGCAGTACTATTAAAGTAATTAACTTTTTCTTATGGAGAGTAAAAGCAAAAAGAAGTTTAATCAAAAACGAATTTATGCCCTACAATAATTATAAACAGCTAAAAAGGAAAAATATATTTTCTAACATAGGCTCTTTTGGCATGATTACTTTAACTATTTTAGCTCTTATTAATGAAAACATACACAATACAAAAGCCTTATCTATATTTTTTATATCCATAGTAGTATTTGGGATATTTATGGGAGGTATTATATACCTTTTTAACTCTAAAAAATATTATAAGTATTCTAATGGAATATTGATTTTAGGATATTCAGTATTTTTTGTTTATATTATTGGGGTAACAATTTCTTTGGGTTTTTTCTCCACCATTGAGAAATTTACTGGGGTAAAACAGGTTAAAATGAACATTGAGGATTTTGGATATAAACAAGAGAAAGATCCATTTAACGTTTATGATAAAAGTATAATAGCTGAGAGAGTAGATTATAGTTATTATGGGGATGAAAATAGTTTTAGATATACATCCTTTAAAAGCAAATCTTTCGCTGTAATTAAGTTTCAAGAGGTAACACTTTTAAGAAGACTGAAAGGCTATGGAAGTGATTTAAAATTAGAGGAAACTAAACTTCCTGAGGACATTAGAGTTTATAGCGATGATGAGAAAAAATCATATGTTGTAGTGTCAGAAGATAGAGTAATAGATACAAGAAAAGAAATGGACAACATTAGTGAAGATGAATTTTTAGAAAAGATTTATGAAAAGTTAATATTAGAATAAACATAAAAAGCTCTTGTAAATTAAAGTGAATTTGCAAGAGCTTTTAATTAATCTAGTAATCTTTATTTCCCCAAGTTTCAAAGTGGATATTGTCCTCATTAAACCTGTCAGTTGTAGCTCTATTTTCATCAGGATACCCTATAGAAATAACAGCCAAAGGAGTAGTAGTTTCTGGAAGATTAAAAATTTTCTTTAAGCCTTTAACTCTACCTTCTTCTGGGTAAATTCCAAGCCAAACTCCACCAAGACCAATTTCTTCAGCTCTTAAAAGTAGGTTTTCTGTAGCAGCAGAACAATCTTGAACCCAATAGCCAGGGAACTTTTCTTTATCCTTATTACCACATACTATTATTGCAACAGAAGCTGTTTTTAAAGGCGTTGAATATTTACTAATTTTCATGATTTCTTCAAAGGTATCTTTATTTCTAACTACTATGAAATCCCAAGGTTGAGCATTACCAGCAGAAGGAGCAGCCATAGCAGCTTTTAATAAATCTTTAACTTGGTCGTCACTTACCTGTTCATTAGTATATTTTCTAATACTTTTTCTGTTATAAATTATACTCATGGATAAATCTCCTTTTTAAATAGATTATTTACTTTATGTTATCATATGGGGATATTTAGCTCAAATATGATTATTTTTTGAGTTCATCGTATAAGAAATTTGAATTACAATAAGGACAGAAATTTTCGTTCACATCGCCTTTTATGCTGAATCTTGCAGGTAATCTCTTTTTACAAATAGGACATCTCCAAAACACTAAGGAAATTACAATAAAAATTAGTAATAAAGAAACTCCAATCATTGCTAAGAAAGTAATTCCGGTAAATGTAGAGGTTATGTTAAAAAATATAGATAGAAATAAACAAACTAGAGAAAAATTTCTTAACTTAAGTATATAAAAGGGTTTCTTCATAATTCAAATCTCCTTGTGTTAGTTATAATACAATTATTTTACCATAAATAACCATAGGGGAGTTGAAAAAGAGAAGGAGTTTGATGCAGTCACTTAAAAGGATTCTAATGAAGATCTACGATCTTCTACAGGGCATAAGTGCGTGACATGCTACAGGATTAAGACAATATAAGACTAATTAATCTAATGCAGTCACTGCGTGACGTGCTACAGCAATATGGTGTATAATTTAGTTAATATATACAGTTTTGGGGAGGTAAATATGATGAATGGATTTGGAATGTTTAATTTAATGTCATTTATATTTCCGTTATTCTTTTTAGTGTTTTTTGGGTTACTTATTTTTAGCGTTGTTAGAGGTGTTAAACAATGGAGTTATAATAATAAGCAACCTATAATTCCAGTTCAAGCAACTATAGTTTCAAAGAGGATGTCAGTAAGTCATCATAATCATCATGATGCAAATACTAATATGAATTCAACTTCTACTTCAACCACCTATTATATTACTTTTGAATTTTCTAATGGAGAAAGAGTTGAGTTTGTAGTTTCAGGCTATGATTACGGAATGATGGTTGAGGGTGATAAAGGAACGTTAACTTTTCAAGGTACTAGATTTAAAGGTTTTGTTAGGGAATTTTAGACGTAGAAGCAGAAGGAGGATTTTATGAGATTATTAGTTTTAGGGGGAAGCGAGTTTGTAAGTGAAGCCTTATCAAAATATCTTATATCTAAGGGATATAGTGTTGATATACTTACAAGAGGGATAAAAAGTTTAGGTTACGATGGTTATAATAAGCATATCAAGTGTGATAGAAAAGACATCAATAATATGAAAAGTCAGTTAAATGATGAAGTATATGACTATATTTTTGATATATCAGCATATACAGAAGAGGATGTAAAGATAGCTTTAGAATCCATAAATAAAGAAAAACTAAAAAAATATATCTTTTGTTCAAGTGGAGCTGTGTATAAACCTTCTGATGAAATAATAGCTGAGGATTTTACAAAAGAAGAAAATCCGTTTTGGGGACAATATGGAGTAGATAAAAAAGCTGCTGAGGATTATATAATAAATAGCGGAATAAATTATTGTATTTTAAGACCTACTTATATTTATGGTGAAGGTAATAATCTATATAGGGAATCTTATTTTTTTGATAGAATAGTAAATAAAAAAATTATACAGGTACCTTCTGGAGATGAAGTAAGAACTCAGTTTCTTCATATAGATGATTTGGTTAGAATATTTGAAAGTGCAATGTATTCTAATGAAAGTAAAGAAATATACAATGTTACAAATGATGAGATAGTAACATGGAAAGAATACATCAATATTTGTGGAGAAGTAATAGGAGAATCACCTATCATTAAAGAGGTACATAGTTCAAAATCTATGCAGGAGGTTAGAACTTATTTTCCATTTAGGAATACAACATATACTCTAAGCATAGACAAGCTAAAAAGTAGTAGCCTTCATGTACCTAAGATAGAATTAAAAGAAGGACTTGAGAAAACTTTCAAATGGTACAAAGAGAATGATATTAAATTGGAAGATAAAAAGATGATTAATGTTGATAATTTATTAGAATAAATTTTATTGAAAAAGTTCTACTTCTTTAAGAGATGGAGAGCTTTTTTATTTTTAAAAAATTTAATTGGTATCAAAAGTAAGTCTAGGAATTAATTTTATGCACTTAAATTGAGGGCAATGTGATAATATAGATATATATGAAAAACATTGATTGTGTGCATATAAAAAATACAGAAGGTGAAAAAATGATTGATATAAATTATGAAGGATTAACAGGAAAAGTTGTAACTAATAAGAGTACTTCTTATGATAAGGATAGACAAGCTTGGAATAGGGCAATAGAAAAGCATCCACTAGTAATTATTTATTGTTATGAGAAGGAAGATGTTATAAATGCAGTAAGGTGGGCTAGAGAAAAGTCCTTAGATATAAGAATAAGGTCGGGAGCACATCATTATGAAGGATATTCAACTGGTGATGGTGTGGTTGTTATTGATGTCAGCAAAATGCAACAGATAATTATAGATGAAGATAAAAAGCTTGTAAAAATGGCTGGTGGTGTTAGAAATAGAGAGATATATGAAGCATTAGGAGAAAAAGAATATCCTTTTCCAGGGGGAGGATGTCCTACAGTTGGAGTTACTGGTTTAGTTTTAGGTGGAGGCTGGGGATATTCTAGCAGACTTTTTGGATTAGCTTCTGATAGTTTAATTGAATTAGAAATGGTTGATTATAAGGGAGATTTAATAATTGCAAATGAATCTATAAATGAAGATTTATTTTGGGCTTGCAAAGGTGGTGGCGGCGGAAACTTTGGAATAATTGTCAGCATGACCTTTGGGCTTTCAGAAAAAAGAAAGATGACAACCCTAATAAATATAGAGTATTTACATATAACAAAAGAAGAAAATATAAAGATTATTGAGGTTTTGCAAAACTCATTTAAAACTTGGGGAAGAAATATCAATATAAAAACAGCCATATATAACTCTAAAGAAAAAGGAATAGGAGTAAAAATCACAGGTTTGATGCATGGAAGTCTAGAAGAGACAAGCATAGCATTAAAGGATTTTAAAAATATTTCAGATAAAGCTATTTTTAAGTTAGAACATATGCCTTTATTAGAAGCAAATAGAGTAATACAGGATAGTCATCCTGATTTTGAAAAATACAAGTCTACAGGAAGATTTGTATATAAAGATTACAGCAGGGAAGAGATTGAAAAAATCATAGAAACTGTTGAGGATGTAGCAGAAGGTTCAACTTATGCGGCTATTTCCTTTTATGGATTAGGCGGAGCTGTAGAAGATAAAGATAAACAAAGTACAGCATTTTACTATAGAGATGCAAAGTTTATAATGGGAATTCAATCTGTTTGGGAAGAAGATAAGTATTCTGAGGAAAATAAGAGTTGGATCATAGATAGGTTTGAATTCATAAAAACTATAACTCAAGGTTCCTATATTAACTTTCCTTTTGGAGAACTTGAAGATTATGAAGCAGAGTATTATGGAGAAAATAAGTACAAGCTTAAGGAAGTAAAGGCAAAATATGATCCTTATAATATATTTACTTTTAAACAGGGAATTAAAATAAATAAAAATATATATCGAGTTGTATAAAAGTAAGTAGTTAACACCAGCTTTTAGGGTTGGTGTTTTTTAAAATAAATTAATATTGACAAGCTTTTTGAAAACATATACAATTTAAATATAAAGTTCATGAACTAAGAAAATAAATTTTTTCTTTCAAAACAAAATAAAAAGTTGAATGGTGATATGAATTCAACTAAAGGTTTTTAAATTTATTTAACGACCTCTAGTTGGGTTCTTTTTTTATACCATTTTATAAAACTCTTATTTAATCAACTATATATTTAAGGGGGAAAAACAATGTCCAAATATCTTATGGGAATAGATGCGGGATGCACATCCACTAAAGCTGTAATTTTTGATGAGTTTGGAAATGAAATTACATCATCTTCTACTTTGAGTACAAGAGTAAAGCCTAGAGGAAAAGGATTTGAAGAATTTGATGTGGATGCTCTTTGGAGTTCAACATCTAAGTGTATTAAGGAAACAGTAGAAAAGGCTAAAATAAATCCAAAGGATATTGCAGGTATAGGAGTATGTTCTTTTGGAAATGGAATAGTGGTTTTAGATAAAGAAGGAAATGCAGCTGCACCAGGAGCTTTTTCGCATGATTATAGAGCAAATGACATTATTGATATGTATAAGAAAAAAGGCAGTTACGATAAAATCAATGAAATTATAAAAGGAACTTTGTTTGCAGGAGAACCAGGGCCACTTCTTTGCTGGTTTAAAAAACATGAACCAGAAGTGTATAACAAAATTGGAGCAGTTTTAATGTTTAAGGATCTTATAATGTATAGATTAACAGATGTATTTGCAACTGATGCAAATGTATTTGGAGGTTCTAGCATGATGGATCTTGGAAAATTAGAGTATTCTAAAGAACTTCTTGATCTTTATGAGATTCCAGAAATGTATGATAAACTTCCTAAACTTGCAATAGAATCTTCAGAGATTGTAGGAAGGGTTACCAAAGAAGCATCGGAGCTAACAGGTCTTGCAGAAGGTACTCCAGTAGTTGGAGGAATGATGGATATACTTGCTTGTTTAGTAGGTGCTGGAGCTACAGCTCCTGGAGTAATAACAGCTATTGCTGGGACTTGGTGTATTAACGAAACACAGTCAGAAAATATAATCCCAGGAGCGTCAGCAAATATGCCATTTTTAACTAGGGGTAAATATTTAAACTGTTCTTTTACAGGTGCTTCAGGAGTTAATTATGAATGGTTTAATAGAGCATTGGGAGGAACTGCAACATTGGAAGCAAATAAGAGAGGCGTGTCTCCTTATAAGGTTTTAGATGAGTTGATAGATTTGGTTCCAGTTGGTAAGACTCAGGTTATTTATCATCCTTTTGTAGCACAGCCAAGTGTTCATGAAAATGCACGTGCAAATTTCTTTAATATAGATCAAAATACCTCTTATGCAGAGATAGCTTACTCAATAGTAGAGGGAGTTGCTTTCATGCACAGGCAGCATATAAATTTCTTGAAAAATTCAGGATGTGAAGCAAAAGTCATCCGCTTAACAGGAGGAGTAGCAAGGAGTAAGGTTTGGGCTCGTGTATTTGCAGATGTACTTGAACTTCCTATAGAAGTTGTTGATTGTGAAGAAGTAGGTGCTCTTGGAGTAGCTATAACTGCTGGAGTAGGAGCAGGATTATACGATAGCTATGAAGATGCATTTAAAAAAGCAGTAAGGATTCGAAAACCTTTTATGCCTAATACAGATACATTTGATATATACGGAAAAAGGTTTAGGGAATGGGAACGATTAATTGAAATAATGAAAATATATTGGAATGAGAAGTAGAAAATTCAAGTTTATGTACAAGCTTATACAGAATTTATATATAACTAAATGAAACAGTGATTTTTAACTAAAAATATAAGTTAAAAGTTAAATTATAACAAAAAAAGGAGAATGATTAGGATGAAAAAAACAAAAATTTTACTTGTAGCTGATGGGGGAATAACTCCAGATTTAATGAAGAAGATGTATGAACTTGAAGAGTATAATGCTGAAGTTACAATGATAGAAGACAAAGATATGTATGCAATGGGACCTATAACAGATCGTATGCTTCAAATAGAATTAGGGGGAATTGCTGCAGCTCCAACTTACAAACCGTTATTAGATGAATGTAAAGATAAGGATATTATAGTGGTTCATGTAGCTTCAATAAATAAAGAAGTGATTGATGCCTGTGAAAATCTTAAAGTTGCAGCTGTATTAAGAGGTGGTATTGAAAATGCAGATTTAGATGAACTAACTAAAAGAGGTATTAAGCTTATAAATGCTCCTTGGAGAAGTGCACATGCAGTTGCTGATTTTACAGTTGGGATGATGATTGCTGAAAATAAAAATATAGCGCGTGCTCATAAGTTAATATATGAAGGAAAATGGTGCAAAAAGTTTACTAATCAAGAATATATACATGATATGAGAACAAGAACTGTAGGGATAATAGGATTTGGATATATTGGGCGCAAAGTAATAGAGCGATTGAAAGGCTTTGAATGTAATGTAATAGTTCATGATCCTTTTATGGATAAAAAAATTATAGAGGAAGCTGGATTTAAATCAGTAACTTTAGAGGAACTGTTAGCACAATCAGATTTTGTTTCAGTGCATATTCGTCTATCAGAGAAGACTAATAAGTTCATTGGTAAAAAGGAATTTGCTCAAATGAAACCAACAGCGTATTTTATAAATACAGCTCGTGCAGGAATTGTTGATACTGATGCGTTAATACATGCTTTAGAAACAAAATCTATAGGAGGTGCTGCAATAGATGTATTTGACGAAGAACCTTTACCAAAAGACAGTCCATTCCTTAAACTAGACAATATTACACTTACTTCACATCTAGCAGGAACTTCATGCGATACTATGCGTAATTCTGTAGAAATTGGATTTGATGATCTTAAAAATTACTTGCAAGGATTACCAATGCAAAATGTACGTAACTAATTTATATATTTGGAGGTGTGTATATGGTAACTAAAAAAATACTTCTTAAATCTGTTGATGATATAAAAAATTTTGTAGACCAAGCTTCTTTAGTAGAGTATGAGGTTGATTTGATTTCTGGAAGATATACCGTTAATGCAAAGTCAATTATGGGAGTATTTAGCCTTGACTTAACTGGTACAGTAACAATTAATGTTTATCAAGATTCTTGTGGAGATTTTTTAAAGAAGATAGAAAAATTCATAGTAAATGCTTAATAAACAGGATGTAATGGGCTTTGGAAAACGTTGACAAAAGATATGTTAAAGGATACCATTATAGTAATTAAACAGATTACGGAGAAGCTTAATGAATGAGAAAAACAATGAATTTTCAATAATCCCATCAATTAGAATGATAAAAGATTTATCTTATGCATTAACTCTTAAAAATGAATATGTATTATTGAGTGAAGCGCATATTGGTAATTTAAAATCTCTTGTAGATACTTGCCATAAGGCTAACAAGAAAGCTATAGTTAATGTAGAGCTTATAGGAGGCTTAAATTTAGATAAAACTGGGATGCATCTTTTAAAAAAATTGTATCAAGTTGATATGGTTATTTGCTCTAGTACAGCGAAATTAAATATGATGAAATCTATAGGATTAAAGACAATTCAAAGAATTACATTAATGGATTCAAAATCCTTTGATACATCTGCAAAGGCTATAGTGGATTCTAAATGTGATTTCTTAGAAGTAAGACCTGGAGTGTATGGACTAAAGTATAGGGATAAGTTCAAGAAAATTAAAGATGTCCCTATGATTTTAGGGGGATTTGTAGAAGATGAGCTATTAGTTAATGAAGCAAAAAAAGCAGGATTTATAGGAGTTACCACAAGTTGTAAAGATTTATGGCATATGAAAACAAAATAGATTAGTTGAATGGTGTATTGGAATTCGGCTAAAGACTACTAATTAAGATTTAGTAGCCTTTAGCCGATTTTTTTCTTTATGAGGTATCTAAGTAACTGAAAGGAGTAGTTTTAATGAAAGTAGTAGGAATAGGAGATTTATTAATTCCAAAGGAATATATAGAGGCGGGCTTCAAAAGTTTTAAGGATTACGGGGCACAATTAGAGGTAGTAGAGTGGATTTTAAATAGTTATGAGGAGCTACAAAATATAAACCTTTTGGTAGAAACAAAGGGATGCCAGGTTTATGAAGTACCTGAATATATTATTGATGCAGTTAAGGATGCAGATATTATTATTACTCAATTTTGTCCAATAACTAAAGAAGTAATAGACCGTTGTAAGAATTTAAAAGCAATTGGAGTTTTAAGAGGTGGCTATGAAAATGTGAATTTAGACTATGCAAATAGAAAAGGTATAACATTACTTAATACACCAGGAAGAAATTCCAATGCAGTTGCAGATTTTACTGCAGGGTTATTAATTTCAGAGTGTAGAAATATTGCTAAAAGTCATAGAAATTTAAAAAATGGAGAATGGATTAGAGACTATTCTAATGCAGAGTATGTTCCAGATCTAGCAGATAAGACAGTTGGTATAGTGGGATTTGGAGAGATTGGAAGAAAGGTTGCTAAAAGACTGGAAGGTTTTGATATGAAAGTTGTAGTATATGATCCATTTCTTAAAGATGATTCTGAAGTAAATAGAGTTTCTTTAGAGGAATTAATGAAAACATCTGATTTTGTAACCTTACATGCAAGATTAACTAAGGAAACAGAAAAACTCATAAACAAAGATTTGTTGGGTTTAATGAAGCCTACTGCGTATTTAATTAACTCAGCAAGGTCTGGGTTGATAGATGAAGAGGCTTTATATGAAGCTTTAAAAAATAAAGAACTTGCTGGAGCAGCTTTAGACGTATTTGACAAAGAGCCTCCAGGAAAAGAATACCCTCTAGTGACGTTAGAAAATGTTACAATAACCCCTCATTTAGCAGGAGGCACTAAAGATGCATTTACAAGTTCACCAAAGATTTTGGGCAAAGAAATGATAAAGCTTTTATCAGGCGAAAAGCCAAGAGGAACTGTCAATGAAAAAATCTATGAAGAAAATAAAGTAAATTTCTTAATAAAGAAAATCTGAGGTGTATTATGTATTTAAATTTAAGAGGAAAGGTAGCTATTGTAACAGGTGGTGGAGGGGGACTTGGAAAAGCAATCTGTAAAGAGTTGGCAAGAGAAGGCGTAAAGGTGGTATTAAGCTACAGGTCAAATGAGAAAGAAATAAATTCATTTGTAGACGAATTAAATGAAAAGTATACAGGAAAGGTAGTAGCAGTAAAGGGAGACTTAATAGATGAAGAAAGCATAGATAATCTATTTAATGCTGCTATAGAAGAGTTTAGATGTGTAGATATTCTAGTAAACAATGCAGGGGTATGGCCTACAGCTTATGTTAAGGATATGGAAGTAGAAGATTTCCAAAGAACAATGATGATTAACCTTCAAGTTCCATTTATATTAAGTAAGAAGATGGTTAATCATTTAATTGATAGAGAAAGTAAAGGGAAAATAATAAATATAGTTTCACAGGCAGCCTTCCATGGCTCTACAACTGGACATGCACACTATGCTGCATCTAAAGGAGGATTAGTTACTTTTACAGTATCCTTGGCAAGAGAGGTAGCTAAATATGGAATTAATGTTACAGCTGTAGCACCTGGAATAATGAGAACTAAAATGAATGAACAGCAGTTAAATAACAAAGAGGATGAAGATTATTATATGAAAAGAATTCCTCTTGGGAGAATTTCTGAACCAGAGGAAGTAGCTTATACCGTAGTATTTTTAGCATCTAATAGAGCCGACTATATTACAGGTGCAACTATTGATGTTACTGGCGGTATGTTAATGAGATAAAAATTAAAGATTACGAAAATATAGGAGGAATAGATATGGCATTAGTAAATTTAAAATCTATACTAGAGGACGCAAGAAAGAAGA
>Ga0206117_101333_pt1 | contig 13026 bp, 5 predicted proteins | sample 3A5Ametagenome_FD_177997 | JGI IMG/M metagenome (GOLD analysis project Ga0206117, IMG submission 177997) | Enriched microbial communities from leaf-cutter ant dump, University of Wisconsin, Madison, United States - 3A5A | ecosystem: Environmental > Terrestrial > Nest > Insects nest > Nest dump... | reverse complement strand
CAGCGAAGCGCTCGCGCAGCGCCTGGAAGGTGGCGAAGCGCTCCAACCCGATGCCGCCCTCGGTGCGGAAGGCGTCGAAGGCGGCGCGGCGGTCCGGCTTGGCCGAAGCCTGGAAACCGGCGAACAGTTTTTCCAGCATCGGCAGCTTCAGCCCGGACACCGCCGTGTAATCGACGTTGGCGGAGGCGCGGGCCGCGTCCAGCGCCTGCCGGAACTCCGGCGAAGCGACCTCTTTCCGCAGTTCCGCATCGTCGAGAAGTTCCGGCACGGCCGTGACGTCGATGTAGAGCGGGTTCAGGAACAGCCGGCTGGCCGGGGAATAGGGGCTGGCATGTTCGGGATTGTCGAGGAACATGGCGTGCAGCGGGTTCAGCCCGATTACCACCGCCCCCCGTGCCGCCGCGATGTCGACCAACGTCCGCAGGTCGCCGAAATCGCCGATGCCCCAGTCATGCCCGCTGCGCAGGGTGTAGAGCTGCGCCGACAGGCCCCACAGCTTTTCCCCCACCAGGATCGGCGTCGGCAGATGGCAGCGGGCGGGCGCCAGGATCAGGCGGGTCTCTGCCGCCCCATGCTCCGTTTCCACCCGCAGCGTGTGATAGCCGGCCTGGGCCAGCGGCCCCAGCGGCAGCCGCCGCTCGGCATAGGTCACGTCCCCTGCGGTGATGCAGCGGCAGCGCGGCAGGCTGCCGAAACCGACGACGCCGCTCTGCGTCTCGCCGCTTTCCAGCGTCAGGACATAGCGCAGGGTGCGGGTCCCATGGGGCAGGGTGACCGGTACGGTAACCGCCTCTCCCGCCCGGCGGACCACCGCCGGGGGCAGGGCACGGCCGTACTCCTCCTCATCCAGCCGGTCGAGATGGGCGAGTGCTGCGGCCTCGTCCCCCGCCTCCACACCCATTGCCGATAACAGGGCGCGGACGGTGTCCTCGCTGGCCGTCACGGTTTCCCCGGCGGCATTGTCGAAGGAACGCTCCACTCCCATGCGGTCCGCCAGCCGGTCGAGAGCGGAGGCCTCCTCCAGCCACAGCACCACCGACCAGGGGCCGAGCGTGTGGCCGGTCAGCCCGGCACCCTCCGTCCACAGCACGCGGCCATTGGCCTCGGGGAAGCCGGACGCAGGACTATCGGCCAGATTGGCGAAGGCATGCAGGCGGCTGCCGTCGCCCAGTTTCCAGCAGACGGTCAGGCCGGTCTTGCCGGCGACGCCGTGGCCCGACGCACCGCCGGGAACGCCGTCCAGCCGCGGCACGATCTCCGCCTGCCGCAGGGCCAGAGCCCGGCGATACCAGTCGAGCCAGCCGGCGTGCTCCGGTGCCCCGCGGGCCTCCCAGTCCAGCTTGGCCGACTCCGCGGTCTCCGGCGCAGTGGGGTCGGGGATGCGGGCACGGGCCTCGGGGTCCTGGAATTCGGGGAACTTGGCGAACTCCTCCGCCCGGCCCTTGCGCACCGCCTCGGCCAGCTCCTCGCCGAAGTCGCAGAAGAAGGGGAAGGGCTTGGCCGACGCCCATTCCTCGCCCATGAACAGCATGGGGATGCCGGGACCCAGAAGATAGAGGATGGTGGCCGCCCGCACCGCCTCAGGCTTGGCGATGTGGGAGATGCGCTCGCCAAAGGCCCGGTTGCCGATCTGGTCATGGTTCTGGATGAAGGTCACGAAGGCGGTCGGCGGCAGATGGGCAGACGGTTCCCCGCGCAGCTCGCCATCGCGATAGGCCGACGGCTCGCCCTGGAAGGAGAAGCCCTCCGCCAGGGTCCGGCCCCATTTGGCCGGATCATGGGCATAGTCGGCGTAATAGCCGCCATCCTCGCCGGTCGCCGCGCTGTGCAGGCAGTGATGCAGGTCGTCGTTCCACTGGGCGGAGTGCCAACGCGGATCGCCCTCGCGGTGGCGGGCCAGGAAGCGCGCCTGGTTGGCGTCGTTCTCCAGCACGAGATGGACATGGCGCTGGTTCTGGAAATGGCCGTGCACCCGCTCCGCCAGCTCTTCCAGGACATGGCGGTCGCTGTCGTCGATGATGGCATGGACGGCGTCCAGCCGCAGCCCGTCGAGGTGGAACTCCTCCAGCCAGTAGAGCGCATTGTGGACGAAGAAGTCGCGCACCGGCCCGCTGCGCTCGCCATCGACGTTGATCGCCGCCCCCCAGGGGGTCTTGTGCCGCTCGGTGAAGAAGCTGTTGGCGAAGGCGTGGAGGTAATTCCCCTCCGGCCCGAAATGGTTGTAGACGACATCGAGGAAGACCATCAGCCCGCGGGCATGTGCCTCCTGCACCAGGGTCTTCAGATCCTCCGGCCGGCCATAGGCGCTGTCTGGGGCGAAGGGCAGCACGCCGTCGTAACCCCAGTTGCGCGTTCCGGGAAAGTCGGCGACCGGCATCAGCTCGATGGCGGTGACGCCCAGCTCGACCAGATCGTCCAGCCGCTCGATGGCGGACAGGAAGGTGCCGCCGGGCGTGAAGGTGCCGACATGCAATTCGTACAGCACCGTCTCGTGCCAGGGCCGGCCGGTCCAGCCGGCATCGGTCCAGGCATGGACGCCGGGGTCGATCACCTCCGACGAGCCATGCACATCGTCCGGCTGGAAGCGGGAGGCCGGATCCGGCACCGCCAGCCCGTCCGGCAGCACGAAGCGGTAGCGGCTGCCGGCTTGCGCCCGCGCCGTGGTCAGGCTGAACCAGCCGTCCCCCTGGTCCTCCATCGCCACCGGCTGCCCACCATCGTCGAGCGACAGCAGGACGGACGCCACCGACGGCGCCCAAATGGCGAAGCGGACGGAGCCGTCGGCCTGCACCTCCGCCCCGAAGGGCATGGAGTGGCTGCGGCGGCGCTCGTCCACCGGGGCGATGCGGTCACGGTCGCGGCTGGCGATCTCCGGACCGGCATCGGCGCGGATGATGGCGGTGACGCCGGCCAGCGGGATCGCCACCCAGCCCGGCCGGTTGGCAAGCTCGTAGCCGACCTCGTACAGCGCCTTCTCCAGCAGGAACAGCTTCAGCAGGGCCGGGGCCGCCTGAGCATCGCGCGGGAAGCCGGGGCAGTCGCCGATGGCGCCGCGGTAGCCGTCGAGGAAGGCCGCCGACGCCGCCCCCTCCCACCAGGAAAGCCACGCCGTGCGGGCATCGCGCGACGGGCCGTCGAGACCGGCCGGCATCGCATCGCGCGCCATGGCGGCGGCATAGGCGATGGAGCGCAGCATCCCGGCGACGTCGCGCAGGATGCAGTGCTTGGCCCGCCGTTCGGCCAGCGGGCGCATCGGCTCGCCTTCGAAATCGACGATCTGCACGTCGCCGCGCGACACCAGCACCTGCCCCAGGTGATAATCACCATGCAGCCGCATGGCGCTGAGATCGGCGGTCGCGGGGATCAGCGCGTCGATCTGTGCCATCACCGCCGCCTCGCTGGCGGCAAGCGCGTTGGCCTGTGCCGAAATCGCCGGGTCCAGCGCCGGACCGGCGGCGCGCAGCCGTTCCAGCACGCGATTGGCCAGGCTGCGCACGCCGCCCGCCCACTCCGTCAGCCGCTCCGCCGTCGCCGGTTCCGGCGTGAAGGCGTCGCCGCCGCCGGGGGTGGCGAGCGCCCGGTGCAGTTCCGCCGTCCGCTGCCCCAGAAGGCGCAGGAAGGCGACGCTGTCGGCATCGGCGGACTTGGCCGCGTCGCTGTCCTCGAAGCGGGCGACGCGGTCGTTCAGGTAGCCGGTGACGTGCCCCCAGGCGTCCTGCGCCTCCGGCACCAGCTCCTGCATGACGCACAGCGTGGTCGAGCCAGAACTGTTGGCCCGCTCAACCCAGCCCAGCAGGGCCGGCGTGTTGGGGAACTGCGCCACCTCGGTCAGGAAGCGGCTGACCTCCAGTTCGGGATGGATACCAGGCTCCAGCTTGCGCAATCCCTTCAGGATGGCGGCATCGCCGACGCGGATCGAGGTGTTGGACTGCTCCGCGGTCATCCGGTGCAGCGGAGCGTCGGCGTGCAGCCGGCCGGCCATCTCCTGGCAGGCGCGGGTGTGGCCTGCGGTCAGGCCGGCGGACAGCGCCGTTTCGCCCGCTTCCCTGTCGCGCTTCAGGATGGCGCCCAGCAGCGCGCGGACCACGCCGTCATCGGCATAGCCGTCGCGCAGCCGGCCAGAAATCGGGAGGTCCTTGGAACCGGCGATCGCCGATGCATCCTCGCCGGTGCCGCGGTCGAGGATCAGGGGAAGCTGGTAGAGCTGCGGCTCCCGCCCCGGCGGTTCGACCCGCAGCAGGCAGAGCTGGGCCTGCGCCCCGCCGGCCAGAGGCAGCGGCAGGGCATCGACGATGCGCACGACCGGCCGTCCGGCGTCCTTCGCCGCATACCAGCGGCGGGTCAGCAGATGGTCCGGCAGCAGATCGTCCTGGAGGCGGGACAGGATCTCGCTTTCCAGCGGGTTCGCCAGCACGGTCGGCTGGGCATGTGACTGCGGCGCAGTGGGCACGAGGGCTCCTCCCCTGTTGAGCGCTGGGTGGCACGTCGCTCAAGCAGCACGGAGGGGCAGCACGGAGGGAAGGAGTTCCCGCACCCGCGAAGCCGCTTCGACGAACGACCGCGCCATTCTCCCAAAAGAGTGGTCAGACGGTTCGCGGGTGATGCGGCAGATGGGCGATGCGGCCGATCCTCTCGGCCACTTGAAGGGCCTCGACCACATCGTCCAAACGCCCGTCGCGCATCAGGTTGTGCGCATGGGTGTTCAGCGCGGCGACGACGGCCCGTTCATCGGACACCCCACGGGCCGGCTGTCCATCGGGGTCGAGCACGGTGGCGCCCAGCGCCGCCATGGCCTCCGCGGTCAGGTTCACGGCCTCCGACAGGGCCTCTTCGTCGTCATCCGCGGCGGTCAGGATCGGTTCCAGAAGCTCCGCAAGGAGACGGGGGGTCATGGTGCTAATCCTCGGTGACATTCTCAGGCCGTCCCCTTCGACGTCGGTGCTGCACGGTCTATCGGTACAACAGCGGGAACGAAGGAAAGGTCCGTCCCGCTGCACCACCCGCGGCGCCGGGCGGACGGGTGGAGACGGCACATGGGAACCGGCATAACCACTGGCAAGCTTGGGCGTTCGTCAACTGCCCCGATGGGAGAGTTGCAGGACGGGACTGCCAGCCCCTCCGTCGGCCGTTCCGTCAGCTCGGGGAAACCGAGAACCAGTTGGCCGAGACCTGCCACTGCCTAACATTGTCGAGCGAGAGCGTGAAACTGTTGCCGGTGGCGCCCGTTGCCGGAAGTCCGAGTTCGCCGGTGGTGAAGCTGGCCACCACGCCCATTCCGTCCGCACGGTCGGTGAAGCGCGCCATGATGTCGGAAAGGCTGAGCGAAGTATGATGGAAGCTCAGCACATCGATGCCCGGCTGGAAATCCGTGACCGTCGTCACCGTCGTCTCCGACCACAGGACATAAGAATTGCCGCCGGGCCCCGGATAGGCGGTCCAGGCGTTGGGATCCTGCCAGAGCCGGTTCGGTGGAGAGCCGAGATCGACGAGGACGGTGTCGGCACCGCTGCCGCCGGTCAGGCGGTCGTTGCCGGTCCAGGCCACCAGCGTATCGTCGCCGTCACCGCCGCTGAGCGTGTCGTTGGCCGAGGCCACCCATGTGTAGAAGCGCGCGTCGTTGTATCCGACCGCCAGCAGATAATCGTTGCCGGCGCCGCCCTCCACGACTGCACCGCCGCCGCCGCCGAACCCTCCGTTCAGCGTGTCGTTGCCGGCGCCGCCCAGAAGGCGGATCTGAGTGTTGGTGCTGCCGGCAGAGATCCAGTCGTCACCGCCACTCCCGGCAATGGTCGGAACCGACGGATTGGCGATCGGATTGATGAACACCCGCATCCGTTCGACATTGGCCGGTATGGAAAAGTTGAAATAGCCGCTGGTGCCGTCCTCGATCAGGTAAAGTTCGTCGGTGCCGGCATCGCTCCCTTCGGTCACCAGCACGCCGGGGGAATGGACGTAATAGGTGTCGTTGCCGCTTCCGCCGTTCAGCGTGTCGTTCTGCGCGCCATACAGAGTGTCGTTGCCGGTTTCGCCGAACAATCTGTCACTGTAGTCGCTGTAGCCGCCGACCATCGTGCTGGTGGAGATGGTGTATCCGTCGATCCCATCGAGGATGTCGTCACCGGAGCCGCCATTCAGAATCCGGAGATGGCCGGGCGCTCCGTCGAAGGCAATCCAATGGTCGTCACCATTCAGCGCCGCCATGTCGCCCGGCAGGCGGCCTTCGCGCCTGCCGAAGGCGTCGTAATGGGTGCGGGCGGTCATCCACCCGGCATTCACCGCATCGCCGACGTCCGGATAAGCCTGGAGATACCAAGCCTCGTCGAAAGCGCCCGACGGGGCAGGGGGAAGCGGTGGAGTGGGCTTCGCATAGAAGGCGACCCCTTCGTAGCGATAGCCCGACAGGCTCGCCATCACCCCATCCCGCTCGCTTTCGGACGCGGTGAAGAAATGACTGCCGGTCGCCGTGTCGAGGAAGCGGTAAACGGGCTGGGAGAATTGATAGTCCGGGGTCGCGGAGACGAGAAAGGCCTGCGGGTCCTCCAGACGGTAATGGTCCGCCATGTTCTGGAGGATGTGGTCCCGTTCGATGTCGCTGGCGGTGTAGAAATGCTCCCCCGTGTCCAGCCTGACGAAGCGGGCCACCGACACCGGGTTGCTGGCGCCGTCACCCTGCAGGAAAGCGACGCCTTCATAGCTCATGTCGGCCATTCCGGCGATGATGCCGTCCCGCTCGGCCGTACTCGCCGTATAGAAATGCTCTCCCGTCCTGCGATTGAAGAAACGGAAGGCTCTTGAATTCACCCCGTCCATCGCCGCATCCGCGATTGCCGCCGATCAACCCACGGTAGGGTGCCGCAGTAATCCTTCGGGGACAATGACCTTTCCGTTCGCCGGTCGGGGCATAAAATGTCGCATGCCCTCAGTCGAGGAAGTCGTCGCGGCTCAGCCCATAGCGCTTGAGCTTATCGTAGAAGGTCTTGCGCGGGATGTTCAGCGCCTCGACGGCCGCCTTCACGCTGCCGCGGTGGCGGGCGAGTTCGGACTGGATCAGGCCCTTTTCGTACAGATCGACCTGCTCGGCCAGCGACAAGGTGGAGGGTGCCGGGAGCGGCGCCGGCGCCACGTCCTCCAGCCCCAGAACGAAGCGGTCGGCCGCGTTGCGCAGCTCGCGGACATTGCCCGGCCAGTCCTGCCCCATCAGGCGCTGCATCTGGTCGCGGCCCGGCACCCGCGGCTCGCGGTTGTAGCGGGCGGCTGCCTGGGCCACGAAATGCTGGAACAGGAGCGGGATGTCGTCGCGCCGCTCGCGCAGCGGCGGGATGGTCAGCACCACCACATTCAGCCGGTAATAGAGGTCGGCCCGGAACTTCCCGGCATCCGCCGCCTGCCGCAGGTCGGACTTGGTGGCGGCAACCACCCGCAGGTCGACCGGCACCTGCTCGTTCGATCCCAACGGTTCGACGACCCGTTCCTGAATCACCCGCAGCAGCTTGACCTGCAAGGCCAGCGGCATGCTCTCGATCTCGTCCAGGAACAGGGTGCCGCCACCGGCATGCTCGATCCGCCCGACCCGGCGCTTGGCGGCACCGGTGAAGGCGCCGGCTTCGTGACCGAACAGCTCGCTCTCGAAGATCGATTCCGGCATGGCGCCGCAGTTCAGCGCGACGAAGGGATTCCTGCGCCGGCCGCTGGCGGCATGCAGCGCGCGGGCGACCATTTCCTTGCCGGTGCCGGTCTCGCCGAACACAAGAACGTCGGCGTCGGTATCCGCGACCGCGGCGATGGTGGTGCGCAGCCGCTCGATCCCCGCCGTGCGGCCGACGATGGTTCCGGCCGGGTCGATGCCGCCGGCGATCTGCGCCCGCAGCCGGCGGTTCTCCATCACCAGCCGGCGCTTCTCCACCGCGCGCCGGGCGACCTCGGTCAGACGGTCGGACGGAAAGGGCTTTTCCAGAAAGTCGTACGCGCCGTTGCGCATCGCCTCCACCGCCATCGGCACATCTCCATGGCCGGTGATCAGGATGACCGGCAGGTCGGGATCGATCTCCTGTACCCGCGCCAGCAGGGCCAGCCCGTCCATCTGCGGCATGCGCACATCGGTGACGAGGCAGCCCGGCCAGTCGCGGCCGGCATGGCGCAAGGCCCGCTCCGCTCCGTCGCAGGCCGTCACCTCGAACCCCGCCAGTTCCAGCGCCTGCTGCCCGGCCAACCGCACCGCACGTTCGTCATCGACGAAGATCACGCTGCCGGCATCCGCTGGACCGGCGACCTCAGGAATGGACCGGCTCATTGGCTCTGCTCCTTGGCGGACGGTTCCGTGGTGGTGAGACGCAGGGTGAAGACGGCGCCATGGCCGGGCTTCCCGGTGCGGTTGGCGGCGGTCAGGCTGCCGCCGAAATCCTCGACGATGCCATGGCTGATCGACAGGCCGAGCCCCAGCCCCTCTCCGGCTTCCTTGGTGGTGAAGAAGGGGACGAACAGTCGGGGCAGGTCGGCCTCGGCGATGCCGCTTCCGGTGTCGGCAATATTCAAAAGGGCCTCTCCCTCCGCCGCGACCAGCCCGATGCGCAGGCGGCGCACCGGACAGCCACGCATGGCGTCGGCGGCGTTGCCAATCAGATTGACCAGCACCTGCTGGAGTCGCACATCCTCTGCCACCACCCGGACCGGCTGGTCGGGCAGATCGGCCTCGACAATGATGTCCTCGCGCCGCAGCTTGGCCTCCAGCAGGGCCAGCGCCTGGCTCACCGCGCCTTGTACCGACACCGGACCCAGCGTGCCGGAGGCGCGGCGGGCGAAGCCCTTCAGCTGGCGGGTGATGGCGGCCATGCGGTCGGTCAGCTCGGCGATCTCCGCCAGATTGTCGCGCACCGAGTCCAGCCGCCCGCGTTCCAGCAGCACCACCGCGTTGTCGGCGAAGCTGCGCATGGCGGCCAGCGGCTGGTTGATTTCGTGCGCGATGCCGGCCGACATCTGGCCCAGCGCCGCCAGCTTGGCCGCCTGGGTCAGCTCGTTCTCCGCCGCGCGCAGGTCGGCCGTGGCGGCGGCGACCCGGCGTTCCAGCTCCGCCCGCGATTCCTCCTGCAGGGCGATCCGCTCCACCAGGGCCACCCGGCGCAGCGCCACGGCATAGGCGGCGAGCGCCGCCATCGCCACCGCCGCCGCGGCCAACAGCCCGGCAACCCAGGCGCGGGCGGTCACCGGGTCCAGACTGGTCAGGCTGTGCAGGGTCCAGTCGCCGCCGGGCATGGCGACGGAGGTCAGCAGATAGCGGCGTTGCCCGTCCTTCTCCTCCAGCGATATGCGGTCGGCGGCACCGCCGAAGGCCCAGGGCAACACGTCCAGCCCCTCGCTGGTGCCTTCAGGGATGATCGGCAGGCTGATCGGCAGACGGCGGGGCAGGGCGTGATAGCGCCAGGACGGCGCGTTGGTGATGAAGACCACCCCGTCGCGGTCGGTGACCAGCAGCTTCTCCTGGCCCGGCGTCCAGGCCGATTCCAGCCTGTCGAACCCCAGCTTCAGCACCACCGCCCCCACTGTGCGGTTTTCCGCCACCACCCGGTTCGCGGTGTAGAAGCCCGGCACCAGGGAGGTCGTGCCCAGCGCGAAATGATGTCCCTCGCCCTGGTCCATCGCCATGCGGAAATAGGGCCGGTAGGAGAAATTTTCACCCACAAAGCTGGCCGGACTGTTCCAGTTGCTGGCTGCCACCGTCGTTCCCTTGGCGTCCATCACGTAGAGCGCCAGCGCATCCAGCGCGCGGGCGATGTCCTGCAGCTTGCGGTTCAGCCGGTCGACGGCACCGGGCGTCGGGTTGGCCAGCAGGGCGCGCACCTCCGCATCCTGCGCCAGGGCGAGCGGCACAGCGGCATGCCGCTCCAGCTCCGCCCGCAGATTGGCGTTGTAGAGAGCCAGCTGCGCCTTTGCACTCTCCCGCAGATCCTCCTGCGCCAGCGACGACGCCCAGCCCGCCGCAAGCGCCGCCGCCACCGGCACGCCAAGCAGCAGGGCGGCCAGCAGCAGGCGGCGCGGCCGTTCCAGCGCCCGCGCCACCAATTGCGCCGCCGGCGAGAGCGTCACGGCCGGGGAGGGAAGGGTGGCTGAATCTGTCGCCTGTTCGCCCGGATGGATAAGCAACGCCGCCTCTGGTCATGCTGCGCCGCAACAATGATGCCGCAGCGCTGTGAAGTGTGTGGATTTTCGCACATCGCCGGACCCCGTGTCGTGCGGATTCTCGCCCTCACCAATTCGCCAAATGCTTGATGTTGCTGGATTCAGCAATTGGCCCACCGCTTGCTTTCATAGGCAATCAGTTGGGGGCCGCCCGCCCAGCCGGCGCCGAATGCCGGACGAAAGAACGGGCACCCCGCCAGGAACGCCGTTCTGAGGAACGCCACGAGGAGAGCAGCATGAGCGCAGACGCGACCGCCGTCCGGCATGGCACGGTGAAGAAGCCCTTCTACACCAACCTGACCTTCCAGGTTCTGACCGCCATCAGCATCGGCATCCTGCTGGGGCACTTCTACCCGTCGCTCGCGGTGGAGATGAAGCCGCTGGGCGACCTGTTCATCAAGATGGTCAAGATGGTCATCGGCCCGATCGTCTTCCTGACGGTGGTGACCGGCATCTCCTCCATCGGCAACCTGAAGAAGGTCGGCAAGGTCGGCGGCAAGGCCCTGCTGTATTTCGAGGTGGTGACCACCTTCGCGCTTGGCATCGGCCTGATCGTCGTCAACCTCGTCCGCCCCGGCGCCGGCATGAACATCGTCCCCGGCCAGTTGAAGGCCGACGCGGTGCAGAAATACGCCACCTCCGCCAAGGAGCATGGCTTCATCGACTTCGTCGTCGGCATCGTGCCGGACAACGTCGTCGGCGCCTTCGTCCAGGGCGACATGCTCCAGATCCTGTTCTTCGCGGTGGTGTTCGGCGTCGCGCTGTCCGCCATGGGCCAGAAGGGCAAGCTGGTCGAGGACATCTTCGACAAGATCAGCCATGCGCTGTTCGGCGTGATCGGCATCCTGATGCGCGTCGCCCCGGTCGGTGCCTTCGGCGCCATGTCCTTCACCATCGGCAAGTACGGCATCTCGTCGCTGACCGCTCTCGGCCAGTTGATGGCCTCGGTCTACCTGACCATGGCGATCTTCATCTTCGTCGTGCTGGGCAGCATCGCCAAGGCCTACGGCTTCAGCATCTGGAACTTCGTCCGCTACATCCGCCAGGAACTGCTGATCGTCCTCGGCACCTCCTCGTCTGAATCCGTGCTGCCGCGGATGATGGAGAAGATGCAGAAGTTCGGCTGCTCCAAGCATGTCGTCGGCCTCGTCATCCCGACCGGCTACTCCTTCAACCTCGACGGCACCTCGATCTACCTGTCGATGGCCGCGATCTTCATCGCCCAGGCCTTCAACGTCGACCTGACGATCTGGCAGCAGCTCTACATCCTGGTCATCCTGATGCTGACCTCCAAGGGCGCGGCTGCGGTCACCGGCGGCGGCTTCGTGACGCTGGCCGCCACCCTGTCGGCCACCGGCGTCCTGCCGATCGAAGGTCTGGCGCTGCTGCTGGGCGTCGACCGCTTCATGTCGGAAGCCCGTGCACTGACCAACCTGATCGGCAACGGTGTCGCCACTGTGGTCGTCGCCAAGATGGAAGGCGAGTTCGACGAGAGCAAGGCGGTCGCCGAATACCAGCAGCACTTCAAGGAACCGGCTCTGGCCCGCCTCTGAGCACCCGCAAAAAACGCGCGGCAAGCATGCGGGGGCCGGTTTTGGAAATTCCAAAGATGATCCATCCGGCCCGATAAAGGTTCCTGTAAGATCAGAGGGACGCTTCGATTTGGTTCGAATCGTCCCTTTCTGTATTCCGGGTGGTTGGCGCATCAGCCCGAATGGGCTATAACCGCCATCCAGGTGAAGTGAACACAAAGAATTAACTGAAATCTCGTTAACCGGAGGAAGAGACCCGATGTCCGGCGATTTTGAGGCGATGGCGCTCGAGTATCACCGCAACCCGCGGCCCGGTAAGCTGGCAGTCGTCGCGACCAAGCCCATGGCCAACCAGCGCGATCTTGCACTGGCCTATTCGCCGGGCGTGGCCCATGCCTGCACCGCCATTGCCGAGGATCCGTCGAAGGCGGCGGAGCTGACGGCGCGCGCCAATCTGGTCGCCGTCGTCACCAACGGCACCGCGGTGCTGGGGCTGGGCAACATCGGGCCGCAGGCCGCCAAGCCGGTGATGGAAGGCAAGGCCGTCCTCTTCAAGAAATTCGCCGGCATCGACTGCTTCGACATCGAGCTGAACGAGCTGGACGTCGACGCCCTGGTCGACACCATCGTCCGGCTGGAGCCGACCTTCGGCGCCATCAACCTGGAAGACATCGCCGCCCCGGCCTGCTTCGAGATCGAGCGCCGCTGCCGCGAGCGCATGAAGATCCCGGTGTTCCACGACGACCAGCACGGCACCGCCATCGTGGTGGGTGCCGCCGTGCTGAACGGTCTGGCCCTGGTCGGCAAGGACATCTCGAAGGTCAAGGTCGTCTCCACCGGCGGCGGGGCCGCCGGCATCGCCTGCCTGGACCTGATGCTGTCGCTGGGGGTCCGCCGCGAGAATGTCTGGCTGGTCGACCGCATCGGCGTGGTCCACAAGGGCCGCAACGAGGAGATGAACGAGTACAAGGACGCCTACGCGCACGACACCGAAGCGCGCACGCTGTCCGACGTCATCGACGGCGCCGACATCTTCCTCGGCCTGTCGGGGGCCAAGGTGCTGAAGCCGGAACTGCTGAACCGCATGGCCGAAAAGCCGCTGATCCTGGCGCTCGCCAACCCGGAGCCGGAGATCATGCCGGATCTGGCCCGCGAAGCCCGTCCGGACGCCATCATCGCCACCGGCCGCTCCGATTTCCCCAACCAGGTCAACAACGTCCTGTGCTTCCCCTTCATCTTCCGCGGTGCGCTGGACGTCGGCGCCACCACGGTGAACGAGGAGATGAAGATCGCGGCGACCCACGCCATGGCCAACCTCGCC
>Ga0206117_101331_pt1 | contig 13050 bp, 13 predicted proteins | sample 3A5Ametagenome_FD_177997 | JGI IMG/M metagenome (GOLD analysis project Ga0206117, IMG submission 177997) | Enriched microbial communities from leaf-cutter ant dump, University of Wisconsin, Madison, United States - 3A5A | ecosystem: Environmental > Terrestrial > Nest > Insects nest > Nest dump... | reverse complement strand
CAGGCCAGGGCCAACCTCGACGCCATCCTGAAGACGCTGAAGGAGCGCAAGGTGCCGACCCTGCTGGCCGGCATGTTCGCCTCGCCCAGCCTGGGCAAGCCCTACACCGACAGCTTCAACGCCATCTATCCGGATCTGGCGAAGAGCTACGACGTGCCGCTCTATCCCTTCTTCCTCGACGGGGTGGCGTTGCAGCAGGCGCTGATCCAGCCGGACGGGCTGCATCCCAACGCCCAGGGCGTGGCGGTGATCGTGGAGCGCATCCTGCCCTCCGTCACCGCCCTGCTCGACAGCCTGCCGCAAATCCAGAAGACTACCGGAAAGACCGGAGGCTGAGCCGCCATGACCGCGACCCCCATGACCGTGACTTCGGACAGCGACATCCGCTTTGCCGCCGCCTGCGCCGCCGGGGCGGAGTGGGGACCGACGGTCAAGGCCTGCCTTGACCGGCTGGGGCCGGTCGCCGGCTGCAACCTGGGATTCCTCTATCTGACCGACGGTCTGGCGGAGCATGCGACCAGCATCGTCACCCTGCTGCGCGGCGTCACCGGCATCCGCCATTGGGTCGGCACCGCCGGCATCGGCGTGATGGCGAACGGTGCGGCCCTGTTCGACGAGCCGGGTCTGGCGATCATGGCCGCCCGCCTGCCGGAGGACAGCTTCCGCCTCTTCCCTACCCTGACCGACGGGCTGGAGCCGCTGCGCGGCAGTGCCGGCGGCTGGCTGGACAAGCATGGCGCGGCGCTGGCGCTGGTCCATGTCGACCCGCACCATGCCGACATGGCCGGGCTGGTCGCCCGTCTGTCGGAGGAGGCCGGCGTCTTCCTGGTCGGCGGCCTGACCGCCTCGCGCGGGGAGTTTCCGCAGATCGCCGCCGGAGCGGAGGATGCAGACCCGGTCACCGACGGCGGCGTGACCGGCGTGCTGTTCGCGCCGCAGCTGCCGGTCGCCACCGCGCTCACCCAGGGCTGCCGCCCCATCGGGCCGACACGCACCGTCACCGCCAGCGACGACAACGTGATCCTGGAGATCGACGGCCGCCCGGCGCTCGACGTGTTCAAGGAGGACATCGGACCGGAGTTGGCCGCCGACCTGCGGCAGGTGGCCGGGGTGATCTGCGCCGGGCTGCCCATCGCCGGCTCCGACACCCAGGATTATCTGGTGCGCGACCTGATCGCCATCGACCCGCGCGCCGGCTGGCTCTCCATCGCCGAACGTGTCACCACCGGTCAGCCGGTGATGTTCACCCGCCGCGACGCGGAGACCGCCGCGGCCGACATGCGCCGGATGCTGGACAGCCTCAAGAAACGGGTGAAGGCGACGCCGAAGGGAGCGGTGTATGTCAGCTGCATCGCCCGCGGCCCCAGCCTGTTCGGTGCCGCCAATGCCGAGCTGTCGATGATCCGCGAGGTCTTCGGCGACATCCCGCTGACCGGCTTCTTCGCCTCCGGCGAGGTATCGCACAACCGGCTCTATGGTTACACCGGCGTGCTGACGCTGTTTCTGTAAAGATCATTTCGAATAAGGAACGTTCCGGATGCAGTATCGTCCGCTTGGCCGCACCGGCCTGTCGGTCAGCGCCATCGGCCTGGGCACCATGACCTGGGGCCGCCAGAACACCGAGGCCGAAGGCCATGCCCAGATGGACGCGGCGCTCGACCGCGGCATCAACTTCTGGGACACGGCGGAGATGTACGCCATCCCCCCCACCGCCGACACCTATGGCAAGACGGAGGAGGTGATCGGCAGCTGGTTCCAGTCGCGCGGCAAGCGCGACCAGGTGATCCTCGCCAGCAAGATCATCGGCCTGCCGGCCGGCGGCTTCGGCTGGATACGCGAGGGCAAGTCGCGGCTCGACCGCGCCAACCTCTTCGCGGCGGTGGAGGCCAGCCTGTCGCGGCTGAAGACCGACTACATCGACCTCTACCAGATCCACTGGCCCGACCGCGTGACCAACCGCTTCGGCGGCCGCACCTACCAGCACAAGCCCGAGCAGGACGCCGTGCCGATCGAGGAGACGCTGGCGGCACTGGCCGAGCTGGTGCAGGCCGGCAAGATCCGCCATGTCGGCCTTTCGAACGAAAGCCCCTGGGGCGTCATGCGCTGGCTGCGCGCCGCCGAGGTGGCAGGGTTGCCGCGCATCGCCTCGATCCAGAATGCCTACAACCTGCTGAACCGGACCTTCGAGAACGGTTTGTCGGAAGTGGCCCTGCGCGAGGATGTCGGACTGCTGGCCTATTCCCCGCTCGCCGCCGGCACGCTGACCGGCAAGTACCTGAACGGCGCCATCCCGCCGGGCAGCCGCCGCTCGCTCGACCACCGGCCGTCGCGCTACAACACGGTCAATGCCGACGCGGCGACGGAGGCCTATCTGGACATCGCCCGCCGCCACGGTCTGGCGCCGAACCAGATGGCGATCGCCTTCACCCTGCAGAAGCCCTTCGTCACCTCCTCGCTGATCGGGGCGACGACGATGGAGACGCTGATCTCCAACATCGACTCCCTCGACCTGGCCCTGTCGCCCGAGGTGATGGCGGAGATCGACGCCGTGCACAACCGCATGCCGGATCCCTGCCCGTAAGGCACCGGTCTAGGTTGCCGTAACCGTTCCGGAGGTGCCCCATGCTCCGCCTGTTCGTCGCCCTCGACCTGAGCGAGGAAATTCGCCAGAGGTTGGCAGGACTGGCGGGCGGGGTGCCCGGGGCGCGCTGGACCGAGCCTGACGCCATGCACCTGACCCTGCGCTTTATCGGCGAGGTGCCGGCGGACCAGGCGATGGACATCGACGCCGCGCTCGCGGAGCTGCGGGCGCCGGCCTTCGCGCTCACCTTCGACGGGGTCGGGGTGTTCGGCGCCGGCCGCAAGGCGCGGGTGCTGTGGGCGGGGGTGGAGCGCAACGAGGCGCTGGCCCATCTCCAGGCCAAGGTCGAATCCGCCATCGTCCGCTGCGGCCTGCCGGCGGAGGAGCGGAAATTCTCTCCCCACATCACGCTGGCCCGGCTGAAGGATGCGCCGGCCGACCGCATCGGCCGTTTCCTGTCCGACCGCGGCCTGTTCCGCGCCGGCCCGATGCCGGTCGACCGCCTCACCCTCTACCGCAGCCATCTCGGCAACGGCGGCGCCGTCTATGAGGCGTTGGGGGACTATCCGCTGGACGGCCCGGCGGAAAGCTGACTGGGCGCTCAGGCGGTGATGCTGTCCCAGGGCTCGGGATCGGCGTCGGGCTTGACGCCGGTGCCGGCGACGACCACCCGGTCCTTGCCGTCCTGCTTGGCGCGGTACATGCGCTGATCGGCCAATTCCACCAGCGCTTCCCAATCGGCGGGACGGTCGGCCGCCTGTTCGGCGATGCCGATGCTGGCGGTCTGCAAACTGCCGTCCGGCCGCTTGCCGAAGCCGGCGCGGCGCATGCGCTCCACCGCGATCATCGCGCCGTCCACCGGAGTGTCGGGCATGACGACCAGGAACTCCTCGCCGCCCCAGCGGATCAGGGCGTCGGACTGGCGCAGCAGGCTGCGGATGGTGTTGGCGGCATGGCGCAGGACGCGGTCGCCCTCCTCATGGCCATAGCGGTCGTTGACCGCCTTGAAGTCGTCCAGATCGACGAAGATCGCCGACAGCGGCTGTGCCGCCCGTTCGGCATGGGCGACCTGGAGTTTCAGCAACTCCTCTCCGATCCGGCGGGAGAAGGCGCCGGTCAGCGCGTCGTGCGCCGCCTGCTCCAGCAGCGCGATCATGAAGTGCAGCTGGCTGATCGCTGCCAGCGTCGCCACCACCGCGATCAGCGCCAGCAGCCACAGCGCGCTGATGTATGAGGGGAACGGCATCACCAGCGACCCGTAGAAGCCGGCGGCCAGATGGGCGCCCAGCATCGGTGCCGCGAACAGCGCCCCTTCCAGCGCGGTCAGCGGAAAGACGCTGAGCCCCGCCACCATCACGAAGGGCAGATAGCCGTAACCGGCGCTGACGGCGATGCGCAGGTCGTCGACACCCTGATTGTAGAGAAGCGGGTGCGAGACGGCGAAGAACAGTGTCGGGATCGCCAGCAGTGCGGCCAGCCGCCACCAGGCGCATCTCATGTCCTCGCAGGACCGGCGGTCGAAGGCGAGCGCCAGGAAGGCGGCGCTGGCGGTCAGGCGCAGCAGGATCAGCCAGATCGCCAGCGACCATTCGAAGACGGTGACGTCGATGGCGATCCACAGCGGCGTCAGGATGCCGAAGATCAGCGCCACCATGCGCACGCGCGACTGGATCATCGCGGCGCGGCGGCGTTGAAGGATCGGCGAGTGGCCCGCCGGCAGGATCAGGTCGGGCAGTTCATCGCCGCGGACGAAGGCGTCGACCAGCGCGTTGAGAAGCCTCTCAACCCGCATGAGGCAGCCTGCCCCCGGCACCGGCCGGACATGTCGCCAATGGATTAGCCATGCTGGGTGATTACACGTGCATGACGGTCCCATCAACGGCTTTCGCGCAAAATCCACTCAGGGGCCAATGGAAAACACGGAAAGATCCCAGCGTGCGACAAAAAGTAACGGGCGGCGCATGGTCGACGCGCCGCCCGTCCGGACAGGTCCGATTTGTATCCGGCCGCGGCCGGGATCAGTCCTTCAGGTCTTCCCAAAGCTCCTTCACCTTGGCGAAGAAGCCTTCCGACTGCGGGTTCGACCCTTCCTTGGCGGCACCCTCGAACTCGCGCAGCAGTTCCTGCTGGCGCTTGGTCAGGTTCACCGGGGTCTCCACCACCGCCTGGATGTACATGTCGCCGCGCTGGGCGCTGCGCAGCACCGACATGCCCTTGCCCTTGATGCGGAACTGGTGGCCCGACTGAGTGCCCGGCGGCACCGTCACCTTGGTGCGGCTGCCGTCGATGGTCGGCACCTCCACCGCCCCGCCGAGCGCCGCCGTGGTCATCGGGATCGGCACCCGGCAATGGATGTTGGCGCCGTCGCGCTGGAAGATCGGGTGGGGGGCGAGGGCCAGGAAGATGTAGAGGTCGCCGGCCGGCGCCCCGCGCAACCCCGCCTCGCCCTCCCCCGCCAGACGGATGCGGGTGCCGTCCTCGACGCCGGCGGGGATGTTGACCTGGAGGGTCTTCTCCTTGCGCAGCCGGCCGGAGCCGCCGCAGGTCTTGCAGGCGTCCTTGATGACCTTGCCGGCGCCGTGGCAGCCGGGGCAGGTCCGCTCGATGGTGAAGAAGCCCTGCTGCGCCCGCACCTTGCCGTGACCCTGGCAGGTCGGGCAGGTGATCGGCTGGGTCCCCGCGGCGGCACCCGACCCGTTGCAGCCGTCGCACTGCACGGTGGTGGGCACGCGGATGGTGGTCTGGGTGCCCTTGAAGGCATCCTCCAGCCCGATCTCCAGATTGTAGCGCAGGTCCTGGCCACGGCCGGACGCACCGCCGCCGCGGCGCCCGCCCATGAACTCGCCGAACATCTCGTCGAAGATGTCGGCGAAGCCGCCGCCGCCGCCGAAGTCGAAGTTGAAGCCGCCGGCGCCCGCACCCGGTCCCGGACCGCGCCCGTTCTCGAAGGCGGCGTGGCCGAACCGGTCGTAGGCCGCGCGCTTCTGATCGTCCTTCAGGACCTCATACGCCTCGCTGACTTCCTTGAACTTCTGCTCGGCGTCCTTGTCACCCTGGTTGCGGTCCGGGTGGTACTGCATCGCCATCTTGCGATAAGCCTTTTTCAGCTCATCCGCGCTGGCGCTCTTCGCCACACCGAGCAGCTCGTAATAATCCTGTTTCGCCATGGGGGCCGACCGCCTTTGAGTCGTTCTGGTCCAAACTGTCCGCGTCGCGTCGGAGCCTGACCCCAGCATACCGAAGGCCCGCCGCCGGGGAAAGGCGGCGGGCCATCGATGCTCGCGTCAGGTCCGTATCAAAAAGAAGCTGGCCTGCAGATCAGGCCGACTTCTTCTTGTCGTCCTGGACCTCTTCGAAGTCGGCGTCGACGACGCCCGGCTCGTTCGGCTGGGCGCCCGGCGCCTCGCCGCCCGCTGCCGGGGCCTCGCCCTGGCCGGCCTTGTACATCGCCTCGCCCAGCTTCATGGAGACCTGGGCCAGGGCCTCGGTCTTCGCCTTGATGCCGTCCAGATCCTCGCTGTCCAGCACCGACTTCAGCTCGGCGACGGCAGCCTCCGCGGCGGTCTTGTCGGAGGCCGGGATCTTGTCGCCGTTCTCCTTGATGGTCCGCTCGGTGGTGTGGATCAGGGCGTCGGCATGGTTGCGGGCGTCGACCAGCTCGCGGCGCTTCTTGTCGTCGGCCGAATGGGCCTCGGCGTCCTTGACCATCTTCTGGATGTCGGCGTCCGACAGGCCGCCCGAGGCCTGGATGCGGATCTGCTGCTCCTTGCCGGTCGCCTTGTCCTTCGCCGTGACGCTGACGATGCCGTTGGCGTCGATGTCGAAGGTGACCTCGACCTGCGGCACGCCCCGCGGGGCCGGCGGGATGCCGACCAGATCGAACTGGCCCAGCATCTTGTTGTCGGCCGCCATCTCGCGCTCGCCCTGGAAGACGCGGATGGTGACGGCGTTCTGGTTGTCCTCGGCGGTCGAGAAGGTCTGGCTCTTCTTCGTCGGCACCGTGGTGTTGCGGTCGATCAGGCGGGTGAAGACGCCGCCCAGCGTCTCGATGCCCAGCGACAGCGGGGTGACGTCGAGCAGCAGGACGTCCTTGACCTCGCCCTTCAGCACGCCGCCCTGGATGGCGGCACCGATGGCGACCACCTCGTCCGGGTTGACGCCGCGGTGCGGCTCACGGCCGAAGAACTGCTTCACCGCGTCGATGACCTTGGGCATGCGGGTCATGCCGCCGACCAGGATCACCTCGTCGATCTCGCTGGCCTTCAGGCCGGCGTCCTTCAGGGCCGCCTTGCAGGGCTCGATCGTGCGCTGCACCAGCTCGTCCACCAGGGCTTCCAGCTTGGCGCGGGTCAGCTTGATGTTGAGGTGCTTCGGACCGGTCTGGTCGGCGGTGATGAAGGGCAGGTTGACTTCGGTCTGCGTGGTGGACGACAGCTCGATCTTCGCCTTCTCCGCAGCTTCCTTCAGGCGCTGCAGCGCGAGCTTGTCCTTGCGCAGGTCGATGCCCTGCTCCTTGCTGAACTCGTCCGCGAGATACTCGATGATCCGGCTGTCGAAGTCCTCGCCGCCCAGGAAGGTGTCGCCGTTGGTCGACTTCACCTCGAACACGCCGTCGCCGATCTCCAGCACGGAGATGTCGAAGGTGCCGCCGCCCAGGTCATAGACCGCGACGGTGCCGGACCCCTTCTTCTCCATGCCGTAGGCGAGTGCTGCGGCCGTCGGCTCGTTGATGATGCGCAGGACTTCCAGCCCGGCGATCTTGCCGGCGTCCTTGGTGGCCTGGCGCTGGCTGTCGTTGAAGTAGGCCGGGACGGTGATGACCGCCTGCGTGACCTTCTCGCCCAGATAGTTCTCGGCGGTCTCCTTCATCTTGGTGAGGATGAAGGCGCTGATCTGGCTGGGGCTGTACTTCTTGGAGTGCGCCTCGACCCAGGCGTCGCCGTTGTCGCCGGAGATGATGCGGTAGGGAACCAGGCCCTGGTCCTTCTTCGTCAGCGGATCGTCGAAGCGGCGGCCGATCAGACGCTTGATGGCGAAGAGGGTGTTTTCCGGATTGGTGACCGCCTGGCGCTTGGCGGGCTGGCCGATCAGCCGCTCGCCGCCCTGGCTGAAGGCGACCATGGACGGCGTCGTCCGCGCGCCCTCGGCGTTCTCGATCACCTTGGCGCTGCCGCCTTCCATCACGGCGACGCACGAGTTCGTGGTGCCGAGGTCGATACCAATCACTTTGCTCATGTTCAGCCTCTTTCGTTCGGCAGATGCGTGGCGGCCCGTCTGGTCCGGCACCGCCGCGATCCCCATAGGGTCGGTGAAACGTCGGTGGAGCGCTTAGGGTCCTGGTGTCCGGGGGCGACACATGAAAGCGATGCCCCCGGGTCCGGCCCGTGCTGGCGGAGATATAGGCGGAGCCGTTTCGGGCTGCAACAGGGTGGCGCGCCTTTCGGCCCGCAAAAGCGGGGAAAAAACGCTCCCCCGACATCCTTTGCCATGCCGCTTCCGTGATGCTGCGCCTGACAATAGAATACCTGCGTATTCAAGTACCCAGGTACGAGTATCCCGATATTCAATCGCGATGATTCAAATCGTCACAGGTGTTACAAGAGATAAATGCTTAGCTCTTGAACTAGTCAAGGAGGTTAACCTTTCATTAACAAGCATCCGCGTGCAAAGTGGTGTGCAATCAATTCGCGGTTGCTGTGATTATTCAAGTTTTGGAGAATCTAATAGTGAAAACTCAAAAGGAATATGCTATCTCGTTTGTCCATAGGGGATGACCGCAAGCGAAGGGGCCGGCAATGCTGCCGCTGCCGCCGCTGAACTATGCGGTTCAATTGCGATGCTGGTCACACAGGTGTGAAAGGGAAGCGCGATGATGGACGAACGACGCGATGTGGCACTGGCCATCAAGTCCTGCCTGGACAGCTTGATGAGCGATGCGACGCGATGCGATCTGGACGATCTGGTGCGCTTCCTGAGCCTCGCCGCCCTAGCGGCGGAAGAGGCCGCCGTCGCCCACGACCCCCAGGCGCTCCGGATAAAGGCGTTGATGGCAACCGGCGCCGGCCACTGCTGACCGGCGTCCCCAGTCGATCCGTTGCGGTCCATCCGTTGCAATAGTCCTGTCCTGCGAAGGCGGACGCCCGTCTGCCTCACAAAATCTCCGCATTGCGGATGGCGTCGTCGATCCGACCCAGCATCTCGGCGCAGGATTCGTCGCCATCCATCAGGTCGGGCAGCGCGAAACTGAACATGGCGACCGCGGCGACAGCACCAGCCGCATCGGCGCGCTCCGCACCGACCAGCCACAGGTAATGCGTCTCCGCCCGGCCGTCCTCTTCCGTCCGCATCATCGCCTGGGCGATCACGGCGCCGTCGGCCCGGCTGTCCACGGTGCGGTCTCCCGCCCGCTGGTCCTGCGGCCGGACGAAGCGCAGGGCCATCTCCTGCAGGGTTGCGGCGGTGCCGCCGGAGTCCGGCCGCGGCACCACCCGGTCGGTCACCAACCGCAGAACGCCCGCGGCCGGCGGCGGCGGCCGGAAGGTGCCCACGGGCTGCCCTTCGTGCTCCTCCACATCGACGGCCCAGCCGGCCGGCAGCCGGAACCGCACCGTATCGGCCCAGCCGATGTCGGAGCCCTGCTCGCTGCCTTGCCCACTCCTCTGCCCGCCTGGTGAATAGGTTTCGTCGGCCATGGTCCGCTCCCGAAGATCGCAGCTTGCCTCACGGTGGCACGCCCGGAGCGGCACCATAGGCGCGGCGAACCCGGCCGCCAATGCCCGATTGCAGCGGTTGGAAATGCCCCCGGCTTTATCGGTGTGCCGGCTATTCCGGGATCAGGAACTGCACGCCCAGCCAGCGCCAGCGGCCGTCGGCGGCCGGCAGCGTGCAGTTGACGCGGGCCCGGCCCGGCGGGAAAGGATCGCGGATGCGGACCTCCACCCGGTCCTCGGCGATGCGCTCCAGCGCGGTGCGGCCCTGGCCGGTGGCGAAGCAGGCCAGCTTGGAGCTGTCGCCCACCCCGTCGGCGATGGTGAAGCCCAGCGGCGGCGGGTTGACGGTGACCAGCGGGTCGTCGGGCGTCAGGTCCGACACCGGCAGCGGCAGCGCGTTGGCCGCCAGCTCGAACCGGTCGGCGCTGCCGTAGGTCTCGTTCATGACGAAGCGCGGCAGGCTCCAGGGATCGGCCTGCGGGTGCAGGACCCCCGATTGCTGGCCGAAGGCGGCGGTGAAGCCCTGGTCGATCACCATCTGCCGCACGGCCAGCGAATATTCGCCCTGCGGATAGGCCAGCACCGCCGGGCGCCGTCCCAGCTCCGCCTGGAAGCGGTCGGACATCCGGCGCAGGTCGGCGGCCAGCTGGTCCGGGCTGCGCGCCAGCATCGACTGGGTGGAGGTGCCGAGCGCGCCGATGGTGACGCCGGCCGCAGCCAGCTGGCGGATTTCGCTCCAGGTCATATGGGCGGGGGAGCCGCGGTCCACCGCATCGGTGGCGACGAACAGGGTGAAGGGCAGATTGGCCGCCTTCAGCCGCGGCCACGCCTCGGTGAAGGCGGAGCGGCTGGCCTCGTCGATGGTGATCGCCACGGTGCGGTCGGGCAGCGGCTTGCCGGTGCGCAGGGCATCCAGGATCTTCGGCAGAGGCAGGACGGTGTAGTCGCCGTCGGTCAGCTCGTCCAGATGGGCTTCGAACTGGTCGATGCGGATGCTGATCGACGGGTTCTGGTCCTCGCCGAAGCGGTCATAGGCGAACACCACCGCGCTGGCGCCCTGCGGAGAGGCGGCTTCGGCGGAGGCGGGCCGGGACACCGGCACGAACGCGGTCCAGATGGACAGCGCGGCGGCGGCGACTACCGAGACGGCACGACGGAACGGCATGGCGCCCTTGCGGAAAAGGCTGATCGGGGCGACCTCCGCCCCAACGCAAATGATGTGCCACAGTCCCCGTCGTGCGAACAAGCGCTGTCCACCGCTTTCCTGCGGAGAGCAGAGATGCGGTGCGCGCGTGCAACAATGGAACGCTTCCGACGCAGCACACGTCCGGATGAGTTCGGACCGATAGCGGACGCCGGATGCTGCCTTCCGTCCTTACATGAGCCGACCGCCGGCCGCGGCGTCGGTCAGCAGCGGGTAGCGTTCGGCATCGGGCAGCTGGTAGTGCCACCATTCCGACGGATAATGCTCCCACCCCGCGCCGACCATCACGCCCAGCAGCATGGCGCGGTTGCGCTGCTGTTCGGCCGTGAGGTCGCTGCGTCCATGATGCGACCGTTCGGTCATCGCGTCGAACCCGGTGCCCATGTCCAGGGCCGCGCCGGCGGCATCCACCAGCGTCAGGTCGATCGCCACGCCGCGGGTATGGTTGGACCCCAGCCGCGGGTCGGCGATATAGGTGGGGTCGGGGAAGGCGTGCCAAAGCCTCCATTGCGCCTCCGCCGGGCGGAAGGCATCGTAGACCCGCAGCCGGCAGCCGATGCCGCGGGCCAGCCGGATGGCGTCGCCGAGACGCCGGGCCGCATCGGGATGCAGCATGCAGACCGCCGAGCGATAGATCGGAACGCCCGACAGATTGTCGGCGGTGGCGTAGAGAAGCTCCAGATCGATGTCGAAGGCAGGAGGCTTGATCTCGGTGAGCATGAACAGGGCAACCGCGGCGTATGGGGAAGACGAACGTCCTCTAGCACGGTCACGGCGCCATCTGCCATGGTCGCGGGTCTGCCATTCCCATGGCGGCGGGCCATGGCGGCCGTCCCCGTTTCGGGATGATGCCGCACGGTATGGCAATCCGTGGCGGTTGCGCTTGCGTATTATGAACGGACCGTCCGCCGGTCGCGGCGGCAAGGAAGGTGGAGTGATGAAGGTTCTGGGTCTGGATACGGCCACGTCCGGCTGTTCGGCTGCCTTGTGGGACGGAACGGCCGGTCGGGATGAGGGCGCGCGCGTGACCGTCCGGCGCAGCCCGCCGATGGCCCGCGGGCAGGCCGAGGTGCTGGTGCCGCTGGCACAGGAGGTGCTGGCCGACGCCGGCGCCGGCTTCGCCGACCTCGACCGCATCGCCGTCACCGTCGGGCCGGGCGCCTTCACCGGGCTGCGCATCGCGCTGGCCGCCGCGCGCGGCATCGCGGTAGCCCAGGACCTGCCAGTAATCGGCATCACCAGTTTCGACGCCATCGCCCATGGCGTACCGGACGCCGAGCGTGCCGGCCGCTTCCTGCTGGTTGCCGTCGACAGCCGGCGGGCCGAGCCCTTCCTTCAACTCTACGATGCGGCGCTGGCTCCCGTCGGCGATCCGGCGATGCCCGATCCGGCGGCGATTCCCGGCTGGCTCGACGGGCTGTACCCGTCCGGGCCACTGCTCCTTGCCGGCGACGCGGCGGCGGCGCTGGTCCCGTTGCTGGCCGCGCGTGCCGATCTGGCCAGTGGCGATTTGGCCGTGGCGTCCGGTGACGGGCTGCCGGATGCCGCCGTGGTGGCGGCGCTTGGGGCCGTCCGCCCCACCGGACTTCCGGCGGAACCCTTCTATCTCCGTCCGCCCGACGTCACCCTGCCGAAAACCGCGGGAGCCAAGCCAGGGAGCAAACCTGTACCCGGCGGAGCCGCGGCATGACCGCCGCCGTCCGCCTCCACCCCGCCGGCCTGCTGGAGGCCGGTGTGGTGGCGGCTCTGCAGCAGTCCTGCTTTTCCGAAGATCCCTGGGACGAAACGTCGGTGGCCACCCTGATCGCGCCGCCGGCCGGCTTCGCGGTCATCGCCCTGGACGACCGGGACCAACCGCTCGGCTTCGTGATGGCGCGGGTTGCTGCCGAGGATGCGGAGATCCTCGCCATCGGCGTTCTGCCGCAGGCGCGCCGCGGCGGCATCGGCCGCCTGCTGGTGGAGGCTGCCGTCATCGGATCGCAGGACCTGGGCGCAACTGCATTGTTTCTTGAAGTCGCCGAGGATAATCCGGCAGCTTCGAGTCTATACAAGGCCAGCGGCTTTTTTTCCGTCGGACGTCGTCCCGGATACTACAAAAGACCCGATGGACGTGTTGCGGCACTTGTTCTGCGTCGCAATCTTGACGGGGCATAGGGGTTAATTTTTTTGCACGATCAGGCGATGGACCCCATCCGGCTCCTCCATTCGTTCGGGGTGGACAGACAGAATGCTGTGACCCAACTCGATCAAGGATCGTGGAACGTTTTCCAAGGGTTCGCCGGCATTCAGCCGGACTTCGAGGGTCTGCCCCGCGTCCATCCGCTCCACCATCAACTTGGTCTTGACGAAGGTTAACGGACAAACCTGCGAGGTGATGTCGAGAAACAAGTCTGTGGAGATTTTTTCGGTCACCGATTCCTCTTTGTTCCAAAGGATGGATATTGCACGATGCAGGAAACCTCTTTATATGGTGAGGTACGAATGCCGCGGAGCAAGCTTACATGAGCAACGGGTCCCCTTCCAACGCGCTGTTGTCTCTGACCACGGAGATCGTG
>Ga0206117_101329_pt1 | contig 13073 bp, 16 predicted proteins | sample 3A5Ametagenome_FD_177997 | JGI IMG/M metagenome (GOLD analysis project Ga0206117, IMG submission 177997) | Enriched microbial communities from leaf-cutter ant dump, University of Wisconsin, Madison, United States - 3A5A | ecosystem: Environmental > Terrestrial > Nest > Insects nest > Nest dump... | reverse complement strand
CTGGTTTGCAGCAGGATGCTGCCATCGGCAAACTCGCCGTCCAACTGGGCAAACACCGCCAGTTGTTCCACCAGAATCTTGGCCGACGCACGCACCGCATCTTCCGCATTGATGGCACCGTTGGTTTCGATCTCCAGCACCAATTTATCCAGGTCCGTGCGTTGCTCAACACGGGCATTCTCGACCGCATAGCTGACACGACGCACCGGCGAGAACGAAGCATCCAGAACGATGCGGCCAATGGATTTGTTCGGCTCGTCGCCAAAACGGCGCATGTTCCCAGGAACATAGCCACGGCCCGTTTCCACTTTGATCTGCATATCCAGCTTGGCGCCTTGCGACAAGGTGGCGATCACGTGATCGGGATTGATGATTTCCACGTCGTGCGGCGTCTGGATGTCACGTGCCGTAACAACCCCTTCACCGTCTTTGCGCAGGCTCAACGTCACCTCATCGCGACCTTGCAGCTTAAACACCACGCCCTTGAGGTTCAGAAGAATGTTCACCACATCCTCCTGCACTCCATCAATCGACGAGTATTCATGCAACACGCCTGCAATCGTCACTTCCGTTGCCGCATAACCCACCATGGATGACAGCAATACGCGACGCAAAGCATTGCCCAAGGTATGGCCATAGCCACGTTCAAAAGGCTCCAGCGTCACTTTGGCTCGGTTTGCGCCCAACTGCTCAACATTGATCGTCTTGGGTTTCAGCAGATTTGTTTGCATGCAAAACTTCCTCTCAATACCCCCGGCTCGTTACACCGGTAAGGCTGGTGAAGCACCCAAGCCGCAATGTTTTACGGCTTGGGAACAGGATTAGGCGAAGAATCAACCCGCGAAATTAGCGCGAGTACAACTCAACAATGAGCGACTCGTTGATATCGGCACCAAACTGATCGCGATCCGGCACTTGCTTGAAAGTACCTTCCACCTTGTCCTGGCTCACTTCCACCCATGCAGGGAAGCCGACCTGCGCAGCCAGTTGCAACGCCTCAACAATGCGGGCCTGCTTTTTCGACTTTTCGCGCACAGCGACCACATCACCGGTCTTCACCAAGTAGGAAGGGATATTCACGCACTGGCCATTGACTGTAATGGCCTTGTGCGACACCAGCTGACGGGCTTCAGCACGGGTAGAGCCAAAACCCATGCGATACACCACGTTATCCAAACGGGTTTCCAGCAAGCCGAGCAGGTTGGCACCGGTATTGCCACGACGACGGTCAGCCTCTTCGAAGTAGCGGCGGAATTGTTTTTCCAGCACACCGTACATACGCTTGACCTTCTGCTTCTCACGCAGCTGCAGGCCGTAGTCGGAAGTGCGTTGACCGGAAGTGCGGCCATGCTGACCAGGCTTGGTGTCAAACTTTGCCTTGTCGGCGATCGAGCGACGGGCGCTCTTCAAGAACAGATCGGTGCCTTCACGGCGGGAGAGTTTGGCCTTCGGGCCGATATAACGTGCCACTTTTATTCCTTTGTTAACTACCGCGCCTGAAACGCGGGAGCCGCCCACGTTGCAAAGCAAACGGGGCGGCGGTGGGCTTACAAGATTTTAGATACGACGACGCTTTTGGGGGCGGCAGCCGTTGTGGGGAACCGGCGTCACATCGGCAATCGACGTGATACGGATACCCAGAGCACCCAGAGCACGAACCGAAGATTCACGGCCAGGGCCGGGACCTTTGATTTCCACTTCCAGATTCTTAATACCTTGCTCCATGGCAGCGCGGCCAGCCACTTCGGATGCTACCTGGGCAGCAAACGGGGTGGATTTACGCGAACCCTTGAAGCCCTGACCGCCCGAAGAGGCCCACGACAGAGCGTTGCCCTGACGGTCAGTGATGGTGATGATGGTGTTGTTGAACGACGCATGCACGTGAGCGATACCGTCCGAAATGTTCTTACGAACCTTCTTGCGTACGCGAGCTGCAGCGTTGTTGGGAGACTTAGCCATAGTCAGTAACTCTCAATCTTATTTCTTCAGGGTCACGGCGCCTTTGCGCGGACCTTTGCGGGTACGTGCATTGGTGCGAGTGCGCTGACCGCGCATGGGCAGACCACGACGGTGACGGAAACCGCGGTAGCAACCGATGTCCATCAAACGCTTGATGTTCATGGTCGTCTCACGACGCAGATCACCTTCCAAAGTCATGCCGTTGAGCTGATCGCGGATCTTTTCCAGATCAGCATCCGTCAAGTCCTTGACTTTCTTGGAGTACTCAATACCGCATGCTTCGCAAATTTTGCGGGCTGTAGGACGACCAATGCCATAAATAGCAGTCAGGCCGATTTCAGCGTGCTTGTGCGGCGGGATATTAATGCCAGCAATACGAGCCATATATGTCCTCTGATACCTTTAATCAACCTTGGCGCTGCTTATGGCGCTGATCCGTGCAAATCACCCGTACCACACCGTGGCGACGAATGATCTTGCAGTTACGGCAGATTTTTTTGACCGAAGCCGAAACTTTCATTTCTTTCTCCTAAAACTTCACACCCGGCACAGCACTTCCATCGAGACATACGTCTGCTCCTCTGGATGCGGTGTCAGCTCTCATCTATCTGTTCATAGCCTCTTGCACCTGTCAACAAGCACAAGAGGGGCTCTCTTAAAGAGCCGTTTTAAAGTTGGCCTTCTTCAACAAAGATTCGTACTGCTGGCTCATCATGTAGTTCTGCACTTGAGCCATGAAGTCCATCGTCACCACCACGATAATCAGCAGTGATGTCCCCCCGAAGTAGAACGGAACGTTGTACTTGAGGATCAGGAACTCCGGCAGCAGGCACACGAAGGTGATGTAAACCGCACCAGCAAGTGTCAAACGCACCAGAATCTTGTCAATGTAGCGGGCCGTATTGTCCCCAGGACGAATCCCTGGAATGAAAGCACCGCTCTTCTTCAGATTGTCGGCAGTCTCGCGGCTATTAAACACGAGAGCCGTATAGAAGAAACAAAAGAATACGATTGCACCAGCGTAAAGCATGACATAGATCGGCTGACCGGGCGTCAGCGTTCCTGCAATGTCCTTAAGCCAGCGCATGGATTCCCCTGCACTGAACCAATTCACCACCGTCGCGGGCAACAGGATGATGGAGGAAGCAAAGATGGGAGGGATTACTCCTGCCATGTTCAACTTCAGCGGCAAATGCGAAGATTGCCCACCATACACTTTGTTGCCGACTTGGCGGCGTGCGTAATTCACCAGAATCTTGCGCTGCCCCCGTTCGACAAACACGACAAAGTACGTCACTGCTGCCACAACAAGAACAATGAAGATGGCGACCGGAATGCCCATGGCGCCAGTACGAACCAGTTCCAGCAATCCACCAATCGAGCTGGGCAGGCCTGCGGCGATACCAGCAAAGATCAAGATGGAAATACCGTTACCCAGACCACGCTCGGTGATCTGCTCGCCCAGCCACATCAGGAACATGGTTCCCGCCGTCAGGCTGACCACCGCAGTCATGCGGAAGCCGAATCCCGGAGCGAGCACCAATCCCTGCTGGCTTTCCAGAGCAACCGCAATCCCCAACGATTGAAAGAGCGCCAGGCCCAAAGTGCCATAGCGGGTGTACTGGGTCACCTTGCGGCGGCCTGCCTCACCCTCTTTCTTGAGTTGCTCAAACATCGGCACGACATAGGTCATGAGCTGCATGATGATCGACGCCGAGATGTACGGCATGATCCCCAATGCGAACACTGTGAAGCGCGAGAGCGCCCCACCCGAGAACATGTTGAACAGGTTGAGAATGCCCTGCTGGCCATTGAACAGCTGCTGCAACTGCGCTGGGTCGATGCCCGGCACGGGGATATGCGCCCCGATGCGGTACACGACCAGCGCAAGCAACAGAAAAACCAAACGACGACGCAAATCGCCAAATTTGTCGGTTTTTGCCATTTGAGCTGCGCTAGTAGCCACGGATGCCTTCTTTCAGTGATATCAGGCGACAGCGCCGCCTGCGGCTTCGATAGCAGCCTTGGCGCCGGCGGTTGCACCGATACCAGACAACTTCACAGCCTTGGTGATTTCGCCACACTTGATGACCTTGACCACCTGGGCCAAGGCCGGTACCAAGCCGGCTTGCTTCAGAGTCGCCACATCCACTTCGGCGGCGCCGAGCTGTTCAAGCGCACGCAAAGTCACCTCGGCATTGAACTTGAGGGAAGCAGACTTGAAGCCACGCTTGGGCAGACGACGCTGCAAAGGCATTTGACCGCCTTCAAAGCCGACCTTGTGGTAGCCACCCGAACGCGACTTCTGGCCTTTGTGACCACGGCCAGCGGTTTTACCCAGGCCCGAACCAATACCACGACCAACGCGACGTTTAGCGTGTTTGGCGCCTTCTGCGGGTTTGATGCTATTGAGTTCCATCATCAATCCTTTACAGAACCTTCACCAAATAGGCGATTTTGTTGATCATGCCGCGCACTGCAGGGGTGTCCTGCAATTCACTGACGCTATTGAGCTTGCGCAGACCCAGGCCGCGAACAGTCGCACGATGCGACTCTTTAGTACCAATGGGGCTACGAACCAGCTGCACCTTGATGGTTTGTTGTGTAGACATTACGCCACTCCAATCAAGCGAACAGGTCTTCGACCGACTTGCCACGCTTGGCAGCGATCTCAGCCGGTGTATTGCCGTTCTTCAGTGCGTCGAAAGTAGCACGCACCATGTTGTAGGGGTTCGAAGTGCCATGGCTCTTGGCCACGATGTCGGTAATACCAACCACCTCGAAAACGGCACGCATCGGGCCGCCAGCAATGATGCCGGTACCCTTAGGAGCGGGGTGCAGCTCCACGCGGGCTGCACCGTGATGGCCGGTCACGCTGTGATGGATGGTGCCGTCTTTCAACGACACTTTCACCAGATTGCGACGCGACTCTTCCATGCCTTTTTGCACGGCAGCGGGCACTTCCTTGGACTTGCCTTTACCCATGCCGACACGACCATCGCCATCACCGACCACGGTCAACGCAGCGAAGCCGAGGATACGACCGCCTTTGACAACCTTGGTGACGCGATTCACCGCGATCATCTTTTCGCGCAAACCGTCGTCACGACCTTCGTCTTGCACTTTAGGGGAAAATTTTGCCATTTCTATCCGCTCCGCTTAGAACTGCAGGCCCGCTTCACGAGCGGCTTCTGCCAGGGCCTTGACGCGGCCGTGGAATGCAAAACCAGCACGATCAAACGCCACCTTTTCAACGCCAGCAGCCTTGGCCTTTTCGGCAATACGCTTGCCGATCAGGGTTGCAGCAGCTACGTTGCCACCTTTGCCTGCCACACCCAGTTGGGCACGCACTTCGGCCTCGACGGTAGAGGCCGAAGCCAGCACCTTGGTGCCGCAGCCGGAAACAACACAAGCGTAAATATGCGTATTGGTTCGATTGACGCTCAAACGCGCAATCCCTTGCTGGGCAATACGAATGCGGGTTTGGCGAGCACGGCGCAGACGCTGTTCTTTTTTGTTCAACATCATGCAGCTCCTTACTTCTTCTTGGTCTCTTTGATCGTGACCTTCTCACCCGTATAGCGGATGCCCTTGCCTTTGTAAGGCTCGGGAGGACGAACAGCACGGATATCGGCAGCCAATTGACCAACTACCTGACGATCAGCACCCTTGATCACGATTTCAGTCGGCGAAGGGCAGGCCACAGTGACGCCTGCGGGCATCTCAAAATCAACAGGGTGCGAAAAGCCCACGTTCAGATTGAGTTTGCTGCCAGAGGCAGCGGCCTTGAAACCCACGCCAATCAGGGTCAGCTTCTTCTCGAAGCCTTCCGTGACGCCCTTGACCATATTGTTGACCAACTGGCGGAAGGTACCGGCCAGGGCGTCCGCATCACGGGAATCGTTAGCGGGCACAAAGGTCAGTTTGCCATCGTTGTTGCTGATGTTCACCAAGGGATGCACTGCCAGGGTCAGATCACCGCCCTTGCCTTTGACCTTGATCGAACCAGCGGTCAGAGCCACTTCCACACCGGCGGGAATGGCGATATTTGCTTTTGCTACGCGAGACATTTCAGTATTACTCCTTCAATGCTCGTTAGGCCACATAGCACAGCACTTCGCCACCAACACCGGTAGCACGTGCTTTGCGATCAGTCATCACACCCTTCGGAGTGGTGACAATGGCCACGCCCAGGCCGTTCATGACCTGAGGGATTGCGTGACGGCCTTTGTACACGCGCAGGCCAGGACGGCTAACGCGCTCGATACGCTCAATCACAGGGCGACCAGCGTAGTACTTCAGGCTAATCACCAGTTCAGACTTGCCCTCGTCGGTTTTGACTTCAAACCCGTCGATATAGCCTTCATCCTTCAACACCTGGGCAATGGCCACTTTTACTTTGGAAGCAGGGGCTGCCACAGTAGCTTTCGATACCATTTGGGCGTTACGGATGCGGGTCAGCAAGTCGGCGATAGGATCACTCATGCTCATCTTATTTCTCCTACTTGCTTACCAGCTGGCTTTGGTAACACCGGGGATGTCACCAGCAAAGGCCAGTTCACGAATCTTGATGCGACCCAGACCGAATTGACGGAAAGTGCCACGAGGACGACCCGTGATTTCGCAACGTGCACGCTGACGCGTCGGATTGGCGTTGCGGGGCAGTTTTTGCAGAGCAAGGCGGGCAGCATCGCGCTCTTCGTCGCTACGCTTGGCGTCGCCAGCGATTGCCTTCAGTTCTGCGTATTTGGCAGCGTATTTGGCAGCCAGTTTTTCGCGCTTGAGTTCGCGCTCGATCAGTGCTTTCTTAGCCATGCGCCACCTCAGTTCTTGAAGGGGAATTTGAATGCGGAGAGCAGTGCCTTGCACTCATCGTCCGTCTTCGCCGTCGTCGTAATGCTGATATTCAGACCACGCAGAGCATCCACTTTGTCGTATTCGATTTCAGGGAAGATGATCTGTTCTTTGACGCCAACGTTGTAGTTGCCGCGCCCATCAAACGAACGGCCAGAAATACCACGGAAGTCACGCACACGCGGCAGAGCCACGGTCACGAAACGATCCAGGAATTCATACATCTGAACGCCACGCAGGGTCACCATGCAGCCAATAGCTTGGCCTTCACGGATTTTGAAACCAGCGATAGCTTTCTTGGCCTTGGTCACCACAGGTTTTTGACCAGCAATTTTGGTCAGGTCTGCCACAGCGTGATCCAACACCTTCTTGTCGGCCACCGCTTCGCCCACACCCATGTTCAGGGTGATCTTGCTCAGACGGGGCACTTCCATAGCGGAGGTATAGCCAAACTTTTCTTTCAGTTCGGCCGCGATTTTTTCGCGATAGAGTTTTTGCAGTCGTGCCATGTGTTGCTCCTTAGGCGGCCTTGATTTCAGCGCCATTGGACTTGAACACGCGAACACGTGTGCCGTCGGCGTTCACCTTGATGCCCACGCGGTCAGCCTTGCCCGTAGCGGCATTGAAAATCGCCACGTTGGATTGATGGATAGGCATGGCCTTTTCCACAATACCTCCGTTGGTGCCCTTCATAGGATTGGGCTTGACGTGCTTCTTCACCAGGTTGACGCCTTCCACGACGACGCGGGACTCATCCTTGCGCAGGCTTACAACGCCACGCTTACCTTTGTCACGACCGGTCAACACGATGACTTCGTCGCCTTTGCGAATCTTGTTCATAGTGTTTCCTTTAGAGAACTTCAGGAGCCAAAGACACGATCTTCATGAACTTTTCGGTACGCAGTTCACGTGTCACAGGGCCAAAAATACGGGTACCGATAGGTTCCAGCTTGGCGTTCAACAACACGGCGGCATTCGAATCGAACTTGACCAGGGAACCGTCTGCACGACGGATACCTTTGGCGGTACGCACCACCACAGCGCTGTACACGTCACCTTTTTTGACGCGACCACGCGGAGCGGCTTCCTTAATGCTCACCTTGATGATGTCACCAACACTGGCATAGCGACGATGAGAACCGCCCAGCACTTTGATGCACTGGACAGACTTCGCGCCGGTGTTATCGGCAACCTCTAACCGAGATTCTGTTTGGATCATTTCAATATTCCCAACTTGCTCCAGCAGTTACGGACAGCCCCAGAGTCTTCTCAAGGGCTGAACTTGCAGCCGGTCAGTCTTGGGCCCGTCGTCCATCTCTCAGACCATTCCGAAAGACTTCCCGCTGGGCAGATACTTCTTCGCACTCTACGCACGAAGCCAGTCATTTTGACGATCAATATCGTTTTTGTCAAGTCATCTGCCACATACCAAACTCGAAACCTCGCCAAAAACGTAGCGAAATTTCGAATTTGCCAACTATCACGCTCCGTAGCGATCCTTGCAGCGCACTCACCACCTCCCGCACATCGGAGCCAGAAATACAAAACCCAGAGTCACCACATCGATCAAGACAGGCAGCCCCCGCCCAGAAGGCTACGCCATATCTGACCTGCCCCGCATTACTCCTGCAAAGCCCGGGCACAGGCAATTCACGCCACGTCATCGGGCTGTTACACACCCCCCGAACAAAAGACCCCGAGCAACGGCCAAGTCTGCTGAACAGAACCAGGCGCAGAAAATTGCCCTGACACCCCACGCGCTAGCACCGATGGCACTGACACAAGCCCCTGACCATCGGTCAGCCCTAGCCCGACTGACCTAGCTGGGTCAGGCTTGGCATTCTTTGCAGCAGCGTCGGTCAGCACCATGACTCCCCTCGTCCTTCGGCCTGACGCCCCCTACTTTGGCGGCATCTGGGGATACCGTCAAAAGTACCGACAAATTTACGGTATGCAGTGGGGCATTATGAGCCTACTGAGACAACAAAAAACCCGCTTACCTAGAGAGGTAGCGGGTTTTGATACTGCATGGGATGGTATGAAACCGTAATTTGGTGGCCTGGGACGGGATCGAACCGCCGACACGCGGATTTTCAATCCGCTGCTCTACCAACTGAGCTACCGGGCCAAAACAAGCATGCGCTTGCGATGAAGCTGGCATTGTATGTCAAATTTTGGAAGTTTTATCCGAAAGTCTAATTTTCTTTAATTTTTACGTCCTCGCCCCAGATCAACCCCGAGTTGCCGCAGCTTTCGGTACAGGTGCGTCCGTTCCAGGCCGGTTTTTTCTGCCACCCGGGTCATGGAGCCGCCTTCTCGGGCCAAATGGAATTCGAAGTAGGCCCGCTCGAACCCATCTCGGGCTTCGCGCAGCGGGCGATCGAGATCAAACCCCTGGTGTGCATGGAGCTCAACTTCGGAAAAATCTCCAGGAAACTCTTCTCCGACACCTTTGACAAATGACTGCGCCGCACTGCTCCCTCCGGCAGAACGGGGGGCAGGCGGGGTGCGACTGGTAAGCCCCTGTTCAACCGCCTTGAGCAGTTTTTGCAGGGTAATGGGTTTTTCCAGGAATGAATGGGCGCCAATGCGCGTAGCCTCGACAGCGGTTTCGATGGTGGCATGGCCGCTCATCATGATGACAGGCATCGTGAGCAACCCAGACGAGGCCCACTCCTTCAGGAGCGAAACGCCATCGGTATCGGGCATCCAGATATCCAGCAGGACTAGGTCATACAGATGGGAGGCACGCGCTGCCCGCGCCTGTGTGGCATTTTCTGCCAAGTCTACGCTGTGGCCTTCGTCGTTCAATATTTCCAGCAATAAGTCCCGAATGCCGAGCTCATCATCTACCACCAGTATGTTCGCCATGTCTCTAAAAAAATAGTTGTCGCATGTGGACCGCCGCCCTCTCACGGCTGTCCCGGGCCCTGATCAGGGGCAAATGATAGCGACACTTGCGCCCCTTGTACGGCACCCCGCTCGATGCGATTGGATAAATCTATTCGGGCGCCATGCTCGTCAGCAATTTTTTTCACCACGGCCAGCCCCAGCCCGGTGCCCTTGGGTTTGGTCGTGACGTAAGGCTCGAAGGCGCGTTGCAGCAGCGCCTCGGGAAAGCCGCAGCCACCATCGGCAACCGTGATACGCACCCGGCGCGTAGCGGCGCTCCAATGGGTGCTGAGAATGACAGGCGAGGGATCCTGCCCCTCCATCTGCGCACGCTGCAAGCTGGCATCCTGGGCGTTTTGCACCAGGTTGTGCAGCACCTGGCGCAATTGCTGGGCGTCGGCGGCAATCATCGGGCATTGCGGATCGAGTTCCTGCTGCACAGGAACCAGTACCCCCTCTTCCTTATAGAGTTGCATGACATCCTGTACCAGTGCGTTGACATCGACGGGCTGCAGCTCTGCGGGCGGCAACCGGGCGTAATCGCGAAACTCATTGACCAGCCGCAGCATGGCCGCGACCTGATCGACGATGGTCTTGACCGATTTGTGCAAGAGCGCCTCTTCGGCCGGCGGAAGTTTGCCGGCCAGCTTCAGTGCAAGCCGCTCGGCCGAGAGCTGAATGGGCGTCAACGGATTCTTGATCTCGTGCGCCACGCGCCGCGCCACCTCTGCCCAGGCTTTAGAGCGCTGGGCCGAAACGATTTCCGAGATGTCGTCAAACACCACCAAGCGCTGGTCATGGGGCAGCAACGCCCCACGTACCACCAGGGTGATTTTGTCCTGCGGTACCTCGCCTGCAGCCTCGGTCTGCAGCGGCTGGGCCAGGAACTCGAACACCTGCTGCCAGCGCGGATGGGTGACACCCGCCAGCCGGGCTTCGAAGAAGTCGGAAAATTGCTCGCCGAGCATGGCGGCGAAACTGGCCAGAGCAGGAATCTGTCCCAGGTGCTGGCCGCAATGGGCAGACAGGTCGCAGCGCAGGATGTGGGCAGCCCCGGGGTTGCCGATGACGATGCGCCATTGCGCATCAAGCACCAGCACCCCGGCGGTCAGGTTGTCCAGGATGGTCTGCAAATTGGTGCGGGCAGCCTGGATTTCCTCCATCCCGCGGTCCACGGCGGTACGCGCCTCCAGGAGCTGCTGCGTCATGAGCGCAAAAGAGCGCGTCAGCCCCCCGACCTCGTCCCGCGCCAGCGAGACAGCCTTGGGCGTCAAATCGCCCCGGGCCACATCCCGCACCCCCTGGGCCAATAGCAGCAAGGGTTGGGCCAGATGGTTGCCAAACAGCACCGCCAGCAGCACCGCGCCAAACACGGCCAGGAACAGGCTCAAGGTCAGGGTGCCGATATACATGCGCCGCAAGCCCTGGCGGGCCAGGGAGCGCTCCTGATACTCGCGGTGGGCCTCCTGCACGGCCAGTGCGTTGCTGACCAGGGTGGTCGGCAAGGGGATGGTGGCCTGCAGGAAACGGCTATCTGCCAGCAGGCCCAGTTGCGCATTGGGCACGATGGCCAGGACACGCACCCGCACCTGCGCGAGGTCGAGCGTGCCGCCGACTCCGAAGTCGTCATCCAGACCTTCGATGGTGGTCATCGGGCGCTGACCGGCCCGCAGGGTGCGCAGCACCTGGGCGCTGGGGCGCTCCGGCGCCAGTTCCAGCAGCGACTCGCCGGCCGTGGCAACGGCCACACCAGCGTTATTCCAGAGCACCAGATCCGAAGCACCCAGCTGGTCACGCATCCGCTCCAGCACCAGGCCGGCGCCTGCATCCGAAACCCCGGCGAGCTGGGCGCTGGCGTTGCGGGTGTTGTTGGCCATGTCGTTGGCCATGGCATCCAGGGTGACGCTGGCCAGGTTCACCCCGGCAGTGAGCGCTCCTTCGACCTTGATGTCGAACCAGCTTTCGATCGAACGGGAGACGAACTGGTAGGACACCACGTAAATCAACGCCCCCGGCAGCACACCCACCAGGGCAAAAATGGTGGCCAGCTTGAGCAGCAGGCGGCTGCCGAACTTGCGCTGGCGCCAGCGCAGCAGCAGCCGCATCGCCATCCACAGCAGCACGGCGAACAGCAAGCCGGCGACCAGGACGTTCAACCCGAACAGCCAGACGTAATAGTCCTCGTAAAGCTGCCGGTTATTGGTCGCCAGGGTAAGCAGGAAAAGCAGCACCAGCCCCAGGGCCGCCATGACGGCAGAGCCGACTCCCAGAATCCAGCGGGCCGATTTGCGCAACCGCTGGGCCCGGCGCTCGTCGTGCTGCTGCGCCTCGATCACAGCTGCTCCAGGACAAAGGAGTGCTCCTGCTGCACCAGCAAATTCCAGTCCGAGCGCCCCAAGACCCCGATCTGCAAAGGCTTGGGCAATTGGGACAGGTCGATGCGAAAGCGCAGCTGCAAGACCACTGGCCCCTGCGCAGGCAGCTCCTGCCGCTCCCCGATGCGCCAGCGCACCCAGTGCTGCAACGCCTGCACCGCATCTTCCAGGCTGGTGTACGAGTTGCCCAGGGCCGCCGCCCGCAGCCCCAGGCTGCTGAATGGCTGGCTGCCCAGGTGCAGGCGCCAGCGGTGGGTCAAGGTCTGGTAGCTCAGGCGGTAGTAGCGTGTGGCAGTCAGCAAAGTCTGGTCACTCCAGTACCAGCGTTTGCGCAGCAGGCGCACATCGGCAATGAAATGCACCGCGACGCCCTTGCGCAGGGCTTGCTCGACCGCAGCAGGCAACTGCCACTGCACGTCGGTACTGAGCAGCAGGTCCCCCGTTTCCTGTTGCAGGAGCACCCCGCCGTCCAGGCGCAAAACAGGGGCCGCTTCGGCAACGGCGGCGGACTCCTCCGGCGCGGCCCGCACCGGGCGCTGCAGCTGGATCCAGGCGGCCAGGCCGCTCACGCTGCAATAGCCCAGCGCCACCAGCAGGCGGCGGCGATCCTGGCGGGCAGGTGCAGTGCTAGGTTTTTTTAAGCAGCAGGGCGTAGAAGAATCCATCATGGTCACCGGCAGGATTGTCCGCCACTGCACCTGCACCTGGCAGCAAATGTCCGGGGGAAGCTTGCCTATCGACTGTTTTGTTGCGTGCAACAAACGCCTCGATTTGCCCCTGCCCTTCTTCGTGGAACACCGAGCAGGTGCAGTACACCATCCGGCCACCGGGCTTGAGCCGCTCCCACAGCACGTCCAGCAGCCGCGCCTGGAGGGCGGCCAACTGCGCAATATCGCTCTCGCGGCGCAGCCAGCGCACATCGGGGTGGCGGCGCACGATGCCCGAGGCCGAGCACGGCGCATCCAGCAGGATGGCATCGAACTGCATCCCGGG
>Ga0206117_101328_pt1 | contig 13078 bp, 9 predicted proteins | sample 3A5Ametagenome_FD_177997 | JGI IMG/M metagenome (GOLD analysis project Ga0206117, IMG submission 177997) | Enriched microbial communities from leaf-cutter ant dump, University of Wisconsin, Madison, United States - 3A5A | ecosystem: Environmental > Terrestrial > Nest > Insects nest > Nest dump... | reverse complement strand
TGTACAGTATTACAAAAACTGCCACCGAGAAGGCCATGCACAAACCATCCCGTTATGTATTCCGTCCTGCCCGACCGGCGCCCGCATTGCTGCGCCGCATCTGGGCATGGTTTTGAGCCGGCACTGCAGTGCTATGGGGGCCAACCTTCGCGAGCCACCGTGATGCCCCGCCGCATCCTGAAACCCAGCGCCACCGGGCCGCGCCTAGCCCCCGAGAAGTCAAGATGTGGCGGCCGCTGGAGGCTGACCTGGGTCATTCAAGATCCAATGCCCGAGCGGTAGCAACCGCCAACACCAGCCGTTGAACGTCGTCGGTTTTGAACAGCCGCTTCGCTCTAGGAACCAGCCTCTCGATTTCGTGGTCAGCCAAGTACGCGCACGGAAGACCGCTCCTGCGTGCAGCGGCAGGCTTGTGCCGACCCAATGCAGTCGTGCCTTTTTTTGGCGGGGAGGCGCTCCGTCGAGAGTCTATAAATTCCTACTGCCGTCCGACTAGCGGTAAGTGCTTTTTACGAAGCGCTGCTTCGATCTTGGGCGCCAGGATAGGATAGTTCGCCACATCCAAGCGTAGTACGGACAAGCGATATCGATTGCTCTCTAGAAGGTTGCGCGCTTTAAGCTTCAATGAGAATGTGCGCTTATCCGCTGCCAGATGGATGTGCTCCCAGACGCGCTTTCCAAGCTTTTCAGATTTGCCTAAGTACAGGGGCATCCACTCTTGAACGGCCGTGTGTTTCGCCATACGACCCTTCTGACACGAGGGCACGAATGACTGCTTGAATTCCTCTTGATTCCACGTCGCCGTGAAGCAAGAGAGCCAGTCATCCAGCGTCGTGGCGCCATAGGTGCTAGACCACACTTCTAAGAAGTACAGTCCGGAAAACTGGATGGACTCCAAGTCAACTTGGAGGAGGTCTCCCAACGGCTCGAATTCAAGTTGTTGAGCTGTTTGCTCAAAGCCGCAGAAAAGTCTCGTGAGTTCCCCGTCGATTTCTTGAATGCGCTGCATGCAGCCATTGTCGAGCGGCTGCTCCTGTCAGGTAGGGCCCTATCTCAGAGAGGCAGCGTGGGAGGCCCGGTGACCTCTTCTTCGCCGCTCGGCGGTTTGCTGTTTAGGTAGTACCACATCGATGCTGGCACAGGTGTTCTGAAATGCCGGCACGCAATGAAGTCCAACGGCCACAAGCCCATTGCCAGGGCCGGCGAGTTTTCCTCCCATCGAAGGCGGCCAGTCGCGTTGAATTGCGCGATGCGGTTGCGCAAAGTTTGCGCCGATGCTGGCAAGGCGTAGGGAGCTTCAGTGCTACCGCTTCCCTGGTGCGCTGGCCCAAAATACCAGTTTGAAGCCCAGTCGGCCGCTGGATGCCATAACTGGCTGCCTAGGTCAGGGTATTCTTTGGCATGGCTTTCGGCGAGACTCTGGTATACGTTGTCCTGGCCCTGCATCGCACACCAGGACCCCATGGTGGCCAGTAGCCACGAGTGGCGGCGCATAAGGCCTTTGAACTCTTCGGTGCCATGCACCTCAAGCTCGACCAGATCGTCGATGGAGTCGGAGCCCACCGGGAACATACGGCCGATCCTGAACACGAAATTCAGACGTCCCGTGATCTCGGCAGTCCACCAGCGCGCCAAGTCGTGTTGTCCCGTTTGGATGAACAGCACCAGTGCTAGGCAGATGTCAATCACTTGTGCATCCAGTCGCGGAGAGGCTGCCGCTTCGTGGTTGCGCAGCATTGCGGCAAGCGCAGTCGCGAATTCGCTGGAGCGCGCCCGCCACGCGTCATCCTGGCCCGGCTCCACCAAGGCAGCCGAGAGTCCGATTGAAGCGAGGAGGCCAACCTGTTCGAGCAGCAGCACCGAATACTCAGCGCCTTCTCGCGTGTACCCCGACAGGCCGTCCTTTACTCGGATGTGTGCAGCCACGGCGTCGTAGTAGCGACTGGCCGCTTGCAGGTAGGAGCGCCAGATATCCCGTATCACCTCACGGACGTCCTGCCGCTCTTGTAGCGATTGCAGGACGACACGGTGGAAGCACCATAACAGCGTGCGCTCCATCACCCAGAGCGCCTGGCGGCGCTCGCCCTCGCCGTCGGCCCAGTGCGAGCACACCAATGCAGCCAGGTGTACCCGGCGCAGCGCTTTGAGGAGTGCCGGGACAGATTGCTGGACCCCTTCCTCACCGAGTTGGCCCTCAGGCGTGACGCCCAACTGGCGTAGCATGAGTCGGCAAAGGTGCTCAAACCGATAGTCGCTGTCGGCGCTCATCACCAATGCCTTGCGCAGGTCGGCACGGTCCCGACCATCGAAGAGATGTTCGTTCAGCAGGTGCGCCTCGACCAAGTCAGATACCTTGTCCGCGCCCCAGAATTCGAAGTGAAGCTGGGGATGACGGGCAGCAAAGCCCGCCCAATTAGGCTGTACTTCTTGGCCAAGGTCGCCGGTGGTTGCTACCACGATCACCTTCCGGTGCTCCTTGTACTCAGGCGGCACATGGCTGGTGAGCCAGAAATCGATGATCTCCTCCATGCTCTCACGCACCGCGTTGGGATCCCCGCTCCAAGTGCGTCGGCCGATGTCGCCCTGCTTGATCACAAACAGCAGTAACTCTTCGACGCCATCCGTCAGAGATCGGCCTGCCGCCGGGAAGTCGACACCGAACTGGCGCACCCCGGCCTTGGGCTTGACCAGTGGCACGTAGCCCATCTGGGTTAATAACTCGGGCAGCAGCCGGTCGAACTCGTCGCGCTCGCGCAGCGTCCGCAGGTAGTGCGAGAGCGCCAGGCGCATTGGGTTACCGGCATTCATGTGAGATCCCGCTTGGCTGTGCGCAGTTGCAGTCTTCGATAGGCATTGCCAACAGGATCGAGCACCTCGCGCCGGGGCATCTCGAACGACACAGAGTGAGATGCAAAGTGCATGGGCTCGGTCCACGACTCGCCATGGTGCTGAAAGCTGGTCTCGCCGGCCTTGATGTGCACCTGCGTGACGAGTCGCGCAAAAACTGATTGCTTCTGCGCCTCGCGAATCGAACTCTGCATCGCCTTGGCACGGGCTTTAGCGAGATCTCGGCGCAGGGCCATTGGAACTTTCAATTCGCGCAGGCGCGGTAGCGCCTCCAGCGCCGACATGTCAGCCTCCAACTGCGCTGCGATGCTGCCCAGCAGTTCTCTCACGTCCGTGTCCATCTCCTGCGCGGCCCGCTTTTTTAATGCGTCGCTCGTGGTTCCTGGGTAGTCATATCCGATTTCTTCATACAGGATCCACCGCAGAAAGGGTAATACGCGCCCCTTCGCGTTGCGCAAATCCAGCAAGGACAGCGTTAACGAGATCATCTGCTTGGGCTCCAGCAGGAAGCCAAGCATCCGCTTGACCAAGTACACCAGATCTGTCTCAGTGGCAGTATCGAGCACCACTCGATCAAACTCGATCGCCATACAGCCATCGGTGCGCATGTCTGCGACCATGCCCGCCGCCGCATTCGCAGTAGCCTGGTCATCAGCGAGCATCCATTGTGTGAATACGCGGGCCAGCAACGGGGGATGAGAACGCAGGGCCTGCGTGCACGCATCGAAGCGATCCGCAAACTCGCGCTTGCCTACCGTCGAGCCGAGATGGGCACGAACCCAGGCTTCGAGGAACTCAAGTACTGGTTCGACGCATGCCGACTCGGGGCGCAATAGCTGAGAGAGACTGTAGTCCAGCTCGTCTAGTGCCCGGTCGAACCCATCGCCTAGCCCGACACACAGCGGGAGCCACTCGAAGAAGATGCCCGCCTGCAGCAAGTCCCCGTCGTTGCGTGACAAGGCTCGCGCAACGCACCCGACCGCATCTTGGTCGCCTGCGGCGATGCGTGCACGCAAGGCTTCATCAAAGCTGCGTCGCAGGTGGAGGACTGCACCGGCGGCGCGCAGTCCGGTCTGGCGCTGAACGACATCCTCGTTGGTAATCCGGAGCAGGATGCGTGTTTCTAGCGCCGGTGCCAGCTCAGCGGGTAGGCTGGGTTCTGCAAGCATGCGGCCGGCGATCCAGCAGGTGACCTCGTGGAGTTCGGTCAAGTCGGAGCGTATGTCTGCGCCTAAGAGGCGTGAGACCGAGGCCTGCGGGTCCGATGCGAACCACGCCATCCAGGCCGCACCCAGCAGGTTGCCACGCGTTTTGCACGGCTGTGCCAGCAGCATCTGGACCATGTCGCGTGCGGCCGCTGGCTTGCGGCCGAACCAGCGCGACAGCGCGTGATAGAAGGCCCCGCCGGCGAGGTCGTTCACCGTGTGCGGCCGCTCGGCATCGCAAAGTGCTACCACATCGGACAGTTTGACTGCTTCGAGGTAAGGCAGGGTAGCCTCAACGAGATGCAGGGCGTCGAAGACATCGGCCGGGCGAGTAATTCGGGTCGTTGCCAGGCGTAGGACACTGACCCATGGGTGGACGGCCGCCAGGAGCCTTCCGCTAGCCATATCGGCGTTGCCAATCTCGCGGCGCCACAGGTCATAGGCCGCGGCCCACACCACCTGCTCGTCGAAGGGAGGATCGCCCAACTCGGCCAAGACATCCAACGCCGCTGCCGAGTTCCGGTCCTCAAGGCGAGCGAAACGCAACTTGCCGCCATCGACCGACGCACCGGGAGTGGTGGAGAGATCGAGCTGCGCTCCGGCGGGGATCTCGATCTCGAGCTCTCCGCGCTCGGTTGTCTGCAGTTGGCGCGCAAGTTTTCCTACGGTCACGGGCTGTTGCGTTGTGATCATGGGCAGGGTGCGCGAGGCCATGGCGGTGGGATCCCTTTAGGTTACCGCAACGCGCACGAAGTGAATTCTCCACGAGGTAAACCGGCCCCGGAAAGAAAAACATCTCTCATCTTCTGAGCTGGTTCAAAGGGCAAGAATCCAGTACAGAGCCGTCAGCGCACACACTCGGGCGAAGGTCAGCAAACTGTCGCTCACCGGGCAATGATGGCTCCAGGCTACAAACGGAAGATCGCCAACAGCTGCCTTGCTGCACCTCAACTTGACACAGTGAGTCCAAGGGGCTGCTGCGAAATTTACCGCTGCCCCTGAATAAATGAGTGCCCCGTACACTCATATTGTTGTGGGGTGCGAATGGTCGTTGCATCTGCAAATCAAGCTCAAAAGGAGAGGGCGTGGCTACCTTGATGCCTCGACGCCTGAGATGCTCCCGACAGCGTGCGAAGTCGTAGCCCTTGTCCGCGTGCAGCTTGTCTGGCCAACGGCGCGGCTTGCCGCACTTTCCCCGTATATCGGGCAAGGCATCGACCAACTGCTCGAAAACCACCGAGTCGTGGCGGTTGGCACCAGTCACGCAGAACATCAGCGGGATGCCCTGGCGGTCTGTGATGACGTGGCGTTTGCTGCCGAGTTTTCCCCTGTCCGTGGGGTTGGGCCCAGTGTGCGAGCCCCCCGGGGGCTGGGCACGCTGGCCCCGTCCAGGCTGGCTCGGCTGAAGTCCAGCCGCCCGGCGCTGCGCAGTTCAGCCAGCAGCAGCATATGCAATTGGTGCCACACACCGGCATCCTTCCATTGGCGCAGTCGCCGCCAACAGGTCATGCCACTGCCAAAGCCCAACTCCTCCGGCAACTCCTCCCAGGGGACTCCCGTGCGCAGCACGAACAGAATGCCGTTGAGCGTCATCTCGTCGCTCACCCGTGGACGACCGCCCTTGGCTGAGGGCACGAATACCGGCAACAGTGGCTCAATCTTCTTGAACAGCGCCGTGCTGATTTCTTTGTTCTTTCTTCGACTCACGCATCCCCAAACGCGCAACAGCCGCTTGGGGATGACAGGTTGTGTTAGCTGCTCTAAATAGTTTGGTTCCTAGCGCGTCCAGCGGTATAACGCGCCAAAGGAGGGTGTCGGATGCTGACCAAAACCGCTTTGCTGCTAGGCGCAGCTATGGCCATTTGCCCATTGCCTTCGCTGTCTCAGTGCGTCAACACAATGACGCCCACCTGTGGCGTGTACACCAGCTGCTTCGCCGACCGCTGTGCGTGTGACGGATCGCCGTTCGAATACTTCAAATCCTATGGCGCAAAGTACTGCACCGCCTTCCTGGAACTACCCGGGCTGTCGGCCAAGGGCGCGGCGTGGCGCAACGCTACGCTGAAATGCCTCCAGGAAAAAATCGTGCCTCTCCTGCCCAAGGACGGTCAAAGCAAATCCTGCAATTGCCAGCAAATGCAGCTGAGCGCATTCGATTCGCATGTCGCGTGCTATACCCAGCCATTTGCTTCGATATGCGAACTGGATGTGAGCGATTGGCAAAAGATTCTCGCAGCAACCGACCCAGTCAAGACCTTGCAGGACCAGAAGAGCCGTAAACAGTTGCTGGTCGTCGCCCGCATGTGCTTGGTCGATCCCGTTGCAGTCCAGGCCAAGGATGTCATCCAGAAAGTGATCGACAAGCTAAAGTAATCCGCTACGCCTCGCCAGAACGATCGGTGAATTTCCGAAGGCCCGTCGCAGAAAAGCGGGAACAAGCGGGCGTCATCCCCTATTTGTAGGTTGGCGCGGAGTCAATGAAACGGGAGAGTGCCAGTGGCACTTAGAGGGGAGAATCTATGCGCCTGATCAAAGTCATGTACGCCGCGGCCGCGCTTGCGAGCCTTTCACTGGCGTTGGAAGCCGGGGCACAGCAATCGCCGCCAGGACCCGAGCCGCAACCATCATCGTCAGCGGGCACTGTGACGGCGTCCCCAGGGACGTCCGGCGACTCCACAGGGCAACCAGTGACGCCGCCGGGTCCAGCCAGTCCTGCCAGCGGTGCCGGCAATGCGGAAGTGACGCCACCCGCCCCTAAAGAAGAACCGCCGATCCCCAAGATTGACTACCGGCGGTATCTGGCGAACGACATGATCGGCTATGCGGGCCTGGCTGTCGAAAAGGCCAACATCCAAAAGTCACTGGCCGACGAGCACTACTTGCGCGACGACCGGAAGAACGCGGAGGACGCCTACAAGCGCACCCTTGCTACCCTCGCAAACGAGGCGCCCGACGACAAGCTCAACCCCACCCAACTGTCTGTCAAGAGGCTGCTGCGTGTCGACGTGGACTACAGGCTTTTGAATCTGTGGCTGGGCAATGATTTCTGGAGTGGCTATCGCACCAACCGGCCAAGCACGCCGCACCGGCATCTGCTGGTCATGGACGCGTTGTTAAAGCGCTTCGAAACGCAGGTGAATGACATCGAGGCGATGCTCACCAAGCTTGACACCGATGCGACCGAGCAGGCCAAGTTGGCCGGCATGAAGATCACCCTCGAAGGACAGATCAAGGACCAGACCCTCGCCCAGGAAAAAGGGGTCATCGAAGCACGGAAGGAACGCAATCAGCTCGGCACATGGGAAGAGCGCGTGCGCAATCTCACTAGCCAGCGGCTGGCCGTGGAAGCAAAAAGCAAGCAACTGGCGGAAGAGCAGAAACAGCTGTCCGCCAATGCCTCTTCCCTGCTGACCCAGGCGATCGTGGCCGGCACGGGGATTCCGCCATCTGTCGGCACGGCTGTGATGACAGGGGATATTAAGGCTGCGCTGGTGCAGGAAGCGGCCGCCCAGTTGGGCGACCCGAATTCCGAGCTCAGCAAGGCCGTGGGACAAGTCAGCGCCAATGCCCAGAAGCTGCAGGAGTTCTACAACTCTTCGGCCAAGAATTACAACGAGTTGAAAACTAAGGGCGAGCAGCTCAAGCAGGCGGCCGACCTCATTCGCAAACCTACCTTCGACAACCTCGTCAGCGCTGGCAACGCAATGTGGAACACACTGCCTGAGGCGGAGCGACAGAAGCTGACGACTCGGGTGATGCAGCAGGTGCCAACCGCCGGCCTCTTGGAGTCGTACCGCAAGCTCGAACTGACTGCGCAGGACGCCATTGCCCTGCGCCAACGGCTGGAAGGCCTTGCGCTGGAACGCATTCCGAATGTAGTTCGCACGGACTTGCAGACATTTGCGATGGATGTCATCAAGGACGGAAACGTCGCCAGGGAGAAGTTCCAGGCAATCTACAAGGGCATCTCCGCCATCGAGCTGACCGACGCGCAGTACCGAACGTTCATCGAACACTTCCTGCATATCGGCGCAGCCGATCTCTTTGCCGCCATCCCGGAGGCCCAGCGCATCCAGGTCGCTCGGGCCATGGGCGAGCCATCGATCGAGGCTGCCATCAACAAACTGGCCAACGACGGCTTGTCCGCCCTTCCCGCAGCAAGCATCAAGGGAAAAGCCATCACCTACACGGTCTCCGGCAAATCGTCGACGGTCAGTTTCGCCACCGTGTTTGCCTCCGCGAGATTCGAGAAAGCAACGAGTGGGCTCAAGGACCTTCCCGCCCTGTATTCCGACCTGATGTCGGTGCCCAAACTGCAGCGCTTGGCCGTTGCGCAGCTTCCCGATGCGGCATTGGGGGCCTCTGTGGAGGCGGAACTGCGCACGGAAAGCAACAACCGGTCCAAGCGGGAGACCACCTGGAATGCGCTCGCGAACGGAATGTCCCAACAGGCGACCCAAAAAGCTCGCGACGCACTGGTGCGCCAGACTCTGGGCGCCGCAGTCGTCGAGGACGTCGTGAAACGTCCCGAGGCCGCGCCCTACATGGTCGCGCCCCTCGCATATCCCGCATCAGCAGGAAACTCCACAGGCCTGTCGCCGGAAGCATCTGCCATGGCGACAGCTGCCCTCAACTACGCCGTTCCTGGGGCAGGGATGGTTGTCGCCATGGCACAGAGTTTCGCCAAGATGGACTCGAACATGGACGAAATGAACCGTCTGGCGGATCAGAGCCTGCGGATCATGGCAGAGCAAGAGCAGCTCTATGACTTGGCCACCGAAGCGTATTTTCAGTATGCACTGGCCGAAGTGGAGCAGCAGCGTGCCGAGGTGCTGCGTGACTCCGCAGAACGCCAGCTATCCGTTTTCTCTGCCGAAATCAACCGCCGGTCTAACAGCGCTGCCAAGAACCATGCCGGTATCGGCCTGCGGCGGGCCCTGACCTATTACCTGAGTGAGAGGCTTAGAGAGGAGTTCGACCTCTTCGACCGCTCATTCGCCATGTGGAACAGCGGACTGAGCGCACGCGGCGCCGTGGCGGCAGCGATTCAATCGGACCCGCAGAACGTCCGCTACGCGCTGGACTCGGACATCCATCTGTTCGACTGGCTCAACCGGGAACGTGAGAGCACGCGGGGGGATCCCGATACCCTTCGCGTGCACTGGAGGCAGATGGTTCAGCTGGCGAAGGATGTCTGCGTCAAGCGTGGATGCAAGCCAGGTGACAACATGCTCGGCCAGATCGCAGCCACCCAGCAGTTGAGTGCTAAGACCCATCTTGTGAGCGAGCAGGAATGGCGGCGGTTCAAGGAGTGGCAGGCTAATCCCGGCGGCGGCACGTTTTCACTGCAGTTTTCTATTCTTCCCGGTCACAAGATCGTGCCCCTGAACTACGAAAACGTCCGCATCATCGACCTGCGGCTAGCCGGCGCGATGGACGGCACCCAGACCACGCTGAGCCAAGTGTCGCTGCGCCATTCTGGGGTCGCACAAATTCCGCGCGCCGCCGCAGACACGGAAGGCGGTATCGTATTCCAGCGGGAAGCGCTGCTGGCGAGAAGCTCAGCGGCGTTCAACCGGCCGGAAGATTTCGATGTCAACGCATTGCGGACGCGATTCGAAGGGCCTTTCAATGAGATCAATTACCCGTCCCTACGAGACTTTGAGGGGTACGGGCTGTACGCGGTTTACAGCCTGACGCTGCAGAACACACCAGAGAACAAGCGAATCGATGACATCCTAATGCGGATCGCGTACTTCTACCATGACGCCTCGAACATCGTCTCGGAAGAGCGCTACCTCAACTCGCTGCGCGGCCTGGATACGGGCCTGCCGTTCGAAATCCATGACTACAAGCTCGTGTCCAGGGTGACGCCATCATGTGCCGGTGAACCAGGGTCTCCAGTCGAGGCACAGACCACCGATATTCCCGCTTCCATGCGGTCTTCCTTTATCACGGCCTTCAGCCGTGCAGCCAAACCGGCTGAAGCCAGCGAGCTGCGCTTCCTACCGCCCGCGGCACGCAGGGACTTGGAGCGGCTGCAATCCTGCCTCGAAAGCCACGTCGTCCGTGTTTGCAAACCGCAGCGAGAGATCGAAATGATTGCCGCCTCCTGGTTCGCTGCGAGTAAAGAACCCGCAACGCCGGTGCGCAACGACGTCTTCAATGCACAGTCCGAGAGCAACGACCAAAGCGTACCCAAACCGGTCCGTGACAGGTATCTGGCTCTGTGCAAGGGAGGAGCATGATGACGATCCAATTCTGGTTGGCCACCGCCGTACTGGCCGTGGCAGCGCCTATGCAAGCGAATGCACAGCTTTCGGCGCAAGTGCTGCCCGAGCGAAGCACGTTCGAGGAAGTGTTCGCCGCTTCCCACAAGTTCTACCCTGGTCAACGCCTGCAAATCCGCATCGACGGGCAGGTCGATGCCAATCACCGTTATTGGCGAGACCGCGAGTGCAGTTGGTTCGGCCTGAAATGCAAATGGGTCGACCGGGAAGCATCCAACTTCATGGCCGTCGACCGCCTCCCTTTGCTCCTGAGCCTCGAACCTACAACCGCGCTGTCTAAACCCCAGTCCACCAACCAGCCCCAGTGGTATGGCAATGCCGGCGCACAGCACTTGCCCGTTGCACCGAATGGCGTCTACGACTTCACCGTAGAGGTCACGGATGCGGACAAATCCGTCGAAGCTTTCGCAACGGGCGTTGTCTTGCGGGGCGTGGTAGCCGACAAATTCGATGCGACCAATCCTATCAATCGAGGCCAGTGCCATAACAGGCCACCCGTCTGCAGTTCCGGCGCATACAAGGTCACTGTTGGCGTGAACAATCAGGAACGTGTCGAGCTCCTGAAGCGGCTGCTCAAGAGCCGCCGCGTCTCCGCCGAAATCCTGGGCCGCAGGGTCATGGATCCGCTGTTCGTGCAGGATGCGATGGCCAAGCCGGAGATCGCCGATGCGCTATTTGTCCACGCCACGCGGTTCCACAAGGAAGGCACCGACGAGGCTCGCCGCGAATATCTGGCCATCCTGTCGTTTGCGAGCACCCAGAATCCCACACGCGCCGACATCTTGAACGAGATTGCAGCGACCTATATTGCGCTCGGCGAGTTCACTGCGGCGTCGGCCAGCGTAAAAGAGGGACTGACTGCCGCCAAGAACAAATTCGACAGCGAGCAGCCACGCCGCGCATCCACGGTTGTGGATCTGGCCAAAGCGCTCGGACTGCGAGCCGCCATCTGGGCCCAGGAGCGGGCAGGCATGGTGGGAACCGACATGATGGTCGCAGTGGGCTTGTACCGCGAGGCCGCCAAGTACTGTCTGGAGGAGGCTGTCAATCAGGCATCCGCGCAGGACAAGTTGACCCTCTACGGATGCGGCAAGGACCACTTGATTGACGCAGGCCGGCAACTGGCCATGCTGCGATCTCGCGACAACCTCATCCTGGCAGAACGGCTGCTGTCGCAGGCCCAAGAAGCTGCCAGGCTGGCAGTGGACGTATCGCAGCAGTAAGCCGCAGCCCGATCGCGGGCACTTCGCGCACGATCTGAGTCGCCGCCCAAATTCCACGCTGCTGTGCTGATCACCTGTCGACTTGTTTTTCGGACACTTGCAAACGCTGCGTACGAAAGACCACCCTGCGCCAAATAAAGACTCAGGGATATTGAATACCTCGACAAATCGATCTACCTGCCTGCTGCGACAGCAGTATTTTTGCCACGAGTAGTTTGCTGCGCCGGGCGACTACCCTGGCTAGCGCTCGCCTGTTTCCTTTCGTAAACCGAGCTCTCGATTCCCGCGGCGATGACAGCAACCGTAGGAAACGTCTGCTTCCGACCGACAGTACCTATTAGTGCCCAAGATGCGAACGGCAGCAATCGCTGCAGAAGCGACTTCAGACTTAAACTGGAGTCGCCTCGCGCGCATCAACCACCTGGAGGTGGAATTATTCCCTTGAGCGGAGACCCTTATATCTCGACCAGACAGGTGGATGGAATGACATTTCCGCTGCCGACGCGTGATTGGAGAGCAGGGTTGTGGCTTGATGTGCTGGTCAAGTGGCTGCGTTGAAGCAGTCTTTTCAGGGAGGAACTCAGGTGGCTTCAGACCACCAACGCATCCTGATTCTGTGCAAGACTTACCCGTCACCCAGCGCTTGGTATGTCGAAGCCTCCTGCGTCGCTGGGATGGTAGAGGACGACCAGCAGTTCAAGAAGTGGCAGTGGATCACAGCCCGGATTCGCCGCGCGCAGGACGATGTACGGATGGTCGTTCAGGGAATAGAGGGCGAAACGTGTACGTCGTTGCTTTTCTGACCTGCCCCCTTTAGACGTGCCAGTTCCGAGTTAGCGAGTCCAAGGTTGTGGAGACTACTTGATCTCCGGTGATTGCCTTGCATCGCCAGCGCGCTGGCGATGCAAGGCAGCGAAGCTGGCCGGTGGGATGCGCCCCAGTGAACTGTGGGGCCGTACCTCGTTGTAGTCGCGCCGCCAGCGGGCCACCTCCTGGCGAGCCTGCACCAGCGTCTCGAACCATTGCCCGTTCAGGCACTCGTCCCTGAACTTGCCGTTGAAGCTCTCGATGTAGGCGTTTTGCGTCGGGCATCCGGCGTCGTTGAGCAGGTGCCGGACACCGCGTGCCGCCGTCCAGGCCATGAAGGCCCGACTGGTGAACTCCGGGCCCTGGTCGGTGCGGATGGCCAGCGACTGCGCTGCCTGGTCCAGTAAGCGCACAACGTACTCGCCACCCATGCCGTGGTCCACCGCGGTGGCCAGCTTGTACAGGCGCCACACCCGCTTGTGATTCACCTGGCGTCCCTCCAAGGCCAGCAGATCATGGATGCGCCGGTAGCCAAAGCGTCGGCGCTCATGCGCCAGCTCGACGATGCGCGTGCTCAGGTTGGCTGTGGACTCGTTCATGCTGGGCGGTTCCCGGTAGCTGGTTCTGGACAACCCCGCATAGCGACAGGCGCGGCGCTCGCTGATGGACAGTTCCTGAACCATCCTGCCAGCGGCCTCGCGCCTGG
>Ga0206117_101326_pt1 | contig 13102 bp, 8 predicted proteins | sample 3A5Ametagenome_FD_177997 | JGI IMG/M metagenome (GOLD analysis project Ga0206117, IMG submission 177997) | Enriched microbial communities from leaf-cutter ant dump, University of Wisconsin, Madison, United States - 3A5A | ecosystem: Environmental > Terrestrial > Nest > Insects nest > Nest dump... | reverse complement strand
GTCGTAGACGGCATCGGCAATCTGCGCCGCGATATAGAACCGCCCCTGCGCATCGGAGCCGTGAAACGGCAGGTGGCGCAGGTCGCCCTGCACGGCGAAGCTGACGTCGCGGCTGCCCCCGGCCAGGATGCTGTCACGCACGTAGTGGCGGGCTTCGGCCGGGATTGCCAGGGGCAGGTAGCGGTGGACGCGGGTGCCGTCGGCGCGGGTCAGGCGTCCGTTCAGGTCCAGCACGCCGGGGAGAGGTTCGGCGCTGTCGTCGCCAGTGCGCCAGTGCGCCTGCAGGCTGCCGGCGGCATCGGCATTGGCAAATTGGGCGTCATTCACCTGCACTTGCCAGCGTCCTTGCTGGCGCGTCCAGCGCAGCTGCCCCTGGAGCTGGTCCAGGGGGATGGCCGGGTCCTCGAACACCCCGGGCAGCTCCAGCCGGCCCTGCGCCATGTCCAGTTGGGCATTGCCGCCGTCTTCGGTCAGGTCGAAGCGCAGGTTCAGGCCCGATACGCCGGGGGTGCCGACGCCAGTGGCCGCTGGCTGGCTGTGCAGCTGCAGTTGCGTGATATGGCCGCTGGCCTGGTAGCTGTCATGGCTCCAGCGCAGTTGCAGGCGCTGAATCTGCCCGGCCGGAGCCAGGCGTTGCAGCGTGGTCTGGGCCGCGCCGGGCAAGGCCACGGGCAGCTGCGCCAGCAGTTGGCGGGCCAGCCCGATGTCGGCGCGGGCCAGTTGCAGGCGCAGGTGCTGCTGCTCGCCCGTTCCGGCGCTTTGCACCGACCAACTGCCCGCTGGCCAGCGCTGCGCGGGGGCGGCCTGATCCTGAGGATGCCAGGTAAAGCCCCAGTCGCGGGCCTGCACCGCCCAGGCGCTGGGGGCCGTGCCATCCGGGGCGGCTTGCCACTGGGCGCTCAGACGGCCATGAACCTGGCTCAATTGCAGCGGCGGGTGCGCCGGATCACGCCATTGCACGCGGGCCTGCTGCAGGGCCATGTCGGTACTGGTGCCCACCACGGTGCCTTCGTGGATGTCGGCCCACAGCCGGGCCTGCCCTTGTCCCTGCACGCTGGCAATACCCCAGTTTGCAGGCCAGGGCAGGCTGGGCAATTGCTGCAGTTGCAGTTGGGCGAACCATTGGCCGCTCCAGCGCTGCCAGACCGGCTGGCGACCCGGCAGCAGTGGTCGGCGGAACAGGCCGGCAACGTACAACTCCTGGCCCTGGTCATCCTGCGCATCCAGGCGCAGGGCGTGGCGCCAGTGGTTGCCGCGCAGCACCAGGCGAACGTCGTGCAGGGCGATGTCCTGCCCCTGCAGGGCGTCGCTGAAACGGATCCGGCCTTGTGCCAGGGCCAGTTCGGGCTGCTCCAGCAGCCACTCCAGGGCCCGGGGATTGCTGCTGCCCGCGGCATCAAAAGTCAGGCCAGCCACCTGCCAGCGTCCGTCGGCCAACCGGCGCACGTCAAGCACCGGGGCGTCGATGAACAACTGCTCCAGCCCCCCGCGCAGGATGGAACGCGGCGAGACCGTCAGCACCGCCTTGGGCAGCCGCAGGGCCGGGCGCTGCTGGGCGTCGAGCACCTCGATGCCTTCGAGCTGCAGCGTGGGAAACAGCCCGTTGGCCTGGGCCTGCAGCCGGGCGATGCGTACGGGTGCCCCTATGGCATGGCTGGCCCAGCGCTCCACGTAGGAGCCCCACTGTGGGATTCGCGGCACAATCAACAAGTGCAATCCGCTCCAGATCAACAGGAACACCACCCAGGCCACCAGTGTTGCGCGTAAGGCCCAACGGGCAAACAGGGCCAGCCAGTGCAGACGTCGGGAGGGAAGCGGAGCGCAGTTGTTCATTCTGGGAAGGTCGGTCAGCCACAAATTATCGCCCGCTGGTCTGTACCTTCCTTTTTTGTGTTGATGCATGTTCACTACCGCCTCCCCGCCCCCACCTTTCTTGGACAACCATGCAACGGTTTCTCGCTTCTGGCAGCGGGTGCAGCGCCGCTATGCCGATCAATGGGCCGTATTGCCCGCCGGGCAGCCCGACGCCGCCAGCATGGCCCAGGCGCTGGAGCAATTGCAGCAGCAGGGCCTGGAGCTGGGCGCTGCGCTGCGTGTACTGCGCCAGCTGGTGCTGGCCCGGGTGCTGGAGCGCGATTGCCAAGGCCAGGCCAGCCTGCACGAGGTAACGGCCAGCATGACGGCGCTGGCCGAGCTGGCGCTGGATGCGGCCTGCAGCCAGGCCCAGGCGGTACTGGCGCAGCGCCACGGTCAGCCCCTGGGTCCGCAGGGGCAGGCGGTGCAGCTGTGGGTAGTGGGCATGGGCAAGCTCGGGGCGCGGGAGCTGAACGTCTCCAGCGACATCGACCTGGTCTACGTCTACGAGCACGAAGGCGAGACCACCGGGCGCGATACACAGGGCAAGGGCAGCATCAGCAACCATGAGTATTTCACCCGGGTGGTGAAAATGATTTTCCAGCTGGTGGGGGAAGTCACCGAGCACGGTTTCGTCTTTCGCATCGACCTGGCGCTGCGCCCGCACGGCAATTCCGGGCCGACGGTGATCTGCCTGCCCGCACTGCAAAACTATTTGCAAACCCACGGGCGCGAGTGGGAGCGCTTCGCCTGGCTGAAAAGCCGGGTGATTGCCCCCCGTGCCAGCATTGCCAGCCCCCAGGTGCAGGCGCTGCGCCATGTGGTGCTGCCCTTCGTGTTCCGCAAGTATCTGGACTACAGCGTGTTCGACGCCCTGCGTGATCTGCACCGGCAAATCCGCGAGCATGCCAGCCGCCGCAGCAATGGCCAGCCCGGGCGCAGCAACGACGTGAAGCTCTCGCCCGGGGGGATTCGGGAAATCGAATTCACCGTCCAATTGCTGCAAGTGGTGCGCGGCGGGCAGTTCCCGGAACTGCGCTGCCGCCCGACCCTGCAGGCGCTGGAACGCCTGGCACGGGCCGAACTGATGCCGGCAACCACGGCCGCGCAGCTGGCCCAGGCGTATACCTTTTTGCGCCAGGTGGAACATCGCATCCAGTACCTGGACGACCAGCAGACCCACGTCCTGCCCACCGACGATGCGGATGTGGACTGGATCGCCCGCACCCTGGGGTTTGCCGAAACGGCCCATTTCTTCGAGCAGCTGCACCGCTGGCGCGAATTGGTGGCGCAGGAGTTCGACGCCTTGCTGGGCGGGCCACAGGCCTGCTGCCCGGGCGGCATGTGCCAGCCGCCCAAACGCCCTGCCGGGCCGCAGCGCCTGCCCGAGGTGCAGGCCTTGCTGCACGCGGTTCCCGAGCCGCTGGCCGAGCAGTTGAAGGCCTGGTGCGACAGCCACAAGGTGCGATCGCTGCGCCCGTCTGCCCAGACTCGGCTGCTGCAGTTGCTGGAGCGCACAGCGCAGTGGCTACAGGCACAGCAAGTGAGCATTGCCTCGGCCCTGGGATTCCTGCAGTGGCTTGAACCCCTGCTGCGCCGGGAAAGCTATCTGGCCTTGCTGATCGAACGCCCCCTGGTGCATGAGCGCCTTCTGCACATGCTGGGCGCAGCGGCATGGCCGGCGCGGTATCTGCGCCAGCACCCCGGGGTCATCGACGAACTGGCCAGCGAACAACTGCTGCACGAGCGCTTCGATCCGGCGGGTTTCACCCAGGAGCTGGAACAGCGGCGCCAGGCGTTGCAGCGCACCGGCGAGGACGATGACGAAAACCTGCTGAACCTGCTGCGCCGCGCCCACCACGCCGAGGTGTTCCGCACCCTGGTGCGTGACGTGGAAGGAGCGATCACCGTGGAGCAAGTGGCCGACGATCTGAGCGCCCTGGCCGATACCCTGCTGCGCATTACCAGCCAGTGGTGCTGGCAGCGCCTCAAGCACCGCCACTGTGCGCAGCCGCATTTCGCCATCCTGGGCTACGGCAAGCTCGGCGGCAAGGAGCTGGGCTATGGCAGCGATCTGGACATCGTGTTCGTCTTCGACGATGCGGACGAACGGGCACCCCAGGCCTACGCGGCCTTCGTGCGCAAGCTCATCACCTGGCTGACGGTGAAGACCAGCGAAGGCGATCTGTTTGAAATCGACACCCAGCTGCGCCCGAACGGCAATTCCGGTCTGCTGGTCACCAGCTTTGCCGCATTTGCCGACTACCAGCAGCAGCGCGGCAGCAACACGGCGTGGACGTGGGAACACCAAGCCATCACCCGCGCCCGCTGCGTGGTGGGCAGCGGTGACTTGCCGGAGCGCTTCGACGCCGTGCGTCAGGCGGTAATCACGGCCCCCCGCGACATCCAGGCGCTGCGCCAGGAGATTGCCCAGATGCGCCAGCGCCTGCGCCAGGCGCACCCGGTGGCACCGCAGCGCTTCGACCTCAAACACAGCCCCGGGGGAATGCTGGATGCAGAGTTCGTCGTGCAGTTCCTCGTCCTTGCGCATGCGGCACAGCATCCGGCCCTGGTCGGCAATACCGGCAACATTGCCCTGCTGCACTACGCCGATGACGCGGCCCTGGTGCCGGCCGGGCTGGGTGCTGCGGCCGCCGATGCCTACCGGCAATTGCGCCGCCTGCAGCATATTTCCCGGCTCAATGAAGGAGATGGCGTTCTGGATGCCGTTAGCATTGCCCCCTGTCGCGACGCGGTCCTGGCGTTGTGGGACTCGGTCTTTTCTTCTGCGTTATGAAACTTCTAGAACTGGATATCAGCAGCATTCCCTTTGGCCAACCCATTCCGTTTGCATTGCGCGGCGTCGGTGGCGTGCTTTTGGCGGGCAAGGGGTTTGTCATCCGCTCTCAGGAAGATTTGAAGGCCCTGCTGCTGCGCGGGCATACCCTGTACGTCGATACCGATGAGTCCGGGGACGCATACCGTGCCTATCTGGCCCAGCTCCAGGCCATGCTGCACAGCGATACCAAGCTGGGCAGCATTGCCGAAACCACCTTGCAGGCCAAGAGCAAGCAGGAGCAGGAAGAAGAGCCGTCCCCCCACCCGCGCTGGAAAGATTGGCAGCTGCACTGGACCCAGCTCATGCGCCAGCCCGATCCGCAGACCTTTCCACAACGCTTCAGCCACATGTTTGCCGCCCTGGCAAATTACAGCCAGAAAAACCCGGACGCGGCCTTGCTGGCATTGGTACAGCTCTCGGCAGAGGAGGTGCGCTTCTACAGCGTCACGCACGGCATGCTGGTGGCCGTCATCACCATGCTGGTGGCCCGCGAAACCCTGCGCTGGCCCAACGAGCAGGTGCTGACCCTGGGTCGGGCGGCGCTGACGATGAACATCGCCATGGCACAGCTGCAGGACGATCTGGCGCAGCAGCGCTCGCCGCTGAGCGCCGAACAGGCCAAGACCATCGATCTCCATTCGGAAACGTCGGTACACAAGCTGCAAGCGCTGGGGGTGCGCGACCCCTTGTGGCTGGAGGCCATCAAGTTCCACCATTACCGCGACCCGGGCCGCCTGACGGAAAAAAGCCTCGCCCGCCAGATGGCGCGGCTGATACAGCGGGCCGATATCTTCGGCGCCCGGATTGCCCCCCGGGTGGGCCGCGAGCCGATGTCCGTCACCTCCGCCATGCAGGCGTGCTACTACGACGAAACCAAGGCCGTGGACGAAACCGGGGCGGCCCTGGTCAAGACCCTGGGGATTTACCCGCCCGGCGCCTGGGTGCACCTGGCCAGCGGCGAGTCTGGAATCGTCGTCCGGCGCAGCCAGCACGCGGCAACGCCACGGGTGGCGGTATTCCTGAACCGCGAAGGGATGCCCTGCGATCCCATCCCCCGGGATACAGCCGCACCGACCCACAAGATCACCGCAGCGGTCGCACACCGGGATGTGCGCGTGAGCGTGCCCCTGGAACGTTTGCTGGCCCTGTAGCCATTGCTGCCAGGCAGGGCCGCCGTGTGATTGCCGTCACCGATCTGATTTTTGAATATCCCGGGCACCGCGCCTTGGATGGCATCAGCCTGGAGATTGCCGCTGGCAGCGTCACGGCCCTGGTCGGCCCCAATGGGGCGGGCAAGTCGACCTTGCTGCGCTGTCTGGCCGGGCTGGAGCAGCCGCTGTCCGGGCAAGTGCACGTGCAGGGCATCGACGTGGCCGCCCAGCCGCGCCAGGTGCATCGCCATCTGGGCTACTTGTCCGACTTCTTCGGCCTCTACGAACGACTCACGGTAGCCCAGGGACTGGAATACGCCGCCCGCGCGATGGGGCTGGAGCGCCGTGCCGCGCAGGCCCGAGTGCCGCAAGTGGCACAGCAGCTGGACTTGCTGTCCCTGCTGGAGCGTCTGCCTTCGCAGCTCTCGCGCGGCCAGCGCCAGCGCCTGGCGATCGGGCAGGCCATCATCCACCGACCGGCAGTGCTGCTGCTCGACGAACCGGCCAGCGGCCTGGACCCCGAGGCACGTTCCGACCTGGCAGCGCTGATGCGTCAGTTGCAGGCACAGGGGATGACGCTGGTCGTCTCCAGCCACATCCTGAGCGAGCTGGACGAGTACTGCACCCACCTTCTGGCGCTGCGTGGCGGCCGCATCGAAAGCCATGCAGCATTGCAGGCCGCGCCCCCTGACCAGGCTGCGCAGCAGTTGTTTGCCATGGAGCTGGCGCACGCCGCCAGCCCTGCTCAATGGCAGGACTGGTTTGCCGGCCTGCACGTCCACAGCGCCATCCCCGGGCAACCCGTTGTGCTGTGGCTGCCGGCCGCAGCACCGCAACGGGCCGCTTTGCTGGCACAGTGGGTACGCCAGGGCGTCCCCATTGCCAGCCTGGCCCCACAGCGTGAAAGCCTGCAGCAGCGCTACCGTCGCGCCACCGAAGCGCCGGACACCTAGATTGCAGCCCAGGACTGCCTTGCGGGCGCAATGAAAAGACTATGAACACGCTCTTGGACAACCCCGAATTTCAACGCCAGCTGTGGCTGCACTGGCGGCCCAGCCTGGCGCTGTGGACGCTGTTGCTCTGCGGCCTGATCCTGGGCCTGCCGCTGGCCCTTTCCAGCCCTCATGAGCGCCTGTCCAACCTGGGGCTGACGGCGCTGGCCGGCCTGTGGATCGCCACCACGCTGTACGCCAGCATTTTGGCTGCCCGCAGCCTGCGCGAAGAAATCGAGCAGCACACCTGGGACTGGCAGCGCCTGTCGGCCCTCACCCCCTGGCAAATGGCCTGGGGCAAGCTGCTGGGGGCAACCGTGCCGGCGTGGCTGTATGCGGCGCTGTTCGGAGTGGCCGGCATCGTCGTGGCGGCCCTGTGGGAAATGCTGTGGGATGCCCGCCGTGCCTGGCATCTGCTGGCCCTGGCGGTGCTGTGGGGACTGGGCATGCAGACCTGGGCCATGAACGCCGTACTGGTGCGCTGGCACAGCGGGCTGTGGCAGCGGCGCAGCCTGGGGCTGCTGCTGGTGATCGGGCTGCCGTTCCTGCTGGGGCTGCTGCGGGGCCTGCCCCAGCGGGCGGCAGGGCCCTGGTGGGGCTGGGATCTGGGACCTTGGGGCCTGGCCTATGTGCTGGGCTGCGCCACCCTCGGCCTGGGCCTGCTGGCACTGTGGCGGCAGTTGTGCGAACGCCTGGATGTACCCACCCTGCCCTGGGCCTGGCCGCTGGGCCTGGCGGTGGCGGGCATTGCCAGCGCGGGTGTGTGGCACCGCGATTTTTCCGCCCTGTGGCCGCATCTGGCGGCCTGGGCCTTGCTGGGCACGGCCTTCATCGCTTTGCAGCATATGGGCAGCCAGGCTCGCGCCTGGCGGCAGGTGTTCTGGTCTGGCCAACAAAGGCATTGGCGGGCCGCCCTGGCGGCCTTGCCGCTGTGGCCGGTGAGCTGGCTGCTGGCCATGCTGGCGGCAGCACTGGCCTGGAGGCAGGCGAGCACTTCGGTGCTGGGGTGGTGGCTGCTGCTGGCCTGTGCCCAACTACTGCGCGAAGGGCTGATCCTGACCGGCTTTGCCCTGCAGGCGCAGCGCTGGCGGTCGCCCGGCGCGGTATTTGCCGTGACCTGGCTGGCCATCAACCTGCTGCTGCCCCTGCTGGCCTGGGGGGCCATGGGCAGCACCACGGCCACGGCGCTGCAGCCGCTGGTGGTGCTGATGGGGAATACCGCACCAATGGACGCCCTGCCGCGCAGCCTGGCCTGGCTGGCCCTGGGAGCGCAGCTGCTGCTGGCCGCGCTGTGGGTGCGCTGGGCGGCCCGCCCCCCGGCGCCCCGGGGCGGGGTGTCGGCAACGTCCTCCACTGCAAACCACGCAGCACCGTAAAATCCCCGGTTTTCCCCCTGCGGCCCCACGCGCTCCCCGGTGCTTCGGGAGCGCTTTTCTCACTTTCACACTATGCAAGCCATCCAGATCGGCGTGGTCATGGGCTCCAGCAGCGACTGGGACACCATGCAGCACGCGGTTGCCATCCTCCAGCAATTCGGTATTTCCTTCGAGGCGCAGGTCGTTTCCGCGCACCGGATGCCCGACGATATGTTCCGCTACGCCGAAAGCGCCGCGCCGCGCGGCCTCAAGGCCATCATCGCCGGCGCAGGCGGTGCGGCCCACCTGCCGGGCATGATCGCCGCCAAAACCACCGTGCCCGTGCTGGGCGTGCCCGTGGCCAGCCGCCACCTGCAAGGCGTGGATTCGCTGCACAGCATCGTGCAGATGCCCAAGGGCGTCCCGGTGGCCACCTTTGCCATCGGCCAGGCCGGTGCGGCCAATGCTGCCCTGTTTGCCGTGGCGCTGCTGGCCAACGAGGATGCCGCCCTGCGGGCCAGGCTGGACGCCTTCCGGGCCGAGCAGACCGAGGCCGCCCGCGCCATGACCCTGCCGGTGAACGCATGAGCGCCGCCCGCGACGTAATCCTTCCCGGGGCAACGCTGGGGGTGCTGGGCGGCGGCCAGCTGGGCCGCATGTTTGCCCATGCCGCACAGGCCATGGGCTACTTCACGGCGGTGCTGGATGCCGATGCACACAGCCCTGCCGGATGTATCAGCCACCACCACATCCGCACCGGCTATGAAGATGCCGCTGGCCTGAGCGAGCTGGCCCGTCGGTGCGCAGCCGTGACCACCGAATTCGAGAACGTGCCTGCCAGCGCTCTGGATGCCCTGGCCGCATCGCTGCCCGTTTCCCCGGCCGGCCGCTGCGTGGCCATTGCCCAGGACCGTGCTGCCGAAAAGGCCCACTTCCTGCACTGCGGCGTGCCGGTGGCCCCGCATGCCGTGATCGAAACGCCGGAGCAACTGGCCGCCGTCAGCGCCGATCTTTTGCCCGGCATCCTGAAAACCGCCCGCCTGGGTTACGACGGCAAGGGCCAGGCCCGGGTACAAACCGCCGCCGAACTGGCCACCGCCTGGGACGACCTGGGCCGCGTGCCCTGCGTGCTGGAAAAGATGCTGCCGCTGGCGCACGAATGCTCCGTCATCGTCGCCCGGGGGCGCGACGGGGCCATCGTCCACCTGCCGGTGCAGCGCAACCTGCACCGCGACGGCATTCTGGCGGTGACCGAGGTTCATGAAGAAAATCTGCCTTCAGCCCAGTCACAGCAAGCGCTTGCAGCTGCACAATCGGTAGCACAGGGACTGGACTACGTGGGTGTGCTGTGCGTGGAATTTTTCGTGCTGCAGGACGGCAGCCTGGTCGTCAATGAAATGGCCCCGCGCCCGCACAACAGCGGCCACTACAGCCAGAACGCCTGCGACGTTTCGCAGTTCGAACTACAGGTGCGCTGCATGACCGGCCTGCCCCTGGTGCAGCCGCGCCAGCACAGCGCCGCCATCATGCTCAACCTGCTGGGCGACCTGTGGTTTCCCCCTGGCGCAGCCGACCAGACCACCCCTGCATGGGACAAGGTGCTGGCCCTGCCCGGCGCCCACCTGCACCTGTACGGCAAAACCCAGGCCAAGCGCGGACGCAAGATGGGGCACCTGAACATCACCGCCGCCACGCCCGAAACCGCCCGCGCCACGGCCTTGCAGGCTGCGGCCATCCTGGGCATCGAGGCGTTCTGGGCATGATTCTGGACGGCCAGCAGGCATCCTCCATCCGGGCGGCAGCCCAGGCGCTGGCGCAAGGCAGGCTGGTCGGCCTGCCCACGGAAACCGTCTACGGCCTGGCCGCGAACGCCGACGACGATGCCGCCGTCGCGCAGATCTTTGCCGCCAAGGGCCGCCCGGCCAACCATCCGCTGATCGTGCATGTGGCCGATGCCGCCGCCATCACCCGCTACGCGCAAGCCGTGCCGCTGTTCGCCCAGCAGCTCATCGACGCCTTCTGGCCCGGCCCGCTGACCCTCATCCTGCCCTGCCTGCCGGGCGTGGCGCAGGCGTCCACGGGCGGCCAGGGCAGCGTGGGCCTGCGCTGCCCCGCCCACCCCGTGGCCCAGGCCGTGCTGCGGGCCTGCCGGCAGTTGCAGCCGCCGGTGTGGGGCGTCTCGGCGCCCAGCGCGAACAAGTTTGGCCGCATCAGCCCGACCACCGCCGCGCATGTGGCTGCCGAGTTTGGCGAGGATCTGCTGGTGCTGGACGGCGGCGCCTGCGCCGTGGGCATCGAATCAACCATCGTGGACTGCACGCGCGGCGTGCCCGTGCTGCTGCGCCCCGGCGCGATCACGCGCGATGCCATCGAGCGTGCCTGTGGCCAGCGCCCGCTCTCCAAGGAAGAGCTGCAGGCGCATACTCCACGCGCTTCTGGCACCCTTCTGGCCCACTATGCACCGAATGCCAGGGTGCGGCTGATGACGGCCGGGCAGCTCCAGGCCGCCGTCCAAGTGCTGGCCAGCGACGCCCCGGCCATCGCCATCTACCACCGCAGTGCCTTGCCCGCCGCACTGGTCGGCAAGGCCCGCAGCCTGCACCTGCGCACGATGCCGTCCAGTGCGGCCGAAGCGGCCCGCTGCCTGTTCGGCGACCTGCGTGATCTGGACGCCTTGCAGGTGCCCTTGATCTGGGTGGAAGCGCCGCCGCAAGACAGCGCCGACTGGGAAGGCGTGCGCGACCGCCTGCAGCGGGCTGCCGCTGCCGGGTAGCTCGCCGGAGCGTGCGTGGCTTGCTGGCTTGCCGGTGCCCGGGCTATTGCAGCCGGAACACCGCCAGCGTGCGCCCCAGCAGCCCGGCATTTTGGCTCATGGCCCGGGCCGAGGCGGCGGATTGCTCGGCCAGGGCGGCGTTTTCCTGGGTATCGCGATCCAGGTGGTTCACCGCCACGTTGAGCTGGGCGATGCCCTTGGACTGCTCGTCGGCGGCCACGCCGATCTGGCCGATCAGGTCATTGACGTTGGTCACCGATTCCACGGCCTTTTCGATGCCCTGGCGGGCCTCCTGCATCAGCCGGGCGCCCTGCCCGACGCTGCTGGTGGAGGCGCCGATGAGCGCCTGAATCTCCTTGGCCGCTTCGGTGGAGCGCTGGGCCAGGGAGCGCACCTCGCCTGCCACCACGGCAAAGCCGCGCCCCTGCTCCCCGGCGCGGGCGGCTTCGACGGCGGCGTTCAGCGCCAGGATGTTGGTCTGGAAGGCAATGCCTTCGATGGTGGAGATGATCTGCCCCATCTTCTGCGAGGACTGCTCGATGCCCTGCATGACCTGGGTGACCTTGGCCACGGCCTGCCCGCCTTCGCGGGCCAGGGTGGCGCTGTGCTGGCTTTGGCGCAGCACCTGCTGCGCAGCCTCGTTGGCGTTGGCGACGGTGCTGGCCATCTGCTCCATGGCAGCGGCCGATTCTTCCAGGCTGCTGGCCTGGGATTCGGTGCGGCTGGAAAGGTGAATGGCGCTTTGCGCGATTTCGGTGGAAATGGTGCCGAACTTGTCCATCTCCTCGCGGGCATCGCCGACCACGGCGCGGATGTTCAGCTGCAGGCGTTGCAGGCGCGACATGGCCTTGCCCAGCAGGTGGGTCATGGGCAGGGCCGGTTCGCTGTGCGTGAGGTCGCCGCTGGCCATGCTGGTCAGGAGTCGGCGCAGGCTGCGCAGCGGCAGGGTCATCTTCCAGTGAAAACGCGCCAGCAGCAGCGCGGCCACCAGCACCCAGGCCAGGCTTTGCAGCACCAGGGCGGTACTGCCGTTCCACCCCAGCCAGCCGGGCAGCAGGGAGACCAGCATCAGCGGCAGCAGCAGCAGGCCCAGGCGGATGGTCGGCCCCAGGCGGTGGCGCTTTTGCCATTGGTCGAGCATTCCGGTGCGGCGCACCCCGCCGGAGTGCAGCACGATGCGCGGCTGGCCGCGCTCGCGCTCCTGCGCAATGCGGGCGTACAGCGCCTGCGCCTGCTCGATCTGCTGGCGCGAGGGCTTGGTGCGCACCGACAGGTAGGCCTGTGGCTTGCCTTCCTTGAGGATGGGGGTGACGTGGGCCTGCACCCAGTAAAAGTCGCCGTTCTTGCGCCGGTTCTTGACGATGCCCGTCCAACTGCGGCCCCGGCCGATGGTGGCCCACATGTCCTTGTACGCCTCGGGGGGCATGTCCGGGTGGCGGATCAGGTTGTGCGGCTGGCCCATCAGCTCCTCGAGGCTGTAGCCGCTGACCCGGGCGAACGCTTCGTTGCAGTGCGTCATCTCTCCCCGGATGTTGGTGGTGGACATCAGCAGCTCATTGGCTGGAAAGTCGTATTCATTGTTCGAGATCGGGAGATTGACACGCATACCGCTACGCCTCATTCCTACAGATGCCAAAAAAGGGGATTCCCCCGTGCAACCATCCGTCCCTATGGCTGCAGGGTGGGGGATTCTAGGAAGCAAAGGACACACGCCGGAAGGCGTGCCACAGCGGCTGTATTAAATATATTTCGCTTTTTAGGCAATTGACTTATATCAATAATTTTATTGTTGCAAATCAATGCGTTATTTTCAGGCGCAACGATATTGTTTTTCTGTAACAGTATCATTTATCTTAAATTGACGGCCTTAAAACAATGTGTTTGAACCGCCGTTCGAAGAACGGGAGGATGCTGTTTCAGAATAAAAAAAATAGCTGCTACCGCTGCTGAGTCAATGATTTCAAAATTAAATCAATTTAAAACCAAGTATGCACCAGCGGTAGCAGCTATCTAAATTAAGAATACTCTTGCCCTATCCCGGTTACCCGACAAAACGCCCGTTGCTGCCCAGCACGCCCAGCGCAATGTAGCGGGAGCCGACGAAGGGCGCCTGGCTGGGGAAGCTGACGGTAAAGCCG
>Ga0206117_101323_pt1 | contig 13138 bp, 16 predicted proteins | sample 3A5Ametagenome_FD_177997 | JGI IMG/M metagenome (GOLD analysis project Ga0206117, IMG submission 177997) | Enriched microbial communities from leaf-cutter ant dump, University of Wisconsin, Madison, United States - 3A5A | ecosystem: Environmental > Terrestrial > Nest > Insects nest > Nest dump... | reverse complement strand
CTGCTACAACTGCCACTCGCAGATGATTCGTCCCTTCCGGGCTGAAACCATGCGCTATGGCCATTACTCGGTGGCTGGGGAGTTCGTTTATGACCACCCCTTCCAGTGGGGTTCCAAGCGTACCGGACCCGATCTGCACCGTGTGGGTGGCCGCTATAGCGACGAATGGCACCGCATTCACCTGAATAACCCGCGTGACGTGGTGCCCGAGTCGATCATGCCTTCCTACCCGTGGCTGGAGACCAACCTGGTTGATCACACCGTGGTGGCACAGCGCATGGAGGCTTTGCGCAAGGTGGGCGTACCTTACACCGATGAGGAAATCGCCGGTGCCGAAGAGGCGGTCAAAGGCAAGACGGAAATGGATGCCGTGGTGGCATACCTGCAGGGGCTGGGTAAGGCCTTGCGTTAAGGAGGAGAGGTCATGGATATCACAACAATGCGCATCATTGCCACGGTGGCATCTATGGCCTGCTTCGTCGGCATTGCGCTGTGGGCCTATTCCCGCAGCAACAAAGACCGTTTCGATGAGGCAGCCAACCTGCCCTTTGAGCAAGATTGACTTCTCCCTTCCAACGAGAACATGTTATGAGCGATTTTGTAAACAATTTCTGGTCGGTCTATATTGCGGTGATCACAGCAGTCGGCGTTTTGGGCTGTCTGCTGCTGCTCATCCTGACGGCCCGCAAAAAGGTCGTTTCGACCGATGACAACACCACTGGCCACGTTTGGGACGGTGATCTGCGTGAACTGAACAATCCCATGCCCCGCTGGTGGATGTGGCTGTTCGTTTCCACAGTGGTATTTGCGGTGTTCTATCTGATCGCCTATCCGGGCATGGGGTCTTTCTCCGGCCAGTTCAACTGGTCGCAGGTTGGCGCCTATGACGCCGAGGTACGCAAGGCCGAAACCGATCTGGAGCCTCTGTATGCCCGGTTCACTGCCATGACTGCCGAGGAAATGTCCAAGGATGGTCAGGCGATGGCCATTGGTGCAAATCTGTTCCAGAACAATTGCGCCCAATGCCACAGCTCGGATGCACGTGGGGGTAAATCTTTCCCCAACCTGACGGACCGCGACTGGCTGCATGGCGGTTCACCCGAAAAAATCCATGAAACCATCGTTCATGGTCGTACCGGGATGATGCCGCCCATGGCCGCAGCTGTAGGTGGTGCCGACGATGTGACCAATGTGGCCAACTATGTCCTGAGCCTTTCCGGCAGTCCCCATGACGCAACCAAGGCAGCTTTGGGCAAGGACAAGTTTGTAGCCTGTGCTGCCTGCCACGGTGCTGATGGCAAGGGCAATCAGGCCTTGGGCGCACCTAATCTCACAGACGATATCTGGTTACATGGCTGGGGCGAAGCAGCAGTTATTGACATGATCAATAATGGCAAGACGAATGTTATGCCGCCGCAGGCCAAGGAAAACGGTGGCAAGCTGACGCCAGCACAAGTGGATGTGCTGACGGCGTATATCTGGAGTTTGTCCAACAAACCCGATGCAGCCAACTAATTAAAATAGTTGAAAAAAAGCGGCATTCAATGCCGCTTTTTTATTGCCTGATAAACTGGAAAGAGTAATGAAACAGGAAGAAGAGAAAAAACCTCAGAAAATGGTGCCTATCAAATCTGCTGATAGTGATTCCCATGCTTTTTTTGAAGTGCATAAAAAAGTATACCCACGATCTATCAGCGGCTACTTCATGCGTTGGCGTTGGGCAATGGTTTTTCTCACCCAGTTCGTTTTCTATGTCATCCCCTGGATTCAATGGGGCGATCGCCAGATGGTGTTATTCGACATTGGTGCCAGACGGTTTTACCTTTTTGGCATGGTGTTATATCCTCAGGATGTTATCTATCTGGCAGCACTTTTAATTATCTGTGCACTGGCATTGTTCTTGTTCACTGCAGTTGCCGGGCGCCTGTGGTGTGGCTTTAGTTGCCCGCAAACGGTTTATACAGAAATTTTCATGTGGATTGAGCAGAAAGTCGAGGGCGACCGGAGTGCTCGTATCCGCTTGGATAATAGCGGGTGGACATTTGAGAAAATTTGGAAGAAATCCCTAAAGCAATTTTTGTGGATAGCGGTTTCCTTGTGGACAGGTTTTACCTTTGTCGGCTTTTTTGTGCCCATCCGCGAGCTGGGGTCCGAGTTGCTGGCCATGCAGGGAAGCTGGCAGATTTTTTGGGCGCTATTTTATGGCTTTGCTACCTATGGAAACGCTGGATATTTGCGCGAACAGGTTTGCAAGTACATGTGCCCCTATGCCCGTTTTCAAAGTGCAATGCTCGATCCTGATTCCTTGATTGTCAGCTACGATCCGGCGCGTGGGGAAAAACGTGGTCCACGTCGCAAGGGCACCGACTATAAAGCACAGGGGTTGGGCGATTGCATTGATTGCAAGCTGTGTGTACAAGTGTGTCCCGTGGGGATTGATATTCGAAATGGATTTCAATATGAATGTATTGGCTGTGGTTTGTGTATTGATGCATGCGATAGCATTATGGACAATATGCAATATCCACGCGGACTCATCCGTTTCACTACGCAAAATGGTGTAGTGCAGGGGTGGGCCAAATCGAAGATTTTGCGGAAGGTCTTCCGTCCCCGGGTGTTGATTTATTCTGCGATTTTGATTGGATTGAGTATTGCGACTGTGATCAGCATGGGGCTACGCCAACCCTTGAAAGTAGATATCATCCGCGACAGAGCTTCTCTGGCCCGTATTGTGGCGGGGGGGAAATTGGAAAATATTTACCGTTTGCAGGTCATGAATGCAACGGAAACGGCGCAGAATTATCGTATTCGCGTGCATGGTCTGGATGGGATTGAACTGATCGAAGGGCAGTTGGTAACAGTGCCCGCAACCGATACGGTTGGGGTTTCCGCACGTGTGCAGATTCCTTATGGTTCAGCAGGGAGTGGATCGCATCCAATTGTTTTCGATGTGGATGCGGAAAGCGGGAAAGGAAGCGTTTCCGAACATTCTGTATTCCTTGTGCCAAGGTGAAGAATTGGTATTTATTCTGTTTGAGAAGGTACTGTTATGACTCAGTTTTTTGTAAAAAAAGATATGCCGGCATCTGGCCCTTGGTGGAAATACGGGCATGTCTGGCTCATCATCAGTGGACCGCTGATTGTGGTGATTGCAGGAGTAGTTACTGCATTCCTGGCATTCTCCAACCCCGATCCCGTGATTGATGAGAATTATTATGAGAACGGTATAAATATTAATAAAACATTGCGCGTCGAAGAAAAGAACATGGCGCCTGCGCAAGCGGTGCGCAATCATGCTGCCACGCCAGACAAGGATTTGCCGAGTCTGAAGCCTTGAGGAAGAGGAGCGTGAAGCTCCTTTTTATTCGACAATCACCAGCTTCAGCATGAAAAAACGGTAGAGTATGCAAAGTTCATGCAAACAGTCGTCGTGTGGCTGTCGGCGGTGCTCCAGCTGCTATTAGATTTATTCCGCTCTCAAGAAAGGTATAGCCATGTCTTTTTCTGTTTCCGATACGGTTTCTTCCGCCCAGCAAGACCTGGAGCGGCTGGTATCCGACCTGCGCGGCTTGCTGGCCAGCAAGGATCTGGACAGCATTCCCCAAATCGGCGCTTTGCGCGAGCGTATTGATGAAGGTCTGCACCGTGCCCGTGACTCGGCGGTGCAGGCGGCCCAGGAAGCTGCCCGCCAAGCCAAAGAGGCTGCCGCCGCCGCTGATCGCTATGCTCACGATGAGCCGTGGCGTGTGGCCGGTGCGGCCTTGGCCGTTGGGGCGCTGGTTGGCTTTTTGCTGGCTCGCCGCTGATTTTTGTCCGGGCAGTCGTTGTTGGCGGTTGCCTGGGCGTACCAAGCCATGAAAGCCTGATTGTGAACTGGATGTCCTTGTTCGGGCTGCAAGCCTGGAGGGAGCGCCTTGCGACCTATGCGCAGGAAGGGAAACAAGCCGCACACGACCGCTTGACCCTTGCCGCGCTGGAATGGGCGCAGGAGCGTAAGCATTGGCAAACCGTTGCCGTGCTGGCCGTGGTCGCCCTGGCCCTGGGTGTGGTGGCGATGCTGTTGATTTCTCTGGCCGTGCTGGTCCATTTTTGGGAATCGCCACAGCGGGTTGCGGTTGCCTGGGTGATCGCTGGGGTTTGGGCTTTTGCCTGGGGACTAGTGATGTATGCCCTGCGCAGTGCCTTGGCGCAAAAGCGTCCTGCTTTTGCGCTGACGCGGGCCGAATTGGCCCGTGACCTGCAGGATTGGCGAGCCTGGGACGGGAAAGTGCCGTCGCAGGAGCAGAAAGGGCCGAACCATGACTGATGCAACCCGCCGTGCGGTACCGGGCGCAGCCCCTGTCGAAAAAGCTGCGTCGGCGATTTCTGCCCTGGCCAGGTTGCGGCAAAGCCCGCAGTGGCAGTGGGCCACACCGGAGCAGCGCATTGTGCTGCAGCGCATTGCTGCCCAGCGTGATCAATGGCTGCTCAATCGTCTGACCCGTGAGCGGGAAGCTGCCTTGCAGGCCAGTGCGCAAGAGGTCGATGCCAATGCACCTCTGCCGCAGCGTCTTGCGGCTTTTGCCCGCCTGCACCCGACCACAATGGCTGCGGCCGCTGCAGGTGTGGCCTTGGCGTTTGGGCCGAAACGTCTGCTGCGGGTGCTGCGCAGCAGCTTGCCGACGTTGCTGCCCTTGCTGGCAAAACTCCGGCGTTAGAACGTGCTTACGATCCTGGCACGAAGGGGTGCGGGATGCGGATCCGGGATGGGCTGCCAGGCGCAAACCGCAGCAAGAGAGCCCGACTGTTGCGAGGATTTGCAACGCCGCAGGGCACCCAATTGCGCAACTGCACACCCGTGCGGAGATCGTAAATACGTTCTTCGAGGTGTTTAGGGCAGTCGACCTCGATGCCGTGGCAACTGCCGCGCTGCGCACGCAAGAAGCCAGGCGAATCGGGCAGGCCCTTGTCCAAGTTCAGCGCGGTTTGCGCTTTTTCTTTTTGGCTTTTGCCAGCGCCTCTTTTTTGGCCAGGCGTTCGGCGTCGGCAATGGCCGCTGCTTCGGCCCATCGGGTAAATTCTTCCGGGGTTTCCAGAGTGATGCGGCCCAGGGCGTGGGTGCGGTAGTCGGTAATCACCAACTCGGCGGCTTTTTGCATGTTCACGCGGCCGCCGGTCATGACAGCGCCGCGTTTGCGGGCAATCAATTCAAGCAGCTTGTCGTCGTGCAGTGCCGCGATTTCCTGCACGCTCAACTCAAGTTTGTAGCGGACTTGCAGTTCGGTGGCGTAGTGCCGCTGCAGGTAGAGGAGCAGTTCGAGTGCGACCAGCTCCTCGTCGTAGGCGTTGCGGCCGATGGAGCCGCTGGCGGCCAGATTGAAACCGCTTTGCGGGATGGAGATGCGTGGCCAGAGCATTCCGGGGGTGTCCCAGAGATAGAAGTCGTCGTCCAGCACGATGCGCTGTTCGTCCTTGGTGACGCCGGCTTCGTCGGCGGCCTTGGCCTGTTTTTTCCCCGTCATGGTGTTGATGAGGGTGGATTTACCGACATTGGGCACGCCGCAGATCAGTACCCGCATGGGGCGGGACATGCCTCCGCGCTGGGGGGCCAGTTCGCGGCAGGTTTGGATGAGGCGGCGGGCTGGAGCTGGGTCGCCGGCGTCCATGGCGATGGCACGGGTGTCGCTTTGGGCGTTGTACCACTGCAGCCAGGCCTGGGTTTGCACCGGGTCGGCCACATCCTGTTTGTTCAGCAGCTTCAGGCGCGGCTTGTGGCCGGTAAGCGTTTGCAGCAGAGGGTTGAAGCTGGAGCCGGGGATGCGGGCGTCCAGTACTTCGATGACGACGTCAATGTCCTTTACGCGCTCCTCGATGAGCTGGCGCGTCAGGTGCATGTGGCCGGGAAACCACTGGATGGCAGACATGGGGGTACCCTTGAGTTTGTTTTTTGATAGCTGGTTGCGCTGATGAATAAAAGATTTTGGGATTTTTTGATGCTGAAATCGTTTTTTTATCAGTGGAAATAGCTATTTTTATAGGAGATTGGCCACATCTATGTAACGCAGTCGCCATTCCTCGAAGCTGCCGGTGTCGGCTTTTTCGATTTCGCGCTGGGCCTGGATGGAGGCGCGGCTCAGTTGCGCAAACGTTTTTTGCAGGGAGGCGTTGCGCGGCAGGCCCAGCAGGTGCTTGTGGCTGGCCTGGGTCTGGGCCAGGCCAAAGGCTTTGAAGCTGTTGCCGTGGGCCTGGGTGCTGTCCAGCACGCGGGCCGAGGGGGTCATATTGGGAAACTGCACCAGATCGTGGGCGGCCAGCAGGGCTTGGTGGTAGTCATCGCCGCCGTGGGTGGCATCCAGCGCCTGGGCCAGAGGTTGGCAGGCATGCAGAATCTCCCTGGCCCAGTCGGTCAGCAGCACTTCCTGCTCGCCGCGCAGCAGGCGCAGCCCCGGCTCGCGGCCGCGTTCGGCGGTGCGGTGCTGGTTTTCCTTGACGGCAGCGATCTCCTGCGGAGTGTCCGGCGGGCTGTCGCAGAGCAGGCAGTGCAGCAAAAACACGTCCAGCATGCGCATGGTGCTGGCGTTGATGCCCAGTGGCTCGAAGGGGTTGATGTCCATCAGCCGCACTTCCACGTATTCCACGCCACGTTCGCGCAGGGCGTGCAGGGGACGCTCGCCCCGGCGCACGGTGCGTTTGGCGCGGATGGTGCTGTACAGCTCGTTTTCGATTTGCAGCAGGCTGGTGCCCAGCTGGTTGTAGTCGCCGCCGGGGTTGCGGATGCCGAGCTGCTCATAGGCAGGGTAGGGGCGGGTGAGTGCGTCCTGCAAGGAGTTGGCGTACTCGTCCAGGTCGTTGAAGCTGGCGTTGATGCTGGCCTGTGCCTCGCTCTGATAGCCCAGGCGGCCCATGCGCAGCGACGTGGCGTAGGGCAGGTACAGCGCCTGGCCTTCCCCGCCCAGTGGCTGCAGCTGGTGCTGGCGGCCCTCGACAAAGCAGGGGCACAGCGTGGGAGAGGCTCCAAACAGATACAGCAGCAGGAATGCCTGGCGGCGGAAGTTGCGGATCAGCCCCAGGTATTCGGCGCTGCTGACCCCCGGCAGCGACCAGTTGTAGTGAATGCCCGAGATGGTCTGCATGCGCCGCCCGTAGCGGTGGCCCAGGCCCATGCGGTAAATGCTTTTGGAGCGGCCGATATGCGAGTTCCCGTAGCGCCCCAGGGGAATGGTTTCATCGGTGGGCAGGGAACAGGGCATGCTGGCCGCCCACATCATTTCCTCACCCTCGTCGGCCATGCAGCGGTACACGTACTGGTGGATGGCCTGCAGCTCGTCCAGACAGTCCTGCACGCCCCGGTGGGCTCCGGTGATCAGCTCCAATTGCGATTCGCTGTAATCGGTAGTGATCAGCGGATGGGTCAGGGCCGAGCCCAGCGCCTGGGGGTGGGGTGTCAGTGCCAGGGTGCCGTTGGGCAGGACGCGAAGGCCCTCTTTTTCAATGCCACGGCGGATGCCGGCCAGGCGCTCGGTTGCCGGAATAGCGAAAGAGGGAGACTGCACGGTCATGCGAAACGAGGAGGGAAGTTGGCAAAGAGGGGCGAAGTTACCACGCCCAGCCCAGGCTTATGTTGCACAAGGGCTAGAAAAGGCGCGATTGTGCTGCGAGCGGAGCTGGGGCGGGTTTATCCCCTGCCAGGCAGCACAAGCTTGTGGAAAAGCCTGGACAAGCCGCCAACAACTGGGGCAAAGCATTGTTTTGCCAGTGAAAAGAAAAACTGATGAAAAAATAGGCAGCACTTGCTTGGGTGCGTCAACTTGTCCTGAAGAATACGAAAAAAACCTGTGCATAAGTCTTGGTAAGGTATTGGAGTGATTGCTTAACATTATGAAATTAAATGTGAATTTAATTGTTGATGAAATTTTAAGCACCTTATCTTGTTTTTCTGGAGTTTGGGCCGCAGACCCTGCTGCGGTATGCCATGGAGCGTGGCGGTGCCGATTTATCCCCGCTCGGTCTGGATAAAGCTGTGGAAAACTATTGGCGCAAGTTTCTGGGGCCGCATCGGCATTGGTTTTGCTCGGGTTCCCCCTGGGCCGCTGAAAAAATGGGCAAGGTGCAGTGGCGGCAAAACGGGCACAATACGCGGCTGTTTCGTTTTCCTTCCTCTCGCATGGATGCAGCTTCCACCCCTGAATTTTTCACGGCAAAACTCGACCCCAGTGGCCAGCAATGCGATGCCTGGACGAACCAGCCGTTGCTGTATTCGCTGGAAGCGGGCAGCATCCCCTGGCCCAGTTCCTGCCGCAACGGCACCTGTCGCACCTGCCTGGGGCAGCTCAAAAGCGGCAGGGTGCGCTACGAGATCGAGTGGCCCGGTTTGACCACGGAGGAAATGGAGGCGGGGTGCGTGCTGCCCTGCGTGGCCTATCCGCAAAGCGATGTGGTGCTGCAAGACCCTGAAAACTAAGGCCCCTGTACCGATACGGCGCTGCAGATACGGGCGTGCGCCCTTAAAATCGGCGTTTTCAAGAACGCGAGCCAATCAATTTTGCGCTTCACTCTGGGCCGTTTGCGGCCCGCATTTTTTTGCAGCAGGCCCGATTGCCTTGCGCTGCGTTGCAAGTTCTAAGGAACATCCATGAATACCCCCCTGATTCCCGTCGCCATATCCCCGGTGGAGGACATCGTTGCCGACATGCGTGCTGGCCGCATGGTCATCCTGGTCGATGAAGAAGACCGTGAAAACGAGGGTGACCTGATCCTGGCGGCCGACCACGTGAGCGCCGAGGCCATCAACTTCATGGCCAAGTTTGGCCGGGGTCTGATCTGCCTGACCCTGACGCGTGAGCGCTGCGAACATCTGCGCCTGCCCCCCATGGCCGCCCGCAACGGCACGGTGTACAGCACGGCGTTCACTGTTTCGATCGAAGCAGCCCAGGGCGTGACCACCGGCATCAGCGCAGCTGACCGTGCCCGTACCGTGCAGGCAGCGGTGGCGCCGGGCGCCCAGGCCAGCGATCTGGTGCAGCCCGGACATATCTTTCCGCTGCAGGCCGTCGATGGCGGGGTGCTGATGCGGGCTGGCCATACCGAGGCCGGATGTGACCTCGCTGCCCTGGCCGGGTGCAGCCCGGCCGCCGTGATCTGCGAAATCATGAAAGACGACGGCACCATGGCCCGGCTGCCCGATCTGCAACTGTTTGCAGCCGAGCATGGGCTGAAGATCGGCACCATCGCCGACCTGATTCAATACCGCAGCCGCACCGAGTCGCTGCTGGAGCGCGTGGGCATCCGCACCCTGCAAACCCACCATGGCGAGTTCATCGCCCATGCGTTCATGGACAAGCCCGGCCAATCCGTCCATCTGGCACTGGTGCGTGGCCAGTGGGAGGAGGGGCAGGATGTGGCCGTGCGGGTGCACGAGCCGCTGTCCGTACTCGATGCGCTGGAGGTGCAGCGCCCCATGCACTCATGGAGCCTGGACGAAAGCTTGGCCTATCTGGACAAGACGGGCTGCGGCGTGGCCGTGCTGCTCAACTGCGGCGAAAGCGCCCAGCAGTTGCTCGACCAGTTCGAAGGCAAGGCACGTTCTGCCCACGCGCCGGAGCGCGGACGCATGGATCTGCGCTCCTACGGCATCGGTGCCCAGATACTGCGCCAAATGGGAGTGCACAAAATGCAATTGCTGGGCCAGCCCCGGCGGATGCCCAGTATGGCCGGCTATGGTTTGGAAATCACCGGTTACATCACCAAGGAATAAAGGACAAACACTATGCAAAACGCAGACAAAGGCCAGGCCCGTGAATTGAGTGGCGTGGGCTTGCACATCGGCATCGTGCAGGCGCGTTTCAATGCCGACATTACCGACGCCCTGGCCCAGGCGTGCCGCAGTGCCCTGCTGGATCTGGGTGTGGCGCAGGAGCACATTACCCTGGTGCAAGTGCCCGGCGCCCTGGAAGTGCCCCTGGGCCTGATGGCCTTGGCCGAGCGCGACGAGTTCGACGCCCTGGTTGCCCTGGGCTGCATCATCCGGGGGGAAACCTACCACTTCGAGCTGGTTGCCAACGAGTCGGGCGCGGGCGTTACCCGCGTCGGGCTGGACTACGGCATTCCGATTGCCAATGCCATTCTTACCACTGAGGATCTGGAGCAGGCCGTGGCTCGCCAGACCGAAAAAGGGCGCGATGCCGCCTACGTTGCCGTGGAAATGGCACAACTGCTCACCGATATGGCCCCCACTGAATAACCTGTATGCAAGACGCAAACCCTTCCAAACGCCCGCCGCGTCAAAAGCGCACGGGTCTGACCAGCACCGGCGTGCGCAAAGCGGCGTCCAAATCGGCCCGCAGCCGCTCGCGTGAATTTGCCCTGCAAGCGCTGTACCAGTATGTCGTCGGGGGCAACGATGCCGCCAGCATCGACCAGTTCACGCGCGAGCTGATCGGCTTTCACAAGTGCGATGCCGCCCATTACGACGCCCTGGTGCACGGCTGTATCGAGCAGGAGGCCGACTTGAACGCCCTGATTGCGCCCAAGCTCGACCGCCCCCTGGGGGAACTCTCGCCTATTGAGCATATCTGCATGTGGATTGGCGCCTATGAGCTGTTGCATGCTCTGGATGTGCCCTGGCGCGTGGTGATGAACGAAGCCATCGAGCTGGCCAAGGAGTTTGGCGGCACCGACGGACATAAATATGTCAACGGCATCCTCGATGCCTTGGCTCCTGCGTTGCGCACAGCAGAAGTGCAGGCCGATCAGGCTGCCAGAAGCAAAGAATGACGGCCTCGTGCTGTTGTTGAGGGATTGGGTCGTTTCATGCAATTTGCTGCACGTACGGAAAAAATCGAACCGTTTTACGTCATGGAAGTGGCCAAGGCCGCGCAAATCCTGGCGGCCCGGGTGGCCGATAGCGCCAGCCCCATGATCTTTCTGAACATTGGCGAGCCGGACTTCACCGCCGCTCCTGCGGTACAGCAGGCGGCCAGTGCTGCCATCGCGCAGGGGCAGACCCAGTACACCAGCGCCGTCGGGCTGCCTGCGCTGCGCGGCGCCATCAGCCAGTGGTACGCCAGCCGTTTTGGCGTGCAGGTGGCTGCCGAGCGTATCGTCGTTACCGCAGGGGCCAGCGCAGCCCTGCAACTGGCCTGCCAGGCGCTGGTCAATCCGGGCGATGAAGTACTCATGCCGGACCCCAGCTATCCGTGCAACCGCCACTTCGTCAGCAGCGCCGATGGCGTGGCCCGGTTGATTCCGGCCACCGCCGCGCAGCGCTACCAGTTGAGCAGTGAGCAGGTGCTTGCCCACTGGGGGGCGCAAACACGCGGGGTGCTGCTGGCCTCGCCTTCCAACCCCACGGGTACCTCGATTGCGCCGGACGAGTTGGCCCGTATTCATGAAGTGGTGCGTTCCAAGGGCGGCTTCACCATCGTCGATGAGATTTACCTGGGCCTGTCCTATGACGATGCCTTTGGCCGCAGCGCCCTGGCGCTGGGCGAGGACATCATCAGCATCAACAGTTTCAGCAAGTACTTCAGCATGACCGGCTGGCGCCTGGGCTGGATGGTGCTGCCCCCGGCCATGGTTCCGGTGGTCGAGCGCCTGGCGCAGAACCTGTTCATCTGCCCTTCGACGATCGCCCAGCATGCTGCCTTGGCCTGCTTTGCGCCGGAAAGCCTGGCCCTGTACGAGCAGCGCCGGGCGCAGTTCAAGGAGCGGCGCGACTTTTTCATTCCCGCTCTGCGCGAACTCGGTTTTGGCGTACCGGTCATGCCCGATGGCGCGTTTTACGCCTGGGCCGATTGCAGCGCCCTGTTTGCCAAGCTGGGCGTGGACAACAGTTGGGACTTTGCCTACGCATTGATGGACAAGGCGCACCTGGCCATTACCCCGGGGCGGGACTTCGGCAGCAGCGGCACTGCCCGCTACGTGCGTTTTTCAACGGCCAATTCCATGGCCCAGCTTCGGGAGGCGGTGGCACGGCTGCGTCACCTGCTGGCCTGACGGGTGTTTTTCATGAGCCAACCAGCCTTTCACATTCCCGTGCGGGTGTACTGGGAAGACACCGATGCCGGCGGCATCGTCTTTTACGCCAATTACCTGAAATTCTTCGAACGCGCCCGTACCGAATGGCTGCGCAGCCTGGGGCTGAACCAGCAGCACCTGCGCGATACCGTGGGCGGCATGTTCGTCGTCACGCACGCCGAACTCGATTACCTGCGCCCGGCGCGGCTGGACGACGTGCTGCACGTCAGCGCCGTGCTGCAAACGGCGGGCCGTGCTTCGCTGACCATTGCACAGCAGGTTTTTTTGCAACCCGTGTCAGCCGGTGGTGCCCAACAACTGTTATGCCAGGGCACGGTGCGCGTCGGCTGGGTGGATTCCACCAGCATGCGACCGGCCCGGATTCCTTCCTCACTTCTTGATCAATTGTCATGAACCCTTCTCAAGACATGTCCATCCTGTCCCTTGTGCTGCAAGCCAGCTGGGTGGTGCAACTCGTCATGCTGATTCTGGTCGCTGGCTCGGTGGCCAGCTGGGCCACGATTTTTCGCAAATCCCTGGCCATCGGGCGCGTGCGGCGCCAGAACGAGGAGTTCGAGGAGGATTTCTGGTCCGGCAACAGCCTGAACGATCTGTATACCCGTGCCACGCAAAATGCCAAGACAGGCGGCTCGATGGAACGCATTTTTGCCAGCGGGATGCGCGAATACCGCAAACTGCGCGAGCGCCAGGTGCACGATGCCGCGACACTGATGGACGGCACCCGCCGCGCCATGCGGGCCAGTTTCCAGCGCGAGATGGACCAGGTCGAATCCGGCCTGTCGTTTCTCGGTACGGTCGGGTCGGTTTCGCCCTATATCGGGCTGTTCGGCACCGTTTGGGGGGTGATGCACGCTTTTACCGGCTTTGCCTCGATGGAGCAGCTCACCCTGGCCACCGTCGCACCCGGCATTGCCGAGGCCCTGGTGGCCACGGCCATGGGCCTGTTTGCCGCCATTCCGGCAGTCACGGCGTACAACCGCTATGCCAACCATATCGACCGTATCGCCAATGCGCAGGAAACTTTTGTCGAGGAGTTCTCCAACATCCTGCAGCGCAACATCAGCAGCCCGGCCCAGGCCAGCGCCTCAGGCCATTAAGGCGCGACCACCATGAGTACCGACAG
>Ga0206117_101319_pt1 | contig 13212 bp, 18 predicted proteins | sample 3A5Ametagenome_FD_177997 | JGI IMG/M metagenome (GOLD analysis project Ga0206117, IMG submission 177997) | Enriched microbial communities from leaf-cutter ant dump, University of Wisconsin, Madison, United States - 3A5A | ecosystem: Environmental > Terrestrial > Nest > Insects nest > Nest dump... | reverse complement strand
TGCATCATCTTCATCGACGAAATCGACGCCGTCGGCCGCCATCGCGGCGCGGGCCTCGGCGGCGGCAATGACGAGCGCGAGCAGACGCTGAACCAGCTCCTCGTCGAGATGGACGGCTTCGAGGCGAACGAGGGCATCATCCTCATCGCCGCCACCAACCGTCCCGACGTGCTCGACCCGGCGCTGCTGCGTCCCGGCCGCTTCGACCGTCAGGTCGTCGTGCCGAACCCGGACATCGTCGGCCGCGAACGCATCCTCAAGGTGCATGTACGCAACGTGCCGCTGGCGCCGAACGTCGACCTCAAGGTGCTGGCCCGCGGCACGCCCGGTTTTTCCGGCGCCGATCTCATGAACCTCGTCAACGAGGCTGCCCTGATGGCGGCGCGCCGCAACAAGCGCCTCGTCACTATGCAGGAATTCGAGGACGCCAAGGACAAGATCATGATGGGCGCCGAGCGCCGCTCCTCGGCCATGACCGAGGCGGAAAAGAAGCTTACCGCCTATCACGAGGCCGGCCACGCCATCGTCGCGCTCAAGGTGCCGCTGGCCGATCCGCTGCACAAGGCGACGATCATTCCGCGCGGCCGCGCGCTCGGCATGGTCATGCAGCTTCCCGAGGGCGACCGCTACTCGATGAGCTACAAGTGGATGGTTTCGCGCCTCGCCATCATGATGGGCGGCCGTGTCGCCGAGGAGATCACCTTCGGCAAGGACAACATCACCTCCGGCGCCTCCTCCGACATCGAGCAGGCGACGAAGCTCGCCCGCGCCATGGTCACGCAATGGGGCTTTTCCGACCAGCTCGGCCAGGTCGCCTATGGCGAGAACCAGCAGGAGGTGTTCCTCGGCCATTCCGTCGCGCAGCAGAAGAACGTTTCCGAAGCGACCGCGCAGAAGATCGACAACGAGATCCGCCGCCTGATCGACGAGGCCTATGCCGAGGCCAAGCGCATCATCACCGAGCAGAACCACGAATTCGTGGCGCTCGCCGAAGGCCTGCTCGAATACGAGACGCTGACGGGCGACGAGATCAAGGCGCTCATCCGCGGCGAGAAGCCCGCCCGGGACCTCGGCGACGACACCCCGCCGCACCGTGGCTCCGCCGTGCCCAAGGCCGGCCAGAAGAAGGGCGGCGAACCGGAAGGCGGCCTCGAACCGCAGCCGCAATAACGCGCCCTTCTCCGCAGAAACAGTAAACGGCCGGGAAGAAATTCCCGGCCGTTTTCTTTCGGTAACGGGCTGTAACGAATTCTGATTTCAGGGTGGATGCTCTTTTCGCGCTTTTGTGGCAAAGAAGCGCGATTGCTGCACGTCTTTAAGGTTAGAGTTACGCGGGAAGGTGTAGAATATCTTCCCATCCGGTGCCCTGATGTATGGCACGAGGGACGCGGCAGATGGAACGCGTATGCGCGGGGCGCGGCGGAAGGTGCCGCAAGGGCTCGGCGAATTCAGGAGCGAACATGAAACGTCGTTATTTCGGCACGGACGGCATCCGGGGTCAATCCAACCTCTTTCCGATGACGCCGGACCTTGCCATGCGGGTCGGCATCGCGGTGGGCACGATCTTCCGGCGCGGCGCGCACCGCCACCGCGTCGTCATCGGCAAGGACACGCGCCTTTCCGGCTACATGCTGGAAAACGCCATGGTGGCGGGCTTCACCGCGGCCGGCATCGACGCCTTCGTCCTCGGCCCGATCCCCACGCCCGCCGTCGCCATGCTGACGCGCTCGCTGCGCGCGGACATCGGCGTCATGATCTCGGCCTCGCACAATCCGTTCTACGACAACGGCATCAAGCTCTTCGGCCCGGACGGCTACAAGCTTTCCGACGAGCTGGAGATGGAAATCGAGGACCTGCTTGAAAAGGACATGATGGCACAGCTCGCCAAGGCCGCCGAGATCGGCCGGGCCAAGCGCATCGACGGCGTGCATGACCGCTATATCGAACATGCCAAGCGCACGCTGCCGCGCGATGTCACCCTGCAGGGCCTGCGCGTCGCCATCGACTGTGCCAACGGCGCGGCCTACCGCGTGGCGCCGGCGGCGCTCTGGGAACTCGGCGCCGACGTCGTGACGATCGGCAACGAGCCGGACGGCGTCAACATCAACCTCGACTGCGGCTCGACCCATCCGGCCGCGCTCCAGCGCAAGGTGCATGAGGTGCGCGCCGATATCGGCATCGCGCTCGACGGCGATGCCGACCGCGTGCAGATCGTCGACGAGAACGGCAAGATCATCGACGGCGACCAACTGATGGCGGTGATCGCCGAAAGCTGGGCGGCCGACGGCGTGCTGCGCGGCGAGGGGATCGTTGCGACCGTCATGTCCAATCTCGGCCTCGAACGCTTCCTCACCGGCAAGGGCCTCGGTCTGCAGCGCACCAAGGTCGGTGACCGCTATGTCGTCGAGCACATGCGCCAGAACGACTACAATGTCGGCGGCGAGCAGTCCGGCCATATCGTGCTCTCCGATTTCGGCACGACCGGCGACGGCCTCGTCGCCGGGCTGCAGATCCTCGCCTGTGTCAAGCGCTCGGGCAAGACGGTGAGCGAGGTGTGCAACCGCTTCGAGCCCGTGCCGCAGGTGTTGAAGAACGTTCGCATCAAGGCCGGCGCGCCGCTGGAGGACGTCGTCGTGCGCCAGGCGATCGCCGATGCCGAAAGCGAGCTTGCCCGCAACGGCCGTCTGCTCATCCGCCCGTCCGGCACGGAACCGCTCATCCGCGTCATGGCGGAGGGCGACGACCGCGCGCAGGTGGAACGCATCGTCGACGAGCTCGTCGGCGTCATCGGCTCGGTTCGCAACGCCGCCTGAAGGGCGCGTTATCCTCTTCTTGAAAGGCCGGGGCATTGCTCCGGCCTTTTCTTCGCGCATCAAGTCCAGTCCGGGGCTTTATTTAAAAATTTACCGGATTCATGAACGCCGGTTAACAAATAGGGTAAATCTTCGTAGTTAATCGGGCCTTAACTATTCCCCGCCATTATCCTGCCTGATCGAGGGACTTGGGGACCGGCGCGCCGGCCGTGCCAAGCACAGCCTATTGGAGTCAGGCCATGAGGAAAGTTTTGAGTGGCGTCGTTGCCGTCCTGCTGACGGGCACGTCGGGTTACGCGGCCGATCTGTATCAGCCGCAGGTCATCGAGGCCCCGGTTCAGGAAGCCGCCGTCGTCGAGACGGGCGGCTGGTACCTGCGCGGCGATGCGGGCTGGTCCTATAACAAGATGCGCGGCGCGCATTATTTCCAGGGATCGAATGGCCTCGATAACGATTTCGATACGGCAAAGCTCAAGAACGGTTTCACCATCGGCGGCGGTGTCGGCTATCAGATCAATAGCCATCTCCGTACGGACGTGACACTCGACTATATGTTCAAGTCGGACTTCAACGGAAGCACGACGGGCGATTGTGGCGGTACGCCGTGCCATTCGAGCGACGTCTCTTCCATGGCGGCACTTAGCTTGCTCGCCAATGCCTATGTCGACATCGGCACTTATGGCAGCTTTACGCCCTATGTGGGTGCCGGTATCGGTGGTTCCTATGTGAAGTGGGGCAATCTGAAAAACACGATCTGCGACGATCCCGGTAATCCCGGCTGCAACACGACCGAGCACGGCGGCAAGAAGAGCTGGCGCTTTACCTACGCCCTTATGGCAGGCACGGCTATCGACCTGACCTGCAACCTCAAGGCCGATGTTGGCTATCGCTTCCGTCATATCACGAAGGGCGACATGTTCGGCTATGTGGCCAATGGCGGCCCCGGCTACGACAAGGGCTTCTACAGCCACGAGGCCCGTGCGGGTCTGCGTTATTCCTTCAACGGCTGCGAAACGGCGTCCTACATCCCGCCGGCCGAAATCCCGATCGAGCAACCGGTCTACAAGTAAGCCGGCTCTCCGGTTCCTCCTCAGGGCCGCCCTTCGGGGCGGCCTTTTGCGTTCGCGGCAAGGCTTAACGGTTTCTTCATTCCTTAAGAAATATGGTTAACCAAGGGTATGGGCGGCCGTCCTGCGGCCTGCCGTACCCGTGCGCAACCGCCGGATTGTCCGGGCCGCAGGGAACGAAGAGATGAGCCGCCGTATCGCATCGCCTGGCATTGCCGCCCTCGCCGGCCTCGTCGCGACTGCCGCCGCGGCAACCGATCTCGACATCATCAACGCGCCGGAGATCGACGTGTCCAGGAGCGCGGCCGCACAGGGCTGGTACGTTCGCGGCGACCTCGGCTATTCCGGCTGGACCAAGGCCGGACGGGCAAGCGTGACGCAGTCCGGCGTATCGACGGATTTCGACGAGGGGCGGTTCTCGCACCCCGTCTCCTTCGGCGCCGGCCTCGGCTATCAGTTCGGCGATATCGTGCGCGCGGATCTGACGGCCGAATTCTCCCGGGACGATTTCGAGGGCAGCGCGGCCTGCGCCGGCGGCACCTGCGCCTTCAAGGCCGATTATTCCACCGTCGGCCTCATGGTGAACGGCTATGCCGATCTCGGCACGTTCGCCGGCTTCACGCCCTATGTCGGTGCGGGGCTGGGCGCGACCTATATCGACTGGCGCGATGCCGCCTGCTCCGGGGCGGGCTGCACGAGCGCCAGCCTCGAGGGCAAGGACGACTTCCGTTTCACCTACGTCCTGATGGCCGGCGCGTCCGTGGACCTCGCGCCGCGCGTCAAGCTCGACGTCGGCTATCGCTTCTCCGACACCGCCGGCGGCGCGGCCTTCGGTGCCGGGGCCATGGATGTGCGGGACGACGGCCTTCGCAAGCACGAGTTCCGCATCGGCCTTCGCGTTCCCCTCTGGTGAGAGCCTTCCGGGGCGTGGGGCACCGGTTCCATTGCGCCGGATTATTTTTCATTTCCGACATATCGCGCTTGACTTCCAGCAGGCCCTCCCATATCCACGGCGGCGGGACACCCTTCCCCAACGAAGGCGGTGTTGCTCCTATCTAACCTTTTGATTTATTTCCTTTAATTCAAATTCGCCTCCGCCTTGTGTCTCCTGTGTGTCAGCCAGGAGATTTGACAGCCTTTTGTCCTCCTTCGCATGACCGTAGGTCTGGAAGACGTGTTGCGGGGATTTCCATCCGCCCAGCTTGGCAACTGTGATCGGATCGACTCCTTTGTGCAAAAGCGCCGTCGCGAATCCGTGGCGGCACGAATGAAACGATAAGGGCTTGTGCTTCTTCATGGCCCCGCGCCGCAGAACCTTGTTCCATTGCGGCTTCACCGTGTCGCGCGACGAGTATTTGAAAACCTTCTCATCCGGCTTCCTGTTGCTCTCGATGTTCGCGATTGCCGCGACGAGAGCCGGCGGCATGTGAGCAACCCGCTCCGACCCTATTTTGGTCTCCCTGATCAAGACGGTAGCCGCCGACAGGTCAACGTCTCCCCACAGAACTTCAACTGCCTCACCGACGCGCGCGCCGGTCATGAACATGAAGCAGCATAACGCGCCGAGATGTGCATTCGCGTGCGCCATGAAATCCTGAACCCATTCCCATGTCGCTGGCGTTTTCTTCTTCGACACGACGGGGAAACGCTTAACCTTCAGATGTGGGCAAAGCTCCATCTCGGCCGCGAAATTGATGATCGCCTGCGTCGGGGCAATGACCTGCCGGTTTCGTGTTGCGGCCGAGGCTCTCGGATATAGAGCGATTGCCGCTTTGTGAACATGCCCAGCCTTGATGCCGGATACGAGCGTGTCCTGCCAGTAGTTCTCGATCTTCTCCAGAAAGCGCGTAGGCTTCTGCGCCTGACGATAGAGGATGGCGGCTTGGGCGAACGTCAGGACCGCTCCCGGCCCATCGAAATGACCTTTCCATTGCTTGTCTTCGAGATCCGAGACGAAGCGCTCTGCTGCTGCTTTCTTCGCAGTTCCTGTAGAGCCGCGAAGTCGCCGACCGGCAACCGTACCGCGGTAGTGCCAGATTTTGCCGCGCTTGTAGAGGGTGAGGGGCATGGCCTGCTGGCCTCCAGAATTGCGTCGATATCGGACTGGGTAAGAACCATCCGGTTGCCCAAAATCCTACACGCTCCGATTTCTCTGGCAAACTCCCTCAGTTTACGGGGAGACCATCCGACGTGGGACGCCACCTGCTCAGGTGTGAAGACATTCGGTAGCGCCGTCATTCTCGCGGCTCCTTCCTCTGCGCGGGGCGAAGGATTGGACGGGATGCCTGCTTGCGCAGAATTTCGGCCATAGCTTCCGACTGATCCGAGGAGTTGTCGAGTGCCAGCGTTACACGAAAGGGCTTATACCCCATGTCACTCCATCGCTGCACATAGGCCGGGAAATCGCGGCTCGCAGCCTTCTCGGGTCCGACATGCCGCCGCCAAGCATCGGCCGTGGTGGCCGCAATGGTGCTCTTCCCCATCGCGAGCTTCACGTCATCGGGCCAATCGTGGGCGGCGATGATGTATCCGGTGAGGGTTGCCGTCATCCCCGCTCCTTATCCAGTGCGTTGCGGGAGGATGGGGCGGTTCCACTTGATTTTCTGGCGGGAGCGGCAGGGCTCTCGGCCGCGACGGCACGTTTGCCGGCATCCGTAACGGTGAAGATGTCGTCGCCGCCGAAAAGCTTGACCCGGGCGCGACGTGTCATGAAGCCCCGCGCCACAAGGGCCATGCAGGCACGATGATCGGCGCAGCCTGCTCCGGTGACGAAACTGTTGCGATACATGGTGCCCTGGCCGTAACGGTCGAGGCCGAGCGAATGCTGGAGAATATGGAGCTGTTCAGCGTTCATCGGAGCCTCCGGAAGATTTGATGGCGGCGAAGCGAGTAAGGAAGGCTGCCTTCGCGGCGGATGGCGTCAGTCCGATGATGCGGACCCCAAGCGGCGGCTCTGGCAAAATCCAGTCCTTTGGCTTGGTGCCCATGATCTGCGCGGCTTCATCGGCGAGGATCGCATTATCGGCGCGCTTGACGCTCGGCGGCTCGTCGTACGGAAGGTTGAAGGCCCCACAGACAGCCACCATGATATTGCGCTCCATATCCTTGTATCCGTCGATGAAGCGCTTAGCGGGCCTGACAATGTCGGCGATGTACGCCTCTGACGCGTCATGAAGCAGGCCCCAAAGCGCATCGCGCGCCGGGACGTTCTCACTGACCAGAACGCTGTGCTCGGCGACGGAATAGAACCGTTCGCAATGCCCGTTGAAGCGGCAGATCATCGAAAGGGCGTGTGCGATGTCTTCAATGACGATGTCTTCAGACCGTGGATCGAGCGGCCAGAATTGCCGGCCGCTGACGGTCTGCATCCAGTCGCCTGCGCGTGCGAGTGTGTCAGTCATGGTGGATGCCCTTCGATGTTGTGGCGGAACCGCTGCGCGTGGCGGCGAGTGCTGCTCGTTCGCAGGCGTCAACGATGCGGGTCATGTAGTCCGCAAGATCGTTGTCGACCGATCCGCCATCTGCCATACGCTCCAGCAATTCGTCTCGGGCTTTGGTTCCCGCCCTGCGGATTGCGGCAGTTACCGCCGCGCTGTCCTCTCCTTCTTTATGGGGAGCCGGCTCATCGGGAACGAAGCCCACGTAAGCGTCGTAGCACTGCACCGAGCATGTCCACTTGCCGGGCTCGGTTTCGTCGCCGAAATCATCACCGCCTTCCGATTTCTCGCGGGTGTCGATGATCCGACCGCACACGCAACAATTCGCGGTCGGGACGGCCGGCTCTACCGGCACATCGACAAGGGCGGAGCGAATCTTGGCTTCATAGTGCGCAGTTGCCTCGGTAATCAGCCGCTCTTTCAGGTCAGTGGGCACATCACAATGGCATTCATATCGATTGCCGCTTGCATCACGGCAACCGGCAACGCTCGCGCTCAGCGAGCCCCACGGCGTCCTTGCGCGCCACTCAGGGATATCATCGAGCGAGCCGCCCCAATCTTCCACCCAAGTTAGCCCCTTCACCTCTACCGCCCGATCTTGATCGGATAGGGCGGCGGTGATGAGCGGCATGAGGGCTTCGGCAAGCGCACCAGCGCCAAGCGAATGATTGCCATCGACGCGGCGGATTTCCTGTGCGAGGGCATCGACGTTCAGTTCACTCTGCATTTTCAGATCCTCCGAGGAGTGCGCGGGCGCGGCAGGCCAAGACAGCCTCATCGATCAGCGCGCGTTGGGTTGCCCAGTCGAGCGAGGCCGTATCGCCGGCTCCCCCGAGCATTTTGAACCGCTCTTCGAATTCGAGGATTTCGTCCAGCCGCTCTTCGGAAAGCGGCTTGATCTCGTGATCGCCGGCTAACGTCTCCCGCAACTCCGCATTCTCCCGCTGCAACGCCTCTGCCTGGCGGGCGAGGGCGGAAAACGCTGACCGTATTTCTTCGCAAGCGTCTTGTGCCGACCCTTCGCGGTCATCATGCGTCCGATTCTCAAGCCCTTGCTGAAAGCCGATCTGGAAATATCGGTCGAGCAGATCGTCCAGCTTCTCTACGGCGGATACGTTCTCACCCATTGGAGGAGCCTTTCTGATCAAGAGCGCGGAGAAGTGAGAGGGATTTCGCGCGGCGTTCCGGGGTGAGCGTGTGGTCGCCCGCCCAGTAGGTGTTCTGAGCGCCGCTGCGCGTTGTGTAGATGAGCTTGGTTCCGGCACTGTTGGGCCGAACTGATACGTCCGGGTCGAACAGAGCGATCTCGATGGCCATGTCGAGTTCGTTGCTGCCCGAAGTCGCCTTCTCCAGTCGTGCGATGAGTGAGGACAGGTCGCTCATGCTTCACCTGCCTTGCGGGCGGCGAGCATGGCGTCGGCGACCTCGTAGGCTTTGCGTGCGAAATACTGCTCCGATGTTTCGCTGCCATCGCGGAACTGAATATCCGAAGCGCACTGCCGGATGATTGCACCGATGGCCTGAGCGGCAAAGTGATCACGGAGCGACATGCCGGGATGGTCGACAAAGTCGAACGTGGGGCTATTATCGTCCGAGAAACCATGGTCGGCCACCGTGCCAACCTGCTGCCAGCGCTTGCCCGGGAAGGCGAGCCCGCCGTCTTCTATCTTCTTGGTCATGCGGAATCCCTCGACGGAAGCCGGCCGGCCATGGCCAGGCCCTGGTTGATACGGTGGGTGCAGTGGGTGACGGCCTCGGGCTCGTCGTAGTCCGACCAGATGCCGAACAGCGTGTTGGCCAGCTCGTGCGGGTTGATGCCCTTGGACGTCCAGTATTCCCGCTCGTTCATGCTGTGCTGCGCGCGGTGCTCGTCGGGATGCAAGGGCAGGGCGAACCGATCCGGTGCCTTGGTGCCTTTCCCTCGGCCGAAATGACCGTGGAAAATGCTGGCATAGGAGAGGTGCGCGGCCTCGACGCCAAACCGGCCGGTGACGACACACGGAAGCTTGTGAAGGAACGACAGGTAATCTCTACGCTTCTTCGGCCGGCGCTTAGGCGGCTCGGGCTCGGTGCGGAAAGCTGCGGTGTTGATGCGCATCGCCATCTCACCCCTCCATGCCCATGAAGGCCGTGATAGGCGGGATGCCGGCGAGCATTTCCCTCTGCGCGGGCGTGCGGTCCTGCTTCCAGCCGATGGATTCGCGGAAGTCGTTCAACCGGCGCATGGCTTCGGCCACGGCGAGTTCTCGGCGTAGCAGGGCAGTCATCTGGTGCTGGCGGTCGATCTGGGTCTTGGTCATTCGTCACCGCCGATCTCGGACGGCGCACACTCCAGCCAGCCCGCAACCTCACGGATGGCACCGGCCCGGTTCGTGTTCTTCCCGGTGATAATGGAATCGGCCGCAAGGAAGATGCTGGCGAGCTTCGGGTGAAGCTCAGGGCGGATCGCTTCCTTCCAGGTATCCTTCGCCGACACTAGAACTCCGCGCTTGGCCGGCCCGTCGAGATCATCCTGAATGGTGATCGCGAACAGCTTGGACGCGCATTCCATGAAGAGCGCCCGGTCGGCGTCCGTCATCTCGGTTGATTGGGAGGACGGAGACGATCCAGTTGGGGACTGACTGTCGCCTCCGTCCTGCGACGAGGTTGGGCGGTCCTCGTCGGTATCCGGCGACTGGCCCGAGGGGGACTGGTCCGCTGCCGCCGAATTGGAATCCTGTTGTTCGATCTCGCGGCCAACGTCGGCCGCTTCCTTGTTGAGCGTTTCCACGTCGACGCCGGTCATGTGGCTCAGCAGCTCAATCATCTGTTCGAGCGCTTCTGTCATCTCCGGATCGTCGAGCTCGGTCAGGCTCTTCGGGTACTGCATGAAGTTGCCGCCGACGGTCTTCGACAGGTTGACGATGCCGAGCGCGAGCTTGATCGCCTCGCTGGCGTCTTCCTTCGTCTTCCACGGCGTCTGGCACTGCTTCACGACGAGGGTGATGATCGCGAACCACTTCCTGACCAGGACGCGGTCCTTCTCCTCGTTGAGCTTGCACATAACGATCGCGCCGCGGCGGTAACTGTTGATGCGCTTCTGGTCGAACGGAGTAGCCGGGACAAGCCGGCCGTTCTCCACGACCATTCTCAGCGCTGGGAAATCACCCTTGCTCATGATCACGCTCCCAGCGCCTTGAGGCGGCGCTTCTTGATCGCTGTCGCGATACCCTGATTGATTTCGTCGCCTTCAAAGACGGCCATGGGATCACGGGCGGTCCAGACCTCCTCTGCGTCTTCGACAGAGCCGGCGGCGGCGAGTTCGGCTTCCAGAGCTTCGAAGAATGCCGTGGCGTCGATCGGCGCGGCATCGCGGACGATTTCGCCGTCGATCACACTGGATTCCTCGATCACAACGCCGTCCTCGTCATGTTCGACGAACTCGGCCGGCGGAACAGGCGGCTTCGGCGGCTGAGGTTTTGCCGGCGTGACGTCGCGCATTTCCGCGATCTTGCTGCCTTCGTCCTCGTCATAGACGCCGGAGAATCCGAACGCATATCGCGCCGCCTGGATCATCGCCTTGTGGCGGAGCATGCGGTGCTTCATCTTCCACGGGTCGGTGGAGCGCACGCACTCGGCAAGGTACTCGGTAACCGACACGGGGCGACCGCGATCCTTGCGGTACATGCGGCATGTGCAGGAGATAAGCTCCTTACCGTCTTCGGTATGCTCGAACTCGAACTCAAAGCCGTCGCAAGCGGGATGCGAGTTGATGAGGTTCACCCAGCCGTCGATCGACACGATCGGGACGATGCCGCCCCCCTTGGCCGGGAAGGCATAGATCTCTTTCAGCAACGGGTTGAGGTCGTATTCCTTGGCGACCATGATGAAGGCCGCGAATTCTTCCGGCGAAGCATTGGTCATGCCGCACGTCTTACGAACGGTGGCCGAAAACTCCTCTGTTTTCAGGCCGTACTTGTCGGCCATCTCCACCATCAGCGGCTTTGGTGCTTCCGTTCTGGCGATCGCGTTCATCAGAAATTCCACTCGTCAGACGTTGCGGACTGCTCGGGCTTCGGATCAGCGCGGCGGAGGATTTCCTTCTCGGCGCGCTCGGAGTCGGTCTTGATCTCGACGACCTCGACTTCCGTCTCGCCCTTCTTCGTCTCGACGAGAACCTTGTCGCCGGGTGCGAGCTCCAGCCCTGCCGGGATGAAATAGTCGTAGGTCTTGGTGTCTTCGCCCTTCTGCCACTTGAACTTGACGGCGGCGGCGAGACGGGTGGTGGTGAGGGTATCGTTCATCGTACTGCTGCCTTCTCTTCGGTGGTGATGCCGGGAATGTTCGTGCGGCCGGCGTCGAGCGCGCGCTGGGCGAGCTTGCGGAGCAGATCCTGGCAGTCGGGGTGGTTGGACATGTAGACGGCGAGAGCCGACCAGTCGGTGACATCCTTGACGACGGTCGAAACCTTGACGCTCGCGGCCTTGCCATATGCGGCCTTGATCGGGGCTGGTGCTGCGACAGGCGCGGGGGCAGGTGCTGGCGCTTCCATCACCTCCGTTTCGCCCTGCTGTTCGCGAGCGGCCTGCTCTGCGGCAAGACGGGCCTGCTCGGCTTCGCGCTCACGCTTGCGCTGCTCCTGAAGTTTCCGGGTCTCATAGTCTCCGATGGCATCGCGCACGGTGTCGGCGCCAGCCTTGGCCTTCTTCACCAGCGGCTGCCATTTCTCATCCACGGCCTTACCGGCGGCGAGATGCGGAGCCTTCTGCTCGGTGCGAACCTTGTCGGCCTTGTTCGACAGCTCGTTGAGCCGGTTGCGAAGCGAAAGGGCCTTGGCCGCGGTAGCGTCGTCGTTGACGGTCTCGTAGGCCTTCAGGCCGGCGAGCGCGGATTCGATCTGATCATTGATCTCATCGGCGATGTCGAGATCACCGGAGTTATGCCCTGCCGCGACCTGCGCGGCGACTGTTGCATCCTCGTCGTCGAACGGCTGGCCGTCCATGGCGCGGTCATAGGCGTCACGGCTGATGGGATGCGTTCGGCAGAAATTCCAGGCCTCACCGGGATCGACCTCACGTCCGGCGCGGTAGGCAATTTGCTTGCCGATTTCTTCTTCCCACCAGATTGCAACCGGCTCCCACTTCCCGCTCTTGGTCCGAATCCGGTAGAAGCCGTCCTGAGCCTCACCCTCGTGCATCGGGCCGATGTTGCCCTTGAGGGCCTGTTGCCACCAAGCCCAACGGTTTACGATTGTCGACGCGAGCGCGCCGATTGCCTGCTCTGCCATAGCGATTACTCCGCTGGGATGTTGATGGGTGTCGGCTTCTGGATCGGCTCAACTCGGAACCCGAGCCGTGCGGCGATCTCGCGAAATCCGGCGAGGACATTGCCCTCCTGGGAGGAGTATCCAGGCGCGCTCTGCGGCAATCCGATGCTGCTTTCGACGTGCTTGAGCCAGTAAGCCGTGTGAGCGGCCTCAGCGATCTTCTGTGCGGAGAGTGCGACGGAAATGAAGTCCGCGTCTGTGGCGACGATCATGGCCATCACTCCGCCGCTTCGGGCTGCTTTTCCGGCGCGACATAGCCCGTGGGCTCGGCCGGAGCTGCTGCGATGATCTGCTGGAGCAGAGGCTTCCAGACCTTCCAGAAGGAAAGGGCGGTCTTGCCGTCCATCTCGGCGATGCGCCGGTCGTCAAACTCCCACCAGTCCGCAATTGCATGCCGCTGGCAGCCGATCTGCATGATGTCGTTGGTGTAGGAGACCAGATACTCGCCGGCCTGGATGGTGCGGACGTGCCTGTTGTTGCCTGCGGCAATCCAGAGGTTGGCCCCGTCGAGGTTGGCCCCGTCGAGGCTGGCCCCGTCGAGGTTGGCCCTGACGAGGCTGGCCCCGTCGAGGTTGGCCCCGTCGAGGCTG
>Ga0206117_101318_pt1 | contig 13217 bp, 11 predicted proteins | sample 3A5Ametagenome_FD_177997 | JGI IMG/M metagenome (GOLD analysis project Ga0206117, IMG submission 177997) | Enriched microbial communities from leaf-cutter ant dump, University of Wisconsin, Madison, United States - 3A5A | ecosystem: Environmental > Terrestrial > Nest > Insects nest > Nest dump... | reverse complement strand
GGCACTACGCCAACTACAGCGTGTTCGACCTGCCCAGCGTCGAGGCGCTGCACGACACCCTGATGCAACTGCCGCTGTTCCCCTGGATGGACATCGAGATCGACGGCCTGTGCCGCCATCCGTCGTCGATCCACAGCGACGACCGCTGAACCAGAACAACAACAGAGGACCGCAAGCATGACCGTGAAGATTTCCCACACTGCCGACATCCAGACGTTCTTCGAAGAAGCGGCCGGTTTCGCCAATGACCAGGGCAGTCCGCGCCTGAAGCGCATCGTCCAGCGCATCCTGCAGGACACCGCGCGCCTGATCGAAGACCTGGAGATCAGCGAGGACGAGTTCTGGCACGCCGTCGACTACCTCAATCGCCTGGGTGGACGGGGCGAAGCCGGCCTGCTGGTGGCCGGGCTGGGCATCGAGCACTTCCTCGACCTGCTGCAGGATGCCAAGGACGCCCTGGCCGGTCTCACCGGCGGCACCCCGCGGACCATCGAGGGTCCGCTGTACGTGGCCGGCGCGCCGCTGGCCGAAGGCGAGACGCGGATGGACGACGGCAGCGAGGAGGGCGTGGCCACGCCGATGTTCCTCGAAGGGCGGGTGTTCGGCCCCGACGGCAAGCCTGTGGCGGGCGCCATCGTCGACCTGTGGCACGCCAACACCAAGGGCACCTACTCGTTCTTCGACCAGCGCCAGTCGGACTACAACCTGCGCCGGCGGATCGTCACCGACCGTGATGGCCGCTACCGCGCCCGCAGCATCGTGCCGTCCGGCTACGGCTGCGATCCGCAGGGCCCGACCCAGGAATGCCTGGACCTGCTCGGCCGCCATGGCCAGCGTCCGGCCCATGTGCACTTCTTCATCTCGGCCCCCGGGCATCGGCACCTGACCACCCAGATCAACCTGTCCGGCGACCAGTACCTGTGGGACGACTTCGCCTATGCCACCCGCGACGGACTGGTGGGCGAGGTGGTGTTCCACGAGGGCGCCGAGGGGCGTCGCGCCGAACTGGTGTTCGACTTCCACCTGCAGGCGGCCGCGGACAGCGATGCCGAAGCCCGTAGCAAGCGGCCGCGGGCGTTGCAGGACGCCTGATCCGATTCGAGGCCGGCGGCACAACCCTGTGGGCGTCGGCGCCACAGGGTCCGCGCCAGGCGCTCGATCATTGCGCTCTGCGCGACGAGGCCACCCGACAGACATGGACACACCCGCATGAACACCCTGATCAAGGACTGCTCCCTGTCCGCCCTCATCGCCGGCCTGATCGCCACGCTGATTTCCTATGCCGGTCCGCTGGTGATCATCTTCCACGCCGCCGAAGCCGCCGGGCTGTCCCATGCCCAGCTGTCGTCCTGGGTCTGGGCGGTGTCCCTGGGCAGCGCCGTGCTGGGTGCCGGCCTCAGCCTCCACTACCGGGTGCCGGTGGTGATCGCCTGGTCGATCCCGGGTTCGGCGCTGCTGGTCACGGCCCTGCCGCAACTGGGCCTGGAACAGGCGGTCGGCGCCTACCTGGTGGCCAACCTGATTCTCCTGGCGATCGGTTGCAGTGGCGCCTTCGACCGCCTCATCGCGCGTCTGCCCGGTTCCATCGCCGCCGGCCTGCAGGCCGGCATCCTGTTCAGCTTCGGCACCGAGGTGTTCCGCGCCTTGCCGGTGCAACCACTGCTGGTGATGGCGATGTTCGTCACCTACGTGCTGCTGCGTCGACTGCAGCCACGCTATGCGGTGGCGGCGGTGCTGCTGGTCGGCGCGCTGGTGACCGTGGCCAGCGGGCAGTTTCGCGGCGAGGCGCTGGTCATGGCCCTGGCCTCGCCGCAGTGGATCACCCCGCAGTTCAGCTTCGCCGCGTTGTTCAGCCTGGCCTTGCCGCTGGTGCTGGTGGCCCTGACCGGCCAGTTCATGCCGGGCATGGTGGTCCTGCGCGCTGGCGGCTACCGCACTCCGGCCAGCCCGCTGATCAGCGCCAGCGCCGTCGGCGGCCTGCTGCTCGCGCCCTTCGGCTGCCATGGCCTGAACCTGGCGGCGGTCACCGCCAGCCTCTGCACCGGCCGCGAAGCCCACGAGAATCCGCGGCGCCGCTACATCGCCGCGCTGTCCGGCAGCGCCCTGTACCTGGTGCTGGGCATCGCCGGGGCGACCCTGATGTCGCTGTTCGCCGCCTTTCCCGCCGCGCTGATCGCGGCCCTGGCCGGACTGGCCCTGTACGGCGCGATCAGCGAAGCGCTGAGCCGCAGCCTGAGCGAGCCCGGCGAACGCGACGCCGGCCTGTTCACTTTCCTGGTCACGGCCTCGGGGGTGTCGTTCCTCGGCCTGTCGGCCGCCTTCTGGGGCCTGCTGTTCGGCCTCGCCGCCCACGGCCTGCTGCGCCTGCGCAGGCCCCAACCCGGCGCGGCCCTGCGCCGTGATGCCTGAAGGAGATCCGCCACTTTCGACCCTTGCCGTGTTCCAGCGCCTTACCCAATAACAACAAGATCAAGAGAGCTTCGGAATGAACCACACCCCTTGCGTCGTACTGGGCCTCGGCCTGCTCAGCCAACCCCTGCTGGCCGCCGAGAACGGCTTCTTCGAGGATGCCAAGGCCAGCCTGGCCGCCCGCAACTATTACTTCAGCCGCGATTTCTCCGACATCGTCGGCGCCAGCCGGCAATCCAAAGCCGAGGAGTGGGCCCAGGGTTTCATCCTCGACTTCAAGTCCGGCTACACCCCCGGCCCGCTGGGCTTCGGCGTCGATGCCCTGGGCCTGCTCGGCCTGCGTCTGGACAGCAGTCCCGAGCGGGTCAACACCGGGCTGCTGCCGGTGCACGGCGATGGCCGTGCCGCCAGCGAGTACAGCCGCCTGGCACCGACCCTGAAGATGCGCCTGGCGAAGACCGAGCTGCGGCTCGGCGAACTGCAACCCAACCTGCCAGTGCTGACCTTCAGCGACATCCGCCTGCTGCCGCCGACCTACCAGGGCGTCAGCCTGGTTTCCAGCGAGATCGACGGCCTCAGCGTGCAGGCCGGTCACCTGCGCTCGACCCACCTGCGCAACGAGGCCGGCGACGGCCGGATGCTCGCCATGCTCGGTCATGTGCCGCAGCGCCAGGCCGAGAGCGATGGCTTCGACTACCTGGGCGGCGACTATGCCTTCAATGGTGGCCAGAGCAGTGCCAGCCTGTGGTTCGGCCAGCTCGAGGACATCTACCGCCAGGGCTTCGTCGGCTTCAAGCACAGCCAGCCGGTGGGCGACTGGGTACTGGGCGCCAACCTTGGCGGGTTCACCGCGAAGGAGGCGGGCGATGCCTTGCTCGGGCGCATCGACAACCAGGCCTTCTTCTCCCTGTTCAGCGCCCGCCATGGCGGCCACACGCTGTACGTCGGCTACCAGGCGATGTTCGGCGACAGCCCGTTCCCGCGGGTGTTCGCCAACATCACCCCGCTGGGCAACGAGGTGCCGACCTATGAGTTCGCCTACACCGACGAGCGCTCCTACCAGGTGCGCTACGACTACAACTTCGTCGCCCTCGGCATTCCCGGCCTGACCGCCTCGCTGCGCTACATCACCGGCGACAACGTCAACACCGGCCAGGGCTTCGAAGGCAAGGACCGCGAGCGCGACCTGGACCTGGCCTACGCGGTGCAGAGCGGCGCCCTGAAAGGCCTGGGGATCCGCGTGAGGAATGCCATGGCGCGTTCGAACTACCGCAGCGACATCGACGAGAACCGCCTGATCCTGAGCTACACCTGGCAGTTGTTCTGAAACTGTCCGCTGATCGCACAGGTCGCCAATCGCCGTGCCCGCTGTCCGCACGGCTTTTTCCGCGCGTCGTTGCCCCACCCATGCAGGCGGCTTAGTGTTTGAACCAGCCACCGATGGTCGCCTGCTGACGGAACGCCGCGACCTCGCGCTAGAATCGGACCACCGTGAACGACCGTCGCCAGCGAGCGACGGCGAACAGAACAATAACGACAACGAGTGCCTTGCCTATGGAAAGTCTGCTGAGCGAGCGCAGTAGCGTGTTCCACCGTGCCGATCCCTATGCCGTGTCGGACTACGTCAACCGGCACGTAGGCCAGCACTGCATCGGCCTGTCCCGCACCACCCATCCCCAGGCCAGCCTGAGCCACCGCAAGTTCGCCGAACTGGACCTGTGCCGCATCAGCTACGGCGGCAGCGTGCGGGTCACCTCGCCGGCGCTGGAAACCATCTATCACCTGCAGGTCCTGCTCAATGGCAACTGCCTGTGGCGCCGCGGCCGCCAGGGCGAGCGCTACCTGCTGCCGGGCGAACTGCTGCTGATCAACCCGGACGAGCCGGTGGACCTGACCTACTCGCAGGACTGCGAGAAATTCATCCTCAAGGTGCCGACCCGCCTGCTCGACAGCCTGTGCGACGAGCAGCGCTGGCAACGGCCCAGCGGCGGCGTGCGCTTCCTGCGCAACCACTACCGGCTGGAGGAACTGGAAGGCTTCGTCAGCCTGCTGGCCATGGTCTGCCAGGAAGCCGAGGTCAGCGACCCGCTGCCGCGGGTGCAGGGGCACTACAGCCAGATCCTGGCGAGCAAGCTGCTGACCCTGATGAGCACCAATGTCCGCCGCGAAAGCCTGGGCTCGCCCGGGGCGAACCTGGAGCGGATCCTCGACTACATCGAGCGCAACCTGAAGCTGGAGCTGTCGGCCGAGGTGCTGGCCGAGCAGGCCTGCATGAGCCTGCGCTCGCTCTACGCGCTGTTCGACCGCCACCTGGGCATCACGCCCAAGCAGTACGTGCTGCAACGCAAGTTCGAGCGCCTGCACCAGTGCCTGGGCGATCCCAGCTGCGGGGTGCGCAGCGTCACCGAGCTGGCGATGGACTACGGCTTCCTGCACCTGGGACGGTTTGCCGAAGGTTATCGCCAGCGTTTCGGTGAGTTGCCGTCGGAAACCTTCAGGCGGCGGGGCGTCTAGATATCGAACGGGGCCAGCTGGAAGCCCTGTTCATCTACTTGCAGGGCCCAGCCCTGGCGGTCCCAGTCGCCGAGGACGATGCGCCGTGCGGCGCTGCCGTCGTCGAGGGTCAGCTTGTGGATCGCCGGGCGATGGGTATGGCCGTGGACCAGGGTGCGCACACCCCGCGCAGCCATGACCCGCGGTACTTCCTCGGCGGTGACGTCGATGATGTCGTTGGCCTTCATGCGCGTCTGCGCCTTGCTCTCGCTGCGCAGCTTGCGCGCCAGCTTGCGCCGGGTGGCCAGCGGCAGGTGGCGGAGGATCCACAGGCTCAGCGGGTTGCGCAGGGTGCGGCGCAGCTTCATGTAGGCTTCGTCGCGGGTGCACAGGCTGTCGCCGTGCATCAGCAGTACCGCTTCGCCGCCCATCTCGACCACGCTCGGGTCCTTGAGCAGGGTGCAGCCGGCGGCCTTGCAGAAGGCCTTGCCGATCAGGAAGTCGCGGTTGCCGTGCATCAGGAACACCTGCGTGCCGCCGTCGACGAGGGCACGCAGCGCCTGGCAGATGGAGGCCTGGAACGGCGTCATGCCGTCGTCGCCGATCCAGGCTTCGAAGAAGTCGCCGAGGATGTACAGGGCCTGTGCATCCCGGGCGCGGGTAGCCAGCAGATCAAGAAACGCCCGGGTGATGTCCGGGCGTTCTTCTTGCAGATGCAGATCGGAGATCAGCAGGATCACTCAACGATCTCGGCTTTCTCGATGACCACGTCGTCCTTCGGTACGTCCTGGTGGCCGGACTTGGAACCGGTGGCGACCTTCTCGATGGCGTCCACCACTTCCTGGCCTTCGGTCACTTCGCCGAACACCGCGTAGCCCCAGCCCTGCACGTTCTTGCCGCTGTGGTTGAGGAAGTCGTTGTCGGTGCCGTTGATGAAGAACTGCGCGGAGGCCGAATGCGGCTCCATGGTGCGGGCCATGGCGATCGAGTATTTCTTGTTCGGCAGGCCGTTGTCCGCTTCGTTCTGGATGGTGGCGCGGGTGCTCTTCTGCTTCATGTTCTGGTCGAAGCCGCCGCCCTGGATCATGAAGCCCTTGATCACGCGGTGGAAGATGGTGCCGTCGTAGTGGCCGTCTTTCACGTACTGGACGAAGTTTTCCACGGTTTTCGGCGCTTTTTCGCTGTCCAGTTGCAGGACGATCTCGCCGTGGTTGGTGCTCAGTTTGACTTTGGCCATGCTGGAATTCGCTCTCTCAAGGCATGTGGGAAAGGAGGGTGCGCGAACGCGTTATAGACCCTGACGCCGGCTCCGGCGTCGGCGATACGTTCATCGCGGGGATTTTTTTGCCGTGCAGCGCCGATATTGGCCCCGGTTTGTCGGCGCGGTGCTGTCGGCGGCGCGACGGCTTCGGCTATGATAAGCGCTTTGTTTCACGCGGCCTACCCGGGCCGGACACCGGAATTCCAAGGATCCTATGAGCAAGCCCACTGCTGACACCGCTCCCAACGCCGCCAAAGGCGCACCTGCCGTCCCCGTCAACTTCCTGCGCCCGATCGTGCAGGCCGACCTGGACTCGGGCAAGCACAGCAGCATCGTCACCCGTTTCCCCCCGGAGCCCAACGGTTACCTGCACATCGGCCACGCCAAGTCGATCTGCGTGAACTTCGGCCTGGCCCAGGAATTCGGCGGTGCCTGCCACCTGCGCTTCGATGACACCAACCCGGCCAAAGAGGACCAGGAATACATCGACGCCATCCAGGAAGACGTCAAGTGGCTCGGCTTCCAGTGGACCGGCCCGGTGCGCTACGCCTCGGAATACTTCGACCAGCTGCATGACTGGGCCGTGGACCTGATCAGGTCGGGCAACGCCTACGTCTGCGACCTGACCCCCGAGCAGGCCAAGGAATACCGCGGCAGCCTGACCGAGCCGGGCCGCAACAGCCCGTTCCGCGAGCGCAGCGTCGAAGAGAACCTCGACCTGTTCGCGCGCATGAAGGCCGGTGAGTTCAAGGACGGCGAGCGCGTGCTGCGGGCGAAGATCGACATGGCTTCGCCGAACATGAACCTGCGCGACCCGATCCTCTACCGCATCCGCCATGCCCACCACCACCAGACCGGTGACAAGTGGTGCATCTACCCCAACTACGACTTCACCCACGGCCAGTCGGACGCCATCGAGGGCATCACCCACTCCATCTGCACCCTGGAGTTCGAAGGCCATCGTCCGCTGTACGAGTGGTTCCTCGACAACCTGCCGGTGCCGGCCAAACCGCGCCAGTACGAGTTCAGCCGGCTGAACCTGAACTACACCATCACCAGCAAGCGCAAGCTCAAGCAACTGGTGGACGAGCAGCACGTCGAAGGCTGGGACGACCCGCGCATGTCGACCCTGTCGGGCTTCCGTCGCCGCGGCTACACCCCGGCGTCGATCCGCAACTTCTGCGAGATGATCGGCACCAACCGTTCCGACGGCGTGGTCGACATGTCCATGCTCGAGTTCAGCATCCGCGACGACCTCGACCGCAATGCCCCGCGCGCCATGTGCGTGCTGCGCCCGCTGAAGGTGGTGATCACGAACTACCCGGAAGGCCAGGTCGAGCAACTGGAACTGCCGCGCCATCCGAAGGAAGACATGGGCGTGCGCGTGCTGCCGTTCGCCCGCGAGCTGTACATCGACCGCGACGACTTCATGGAAGAGCCGCCGAAGGGCTACAAGCGCCTGGAGCCGGCCGGTGAGGTGCGCCTGCGCGGCAGCTACGTGATCCGCGCCGACGAGGCGATCAAGGATGCCGACGGCAACATCGTCGAGCTGCGCTGCTCCTACGACCCCGACACCCTGGGCAAGAACCCGGAAGGCCGCAAGGTCAAGGGCGTGATCCACTGGGTCCCGGCCGCCGGCAGCGTCGAGTGCGAAGTGCGTCTGTACGACCGCCTGTTCAAGGCGGCGAATCCGGAAAAGACCGCCGATGGCGGCACCTTCCTCGACAACATCAACCCGGACTCGCTGCAGGTCCTGCGTGGTTGTCGTGCCGAGCCGTCGCTGGGCAATGCCCAGCCTGAAGACCGCTTCCAGTTCGAACGCGAAGGCTACTTCTGCGCCGACCTGAAAGACTCCCGTCCAGGCCAACCGGTATTCAACCGCACCGTGTCCCTGCGTGACTCCTGGGGCAGCTGAGGAAATTTCGTGCTTACCATCTACAACACCCTGAGCAAGACCAAGGAAGTATTCAAACCGCTGGACGGCAACAAGGTGCGCATGTACGTCTGCGGCATGACCGTGTACGACTTCTGCCACCTGGGCCACGGCCGCAGCATGGTCGCCTTCGACCTGGTCACCCGCTGGCTGCGCTACAGCGGCTACGACCTGACCTACGTGCGCAACATCACCGACATCGACGACAAGATCATCAACCGCGCCAACGAAAACGGCGAGGCGTTCGAGGCCCTGACCGCGCGCATGATCGATGCCATGCACGAGGACGAGCGCCGCCTGAACATCCTGCCGCCGGACCTGGAGCCGCGTGCCACCGACCATATCCCGGGCATGCACGCGATGATCCAGACCCTGATCGACAAGGGCTACGCCTACGCCCCGGGCAATGGCGACGTGTACTACCGGGTCGGCAAGTTCGTCGGCTACGGCAAGCTGTCGCGCAGGAAGATCGAAGACCTGCGCATCGGTGCGCGGATCGAGGTCGACGAGTCCAAGCAGGACCCGCTGGACTTCGTCCTGTGGAAAGGCGCCAAGCCGGGCGAGCCGAGCTGGGAATCGCCGTGGGGCGCGGGCCGTCCGGGCTGGCACATCGAGTGCTCGGTGATGTCCACCTGCTGCCTGGGCGAGAGCTTCGACATCCACGGTGGCGGCAGCGACCTGGAGTTCCCGCACCACGAGAACGAGATCGCCCAGAGCGAGGCGGCGACCGGCAAGCCGTACGCCAACGCGTGGATGCACTGCGGCATGATCCGCATCAACGGCGAGAAGATGTCGAAGTCGCTGAACAACTTCTTCACCATCCGCGACGTGCTCGACAAGTACCACCCGGAGGTGGTGCGCTACCTGCTGGTGTCGAGCCACTACCGCAGCGCGATCAACTACTCCGAGGACAGCCTGCGCGATTCGAAAGGCGCGCTGGAGCGTTTCTACCATGCCCTGCGTGGCTTGCCGCTGGTGGCTGCGCAGGGGGGCGAGGAGTACGTCGAGCGTTTCGCCGCGGCGATGAACGACGACTTCGGTACCCCGGAAGCCTGCGCCGTGCTGTTCGACCTGGTGCGCGAGATCAACCGCCTGCGCGACAGCGATGCGCAAGCCGCCGCCGGCCTGGCCGGGCGCCTGCGCGAACTGGGCGGGTTGCTGGGCGTGCTGCAGCTGGAGGCCGACGACTTCCTGCGTGCGGGGGCCGAGGGCAAGGTCGATGCGGCTGAGGTCGAGGCACTGATCCAGGCGCGCCTGCAGGCGCGGACCGACAAGAACTGGGCCGAGTCCGACCGGATTCGCGATCAGCTGGCGGCCATGGGCGTGGTGCTGGAAGACAAGAAGGGCGAGACCACCTGGCGTCTGGCTGACTGATCTGAGGGCCTGTCCCACGGGTACCGCACAGACCTCGAGAACTGTGCGGACCCTGTGGGAGCTGGCTTGCCAGCGATGAGGCCCTCAGCCTTTCAGACCTGCCCCCGGCAGTGCATCACCAGGCGCGCACCCCCCAGCTCGCTTTCCCCCACCTCCAGCGCGAAGCCGTGCAGGTCGACGATCGCCGCGACGATCGACAGCCCCAGGCCGAACCCGGCGTGCTTGTGACCTTCCTCGCTGCGATAGAAGCGCTTCAGTACCGTCTCGCGCTCCTCTGCCGGAATCCCCGGCCCACTGTCCTCCACTGCGATATGCAGTCCATCGTCGTCGGTCTGGGTGGCGATCCGCACCCGACCACCCACCGGGGTGAACTTGATCGCATTGCCCACCAGGTTGGCCAGCGCCTCGAACAGCAGTTCATGGTCGCCGAACAGGGTCGGTAGCGGCTCGACGATCTCCAGGCTCAGGGCGATGTCGCCATCCTCGGCCAGGGGCAGGTAGAAGTCGTGCAGCTCTTCGAGAATCCCCCGCGGTTGCAACTCGACGAAGCCGGCCCGACGCTGGCGGTCTTCCAGTTCGCTGATGCGCAGCAGCCCGCGAAAGCGCGCCATCAGGGTGTCGGTCTCGGCGATCGCCTGTTCCATCGCTTCGGCCTGCGGGGCGTCGTCGCCGGCCTGCTGGCGGATCCGGTAGAGCTGGGCACGCAGGCGGGTGAGGGGGGTGCGCAGGTCGTGGGCGATGTTGTCGCAGACGCCCTTGACCTCGTGCATCAGCCGCTCGATGCGGTCGAGCATGGCGTTGACGATGGCGGCCAGCATGTCCAGTTCGTCGCGGCGCTGCGACAGCGGCAGGCGCCGGGTCAGGTCGCCGGCGACGATCTGCTCGGCAGTGGCCTGGATCGCGCGGATGCGCTTCAGCGGCCGGCGGCGCAGCCAGTACCAGCCGGCGATGCCGGGAATGATGGTCAGCGACAGGCCCCAGAGCAGGGCATGCAGGATGATCCGGGTGACCACGAACAGCGAGCCGTTGTCGCGCACCAGCACCAGCCAGCGCCCGTCGGGCACCTTCAGTGCCACGCCGTCGCAGCTGTCCGCCGGTATGCGCGGGTCGTCGGCGTCGAGGCAGCGTTTCAGTTCATGGATGCGCCCGTCCAGGCCCAGGCCCGAAGGCATCTGGCGGATCTGCCCGCCCAGTGGGTTGAACTGTTGGTCGAACAGCCCGTAGGCGTCGAAGCTGCGCTCCTCGAAGGCCTGGCTGGCGATCAGGGCGTCGTCCAGCTGCTTGCCGCTCATGTGCACGAACAGGTGCTGGCGTTGCATCAGGGAGTGGCGGGTGAGCTTGTTCAGGTAGCTGGATACCTCGAGGTACAGCACCCCCATGAGGATGCTGCTCCAGGCCACGAAGAGAAAGCTGTACAGCGCCAGCAGGCGGCTGGTGGACGAACTCCAGCCTTTATGCGGGTTCGGCAATGGCATAGCCGGAGCCTCGCACGGTGCGAATCAGCGGCGTCTGGCCGGGCGCGTCGATCTTCTTGCGCAGGCGGCCGATATGCACATCGATGAGGTTGGTTCCCGGGTCGAAGTGATAACCCCAGACTTCCTCGAAGATCATCATCCGGGTGATCACCTGGCCGGCGTGGCGCATGAGGAATTCCAGGAGCTTGTATTCGGTGGGCAGCAGGTTGAGGGTCTGCTCGCCGCGACGGGCCTCGTGGCTGATCAGGTCCAGCTCGAGGTCGGCCACCTGCAGGCGGGTCTGGGTCATCGGCACGCTGTTGCGCCGTAGCAGCACCTCGACCCGGGCGGCCATCTCGTCGGAGGCGAACGGCTTGGTCAGGTAGTCGTCGCCGCCGGCGCGCAGGCCGCGGACCCGTTCGTCGACGTCGGAGAGGGCGCTGATCATCAGGATCGGCGTGGCGATCTTCAGGTTGCGCAGGGTGGTGACGATGGTCAGGCCATCGACTTCCGGCAGCATGCGGTCGACGGTGATCAGGTCATAGCCACCGGCGATGGCGCGGGCCAGGCCCTCGCGGCCGTTGTCGACCCACTCGACATCGAGGCCGTGGCTGGAAAGTTCGGCGACGATTTCCTGGCCGGTGACGGCATCGTCTTCGATTGTCAGTACGCGGGGCATGCTCTTACCTGGGCAGCGGGTGGAAACTGGATTGTGCCAAAGAATAGGCAAGGCCCGGGTTAAAGGAAATTTATGTTGGGAGGAAGTTTCAAGCTCCAAGCCTCAAGCTGCAAGGGGAAAGCAGGGCGCCGGCTTTTTCTTGCAGCTTGTAGCTTATAGCTTGCAGCTTAGATAGCGACCTTGACGATCCAGCCCGCCGGACCTTCGATGTCACCGCTCTGGATGCCGGTCAGCTCGGCATACAGCTTCTGGGTGATCGGGCCGACTTCGGTCTCGCTGTGGAACACGTGCAGCTTGCCGTCGTAGTGGATGCCGCCGATCGGCGTGATCACCGCGGCGGTGCCGCAGGCGCCGGCTTCCTTGAACTTGCCGATCTCGTCGATCAGCACGTCGCCCTCGATCACTTTCAGGCCCAGGCGCGAGGCGGCCAGTTCCATCAGCGACAGGCGGGTGATGCCCGGCAGCACGGAGGCCGATTTCGGAGTGATGAATTCGTTGTCGGCGGTGATGCCGAAGAAGTTGGCCGAACCGACTTCCTCGATCTTGCTGTGGGTCAGCGGGTCGAGGTAGATGGCGTCGGCGAAGCCGGCTTTCTTGGCGTCGTAGCCCGGCATCAGGCTGGCTGCGTAGTTGCCGCCGACCTTGGCGGCGCCGGTGCCTTGCGGCGCTGCGCGGTCGAAGTCGGAGATGATGAAGTTGTGCGGGGTCATGCCGCCCTTGAAGTACGAGCCGACCGGGATGGCGAAGACCGAGAAGATGAACTCCGGCGCGGTGCGCACGCCGATGTTGTCACCGGTGCCGATGACGAACGGGCGCAGGTACAGGGCGCCTTTGCCGTAAGGGGGAACGAAGCGCTCGTTGGCCTTGACCACTTGCTTGCAGGCGTCGATGAAGGCTTCGGTCGGCACCTGCGGCATCAGCAGGCGGGCGCAGCTGCGGGCCATGCGCGCGGCGTTCTGGTCGGGGCGGAACAGGTTGATCGAGCCATCCTTGCAACGGTAGGCCTTGAGGCCTTCGAAGCATTGCTGGCCGTAGTGCAGGGCAGTGGAGCCTTCGCTGATGTGCAGGACGTTGTCGTCGGTCAGGGTGCCCGCGTCCCACTCGCCGTTGCGCCATACCGAAAGGTAGCGCTTGTCGGTCTTGATGTAGTCGAAGCCCAGCTTGTCCCAGTTAATGCTTTCGTTGCTCATGGCACCCTCGATCGGTTTGGCAAATGCCTGTTCGCTACAGGCCGCGCAATGCGCGCAAGAGGGCCACGATAATACATCCCGTGCGGATCGGAAAAGCCTGTCGGCAGAATCGCCCGGGCCTCTCGTCGTCCATTTGTAGCAAAGGGCACCCAGGAAGTGCTGGCGCCGGCCTTTCTGTGGGAACTTTCCCAAAGTTTTCTCGCAAATTCTGACCGTGGCCTTGCGGGGTCGAATCCACGGGTCGGATGCCTTACTGTCCGCGCCGGAAATTTGAATCGATCCGGCAGGAATTTCACCGAGTTTGCACTGAAATCATTCAATTTGTTTCGAAATCAGTGTCCGCTTCCCCGCGCACTCGCGTTTTCTTTGGAGAACGCCACGCTCCAGGGCTGAAGTTCATTGCTGGGTATTTCTTCGAATACGT